>Ga0099364_10004677_pt1 | contig 20667 bp, 18 predicted proteins | sample TergutTh196P3_FD_73070 | JGI IMG/M metagenome (GOLD analysis project Ga0099364, IMG submission 73070) | Microcerotermes parvus P3 segment gut microbial communities from Pointe-Noire, Republic of the Congo - Th196 P3 | ecosystem: Host-associated > Arthropoda: Insects > Digestive system > Gut ... | reverse complement strand
CATTGCGGTCCTGAATCGAGTTCAGGACGCAATCCCCTGCGGATTTCGAGGGGATTGCGGCTCGGAGGCCGCAATGACGAGGCTTGGAAGGTTTCAGCAGCGGGGTACTGAATAGTTACTAACCGGCAATATTATTGTGCGAGAAAGATCGGGGGAACTGGACTGTTTCCCCGGTCTTTCGTGTGTGCGGGTGGTTTTTCATTTACTTCCCATGAAAAGATTTATGATCGTTTTTCCCGCAATGAGCAAAATGACCGCACCTATTATGCACTCGCCCAGCATATAAGGTCCGTTATACACCAAAGAGTACAGCCAAACAGGCTGGCCCTCGGGAGCGTATGTACCCCATATAATGATTCCGGACGCGAAGTGGCAGAAAAACCTCAATACGAAACAAATCAGCATGGACGTCATCAAGCGGAGCCTGACAGGCAAACCCTGATTCAGCTTTCTGTAGATCGGGCCCGAAAGGGATAGAACACTGAAAGCAACGACATAATCCAGTAAAATCATCAGGCTGTAGTATAACAGGTTTTCGACCGGGGGAGCGTAGAAACCCAACATCATCTGTATCAGCGAGTATGCCATAGCGGTCAGCAGAGACCAGCCAAACCGGTACTTGAGCGATATCAAAGCTATTGGAATCATGCTGCCGAGCGTGATCGAGCCGCCGTAAGGCCACTGAGCCATTTTGAACAGGCTCAAAACTATGGCCAGCGCCACAAAAAGAGCGGATTCAGTCAGCATTTTGGTTGCGGCTCCGCGATTGTGAATGGTTTTTTCCTCGTTCATTTTGATAAAAGCCTCCTTATAAAATAGAAAAAATCCCGGGCGTCTGAATATGCCAAGGATGATAGCTGTTTCTTTCCTACGCTGGCATTATCCAGATCAGGTGTAAGGGTCAGAGCGCCATTTCTGCTCATTCTCAGCCGGACAGGTCCAGCTCCCCGTATTCGATTGTGCCTGTATGATATCACATGTTTATATAGAAGTAAAGTAAATTCTACAGTTAGGGTGCAGCTAAGAATTGTTGGTACTTGCCGTGCCAAACCCTGCCCTCTTTAGTAAAGAGGGTGCCTCCGCAGAGGCGGGTGATTTGTCTGTGCCGCAGTCTGTGAACCGCCTAAACTCCATTGTTAATCAATTTGCTGTATAAACGAGCCTTTTCACGGGGACGCAATATGCCCCATTCGCCCGAGAACAGTCCGGTCAATGCTCTCGCATACACCACTAAAATTCTGGTCAATTTCAAAGAATAATGCAATCAGCAATTGCGCCGCAATCAAATCACCCGGCCCTGCGGGGCCACCCTCTTTTCTAAAGAGGGCAGGGGCTGAAACTACATTTACCAACAAAAACTAGTTACACCCCTACAGTTAATAGAAGGATGGGGATAGTAACTTGGGGTGGAGGCTGCGAAAGTCACCATTTGTGGATTGTCCTTGCACCGAGAAATATTACACAGTTTATACTTAGATTTTACCCATTGATGCAAGTAGATTTTACATTTGGGTTTTAGAATGGCTATAACAGTTTGACAAAGGATAGCTGTCAAAACTATAAAAAAGGATAAGGTGAGAAATCTATGCAAAGGCACATGAAGGCAATCACGGCAATATTGCTTACGATCGTCATGGCGGTTGGTATAGCCGCTTGCAGTTCCGACGAGTTAAGCAGAACTCCCGCCGTCAATAGCTCAGCGAACCCGGACACGCAGAGTAACAATGCCCCGACAACCAACACGACAACCAACACGAATACCAGTTCGAATACCACTGCGGCGTCCGCCGCGAATACCGGCCCCATCACCGTCGTTTGGTATCCAAACGAATCTTCAAACACCCACGCGGAAATCCGCGCGGAAGTCAACAGGCTCATTGAGCAGGCTACGGGCAGGAGAGCGGAGGAAAGGCTGACGACAGATTATACGATAGCCATCGAAGCTATCGCGAGCGGTTCGGCGAGCATCGCCATGGCAATGGGCGCGGTCGGATATATAGAAGCAAGGAACAGAAACCCCGCTGTTGAAGTCCTGTTTGTCAACAGCGACGCGGATTGGGGGCTGGACGGCGCCAAATACTTCGCATGGCTCTGCGTACCGATTGAAAACGCGGACGAGTACAGGAGCGGAGGCACTTTTTCCATCGACAACATAAAAGGGAAAAACATGTCCTTTGTTTCCAACAGCTCCACATCGGGATTCAGGGTTCCCACAGCCTCGATCATATCGCACTTCGCGAGCGATAACCTGACAGAAGACGATCTGATTGAAGGCGGACGCAATATGTTCTTTGGCGAGGTATACTTCGGCGGCTCCCATCAAGGCTCTCTCGTCAATCTTCTCAATGGCAACGCGGACGTAACGGCAGTTTGTGACATTGAGCTGCACATGTATGTCGAGCTTGTATCCGGCGTGGAAAACGAGGTCGGCGCAGTTTATGCCGTGAGGGCGGATGCGGACGCTCCGTTTGATCAATATGCGGGACGGGAGTTTGTAGTAATTGCGTCCGTACCCGTTTTCAATGGCCCGAACGTAATCAATCGCCAGACATTAAGCGAAGAAGAGATAGAAGCTATCGCCGCGCTGTTCACCTCGGAAGAAGTGGCAAGCAACCCTCTGCTTTTCTTTGACCCGAGCATCGAAGGCGCATTGGGCTTGTACAGAAAAACTTCCAGCTACGGTTACGTCCGAACCGTTGATTCGTGGTACGACCCCTACCGATAACAGAGTACTGTGCAGTTACAATGAAAGATGAGTGAGCGTATGCCTGTATTGGAATTTGTAAACGTAAGCAAGGTTTATGACAGCATAACGAAGGCGCTTACCGATGTGTCATTTACCGTGGATGAAGGCGAGTTCGTGGCCATCATAGGCCCATCAGGTTCCGGGAAATCGACCATACTGCGTTGCATCAACCGCCTTGTTGATGCAACGCAGGGGACGATAACGTTTGACGGTCACGACGTCAACAATAACGGAAAAAGGGCAATGCGGCGGATCCGCACAAAGATCGGCATGATTTTTCAGCATTACAACCTCGTGGATAGGCTCAGCGTTATTGAAAACGTGCTTCACGGCAGGCTTGGCCACAAATCCGCAATATGCGGGGCAGTAGGCTATTATACTGAACAGGAGAAAGAAAACGCTTTTGGGATTCTCGCGAAGCTCGGGCTTACGGAGCAGGCATATAAGCGCTGCGACGAGCTTTCCGGGGGGCAAAAACAGCGTGTTGGCATAGCCCGCTGCCTAATGCAGGAGCCACGGCTGATTTTATGCGACGAGCCAATCGCGTCCCTTGACCCCAGTTCGTCGAAAGTTATCATGGATCATTTAAGCGACATCAACAAAACGATGAAGCTCACCTGTATATGCAATCTTCATCAAGTGGATGTAGCATTGAATTACGCAAAGAGGATCATTGGAATAACTGCCGGGCAGATTGTATATGACGGCCCGCCCGACCAGTTGAGCAGGGCTAAAATGCACGAAATATATCTATCGAACGAAGGTGAGCTGATTACGGATGTCGGGTGAACACATTGCTAAACCTGCAAAAAAGGCTCCAAGGCCTAATAACCAAACATCTGTGTTCGCAAAAAGAAAAAGGATGTTTTTGGTGACATTTCTCGGCGCGTTTGTCCTTTTTGCGGCGTCATCCATTGCTGCAAGCTATGATGTAGCCGGCGGCTTTGAGTCGATACCCAAAGCAGTGGCTTGGATGGCGGCAAACTTTATTCCCGATGAACGGGCATGGGGGCGGCTGCCCAATATTCTGACAAAATTATTGGAAACGGCCCTGCTGGCTATCGCCGTAACCGTTATTGCCGCAATATGCGCTTTTTTCCTGAGTTTGTTTGGCACAAAAACCACAAAGGTCAACCCTTGGATAGCCCGAATCGTCAGGATCATCGCAGCGTTTTTCAGAAATGTGCCGAACGTAGTCTGGGCAATATTATTGCTTTTCTCATTCGGGCAAAACATATTGACCGGATTTTTCGCGCTTTTCTTTTATACCTTCGGCATGTTGACACGTATGTTCATCGAAACAATCGACGAAGTCAGTTCCTCCTGTGTCGAGGCTCTGCACGCAACCGGCGCGACTTCTTTGCAGACGGTATTTCAAGGAATAATTCCATCGTCCATACCGGAAATGATTTCATGGATTTTATATACAATCGAATTAAACATCCGCGACTCCACCTTGATTGGCATACTTACGGCGACGGGGATAGGCTATTTGTTTGATCTGTACTACAAGAGGATGGATTATGGGTCGGCAAGCCTTGTGGTCATTTCCATTGTCATACTGGTCATTGCCATAGAGTTGGTATCGAATAAAATCAGGAAGGTGATTATGTGATGAGCGAACTTACTTTCGCGGCTCCGGCTCCCGGTTCTCTTGGGTTAAGCAGGCATATAAGGAAAACGCGTAATGGAAAAATCAAGACAGCGGCCAAATCAAAAAGTAAAACGGCAATTAGGATTACAATGTTCATTTTGCTTGGGCTTACCGTGTACGCGCTTTTGACATTTGATTATAAAAACATCGACTTTGCGAGGGCGGCCGCCGGCACTTGGCGGAATGCAAAAACCCTGTTCGGCCAGCCGCGTCTGAACCACGGTACATTGCATGGCGCGCTCAGCGCGCTGTTTGTGACGTTTTCCCTCGGTGCGCTTGCGACAATCTTCGGCGCCATACTCGGCTTTTTCGGCGCTTTGTTTTGCGCCAAGAATATAGCCAATCCCATTGCAGCGAATATTATCAAGAGTTTTGTCGCTTTTATCAGGGCAGTGCCGACAATTCTATGGGTCCTTATCGTCACTGTCGCAGCCGGGCTTGGCGGCGTCGCGGCCGTTGTCGGCCTTACCTTCCACAGCGCGGGTTATTTGGTCAAAGCATACGCCGAATCCATCGAGGAAATAGACAGGGGCGTCATTGAGGCGCTCCGAGCCGGCGGCGCGAGCTTTTGGCAGATCGTGTTTCAAGCGATCGTGCCGTCTTCGATAAGCTATATGACCGCGTGGACATTCCTGCGTTTTGAAATCAATTTTATTAACGCACTGGCCGTAGGCGCGGCGGCGGGCGCGGGAGGGATCGGGTTCGATTTGTATATGGCCGGCAGCCACTACTTTGACCTCCGTGAGCTTGGGTTTATCACATATATAGTAGTCGCGTCGGTAGTGTTGCTGGAACTGCTTGCGACAAAAATCAAGGCTAAGGTCAGATGAGAGATGAGAGAGTAGAAAGAGGAGATAATGTTGGAAAAGAGAAGGCTTTCCAGGATTCTGGCGAGGGCGGACAGGCGCGATGTTGCGGCGCTTTCCGCAGACATCCAAAAGAAATATAAGCCGGTCGTCATGAAGGGGCCGGGCAAAACCCTGGCCATGATAAAAATGCGGGAGCCGGTCAGTCAAAGCTTGTTTTACATAGGCGAGGTAATTGTATGCGAGGCGGCTGTTGAAATTGACGGCGTACAAGGCGTCTGCGTTTTGATGGGCGACGACATAGAAAAAACCCTTGATATTGCGATTATCGACGCGGCTTGCAGCAAAGGTGTTTTTTCCGCAATGGATACTTTGCTTACATGGGAAAAGGATCAGAACGACTGCGTAATGCGCGAAAACGCAATGCACTTGAAAACGACGGTCAACTTTGAATCTATGGATCAGGAGGCGCCCGATGACCTTGCCGCTAACAAAAAAGCATAACTTTGACATGGTGTTTGACAGTCAGATTGTGTTTCGCCTCATTTTGGAAGCGACGTCCAACCCGTTAAGGGTTGTTAATATACAGAAATCCGCCGATAAGCTGTTCGGAAGCTGCCCAGAGTTTCTAGCTGTAGCAATGACGCTGCTCGACAACGAGACAGGGTTTGCGGTCATAGGAAATGCTTTGCTGTCTGATGAGATAGCGTCGCTCACGCTCGCTCGGAGGGAAGAAACTGATTCGGCGGATTTCATCTTTATCCATGACACGGACGGTCTGGAGGCTGCTGTTGAAGCAGCAAAATGCGGGACGCTCTCCGACCCGCATAAAAGCGCGACCGTTGTCGTCCGAAACAACGGTACACAGGTTTGCCGTCTGACGCTTTCCGGGCCGGGCATTGACGGCTGCACTTACATCACAGCGCCGCAGGTGGTAAAAGACGCGATTGCCTGCCGCGATTTACAATATTATGAGTATCCCCAAGGGATAGATTTATTATTTATTTCCGAAACAGGTGATATGTTTGCGGTTCCCCGTCTCGTGAAAGAGGTGTAATTAATTGGCGTATGTAGCGGTGTCCGGCGGCAAGGAAGCCATTGAAGAAAGCATCAGGCTGCTTGATTATTACAGAAGCGGCACAGATAAGGATTTAGAGCTTGAGGCGATTGTTTGCAAGCTCTCGCTTCTTGTTGACCGCGTGATGAGCGAAGCCGGGCTGTATGCCAAGAATTACGCCGCGCTTGCACTCAAGCAGTGCGAAGGTTCGGTTGAAGAAGCGGTCTTTTTATTGCGGGCATATCGTTCAACTCTTACGAGGAATTATTATACAAACACAGTAAATACAAACGATATGAGAATCGTACGACGTATTTCCGCTGCGTTCAAGGATGTTGCGGGCGGACAGATCCTCGGTGCGACCTATGATTACACGCATAGGCTGATAAATTTTGATATTGACTGCGAGGATGCAGCCGTATTGCAGCGCAGCGCGCAAACGGCGCTTGCAGCGCAGTCGCCGGAGGAGGTCGTCTCCTGTCCGCGTGTTTCCGATACCTTGAAGGATGAAGGCTTGATTGACAGTTTCAGTGAGGATGATCAAGCTCCGCATGATGTAACGGTGAATATGCCGGAGTTTCCTGCCAAGCGAAGCGCACGCCTGCAAACCCTCTCCCGCGCCGACACAGGATTTATCTCAGGGCTTGCGTACTCGGCGCTGCGCGGCTTTGGTCAGATCCACCCGACGGTTGGCGAGTTGCGCTGCGGTTACGTTGAGCTATATGTGCCATACCCGCAAGATGGGGACGAAAGCATTTACATTGGTGAAATACTAATCACGGAAGTGGAGTGTCTTAACTCGGCCGGTGATAAAGATGAGCTGAAACTCGCGGCCGGCTACGGCGCGGTTTTTGGCAGAAACGAAACAAAAGCAATTGCAATGGCGGTCGTTGACCGCGAACTGGAGCAAGGCGGGCCTTATCCCGCTCAAAACGAGGAATTTGTGCTTATGCACGGCGACAGCCTGGAAATGAACGGGTTTATTTCCCATTTGAAGCTGCCGCACTATGTCACATTCCAATCGAAGCTGGATGCCGTGAGGAAAACGAGGGGGGCGGAGAGAGGAGAGAGGAGGGTTATGACAGGGGGATTTACAGCTTATGAGCAACAACTATAATTTTGCGTTTCTTGATGAAGGGTCTAAACGGGAGATTCGGCGCGCATCTTTGAAAGCCATTGCCATACCGGGGTATCAGGTGCCCTTTGGCTCCCGTGAGCTTCCTATCGGCCGGGGCTGGGGTACGGGCGGGATTCAGTTGACACTTTCCCTCATAGGGCCGGACGATATTCTCAAGGTCATTGACCAAGGCAGCGACGAAAGTGTTAACGCTGTCAATATCAAGAAATTTATCGGCCTTTGCACCGATGTCAAGACCACAACCGACGCCCGCGAAGCTACATTGATTCAAACGCGGCATAGGATACCGGAAGCCCCGATGACAAACGGACAAATACTTGTCTTTCAGGTGCCAATCCCGGAGCCGCTCCGCATTGTCGAGGCTCGTGAGGAAGTCACAAAGAAGATGCATGCCGAAAAAGATTATGCCCCGATGTGGCTGCAGCTTTTTGAGAGCCTTGTGAAGTACAAAAAAGCAACTATCGCCTCGGAGTATCCCTGCATGGTCGAAGGGCGGTATATGATGAACCCAAGCCCAATCCCGAAGTTCGACAATCCGAAATTGCATAAAGCTAAATGCCTGTATCTGTTTGGCGCCGGGCGTGAAAAGAAGGTTTATGCCATACCGCCGCATACCGAGGTTATTTCCCTCGCTTTTGACGATATTCCATTTGAGCGGGAGGATTTCGCAGGTAAAGAGTGCCGCCTGTGCGGAAGCGCGGACACCTACCTTGACGAGTTGTTTGACAGCCGGACGGGGGATAAGGTTTACCAGTGCTCCGACACCTCTTACTGTATGGAGGTACGCCATGCTTCTGAATGAAACGCCGGTATTGTCGGTAAGGGGACTGATCGTCCGATACGGCGGAAGCTGCCCCGATTGTCAGAAAAACCTTGAAAAAAACCGCTGTGTATTATGCAAAACCGTATGGGCGGCAAACGATATTTCGCTTGATGTTTACCCCGGCGAGGTACTTGGCATCGTTGGGGAAAGCGGCTCAGGAAAGACCACGCTGATGAGGTCGCTGTATTTTGATTTCGTCCCGGCTTCCGGCAGCGCGGTTCTGCGCGACTACATGGGCGGCAAACATAATATATGGGAAGCGAGCGCGGCTCAGCAGCGTATGATGAAAAACCGCATCATGGGCATGGTCTACCAAAACCCGCTTTTGGGGCTTCGAATGGACTATTCCGCCGCTTCCAATATTGCCGAAAAAATCATCGCGGCGGGCAGCCGGGACGCGGGGCAAATGACCGGCCGCGCCGCAGAGTTGCTGGAATCTGTAGAAATACAGACATCCCGCATGAGCGAGGCGCCAAAAAACTTTTCGGGCGGTATGCAGCAGCGCATTCAGATTTCAAAAGCCCTGGCAAACAACCCGGCGTTGCTTTTGCTCGACGAAGTGACGACCGGGCTTGACTTGTCCGTACAGGCCAAGGTGCTTGATCTTATCCGAAAAATCAAAGCAAAGTACGGCATTTCTATTCTGTTGGTATCCCATGACCTCGCGGTCATCCGTATGCTCGCAGACAGGACTATCGTCATGCTGGACGGTAAAATCATAGAAAGCGGGCTTACTGACCAGATTCTTGAAGATCCGCAGCACGCATACACACAGCAGCTTGTGCATTCGTTGATTTAGTTAGGGGGATAATACGTTGATAGCTATAAAAAATGGTAAAATTGTGACGCCGAACCGGGTGGTTGAAGGGAAAGTTTTGATTATTAAGCAGGATAGGATTTTCGGGTTCTATGACAGCCTTGAAAATTCCGAAAATGTTGATAAGGTCGTCAATGCCCACGGGCGCTATGTTATGCCGGGCCTTATTGATATTCACTGCGACAAACTTGAACAATACATACAGCCCCGCCCTACATCCCAAGTGGATTTTGAGTTCGCCCTAAAAGTATGTGAGCGAGATTTTCTTGGCGCGGGGATCACAATGATGTATCACTCAATATCGCTTTTTAAGGATGAATTTTTCGGAAGCTCCCCGCTGCGGACAAAAGAAAATGTTCAAAAAATAGCAGATCTGATATCTGATATCCATTTGCGAAACCACTTGATACGGCATCGGCTGCATTTGCGCATAGAAATCGACAATCCCGAGGCATTCGACATTGCGGGCGGCATGATAAGCCAGGGTAAAGCGCATTTGATTTCTTTTATGGATCATACGCCGGGTCAAGGCCAGTACAACGATTTAACGGTATATCACGATGCGATTTCAAAGTATGGAGGCAGAGAAATGGCTGAGTTGGGATTTGACGGCGTCCTGGAGTATCATAAAAACAAGAAAACGCTCTCCTTCGAGCAGCTAAAAGAGCTTGCCTTTTGCGCACACGAAAAGGGGATTGCCGTTGCGTCCCATGATGATGACACGGTAAAGAAATTAGAACTTAACAAAGAAATTGGCGTGGACATAAGCGAATTCCCAATCTCGATAGATACAGCCAAATCCGCGAAATCCAAAGGTTTTTATACGGTTGTAGGGGCGGCGAATATTCTCAGGGGCACTTCTCATTCGGGGAACCTGCCGGCGTCGGAGGCTGTCTCGGAAGGCTGTGCCGACATACTTTGCTCGGATTATTATCCTTCTGCTATTTTAAGCAGCATTTTTCATATGCACACAAAACACGATATCCCCTTGTCATTTATGGTGAGCAAGGCAACGCTAAACCCTGCCAAGGCTCTTAGAATTGATGAGGACTACGGTTCGATAGAGCCGGGTAAAAAGGCGGATTTGCTGATCGTCGATATTCTGGACGGCTATCCGGTCATAACGCACGCATTTGTAGACGGCGTTGCCGTTTCCCGCATTGAGTACCGGAGGTAGCGGACGGCGGGGGCGTCTGAGTTGGTTATAGGTCAGAGCCTACCAAAGACCTTGCCGGAATGGGACTGTTTTTGCATTCCTGTCGCGGAGTGGCGCATCCTGCGCCTATTCGCGGCGCTCCGCATCCTTGCTCCGCGCTGCGAAATGAAAAAACAGCCCCATTCCGGCAAGGTCTGACCAGCAATCCGAATTGAGAATTGAGAATTGAGAATTATGGAGATTTTAGCTATTATAAATTTGGCGAAAGATTTTTATCTGCATAATGCGGACGCGCAAAGTGCGCCCCTGCGGATCAAGTCCTGCCAGAATATAACTTTGACGCTTAAAAGGGGAGAGTTTATCGGCATTGTCGGGCTTTCCGGCGCGGGCAAATCAACGATACTCAAATGTATCAACCGGAGCTATCTGCCTATGCAGGGTGATATTTTCTATGACAGCGAAGCTTTTGGAAAAATCAATCTGGCAACAGCGACAGAGCGGGAAATCCTATATCTGCGCCGCCGGGAAATCGGCTATGTGTCGCAGTTTCTAAACGTCATGCCCCGGACGACGGCAAAAGAGCATGTTATGAACTCCCTGATTGATATGGGCGCGGATACCGGGAGCGCAGAAGCTGACGCGAAAGAAATGCTTGCATATTTCCGACTGCCGGAGAGCCTGTGGGATATATATCCCGCAACTTTTTCCGGCGGCGAGCGGCTCAGGCTGAACCTTGCCCACGCAATGGTCAAAAAGCCGCGCCTGCTCATGCTGGATGAGCCAACCGCATCCCTTGACAATAGTACAAAAGCACTTGTCAGGGATATGCTGAAAAAGTTAAAAGATTTAAGCACGAGCATGATCGGCATTTTTCATGATATCAAGTTCATGGAAGGCGTGTGCGACCGGGTGTTTAATATTTCCGAAGGGGTGATCCTATGATAAGAGCGGCGTCAAAAAACGACTTGGATGCTGTATATGGACTCATACTGCAGTTGTCTGACCATGATTTCACAAAAGTGCAGTTTGAATCCTGCTATCACCACAATCTTGACGGCAATCACATCTTGGTGTATGAGGAGAACGGATGTGTTTATGGATGCGGTGTATTAAGCATACAATATCCCTTGCATTTTTCACGAAAAAAAGCCGAGATCATCAATCTGATTGTAGACGCAAACGCCCGCAGCCGGGGAATTGGCAAGAAGATTCTGCACGAACTCGTAAGAATCGCCGCCCAAAACGATTGTGTGCGGATCGAAGTTGCGTCCAACAGTCGCCGCACGGACGCTCATAGATTCTATATACGTGAAGGGTTTGACGATACGCACCTTAAACTTACGAAAGGACTGGCATGATGCAGGAAACTCATTATGATTTTACGGCATTTGAACGATTGAAAAGCAAAAAAACACTATTAGTATGCGACAGCGCTTTTGATTTATTAGGCATTACGTTCCCCGGTAAATACGTCCGGTTCAGTGGGTTTACCTCCAATCCGCGGTATGAGGATATCATCGCCGGAGTGGACGTATTGAAAAATAATGAATGCGGTTTCATTGTGGCAGTTGGCGGCGGCAGCAGCATTGACGCCGCAAAAGGCATAAAGCATTACAGTAATGCAGACATTCCTGTGATGGCAGTCCCCACGACGTCCGGTACGGGAAGCGAGGCGACCCATTTTGCGGCTATCTACAAAAATGGAGAGAAACATTCAATCGCCGATGAAAGGCTATTGCCGGAAATTGTTATTTTACAGCCGGACGCGCTCAAAACGCTGCCCGTTTACCAAAAGAAATGCACTATGCTGGATGCGCTTAGTCAGGCTATTGAATCCTGGTGGTCGAAAAAGGCGACGATTGAAAGCATAGAATATTCCCATAAGGCAATAAAGCTGATACTTGAATATATGGAAAGCTATCTGAGGAACGAAGATGAAGGCAATAAAAAAATGCTCATCGCATCCAATTTTTCGGGAAAAGCGATCAACATCACGACCACAACCGCCCCTCACGCCATGAGCTACAAGCTGACCTCGCTTTACGGCCTACCGCACGGTCACGCCGCAGCGCTCTGCCTGCCGAAAGTATGGCGTTACATGAAAGGTTTTGACGAAATAGCAAGGGCGATCGGCGGGCAAAACTGCGATGAAGCTGTATCTATCTTTGAAGAGCTGCTTGAGCACTTAGACATTTCGCCGCCGGAAAATGCTTCGGTTTCCGACCTTGACGTTCTGACCAACTCGGTGAATCAGCAAAGGCTTGAAAACAACCCCGCTTTGCTTAGTAAGGACACGATAAGAGGATTGTATGCACAAATATTGGAGGTAGGTTAACAATGGTAGACACAATAAAGGCGGTAATTTTTGACTGGGCGGGGACAACGGTTGACTACGGGTGTTTCGCCCCTGTAAAAGGTTTCATAGACGGATTTAAAAGCATCGGCGTTGAGATAACAAACGAGATGGCAAGAAAGCCTATGGGACTTTTGAAAATCGATCATACGAGGGCGATTGCCGATATGCTTCCGAATACTATATCCGAAGAACAGGTCATGAAGGCATACGAGGTGTTTGAGAAAACCTTGTTTGCCAATATAGGGAAGCATTGCGATATTAAAGATCATGTTGTGGAAACGGTCGCCTCGCTTCGGGAGATGGGGATTAAAATCGGTTCCACGACAGGATATACCTCGGCGATGATGGAACTGGTGATTCCAAAAGCCGCCGAACAGGGATATTCCCCCGATTTTTGCATCGCGCCCGATCAAACTGTCAAGGGCAGGCCTTATCCGTACATGATATGGAATAATCTGATGCAATTCGAAATCTCCAGTCCAAGACAGGCCGTAAAAGTTGGAGATACCATTGTTGACATAGAGGAGGGAAAAAACGCTGATTGCTGGACTGTGGGCGTTATTATGGGTTCATCTGAGCTGGGGCTTACCCGTGAGGAAGCCGCCATTTTATCTGAATGCGAACTGAAAGAGCGAAAGGCGGCTGTCCGTTCGTCATATTATCAAGCCGGGGCTGATTATGTCATTAATGATATGGGCGCGCTTTTAGACGTAATATCTGATATCAACCGCCGCCTTTCACACAACGATTAGCGCACTGTGTCCTCTAAAACTTGCATATTGCTTGTCTTTTTTCCGCCATGTGGCCACGTCAAAACCTTGAAAGGCCACAGGCATTACTGCGGTTTTGCCGCGCCACCTGACGAAAAAAATCCTGTGCAATATTTACAACTTTTAGAGGACACAGCGCACTAGCGCAAACTGCCGAACCCCGCCTAGGGACATCTTATTTATTGACGGATTCTTAAAAATGATGTTGAATTGCGCGGTTATGGGATATATAATGAGTGGCGAGGGACTCCGTTCCATACGAAAAACTGAGGACAAACTACTGCGATGCGAATTGGAATAGATATTGGAAGCACTACGGTTAAGACCGTTGTGCTTTCGGAAAACGGTGAAATGCTGTTTCACACATATGAGCGGCATTATTCAAAGGTGCGCGAAAAGGCGGCTGAGCAACTCCGCAAGGCGTCGGGGTTATTCGTGGACGGGCGAAAAGCGGCGCCCGCTATCACCGGATCGGCCGGGCTGGGCGTTGCCAAAGCCGCCGCGCTTCCGTTTGTGCAGGAGGTTTACGCCACTGCCGCCATTGTACGTGAGAGCGTCCCGGATACCGACGCCGTTATAGAACTCGGCGGCGAGGACGCGAAGATAATCTTTTTCGGCGGCAGCCTCGAGGAGCGCATGAACGGCTCGTGCGCGGGAGGAACCGGCGCTTTTATAGATCAGATGGCGACGCTCCTTGACATCACGGTGCCGGAACTGGACGCTCTAGCGCTGCGCCATGAAAAAATATACCCGATAGCGTCACGCTGCGGCGTATTCGCGAAATCGGATATTCAGCCGATACTCAATCAGGGCGGCCGCCATGAAGACGTTGCCGCGTCGATTTATCAGGCGGTAGTTGACCAGACGGTCGGCGGGCTGACGCAGGGGCGTGAGCTGACAGGCAAAATAGTTTTCCTCGGCGGCCCGCTTACTTTTTTGAAGGGCTTACGCGAAAGGTTTATTGAGACGCTGGAGCTTGACGGGGAAAACGCTGTTTTTCCTGAAAATGCGGAGTGCTTTGCCGCCGCCGGAGCCGCGATGTGCGCCGACATGAAAGATGCCTGCACATTCGATGAAATTTTGCTGCGGCTTGAGGGCGCGGTCGGTAATATCAGCGAGGGGGGTACGCTTCCGGCGCTGTTTGCGTCGCAGGAGGAGTATGCGGATTTTAAAGCGAGGCACGATGGGGCGGCGCCGGCGGAGATTGACCCGGATATGTATTCCGGCAGCGCTTATCTTGGCGTTGACGCAGGCAGCACGACAACGAAGCTGGCGCTTGTTGAGCCGGGCGGCGGCATATTGTACAGTTACTACAGCAACAACAGGGGCAACCCGGTTTCTATCATACTTAATCAGCTAAAGGCGATATATGACCGATTCGGCGGCAGGGTCAAGATACTTGGCTCCGCAGTAACCGGCTACGGTGAAGAGCTTATCAAAAACGCATTCAATATGGATATTGGCATTGTTGAGACAATGGCTCATTTACGTGCGGCGCGGCATTTTAACCCGGACGTCGATTTTATCATCGACATTGGCGGGCAGGATGTAAAATGCTTCAAAATACGCGGCGGCGCCATTGACAGCATTATGCTTAATGAGGCATGCTCCTCCGGTTGCGGCAGCTTTATCGAAACTTTTGCCGTTGCCCTCGGGTATGAGATTGCGGACTTCGCAAAGCTGGGGCTACTGGCCTCAGCGCCGTCAGACCTCGGCTCGCGATGTACTGTTTTTATGAACTCAAGCGTCAAACAGGCGCAGAAGGACGGCGCTCCGGTTGAGGCGATATCGGCAGGGCTGTCGATTTCGATTGTCAAAAACGCCGTCTACAAGGTTATCCGTGCAGCCGGCGCCGATGATCTGGGCAAGAACATCGTCGTACAGGGCGGCACCTTTCTCAACGACGCGGTTTTGCGGGCGTTTGAGCGTGAACTGGGCGTAAAGGCGACGCGCCCGGCAATAGCGGAGTTGATGGGCGCGTATGGCGCGGCGCTCAGCGCTCTCGACAGCCACGGCTCGGAAATAACTGCCCGCAAGAGCTTTGATTCTGATTGCTCCCTCCTTCCTCCTCTCTCATCTCTCCTCTCCAAAGAAGATCTGGAGAATTTTACGCACGACGTCAAGCCTGTGACATGCGGCGCCTGCACAAACAATTGCAGTATGACGATCAACACTTTCGACAGCGGCAGAAAGTTCATATCAGGGAACCGCTGCTCAAAGCCGCTTGGCACAGGGGCGTCTACGGCGCCCAATTTGATGAAATATAAGTACGAAAAACTCCGCTCAATGCAGGGCTGCGGCGTCGGCACGGGTGGGCGCGGTAAGATAGGCGTCCCGTTCGGGCTGAATATGTTTGAGCATTTGCCATTCTGGTTTGAGTTTTTTACAAGGCTGAATTTTGAAGTCGCCTTGTCGCCGGAGTCATCGCGGCAGTTGTACACAAGGGGTCAGCGCACTATACCGTCCGATACGGTATGCTATCCCGCGAAGCTGATGCACGGGCACATCGAGTCGCTATTGGATATGGGCGTCGATACTATTTTCCTGCCGTGTATGCCGTATAATTTCGACGAAGGCATCAGCGATAACAACTATAACTGCCCTGTAGTGGCGTATTACCCCGAGCTTCTGGCGGCGAACATGCCCAGGCTGAAAACCGCGCGCTTTCATGCTCCGTATTTCGGGCTGCACAGAAAGCGTGGATTTAAGATAAAATCCGCCGAATATTTCATGGAACAATTCGGGATTCCGGCGCGCGAAACAAAAAAGGCGGCAGAAGCTGCCTATAGAGCCTATTCCGAGTTCATATCCGACATAGAATACAAAGCCGTAGAGTACATTGAATACGCAAGTCAAAATGATAAAAGGATACTTGTCGTCGCGGGAAGGCCATACCATGCCGACCCGGAGGTCAATCATGGCGTCGATGAGTTGATAACCTCTCTTGGGCTGGTGCTTATCACAGAGGATGCGATAGCCCGGCGACTGGGAAAGGCTCCGCGGCGGGTTCTAAACCAATGGACGTATCAAGCCAGGATGTATAACGCCGCGCGGGTCGTACTGGCCCATGACGATATGCAGCTTGTCCAGCTCGTGTCATTCGGCTGCGGGACAGACGCGATAACAACCGACGAGTTACGGGACATTCTGGAATCCGGCGGGAAGCTTTACACACAGCTCAAAATCGACGATATCAACAACCTGGGCGCAGTCAGGATTCGCCTGCGCAGCCTTATCGCCGCGCTGGACGCTTCATGCCCGAAGGTGGCGAAAGAGCGGGGAGAGGAGCGTTGATATGGCTAAACTAATATATGATAAAACCGGGCGGCTTATTTTTACTAAGGAAATGAAGCGCGAATATACGCTGCTCATGCCGCAAATGCTGCCCGTAACATTTACGATGATGAAAAAGGTTTTTGAGCTATATGGCTGCAAGATAGAAATGCTGACGACGACGCACCGGGGGATCGTTGAAACCGGGCTGAAATATGTTCATAATGACACTTGTTATCCGGCGCTGCTGGTCATAGGGCAGTTGCTTGAGGCGCTAAGCAGCGGGAAATATGACAAACATAAGGTTGGGCTGCTCATTTCGCAAACAGGAGGCGGCTGCCGCGCGTCAAATTATATACATCTTCTCAGAAAGGCCCTCGAAAAGGCCGGGATGTCGTACATACCGGTCGTTTCTGTAAATCTTTCGGGTTTTGAGCGCAACCCCGGTTTTGGGATGTCTTTACCTGTGATCCGCCGTCTGGCGGCGGCAATGATCTACGGTGATCTGATCGTGTGGCTGTCAAACCAGTGCAAACCTTATGAAACGATCAAGGGTGAGTCTGAAAGGCTGATAGCGTACTGGACAGACCATATCGTATCAATGTTCAGTCATGGCAAGGGCATGAGAAAAAAAGAGATGCGGCGTTGCATGGAAGAAATTACGGCTGATTTTGCGAGGATCGAGAGGAAGGGCGAGGGAACAAAACCGAGGGTAGGTATCGTTGGCGAGATTTACGTTAAATACGCGCCGCTGGGCAATAACGGGCTTGAGGAATTCCTGCTTGGCGAGGGGTGTGAACCCGTCGTACCCGGCCTCACGGACTTTATGATTTTTAAGATAAACAACCGGGCTGTGGACGTAGACCTTTACCACGGGAACAAGCTGAAAAAACTGCTGGCAGGTATTTTTCAGAGATATCTGGAAGGGCTTCAGCGCGAGATGATAGAGGCTGTCAAAACACGGGCAACCTTTCGGACTATGGGTTCGTTTTCGGATTTGCAGCGGCTTATACGCGGCTATTTGGGCTATGGCAACAAAATGGGAGAAGGGTGGCTGCTCACCGCCGAGATGCTGGAGCTTATTAACACCGGTGCGAATAATATTGTTTGCACTCAGCCTTTTGGCTGTCTGCCTAACCATATTGTCGGCAAGGGAATGATACGGCGGCTGAAGGACGATTACCCGGAGTCGAACATCGTAGCTATTGATTATGATCCCGGCGCGACGAAAATAAATCAGGAAAACAGGATAAAGCTGATGATCGCGAATGCAGGGCGCGGCGGAGGCGCAGAGCTGAGAACTGAAAGCTGATAATTGGGGGCTCAAACAGGGGCTTCCGGATTTTGCGTTTGAACATGAAATTGAATAAAAGCACATGAAAAGTGCATGATATGTGAGGTTATTAGATGGATACATTGACGAATTTTAGACGCAGCGCGTACTGCGGCGAGTTGCGTATTGGCGATGTTGGCCGGGAGGTGTCGGTTTGCGGGTGGGTGCAGCGCCGCCGTGATCTTGGTCAGCTTATTTTCATAGACCTGCGCGACCGCGCGGGGATACTCCAGCTTGCATTCGACGAAAACTCCGACAAGGAGATATTCTCAAAGGCGGCTTCCGTCCGCTCGGAGTATGTGCTGGCTGTCAGGGGGATATTGCGGGAGCGTTCGGCAAAGAACCTTGAGCTTCCGACAGGCGAGATCGAGCTTGAGGCAGCTGATTTGCGGATACTTGCAAAAGCTGAGACGCCGCCCTTTGAAATAACGGAAAACTCAGACGTAAACGACGCGCTTCGCCTGAAGTACCGCTACCTTGATTTGCGGCGCCCGGATATGCAAAGGAACATTGGGCTGCGTCACAGGGCTGTCAGGGTGGCGCGTGACTATTTCGATGAAAATGGCTTTCTCGAAATTGAAACTCCCATGCTGACGAAATCAACGCCGGAGGGGGCGCGTGACTATCTCGTACCCAGCCGCGTACATCCGGGTAAGTTCTATGCGCTGCCGCAGTCGCCGCAGCAGTATAAGCAGCTTCTTATGCTTGCGGGGCTTGACAGATATATGCAGATAGTACGCTGTTTTCGTGATGAGGATCTGCGAGCCGACCGTCAACCTGAATTTACCCAGATTGACCTTGAGATGTCGTTTGTTGACGTGGAAGACATTATCGCGGTGAACGACGGATTTCTCAAAAGGCTGTTCGGCGAAATGCTTGGCGTTGATATTGCGACGCCGATACCCCGTATGAGATGGCGCGAGGCAATGGACAGGTTCGGCTCGGATAAGCCTGACATGCGGTTCGGACTTGAGCTTTGCGATATTAGCGATATTGTGAGAGCTTGCGGATTCAAGGTGTTTTCGGAGCCGGCGGCGCAAGGCGGGAGCGTCCGCATGATTTATATACCGGGCGGCGGGGCTATGCCGCGCAAACAAATTGACGCTCTCGTCGAGTTCGTCAAAACCTACGGTGCGAAAGGGCTTGCATGGACAAAGCTGGGCGAGGACGGCAGCGTTTCGTCGTCTTATTCGAAATTCTTGACTGCTGAGGAAAACGACGCAATAATTGATCGTGCCGGGGCAAAGCCGGGCGGGCTGATACTTATTGTCGCGGACGTCAAGGATGATACGGTCTTTGCGTCGCTTGGCGCGCTGCGCTGCGAATGCGCCAAGCGGCTGGGCATGGTCAGCGAGGGTGAGTATAAGTTTGTGTGGATAACGGAATTTCCGCTTTTTGAATACTCAGAGGTTGAGGATCGTTATGTGGCGAAGCATCATCCGTTTACCGCGCCGATGGACTCGGATGCGGATATGCTTGAAAGCGATAAGGCGAACTGCCGAGCCAAGGCATATGATATTGTACTCAACGGCACGGAGTTGGGCGGCGGCTCGATTCGAATAAATACGCCGGAAATGCAGGAGCGAATGTTCCGCGCCCTTGGATTTACCGGTGAGGATGCGGAGGAGCGTTTCGGGCATATTATCAACGCTTTCAAATACGGCGCGCCTCCCCACGGCGGGATTGCATATGGCCTGGACAGGCTGGTGATGCATCTTGCGGGACTCAGCAACATCCGCGACGTTATTGCGTTCCCAAAGGTACAAAACGCGTCCGAGCTTATGACCGGATGCCCCGACGCAGTTGACGAGGCACAGCTACGGGAGCTTGGGCTATCAGTTGACGCCGGAAATGCTGAAAAATAGTAAAATAGGTATTGTATTCAGCAGACAAATATGTTACTCTAGTGGTCGGCGGTTTTTAAGTGTATCCGCCGGCCGGGAGCTTGGGGCAAGAGCTTTGCCATCATCCTTTCATAGTCTGCTTCCGCCCGTTTCACGCGCTGTTTTAGTTTACCTCGTGTTAGGACAAATAATCCATAGGGGCATAGCTCAGCTGGTAGAGCGGCGGTCTCCAAAACCGTAGGCCGAGGGTTCGAGCCCTTCTGCCCCTGCCAGACGGAAAGCCTGTAATTGCAATGGTTACAGGCTTTTGGTTTTTGCTCTTGACTCTGCTGCGTTTTACTTGGCCTCCTGTTTCTTGAAAAAATATCAGCGCCGCTCACCCTATGTTTAGCGGCACCGTAGCGACGCCGTAGTGATTGATAATGCGGGGGAATCGTGGTATACTGCGATTTGCCGATTATGTTTAGCACTGAGGCGAGGATAGGTTGATTCATGCCTACAAGCGACAGCATTCCTGCCAACACATGGACTGCCATTGCGGCTGTGCCCGGAATGACGACGCCCCGCAAATCATGGAGTCAATCAAAAACATAGCGGCTGATTGAAAGTGATCATTTTTAGGAGGGCGAACCAATGTTGCAGCCATTCATAACATTTCAAGGGAACGCGGCGGAGGCGGCGGATTTTTATGAAGAAGTCTTCGGAGGGACATGCAAAGAGATAATGCGCTGGGGAGACATGCCGCCAAGCCCGGGCGCCCCCGTGCCGGAGAAAATGAAAGACAAGGTGCTGTACGGCAAAATTACCATTGGCAGCACCGTAGTGATGTTTTCCGACACTGACCCGGATTATCATGCGCCGGAGGTATTTGCCCCGTCATGCTTTGTGTCGCTG
>Ga0099364_10004676_pt1 | contig 20674 bp, 18 predicted proteins | sample TergutTh196P3_FD_73070 | JGI IMG/M metagenome (GOLD analysis project Ga0099364, IMG submission 73070) | Microcerotermes parvus P3 segment gut microbial communities from Pointe-Noire, Republic of the Congo - Th196 P3 | ecosystem: Host-associated > Arthropoda: Insects > Digestive system > Gut ... | reverse complement strand
TAAGAGGCAAAGTCCTCGCCGCGAATATGCCTGCCTGGCCGATGGAGGGCTCTGTTGCTGTTATTGACGATGTAATTGTCATAAACTTTGGTATTTACGACTTTTCTTACGAATATGATGAAGATGGCATAACTTTCATCGCCCACCATTATAGGAGCGAAGATGATGGCGGATATACCTACGAATACCACTGGCAGATATGGCGAAATGGCACTAAAATCATTGACGAAATTTCTGCTTCCCACCGTATGCCCATAGAAGCAATGGCCGCCTATGGTAATTTTGCGGCAGATGTTAAAATCATCAATACTACAACCGGTTATCAGCAAAGCATGTTCATGATTCGAGCCACCACTGCCGGCGGAGCGGATGCCGACACCGCCGCCATCCTCCCCGCCTACCTCGCCCGCATCCAAGACGAAAACCACCTCGTCATCATCTCCGCGAAGGATGAGGCCAGCAACACCCTCACCGATTCCATGCAGGATGCCCTCCACGCTCTAGGTTTAACTGAAAGCTTGCAAGGCAAATACCGCCATTCCTACGCGGCCATCATCGACGGCCATGATGTGCTGTTCGAAGATATATCCCTGGCAGAAATCAATCACAGCCAAACCGTAGGCGGCACCGACGTCATGGTAATCAGCGCTGGCCACGAGGCCGGGAATATCTCGAGTATAATAATTGACGGCATGGAATATTCACAAAATAGCCGCGGACTTAACATCGTCGTCTATGACAAGATAAGCGGAGCAGTGGTCGATACCGTCGCCTTCGACACTTATGAATAGAAGGGGTAGTGATTAATGAAAAGCAGCATATATGAGAGGATTCGGGCCTTTGCACATGGATTCGCGGCATTTGAAGTCGATACGCACATATCCAGGTGGTGGCGCAATGAATCAGCATCGGCCAAAGTCTCTTTTGTGGTTGCCTTGACATTGGGCTTCATTTCGCATCTTTTTGTGTATACCGGCCGATATTATGGGCACGATGACATGGGGATAATCATGAGTGGCATCGGACCCGTCGATACAGGCAGATGGTTCAATGGGCGTATCATCGTCAATATCACCAATGGATTTGTGCTGCCACTAGTCTATGGGCTGATGATCGCCCTTTTCCTGGCCGCTTCCGCATTTTTTGTGTGCAAGATGTTCGACATAAAAAGAAAATGGAATGCCGCCTTAATTGGCTTGTTGCTATCCACGTTTCCCTCCATAGCCAACACAAATCTCTTTTTATATGAAAGCGCTGGCTATCATTTGGCCGTGCTGCTTGCCGTCTTGGCAGTATACATGACTGTCCGGCATGGCTGGGGATTTATCATAGGCGCTATTTTATCCGTGCTGGTACTGGCCACATATCAATCTAAATACAACATTGTTGTAACGCTGGCTTTGATGTTCTTGCTCGTCCGTCTGCTGGGGGAGGATTTTAATGTTAAGGCTTTCATGGGGCATGCCGTAAAGCTTTCGGCCATGATTTTGCTCGGGGCTTTTTCATACGCTCTTTCTGTGCCTGTGTTTTTGCGTTATTACGGCAGGACCTTCAATAACTACAGGGGTTTCAGCGCGGAAAGCATACAAAACAGACTGTTCAGCGTGGCAGGGATTAATAACGCCATGGAATCCACCTACAGAAACTTTCGTGAAGGTTTTTTCGGAAACATGTATTTCAACACGAATGAATTGCGCTTAATATATATACTAATTGCCACACTGGCTCTGCTGTTTCTGCTCATGATAATAATCAAGGAAAAAATTTACAGACAATACGGCCGCCTGCTTGTCATTCTCCTCATATTATTGCTACTTCCCCTTGCTTCTAACCTTTCTAATTTTTTCGACATTGGCAATGCCTATGGACTGATGATATATGCCTTTGTTTTTACTCCCGTGTTTGCCATGGTTCTAAGCGAACGCTGCTCTAATGCATTGCCCGTATTGAAATCAATTCTTACGGTATGCATGGTTATCGTCGTCATGAACTATATTGTCGGGAATAATATTTATTATTTACGGGCGCACTATGTCAACCAAAGGACATACTCGCTGACGGTCCGGGTATTGGATAGAATTGAGCCCTTGCTCCCACTGACCACCTCCAACAGGGTCACGGTCTTCGGTACATTACCGAACGAATACGCTCTCGCAGGTGCGGATTTTGGTGCGGCTGAAAATATACGGGATGGCGCGGCATTGCCGCGTAGCATCTTTCTTAATCACGCTTTTGGTCCTACAACGGATACACCCATAAGGCAGTTCGGTGATAACATAAACAATAATCATGGCGTATATTTGTGGATGCTGAGAAACGGATCTGCACGGGATAGTATCTTGGAAGAAATCATGGCAAACGGCATGCCCGCCTGGCCTGCCGAAGATTCCGTGGCCATTATAGATGATGTGGTCGTGGTGAATTTCGGCATGGCCGACGTGGTATTTGAATCGGACGCGGACGGTCCGTTTTTCCGTGCCCGGCATTGGGTCAGTGAAGGTCATGCCCTGCATACTTATGAATATCACTGGCAAATATATAAAAATGGGGAATATGTGGATGGCTTTGATTCTGCCAGTGATCGATTGTATTGGGATGCGTCGATGTCGGATGGACGCTATCGTATCACGGTGCGGGTCAGGAATGCCGATGTTGATTTCAGCTACCCGGAAGCGGCAATTATTTGGCCTGCTGACTGAGGTGGCGGCACAGAAGGGCAGCTTTTCAGCCAGTATGCCACATTGCCGGATATATTTGATAAAAAGAGGATACTTTGATATAATTAGCAGAGTAAATCAATGAAGCAAACCACAGTCTATAATAATATCAGGAAACCGCATGGACGACGCAGTAAAATACTCGATCATCATCCCGCATTATAATTGCTTGGAGGGTCTTAGGCGGCTGCTGGATACGATTCCTGATTCGGCAGAGTTTCAAGTTATCGTCGTCGATGACCAAAGCACCGAAGCGGTGGCTGAGCTGCTCGAATATGTTCAAGGTCAGGATCGCATCCAGTTTTTCCGCAACGATTCCGAAACGAAAAACGCCGGCAAAAGCCGCAATATCGGCCTACAGCACGCAAGAGGGAAGTGGGTCTTTTTTGCCGATGCCGACGATTTTTTCTGCCCCAGTTTCGAGGAAAAAGCCCGCCGTTTCCAAGACGACGATTCTGATGTGATATATTTTCCACCAATCAGCACCGACGCGGCCGGCGGGCGTCCTTCTGACCGGCATATCCTTTTTCACCAAGTCATCCGGCGCTATCTTAGAAAGCCCGGCCATCGCCGCGAAGTGGTACTCAGGTACCGTCTCGCATCCGCTTGGTCGAAGATGATAAGACGAGACGTTCTTTTAAAGCACCAAATAGATTTCGAGGAAATAGAAGTGGCCAACGATGTGATGTTTTCTGCCCAGTTGGCTTATCATATGGAAAGCTTCGCCATTTGCGATGAGCCCATATATTGCATCACGAAAGGCGTTGGAACACTGACGACGGCCACCAGTGATGAAAGATGGCGGCTGCGTCGTGATGTGTTCATTCGCCGTTGTCTGTATTTACGAGAGCGGCTTTCGCCCTCCGACTGGCGCGTGACCGGGCTTAGCGGGAAGAGTCAACTATTATCGTCTCTGGGCAGGAATAAAGGCATTACGACTTTTATAGAAACATACAAACTCCTGCGCAAGCATCGGATTCGGCTGTTCGCATGGGATGGTTTTTTAGTCGCTTATTATTGTGAAAAAGCCCGGATGAAACTAAAGGGCAGGAAAACATGAAGAAATATTCCATCATCATTCCTCATTTTAATTCATCGGCAAGTTTGAAGGTACTACTGCGTTCCATCCCGGTCACGGATGACATCCAAGTGATTGTCGTGGATGACAATAGCACCGTGGATGCGGATAAGCTGCAAGAAATTATTAATTCCAACCCCCATGTCGAGTTCCATGTAAACACCGCGGGTGTCCAAAGTGCCGGTGCCTGTCGTAATATCGGTCTTCGGTACGCCGAGGGCAAGTGGGTGATATTTGCGGATGCGGATGATTATTTTTTGCATGATTTTCATTTAGTATTGGAGCGTTTCTTTGAATCTTCGTTTGATGTGATTTATTTCGTGCCAACTAGTATAGAACTGGGCAGAAATGAAGAATCAAAACGCCATGTAAATTGTGAGAATCGCATCATGGCGTATCGGCATTGCCCGGACAGGCGTCATGAGCTGTGGCTCAGGTTTAGGTATTATAGTTGCTGGTCCGCAATGATTAGAAGGGAACTATTACTAAAGCACAATATTGATTTCGAGGAAGTGCAGGTCGCCAACGATGTCATGTTTTCCGTGAAAGTGGGTTTGTGTGCGGAAAAGATAGGCACATCGCAAGATGTTATTTATTGCATCACGAAAAGCGATACTTCCCTGACAGCGCATGTCGATCCGGAGCGCCTGAGAATGCGCAGGGATGTGCATGTGCGGAGGTATTTATTTCTAAAGGAGCATCTGTCGCCGTCCGATTGGAAGCTTTTGGACAGTTCGGGAGGCGAGTTTTTGGCAGGAATTATAACTAAAAAGCCGGGAATTGCTTTTATCGTTGAAAGCATGATTTTCTTTAGAAAGAGGGGAGTCAGACTGTTTTCACGGCGGCATCTAAACCTGGTTTATTTAGCGAGGGAGCAGAGAGGGAAATGAAGATGTCAAACAAACGCTACTCCATCATCATCCCCCATTATAACTCGTTAGGTACATTGAGGGAGTTATTGGACTCCATCCCTAGGCGCGACGACATCCAGGTAATCGTCGTGGATGATAACAGCACCTGGGATGCGGATGGACTGCACGAGTACATGGCGACCCAAAGCCGGGTCGAGTTTTATGTGAACGACACGGGTATCCAGAGTGCCGGTGCCTGCCGGAACATCGGCCTTTCACACGCTAAGGGCAAGTGGCTATTGTTTGCCGATGCCGATGATTATTTTGTCGAGGGCTTTATCGATGTCACGGACAGATACCATGATTCGGCAGTGGATGTGATTTTCTTTGCCCCTAAAAGTGTCAGCCTGATCGAAGGTTTTGACGATAAGCGTCATCTTGAAGCCGAAAAAACCATCAGCAATTACCAAAAAAACCCCAATCGGAAAAGCGAGTTGCGGCTAAAGTATAATATCAAGAGCCCATGCTCGAAGATGGTCAGGCGCGGACTCGTCGAGATACAGGGGATAACATTCGAGCCGACCATCGTGGCCAATGACGTGATGTTTTCCGCAAAATTATCTCATGCCATAGCATCCTTTGCAACAGACATGACGCCAATTTACATGATTACCAGGAGAGAGGGAACGCTCACCACCATGACCGATGCGGAACGTTTCACGGTCCGACGCGATGTGCTGGTCCGCAGATGCCGTTTTTTGCAAGAAGTACTCTCGAAAAAGGACTGGCGTTCACTGAAGATCGAGGGAGGTTCATGTCTGCGACAGGTCCAACTGGCCAGCCTAGGTCTGCCTGTTTTCATTGAGACTTACCAGATACTACGATTGAACAATATCAAGACAAATCTGCTTCGGTATTTCAACCCCTACAGTGCAGTGAAACGGCAGTTTAGGGTGTGGCAGGCAGGATCATCCGGAAAGTCGATGTCATTATAAGGAAGTAAGAGGTTTTGAAGAATGCCACGCTACTCCATCATCATCCCCCATTTTAATTCCTTGGACTCTTTAAAAGTATTGCTGGATTCCATCCCCATTTCGGATGATATTCAGGTGATTGTCGTGGACGACAATAGTACCGTGCGAGTGGATGAACTGCATGAGTACATGGCGAGCCAGGGCCGTGTCGTTTTTTTTGTGAACGACACGGGAGTCCAGAGCGCGGGAGCTTGCCGGAACATTGGTCTCTCCCATGCGACCGGGAAGTGGGTGTTATTTGCCGATGCGGATGATTGGTTCATCAAGGGATTCGTTGATGTCATTGACCGCTATTTTGATTCAGAAGTAGACGTGATTTATTTTACGATTGAAAGTATCAATCTAGTTGATAGCCATGAAAAAGACCGACACTTGCACAACCAAACACTAATAAATGAGTATCAAAAAGAACCGAGTAACAAGAATAAGTTGCGTCTGTTATACAGGCTCACCAGCCCGGTTTCAAAAATGATCAACCGAGAGTATCTGGAAACACATAATATCGGTTTCGAGCCAACTATTGTGGCTAATGATACTATGTTTTCCACAAAAGCATCATACCATTTATCATCTTTTAAGACAGAAGCCACACCTATATACATGGCAACCAGGAGGGCCGGCACCCTGACATCGTTCGTGGATGCGGAGCGGTTTCGAGTCCGTAGGGATGTGTTCATCCGCCGTTGCAATTTCCTGCGCGACAAGCTGTCACCGAAGGATTATGGTTTGCTAGGATTATCAGGCCACGGCCATTTGCTCCGGATACAATGGGAAGGGCTGGGCCTCAAGCTTTTCGTGGAAACATTTAAACTGTTCCGGGTAAACAAGATTAAGACGAATTGGCCCCGCTACTTTAACCCCTACAGTGTCGCCAAGCGGCAGATAAAAATATGGTATTGGAAGGTGAAGACTGGGGAAAGGGAAGGCTAAAATAGAAGTCAAGGGGGAAAAGATGACATTGATTGATGAGTTTCTCGCTTTTGAAACGAAAAAAAGATTGTTTAACATGCAGATTGATGGCGTGTATTTTTGGCCTTTGGTGCGCAGCTCTGTAAATAATATGGTTTTTGAAACTCTTCATGTGACGAGTGTAGCCCATGATAAGAGTAAATATCAAAAGTTACCCTTCGTAAAACAAGCTGTGAGAAAAGCCGGTTTTATATGGAATAGGATATGGCGTAATCCCATGCGCTTTATTACGAAAAAAGACATATTAGTGCTTAATCATCCGCGTCGTGTTTTGGACGGCGGCTTCTACCAATGTTTATATACAGACATGTTTTTGACTGAATATACAGGGTCACGTCTTGTCTTGCAACAGGCATATCAGCGAAAGCATTTTCGTCCTAATAAAACGAAAAACCTACGCTATACAGACCATATCGACAAGAGGATAGCAGATGAATCAAGGGAAAAAGACAAGCAGCTTTCTGCGATGGAAATGTTGTTGCTTAAGGAGTTGGCCACGACAATCAACGAGCATTTTCAAGTTGCGCTGGATGTTTACGGCCTGGCCAACCGTATGGCAGAGCGAATTATTAGGTTCAAGCTGTATCGCGATTATTTCCGTAAGATTTTACGCAGGCTAAGGCCGCGCCTGATTATCGAGGTGGTATATTACGACCCTATATGTATGGCCCTAAACGCAGCAGCCAAAGAAATGAACATACCGACTGTTGAGTTGCAGCACGGTACGATGGGCAGGGAACATATCGCATATAATTTTCTCGAAAAGAGATTGTTTCCTTCGTTCCCCGATTATGTCTTTCTATTCGGTCGTTTTTGGAAAGACGAGACCCGGCTGCCTTTGCTCGATGAAAGACTCAAAATAGTGGGATGGCCATATTACGAAAGAAAAATCAATACCGTGAAGGTGGCGGGAACAAGGCGTGATAGTAGCAAGCAAACAATTTTGTTCATATCGCAAGGGGATATTGGCCATTGGCTAAGCAAGGCGGCGGCAGATTTGTCTGGGATGATTGATGAGAAGAAATATAATATTATATATAAGCTGCATCCTGGCGAATACTTACGTTGGCGCAGTGAATATACATGGCTATTAAATGATAAAATATGTGTCGTCTGCGACAACGAACATGACATCCATCATTATTTTGCCATAGCGGACGTACAGGTGGGCGTCTACTCCACGGCGCTTTTTGAGGGCCTCGGCTACGGCCTTGGGACATATATATGGAAATTACCAAAGCATGAAAGGGTGAAAGAGTTGTATGGTTCCGGCATGGCGACCTTGGTGGACAGCCCTGCGGAATTCATTGACTGCCTGGAGCGACCCAAAAAGCAGGTAGAGCTACAGGACATCGAGCGGTTTTGGCAGCCGGATAGTCTGGAGAATATGTTGCGGGAGGTGGAAGGAATAATGAGTGATCATTAGGTTTTCACTTAGTATTGTAAAAAGCGTTATGTCAGCATATACTATTAGCAATGAAGGGAGACACAGATGGCTTACAATGCACCTTATCTGATTGCCGAAGTCGGTTGCAACCACAAGGGTGACATGGAATGTGCCCATGAGATTATCAAGACAGCCGCCGCATATTGCGCTGTTGATGCTGTTAAATTTCAAAAGCGCTGTAATAATGAATTGTTAACGGCAGAGCAGTATAATTTGCCACATCCGACCCCATATCATTCGTATGGTGAGACTTATGGTGAACACCGTGATTTTCTGGAATTCACAGTCGAACAACACAGCCAACTGAAAATTTGGTGCGAGGAAGCCGGCCTGACTTACGGGTCATCGGTATGGGACTTGACTTCAGCAAAAGAAATAGCGGCCCTCAATCCGCTATTCATCAAAATTCCGTCTGCCAGCAACAATCACTATGAGTTGATGGAATGGCTTCTGGAGCATTATGGCGGCGAGATCCATGTCTCACTCGGAATGACTACCCGAAAAGAGGAAGAAAAGCTGATTGATATGTTCAACAAGCAGCATAGGTTAAGGGATTTGGTGATTTATGCCTGCACTTCCGGTTATCCCGTGGACTTTGAGGATATCTGCCTGTTGGAAATAAAACGCTTGGCAAGGGAGTATGGTGGCGATGTTAGGCATATCGGGTTTTCGGGGCATCATCATGGCATAGCCGTTGACATAGCTGCCTACACCCTGGGAGCCACTGTGTTGGAACGTCATATCACCTTGGACAGGACATGGAAGGGCACGGATCATGCCGCGTCATTGGAGCCTGACGGTATGCGGAGGCTTAAACGGGATTTGCTTGCTGTAGAAAAATCCTTGCGCTATAAAGATAATGATATATTACCTGTCGAGTGGCAGCAGCGTCAAAAGCTTAAGTTTGTAAAGAGTTAATGTGAAAGAGGCCAAAGATGAATGTCGCATATATTCCCCTACGGGGGGGCAGTAAGTCTATTCCCATGAAGAATATAAAAACCATGGCGGGAATGCCGCTGGCTTATTGGGTAGTTAAAGCTGCGTGTGATTGTTCCGATATTGACACGGTGTATGTTAGCACGGACAGTGAAATTATTAGCGATATCGTGAAAGATTTCGGATTCGATAAGCTTAGGGTTATTGGTAGAAGCGGCAGCTCCGCAACGGATCATGCGTCCAGCGAGATCGGTTTGCTGGAGTTCGCCGCAGAGTATATGTTCGATAATATCGTAATGATTCAAGCCACATCACCGCTCCTTGAAGCCGCCGACTTATCCAAAGGATTTGCAAGCCTGATTGACGCAGATAGTGTATTATCCGTGGTAAAACAAAAGCGTTTCATTTGGCAAAACGATGAATCCGGGTATGCGATTGCCGTAAACTATGATTTCAAAAACCGTCCACGCAGACAGGAATTTGAAGGATACTATGTTGAGAATGGGGCGTTTTATATAACAAGGCGTAGTTCATTAATTGAGAGCCAGTGCCGTTTATCGGGCAAGATACGCATGGTGGAAATGCCAAACGAAAGTTATATCGAGCTGGATGAGCCTGAAGATTGGCGCATTGTAGAAAGTCTGTTGAAGCGTCGCATGGTTTCGGCAACTGGACTGAAAATCAAGATGTTTCTTACAGATTGCGATGGCACATTAACAGACGGGGGTATGTATTACTCATCCACGGATGGTGTTACTGGTGAGACGTTGAAGAAATTTAATACACGAGACGGAGCAGGTTTGCGGATGTTAAAAGAGGCGGGTATTATTACGGGGATAATTACAGGTGAAAACTCCGAGATAGCCCGTAAACGAGCAGAAAAACTAGGTGTGGATGAAATATTTATTGGAGTCGTTGATAAGAATAAGATTGTCAATGATCTTTGCGTAAAATATGGTGTGCGTATGGCAGAAACGGCATATATCGGAGATGACATCAATGATATCGAGGTCATAAAAAGTGTAGGCTTAGGTTTTTGCCCTTACGATGCCGTGGAATCCGTAAAGACGGTAGCTGATTGTATCACGAAAGCATCCGGCGGTCATGGTGCTGTTCGCGAAGCTGCGGATATGGTAAGAACGGGTTACATGTGAATCGAGCCATTAGCTTCTCCTAAAAACTGTCGAAGCATGAGGCTAAGAATGAAAACAATCAAAAAAGCCATTAGGCGAGCCGTATCATATGCACCAGAGCCAATGAAGAATATAGTACGACGATTACGGAAATACTGGCACAAGGCCAAGCGGCATTGGTGCACAATCCGGCAGGAGGTGCGTGCACAGTATGCCAGTATCGGCACAAACGAACTATTCATGCAGCAAAATGCAAATAAGGGATACAATCGCCTGGATGTGGTTGTCCGCTATCTGGCCATAGAGGAGTATTATGGTAAAAACACGTATGGTTTCGATTTGTACTTAAAAATGCAGAAAAAAAGGGTTCCCTCCAAGTCTGCCACGGCCATGAAAATTTTCCGGGACTTAATTGAGTCTTATGAAGCAAATGGATATGATCCCGATTCGAAGATTTTATTAAACCGTGACCTGGAACTCGTCGATGGCTCACACAGACTGGCACTTAGTTTGTGGCATGGTAATCCGGTCGTTTCGTGCAAGGTCTCTGGTACGAGGGATGTGTCCTACGGCTTGGATTGGTTCGTCAAGGCGGGCTTCACCCCCGACGAGTTAAACACCATCTTATGTAAATACGCGGAATTGAAGGAAAAAACAACCCGCCAAGCGGTAATCATCTGCGTCCTTTGGCCGCCGGTTTATCCGTTCTTCAATGAGATATGCGAAAGCTTGAATCAACAGTATGAGCTGAAGAAATATACAGATTATAACTACTCCGAGGAGGATTTTAAGGAAACTGTAAGAAGCGTATACAAGAGTGATGATATCGCGGATTGGAAGATAGAATGGAAAATCAAACATATGCTGGACTTCCAACCTAAAACTGTCAGGGTGTTGGAAATATACACAGACTTGCCGAAGTTCAGGCTTAAGCGGCTGAACAACAATGCCTTGTCCATAGAAGGGGAAAAAATCAAGCGGGAGTACAGAGAACGCTATAAAGACAGAATAGACAACTATGTGTATGATATTATTCTGCATACCGGCGACAATTATATTCAAAGTCAGATGATACTGGATTTTTTTAGGCAACAGAAGGAATATCGTCAGGGTGGGGAGATAGGCGTTTAAATGGATGTAGGAATGCAACAAGCTGTAAAGAAACACTTTAATATTTGTGACAAACTGCCCACCCCGAACATTTACTGGTTTCATTGTGATGGCATGCTGAGCTTTGATGTTATGGAGGATTATTTCGGAGATTCCCAACAGCACTTTGCCGATGAACTTAAAAGCATGGGATTTTCCATCAACCGTAACGCAGGGTTCGAGGCTAACCACTCGACCATGTATGCTGTACCCGCTCTTATGAGCCCGCATTATTATGACGCGGTGTTGGCTGATATGATTAATAACGGCGAAGCGGCTGCTGAGGAAGACTTGTTTATTGTAAGGCAATATAATGAACTTTTTATGGCGTTTGAACAAAAGGGGTATATGACCTTGTTACTGGGAACAAAAGGCAGGGCGTTTCCGGTATCAGTAGGACATTGTTATGATTATGCTCCGCCGATTGAAAGACTATATCCCCTTCGGTGGTTTAGAAAATTGAAGGGAAAGCAGAGTAATATAGCAAACAAATATTTATTGCTGGCTCCCAGGAAATATCAAAATATGTATAAATGTCTGGAGGATGCCATCAAAAGAGAAGCCGATGCCCCAAAGTTTTGCCTGCTTAAATACAATATGGCCCACACGGTATTTGACCGTCTGGCTGACGGTCAGACTAATCCTGGCAATCATGAGGACATACTCAGTTATCCACAGCACCATACATATTCCACTAAGCTACTGTTGGTTTACGTGCGGTATATCCTCAACAATGACGCAGAATCAGTAATTGTACTCCAAAGCGATCACGGATTACACGGCTTGTCAGAGCAACATATCATGGAAAGACTCAATATACCGAAAGAGCAGGCGAGGGATTTGTGGAACAGCACAATGAGTGCCATAAGGGTACCGCAGACATATGCGGATGGAACGGAAGCGCACACCGCGAATCCATTGAACATCAGCCGTTGGCTGGTAAACAAATTCGTCGGGGATAATTACCCTTATATCCAGGATGGTGAAGCCACATGAAAATAAAAGACATTGACAAGCTGGAATCCATTGCCGAAGAATTTGGGTTTTCGCTTTGTGACATATGCCTGGTAGGGGGGGCAGTCTTTGCCGATTATGACGTTAGGGAAAACGGCGATTTGGATTTTGTGATGATGTCGGGTAAAAAAGCAGAGGTCATATCAAACAACCCCGATAAATTTACATATGGCCCCAACATGGCTCTGAATTTCCCGGAGAAAGTTCAATGTGTGAACGGGAAGTATCACAGGGTAGGCGTAGCTGATGATGCTTTATTTTCGGACGAATATTCATACATAAACCGAGATGGCTTAAGATTAGCAAGAATCGAGGTAAATCTGGCGAACATTATCAAGAGAGGTTGGTCAAAGGATAAAACCGATTTGAAGGAGATTGATCCTGGTGCCATCCCCGATTTTGATTGGAAACTCTTTTTGTCCTTGCTGGAACACAAATACACAAAGTCAGCAAGTAAGCAAGAAAAAGCAAAGCTAACATTGCGTCATTATGCAAAGGTAGCCATCAAAGACCCGCGAAAAATAATGGCGTTTATAAAACGACATTTAACGAAAAAGCCCAAAGCCTCATACAACTCCGCCTCAAAAACCGAGGTTCTGTGGCAAAATGAAAAGAGTGACTCAGAAACCCGTTACTGTGCGATACTTTGGGGAGCAGCCGTGCATTGCCATGAAGACATAAGTGCAGATATCGCCGCCAAATACGAAATACTACATTCTCAGGACATCGCTTTATCGGATGAACAGTACCATGGCTTTATCCGCGCCATTTACCAGATTGACGATATAGACCCATGGAAAGTATCGTTGAAAATTAAACTGCTGACAGAACATGAGAGCAAGATTAGATTTTTGCAATTTCGGATACCCTCACCGAGCTTTCGCCCCGCTCAACGGACGGGCTCATATTTATGTGACAATTCTGCAGCCTTGAAACGGGAATTAAGAAAGAAATACCGAGACTCCATAACCAATTACTATAAAGACATCATCATTCATATCGGTGATAACGAAAGGCACAATCAAGCGATTTTGAATATTGTCAACGCATATAGTCCTTCTCCTGCATGAGCCCCTTATCCTCCACCCGATATACAATATCGCAATGCGCTATCGTGGAGAGGCGGTGGGCGATGATGATTAGCGTCTTGTTGCCCTGGAAGGTACTGATGGCTTCCATGACGGCTTTTTCTGTTTCCACGTCCAGGGAGGATGTCGCCTCGTCCAGGATGAGGATGGAGGGGTCGCGATACAGGGCCCGGGCTATGCCGATACGCTGCCGTTGCCCACCCGATAAGCGTATACCCCTGTCCCCAACGAAAGCGTCCAGTTTTTCTGGCAGTGCCATGACAAAATCTTTTATTTGCGCCAGTTCCAGGCTGTGCCAGACTCTTTCGTCGTCTATTTTGTTGAGTTCGATGCCAAAAGCCACGTTTTGGCGGATGTTCTCATCGAGGATATAGATTTGCTGGGGGATATAGCCAACATGACGGCTCCACTCGCCGGGATTTTCGTGGATGTTCATGCCCTCGTAGAAAACGGCGCCGCTTTGAGGAGCTAGTATGCCCAAAATAATGTCGGCCAGGGTGGTCTTCCCTGCGCCGGTAGGCCCGATGAAAGCAACGGAACTGTTTTCAGGAATGTTGAGAGAGATGTCCTCAAGGACATTTTCGGTTGCAAGGGGATATTTGAAGGTGACGCGGGCAATTTCTATGTCACGCGAGATGCGCCCGGGTTTTAAGCCCAGGCTGTTTACATACTGATGTTCCGTCTGAAATTCAAAGAGGCTTCTATAAACGGCATCGAGGGCGGGCTTATGGTATAGGATGGAGTTGGCCTGGTCGGCGATTCTTGTGATTGCGGGCAGTATCCGGAAGGCCGCGAAGACAAAGACGGAAAGCAGCGGTAGCATGGCCTCAACATCACTGCCAACGAAAAACATGAATCCCAGGCCGAAAAATGCCGCACCATAGCAAAAGGCCTCGATGAACAGGCGGGGAGTTATGCTGAGCAACTGATACCTGCGTTGATAGCGCACAAAGCGCTCGGCGTTTTTCTTGAATACTTTTTCAAAGTGCTTTTCACTATGCGATACCTTTACCTCCTTAATCCCACCCAGAGCCTGTTGCACAGACTTGGTCATGGCGATGCTCATTTTTCTGTTGACAACGCCGGCTTCTTTCACCTTTCCGCGGAAGAAAAGGAAGTATACAGACAGGCAGACAGCAGCGACGGTCAACACGAGTGAACTGATTAGCGGGGATTCCGTAAAGAGGAAGGCCAGGATGAATGTGGCCATAAGTGTATCCGCCAAGAAGTTACAGACATTCATTATGACGCTGAACAGATGACTCACATCGCCTTGGAAAATTTGCTGCAGCTCGGCGATATTACGGTTGGCATGGAAAATGAAGGGTTGCTCTATGGTCTTGTTCAACAGACGTTGCGACAAAATTATCCTGTTTTTACCTAAAAAACGCACCTTGACTTTGGTAAGGACATATGTGTAGAGGCTGCGCAAGATATAAAGAGAAGCCAAACTGAAGGCCAGCAGCGCCAGGAAGCTTTCTATTTTAGTAAAGTTTAAAAAATCATATATCCAGCGCAGATAACGGTTAGACTCAATCAATGAATTATCTAAAAGGATGGCCACCAGGGGCGAAACCAAGGAAATGGTGAGCGTTTCGATGGCGGCACCTATGATAATTGCGACGATCAGGATGATGAATTTTATCTTGAATGATTTAGGGAAAATGCGATTTATTTTTTTAAGTGATTGCATTGGACCTCCGGCGAAGGCATCGATAAAATCCGTCTCTAACCACATCATAAAAGAAATGGCCTGTTAAGTCAAGGATGGCGAATTTTGCTATCCATTTTGCCTTTGTACTCGCAGTTATGCTATACTATAGTCAGTAACGCCCTATTATACGCCTGCCGCCAGGCAGAGTATGCATTTCATACGAAAGGTCCTCCAACATGAACACACTCCCACCTTCCGCCCCCTGCCTCATAACCGGCGCTGCCGGCTTTATCGGCTTCCATCTGTCACGCCGCCTACTGGATAATGGCCTGACCGTGATAGGTTTTGACAACATGAGCGACTACTACGATGTGTCGCTCAAGGAGGCCCGGCTTTCATTGCTGGAAGCATATGATAACTTTAGTTTCATAAAAGGCGATCTGGCCGATAAAGCGGCCGTGTTCGGGCTGTTTTCGGATCATCGTCCCGGCATTGTCGTGAATTTGGCCGCCCAGGCCGGTGTCCGCCATTCGATAGAAAACCCCGACACCTACATCAGCGCAAACCTCATCGGCTTTTTCCATATTCTGGAAGCCTGCCGCCACTATCCGGTCCATCATCTGTTGTTTGCCTCGTCCAGCTCCATATATGGCAGCAACGAAAAAACACCCTTTTCCACCGCCGACATGACGGACAGTCCCATCAGCCTCTATGCGGCGACGAAAAAATCCAATGAGCTTTTGGCGTATTCCTACAGCCATTTATACGACATTGCGGCCACTGGGCTCCGGTTTTTCACCGTATACGGCCCCTATGGCCGCCCAGACATGGCCTGCTTTAAGTTTTGTGATAAAATCATGCGGGGAGAGGCTATACAGATATACAATAACGGCGACATGTACCGTGATTTCACCTACATAGACGACATTGTTGGCGGTATTGAGAGAATGATTTTGGTATCGCCGCCAGATAATGGCCGGGGTGCGCGCTATAAGGTATACAATATTGGCAATAATAAGCCGGAGCATTTGCTGCATTTTATTGCCGTGCTGGAGGGCTATCTGGGGCAGGAGGCACAAAAGGAGTATCTGCCGATACAGCCGGGCGACGTACCCCGCACCTGTGCCGATGTGGATGATTTGATTGCCGATTTTGATTTTAGGCCCGCCACCAGCATAGAGGAAGGGCTGGCCCGTTTCGTGGCGTGGTATAAAGAATATTATTTTTGATTTTTCAACGCCCCCCGGTCTATCTTCCCGTTGGCCGTGAGCGGCAGCGCGGCCAGCCGGCGGACGGCGTTGGGCATCATATAACGGGGCAGCAGTTTTCTTAGCTGGGCGGTCACCGTTTTTTCATCCAACTCGCCGACAAAAAAGAGCCGAATCTTGTTTTTTTCATTATCATAGACACAGCAAGCCATTTGAACGCCTGCTATCAGGTGGACACTGGCTTCTATTTCTCCCAGCTCGATACGATGCCCCATATGCTTTATTTGATGGTCTTTGCGCGAGCAAAAGACCAGATTGCCATCGGCGTTTACATAGCCCATGTCGCCTGTTTTATATAGCGCCTCGGGGTAATGGGGGTTTAGGGGGTTTTGGACAAAGGCGGCGGCGGTTTTTTCAAAATCATTATAGTAGCCCAGGGTCAGCGAAGTACCGCGCACACAGATTTGGCCGGTTTCACCCGCATTGCAACGCTCATTTTGCTCATTCAAAAGAATGATTTCGGTATTTTTGAAGGGGCGGCCAATCGGGATGGTCTGCGCATCCAGGGGCAGATGGGTCGCGTCGAAGTAGCAGCACATCCCCGTACACTCGGTCGGGCCATATAGATTTATGAAACGGGCATGGGGCAGGGCGGCCCGCCACTTGGCAAATTCTTTTGTTATAAAGACTTCGCTGCCGAAGTTGACACTGCTAAGATACTGGGGTATGACGATGTCGAAGGCACCAAAGGCCGAGAGCATCGTCATCGCGGAGACGACCCAGCAGATGGTGTTTATCCGGTGTTCGTTGAGGAATTCGATCAGCTTTATCGGCTGCATAAACAGCTCGGGTGGAATCAGGTATGTCGTGGCGCCGAATTTGAGGGTCGGGTATATTTCCTTCAGGCAGGCATCGAAGTAGAGCGGTGTCTGGTTGCCAAAGACGGTATCGGCGCCTATTGCCAAGACATCGGACAACTGCTCTATATAGTCCATGACGGAGCGGTGGCAGGCGATGACACCCTTGGGCACGCCGGTAGAGCCGGAGGTGTGGACGATGTAGATGGGGTCCGTGTCTATCGCAGCGGCGGCAATTTCTGATAATGCATCTACGTCTATGGCCGTGTCGCAGACATCCGTATACAGGGCGATCTGCCCGCCGAAGGATAGCTGCCGGGCCTGTTCCAGCGTGTGTTGGTCGCAAATTAGCAAGCGGGCTGATAAATTTTCCAGGATATGTTCGATGCGGATACACGGCATTTCGGCGTCTATGGGCACGTAGAAGCAACCGCCGCGGACGGTGCCGAGGAAGGCCGCGATGGTATGCGGATGCTTTTTCATAAAAACGATTACCGGTTCGCGGTATATGCCGTTCTTTGCGAGAAAAGAGCCCAGACTATCACACAGGCGACGCAGCTCGTGGAAGCTAAGGGCAAAGGAGCCGTCACTGAAGGCGATTTTATCCGACACATCGTGCGAAAGGGCATCCAAGTAGTCCAGGATATTATTTTGCATGGGCGAGCGCTCCGTCTAACAGTAGCTGTTGAACATCATCCCGCTGTAGGCGCTGGTCACATAGGGACTGATGAAGCTGGCGCCGGGGTTTTTGTAGGCAACGATTTTTTTGTCCACGTATTCCATCGGATTGAGGGCAATCTGGCCGGATTTTTTGAGCACGGCATTGGTAAAGGATTGGAGGGAGAACAGGGCGGGGCCATCGTTTTGCTCCAGGCTATTTTGTGTGCCAATGAGATCCGTCAACTGCTTAGCGTCCATGGCGGCCAGTCGTCCGTCGGCGGAGAGTGTCATGCCGAGGGCTTCCATTTCTTCTTGATGACCGAGGGCAATACGGCGCATCTCACCTATCGCCCGCCGTCCGCCGGGATGATCATCCATCGTGTCGGCCGTTTGTAAAAAGGCATTGTAACTGTTTATCAGGCTCTCGATATTTTCGCCGACAGAATCCAGGTTGCTCTTTAGGCCGATGTGCACCGGTTGCTCCATGCTCCCACCGCTGTCATTTAGCCGGACTTCAAACATCCGCTCGACGGTGAAGTGGTTGGAATGGGCCGTTCGCTGGGCGCCGTTTATCGTAAAGTGTGCGTCGCTGGCGCTTTTGCTGATATTATCCAGGCCCAGATACGAGACAGCCCCGGCGGATTTTGTGCTTTTGTCGTCGCTTATGGAAAATTGCACGTCACGTCCCGGCGGCAGGCCCACGCTGTTTGAAGACAGTATAAGCGCCCCGTGGCCGTTTGCGTCTTCTTCTATCTTGGCCGTAATGCCCAGTTCGGCATTGTCAAAGAGCCTGAGCAGCCGCTTTTGGACATCGAGATTGGTTTCAGATTCGTTTATGTTGAATTGAAATTCATAGCTGGTATCGGCGAGGCTTAGGTCGAAGGAGTAGGAGCCGACAGGCAGGCCGGCAGGGGCATCGCCGGGCAGGGCATAGCCGTGGTTTACTTGGCCGGTGGCCAGACGTTCCACCGTTATGTCAAAGCCATCCGCCAAAACATCGCTCTCACCCTCGCCAATGAAAACGGCGCTTGCGATATCGGGATGGGAGGAAAAGGCGGTCTTTTTATTCAGGATGTCGGCTTCGCCCAGTCCGCCCAGCGAGTTTATGGCGTTTTGCAGCTCGCGGGCGTTTTCCTTAAGGCCGACGGCAAACTCCAGGGACTGGGTCACATCATCCAGCAGAAACAGGGGCGACAAGCGGTTTTGCTCGATGATGGCATTATAAACACTCTTAAGCTCGCCGCGTTTGTGCGCATCGTGACGGGATGGCCGCATTTGCGGGTAGCTTTTCAGATAATGATTATAGACCGTTTTAAGCGCGGCGCTGTAGGCCATAATACGCCTCCTTTTACAACTCTATAATAACGCTAACCGCCCCAAAATGCAAGTCGGCCGAAACTCGGCTGAAAAAATCAAAAATTTTGCAAAAAGCGCTTGACTTATCACGTTCCCCCGTGCTACATTAGGTAGACAAGAGGAAAGTGCTCTTTTTTTTGTGCAGACATCATACAGAAAGTGGAGGTTATATCATGCGGACGAGAATAACACTGGCATGCCCGGAGTGCAAACAGCGCAATTATAATTTGACTAAAAATAAAAAGACCCATCCGGACCGGATGGAGACCAGCAAGTATTGCCGTTTTTGCCGGACACATACGGCGCACAAAGAAACCAGGTAACAGAAGAAAGGGGTATCCGTATGGCAGCAAAGAATAAGGCGCCAAAGAGTGACTTTTGGAAGGGCGTTAAATCGGAATTTTTGAAAATCACTTGGCCGGATCGCGAGGATATAGGCAAGCAAACAGTAATGGTGGTGTTCGTTTCGGTGGCCTTGGGTATGATTATCGCCTTGATAGATTTTCTCTTGCAGATGGGCGTCGATTATATCGTGAGCGTGAAATTGTAGGACAAAGCGTGTAAAGCGCGCCATAGCCTGATGTTTGCAAATGTTGGAAAGACACGGTGATTGTCATGGCAGAACCTAGTTGGTATGTCGTTCATACATATTCAGGATACGAAAAAAAAGTAAAGGCGAACCTGGACAAAACGATAGAAAACCGCCACCTGGAAGATGAAATTCTGGAAGTACGCGTTCCAATGCAAGATGTCTTGGAGGTCAAAAACGGTGTCCGCAGGACCGTTCAAAAGAAGATGTTCCCCGGATACGTGTTGGTCAACATGATAATGAACGACGACACCTGGTATGTCGTCCGCAATACCCGGGGCGTGACCGGATTTGTGGGTCCGGGCTCCAAGCCGGTGCCCTTATCCGACATAGAGATGAAGCCTTTGGGCATCCGGACGGAAAAAGTCACGATAGACTTTGCCGTTGGGGACCCCATCGCCGTGGTCGCCGGTATTTGGCGCGATACGATTGGGGTGGTGCAGCGGATAGACATGGGTAAGCAAACAGCCACCATCAACGTGGATTTGTTCGGGCGTGAGACGCCCGTGGAAATAAGCTTCGCCGAAGTACGGCGGATGCACTAAAACTTTATTGTGGGAGCAGCGCCAACTGCATTACCACACACCATGCAGCGGAAGTTGAGCAGACCCTGCGGCAGGAGCAGAGCCCCTGCCCTACGACCCACGGACGAAGTCCGGGATGATCACCGACCACTGCCAAAGGAGGTGCCAAATGGCAAAGAAAGTAGAAGCATTCATCAAGTTACAAATCCCCGCCGGCAAAGCGACGCCGGCCCCCCCGGTCGGTCCGGCTCTCGGGCAGCATAGCGTGAACATCGTCGAATTCACGAAGCAGTTTAACGCCCGCACGGCCGACAAAGGCGACACGATTATCCCCGTCGTCATCACTGTCTATGCCGACAGAAGTTTCAGTTTTATCACCAAGACCCCCCCGGCGGCGATACTTTTGAAGA
>Ga0099364_10004675_pt1 | contig 20675 bp, 10 predicted proteins | sample TergutTh196P3_FD_73070 | JGI IMG/M metagenome (GOLD analysis project Ga0099364, IMG submission 73070) | Microcerotermes parvus P3 segment gut microbial communities from Pointe-Noire, Republic of the Congo - Th196 P3 | ecosystem: Host-associated > Arthropoda: Insects > Digestive system > Gut ... | reverse complement strand
TGATTCCGCATCCCTTCGGGTTGTTGAATCCGCTGACAAGGCCTGCCCTCGCTATCCTCTGCACGCCCGTCAGAACCCCGAACTCAAGGCTGTCGTTCGTTTTGAACACGCTGCCAAGAAATCCCCGCATGAACCTTACCATGTCCTGATAGTAGCCTTCCTCTAGCGCGCTGCTTATGGGCGCGTCGTATTCGTCCAGCAGGACGATTGCCCTCTTCCCGTGGTGGACATGCAGGCATTCCGTTAAGAATAACAAAGCCGTCCGCAAATCTGTTTCCGTTGCTTCTTCGGAACAGAATCGGTAAAACTTTTTCTTTTTGAACTCGTTGAGCGCGTCGCTTTCATACAAGTACATGCTCTGTTGGAAAACATTGGAAACAAGGGACTTTATTGCGTCAATGGCTTCATCGTAGGATGGAAGCTCGACGTTTTTCAGCGTAAGGAACACTACGGGGTGTTTGTTCATGTGTTTTTCTACTATGTCCGGATGCTCCATTATCTTCAGCCCGTCGAACAGGGTTTTGCCGTCCTCCCTCGACGCGACGGGCTTTGAGGGCGTCCCCATGCCGAAAAAATGTTCCAGCATGCTCATGTTCATCGTTTTGCCAAACCTGCGGGGCCTGGTAATCAGGGTTACTTTCCCCTTGTTTTCAAGCAGTTCCTCGATGAACAAGGTTTTGTCGATATAGAAATAGTCCCCCTCGATGATTTCCTCAAAAGACTCCGCGCCCGTTAATATCCGCTTTTTCATGTCCATAACCCCGATTTTTTCAGTGTACAGTGTACAGTGTACAGTGTACAAATGTCTCTGCCTCACAATTTTACCATGATTGAGACAAAGCTGCAATAATAACAGATCACTCAAAATACTTCTGCAAAATCCCCAAAAGCTCCTGAGTGGTGAAAGGCTTTCCGAGGCATTCGGAAATGCCAAGTTTTCTGTAGCCGGCAAGATCGCTTTCTTTCGCGTTTGCGGTCATGGCGACTATTGGGACGCCCGTGCACAGCGCCGATATCCTCTCCGTCGCCTCTGAGCCATCCATGATGGGCATGAGCATGTCCATGAAGATTAGGTCAAAAGGCGGTTCGCCATTATTGATTCTCTCCTGAACCATTTCCACGCAGGCTTTGCCATCATGCGCCGCGACGGACCGAATGCCCATGCGTTTGAGATATAAACCGATCACCTCTTGGTTCATAAGATTGTCGTCGCAGACCAAAACCACGCCGTCGGAGCGCGGTTTTTTGAGGGCGCAGGGCCTATCGCGCCCATTAGCATTGCCTAAAGCTCCCGCTGAAATATCCACGATACCCCCCCTCTCGTTTCGCAACTATACTAACACATCTGCCGCAAAAAACAAAGAGCGAGTTTTTCGATTCAGAAGTTCAAGCTATCCTCTTCAAGCAGGAAATTGTATATACCTATCGTCATAATGCCGTCTTCGTTTCTTCTGGCTTTTATGTTATCACGTACGACAATGATTTTCTTAAAGGAATCTCCAATACTAAGCAGCGGTTTCTCTTCCTGTTTTACCTTATCCGGATTGCTCATGGAGAACGCCGACTGTATGTAGTATTTCTGGCTTCCTTTCGTCGCGATAAAATCAACTTCTAGCTGACGTTTACTTCGCTTCCCGTCGCTGTTTGAGGCGTAATGCTCCACAACGCCCACATCGACGCGATATCCACGAATGCGTAATTCATTGTATACGATGTTCTCCATAATATGATTTTCTTCCGTCTGCCTGAAGTTCAACTTTGCGTTGCGAAGCCCGACATCTTCAAAATAATACTTTGCAGGAGAGCCAATATACTTTTTCCCTTTGACGTCAAAGCGGACAGCCTTGCTAATCAGGAAAGCGTCAATCAGATAGCCGATATAGGTACTCAGGGTTTTGTCGCTGATTGTTCTGTTCTTAATGCTCTTAAATGTATGTGCGAGCTTTGAAGGGTTAGTAAGCGAGCCGATTGCGGACGATAAGACATTAACCAACTCATCCAGTTCATCATTATTCCTGATTTTGTGTCGGTCAACAATGTCGGAAAGATAGACCTTTTGGAACAATGTCTGAAGGTAATCGGCTTTTTCCTCCGGAGTCTTTATATACAGAATTAATGGCAGTCCGCCGTAGCTTACGAAGTCGTCCCATGCTTCGTCAGTGGTGCCATCGTAGGCTGAGGTGTACTCGCGGAAACTCAGAGGATGAACACGGATTTCGTCCCCGCGTCCTCGGAACTCGGTTATAACGTCAGAGGAAAGGAACCGAGAGTTGCTGCCGGTAACATAAACATCAGCGTTGCGGATATGAAGAAGGCTATTTAGCACATCCTCGAATTCATCAAGCAACTGCACTTCGTCAAGTATGACATAGTATGCCTGATTGTCTGCAATTCTCCCTTTGACATATTCCAGCATATTGTCAGGATCGCGGAGCTTTTTATTACTGCGATCGTCCAATGCGATTTCGATGATATGAGATTCAGGAACGCCGCTTAAGAGCAAGTGGTCATGGAACAAATTGAACAACAAATAGGTTTTTCCGCACCTGCGGACGCCGGTGACAACTTTGATTAACCCATTCCTTTCTTTGCCAATCAACTTGTTTAGATAAACATCGCGTTTTATAACCATGATGCCGCCCTCTCTATTACGAAAATTAGTGAATTATCACTTTATTTCGTAATAGATTATATCCCATGTCCTCGCGTATGTAAACAACAAATCTAGAAATTTTGGTTTTGTATCCCCGCATTTGCTTTTCGTCAGCCGATGCTCCCGCAAACGCCTTCCGAGCGCAAGGGCATGAACAGACACGAATTTTTCATAATACATTATACATGTTGCGGGAGGCTGATAACTGTGATATCATACTCGCCTGGTGGTGAGGTGTTTTGGGCAAGGCTGTTTATGACAAAGACTCCATAAAAGCGATAGCGACAAAGATAATTAAGTATTCGGCTGTAGTCTACGCAATCGTGAAGCAGCTTTTCTTTGTCATTTTTGTTGACAGCGCATATTGGGCCACGCGAGGCATGTACAGCATCATAATGATATGCCTCGTTTTTTTCATTGCGCAGTTCAAAAAACTAACTAACCGCCAAATATCATGGATGCTCCCCAGCTCGATAGCCATCATAGAAATACTGGCGGCGATCGCGGTGGAAGGCGACCAAGTGTCATACTTCGCCCTGCTCGGCTGCGTTTTGCTGAGTTTTTTGTACCTCGACGTGATTGGCATGGCCGTTACTATTATCATATCCAACACAATTGTCGCGCTTGTCATATTCGGACTTGGCCTGTCAATTATGGGCGCCACATTCGACGAGTATTCCAATCTTGTGTTTTTCATTGGCGCGCTCATAATGGAAACGGTCATATTTCTCGTTGGCAGGTTTTCCATCGGGAGGGTTGTTCGCTTCAGGAAAGAAGCGGAAGTCGCAAATGCGGCAAAAACGAGGTTTTTGGCTCAAATGAGCCACGAAATCCGCACCCCAATGAACAGCATCCTGGGATTCGCGGAACTCGCGGAAGACCACATTGCGACGGAAAAAGGCAAAAACTATCTCAATAGCATCGTAGGAAACACGAAATGGCTGCTGATAATAATAAATAACATCTTGGATATATCTAAAATAGAATCCGGAAAGATGGAATTGGAACGCATACCTTTCGACCTGGGCGACATCATATCGCACTGTCAAACCGTCATCATGCCCGGCATAAAAGAAAAAGGGCTTGAGATGAGACTCGATGCGGAAGCGGAAACATGCGGCATGCTAATGGGCGATCCCGTAAGGCTTCGTCAGGTGCTTTATAACCTTTTGTCAAACGCGGTGAAATTTACGGATGCCGGGACGGTCACGTTGGCCGCAAAAATAAAAAGCGGGGACGGCGCGGCCTCCATCGCTTCGAGGCACCACGTTCGAGGCAAAAGGGGCAGCGTAACCGTATATTTTGAAATAAAGGATACCGGCATTGGCATGACTGCCGAGCAGATGAAAAGGATATTCGAGCCGTTCACGCAAGCTAACGCGGGCATAACGCGCAACTATGGCGGCACGGGGCTCGGCCTTACCATCGCCAAGAAAATAGTGGAAATGATGGGCGGCAGCCTGGCGGTCGAAAGCGCCCCAGGCGCCGGCAGCACGTTCAGCTTTGAAATAGCTTTCGAGCAGGCAGAAGCGGACGGCGGCATAACCAGCCGTGAAAAACTCGATATCCTGGAAAAACCATGTTTCGACGCTTTCGTTCTCGTTTGTGACGACAACCCAATGAATCAGCAAGTCATATGCGAACATCTGCTGCGCGTCGGAATCAAATCGGATGTGGCGGATAATGGCAAAATAGGTGTTGAAATGGTGGAAAATCAGGTGAAAATCGGCGAAAAGCGCTATGACCTGATATTCATGGATATGTTAATGCCTGTCATGGACGGACTGGAAGCTACGTCGAAAATACTGTCGTTGAACACCGGCATACCGATAATAGCCATGACTGCAAACATGATGTCGAGCGACGTGGAAAACTATAAAAAAGGCGGCTTGTCCGATTATCTGGGAAAGCCGTTTACTTCGCAGGAACTATGGCGCGTTCTGTTAAGGCATCTGGAGCCTGTGGAAGGCGTGGATAGCCTGCGCGCGCCATTAGACGGCGGCCCGGCATCGGCGGCGGAAGCGCGGGCGGCGCGAGAGTTTCTCGGCACGGACCCCGACTTGGCTGCCGACCTGGAAAAAGGGTATCTTGTCGGTTTCGTCAAAAACAATAAGAACAGATATGCGTTAATAACGGACGCCATAGAATCCGGCGATATTAAGCTGGCGCACAGGATGGCGCACAGCCTGAAAGCTGACGCGGGGTTCATCGGGAGGATCAAACTGCAAAGATACGCGGGCGAAATCGAGGGCCTGCTCAAGGAGGAAAAGCCTGTCCCGGACGCCCTAATGGACATTTTTGAAACGGAGTTGAGACTGGCCCTGGAGGATATCGAGCCTCTGACGCATCAGCAAAACAAAGAAATTGAGCCACTGAGCCTTGAACAGATTCGCGAATTATTCGACAAATTGAAACATATGCTGGAGAATATCAATCCCGAATGCACAACCCTTCTTGACGAATTATCCGCCATTCCCGGCAGCGAAGAACTCGCGCAAAGCATAGAAGACTACAACTTCCCGCAGGCGCTTGCTTTGCTTGCCGAACTGGAGCGCAGCCTGTGACTGTGATTATTCGGTGCCAAATCCAAAAAATGTGTTGAAAAACATGTGTAAAGGGAGTATATTTATACAACATGAGCGCGTAGGGCAAAGTGAGATGCAAACCGGAGGTATTCTATTGGATAAAGCTAGGAAGCACAGCGTGCTGATTGTGGATGATGAAAAATCGAACATAATGGCGCTTACCCGCATACTGAGCCCCGAATACACCATGTACGCCGCGGAAAATGGGCAAAATGCGATAAAAGCCGCTGAAGACCGTATTCCGGATTTGATACTGCTTGATATCCTTATGCCCGATATGGACGGCTATTCAGTCATATACGAACTCAAAAGCTCCGAAAGGACGCGTGACATACCCGTTATTTTCGTCACAGGACTCAAAGAGGACGGCGACGAAGAACGGGGATTGCTTTTGGGGGCGGCAGACTATATTTCAAAACCTTTCTCCGCCGCGCTCGTGAAACTGAGGGTGCGGAACCAAATGAAGCTTCTTGAGAAAATAGAAACGACGGGACGGGCGAAGTCCGCTTTTCTGGCGAACATGAGCCATGAAGTGCGTACCCCCATGAACGCGATACTCGGCATAACCGAAATCATGCTTCAAAATGAAGGGCATGCCGAAGAAACGCTTGATGGGCTGGGGAGGATACATAACTCGTGCAACATGCTCTTGGGCATAATAAACGACATACTGGACTTTTCAAAAATCGACGCGGGCAAGCTGGACATAGTGCCGGCGCAGTACGACGTCGCAGGGCTGATCAATGACTCCATACACCTGAACTTAGCGCGACTGGGGGAAAAACCAATCGAGTTCGACGTGGAAGTTGACGAAAACTTGCCCTCGAAGCTGATAGGCGACGCACTCCGAGTAAAGCAGATATTATGCAACATACTCTCAAATGCGTTCAAATACACCGACAGCGGCAAAATAACCCTTACCGCCTATTCACAGCCGCGCGCGGGTGAAATGACGCTCGTTTTCAGGGTTGAAGACACCGGGCACGGCATGACGCGGGAGCAGATAGACAAACTGTTTGATGAGTATTCCAGATTCGATGAGGAACACGGGCGCGAAATCGAAGGCACCGGGCTGGGCATGGCAATAACGAACCAGCTGCTGAAACTGATGGGCGGCAAAATCGATGTGGAAAGCGAGCAGGGCAAAGGTTCGACATTCACTGTGAGCCTGCCGCAGAAGATCGGGGAAGGCGGAGCTGTCGGAAAAGAGCTCTCGGACGTGCTTAGGAATTACAGGCTCGGATACACGGGCGGCGCCAAAAGCACGCGCATTGTGCGCGAACCCATGCCTTACGGCAGAGTGCTCGTCGTGGACGATGTGGAGATGAACCTCTATGTGGCGGAAGGGGTATTGAGGATTTACGGCTTGCAGATCGACTTAGCCTCAAGCGGGTTTGAAGCGATTGAGAAAATCAAGGGCGGCAAGGTGTATGACATAGTGTTCATGGATCATGTAATGCCAAAAATGGACGGCATAGAAACGGTACGGCAGCTGCGCGGCATGGGTTACGCGAAACCTATAGTCGCGCTGTCGGCAAACGCGATGATAGGGCAGGCGGAAATATTTTTGAGAAACGGCTTCGACGATTTTATTTCCAAGCCCATCGACATACGATTTATAGACATAGTCTTAAAACGGCTGATACAAGATAAAAAACTGCCGTAGGCATAGAGGCGTCCCAATGGGATGTGGGGCGGGGAGCCGCATAAGGGTTTGTCATAATCATATCCGTCAGCGCAACGGACGCGCCAATTGTGGCTTGCGCGTTTTGGGGGGGTTGTATGAAAACTGCCAGGAGGTTGATTTGGGGGCTGCTAGCAGCGGCGTTGATGCTGGCGGTCGTTTCGGCTTGCCAAGACGCAGGCGTGACTCAGCCTGCCGCGCCGCCGGCGTTCACGTCATACCGCGAGATCCCGGGCGTCACCGAAGATGACATTGCGGAGATCGAAGCCCTGCGCGGAAAATATGCGAGCTTTTCCTACGGAATGCTTCCGAGCACGGAAGCATTCAGGACGGCGGATGACGAAGTTGGCGGATTTACCGCGCTGCTTTGCGATTGGCTGACCGAGCTTTTCGGCATCCCGTTTATACCTGAAATCGTTATGGAGACCGACATGCTGGGCTTCATAGAGGCGGGCGGCGTGGACTTTTCCGGCGACTTGGGGATCACGGAAGAGCGTAGGAGCACGTTTTTCTTTGCCGGGCCAATAGCGCTGCGCTCACTGGTCATGGTGCGGATGAAGGACAGCGAGCCGATTGAGGCCATTGCGCGCGCCCGTACTCCCCGGTTCGCTTTCGGGAGCGGGCATCGTGCGATCGAAGATGTGGCAGCGATCAGCGCGCCCGGTTCCTACGAGGAATTAGTGGTTGAAAGATTGGTGGAATACTACGAGATTCTGCGGGACGGAGAGGCCGACGCGGTCATAGTGTTAAACCCTGCGGAAGCGGCTTACTCGACCTACAGCGACATTGTCATCGAAGACTTTCTTCCGCTAGTATTCACCTCTGTAGCCATGTCGACTTCCAAACCTGAGCTGGCGCCCATCACCGAGGTGTTGCAAAAGGCGCTGGATGTGGGGGCGCTCGACCATCTCAACGAGCTGTACCGCATAGGCTACGAGGACTACAAGAAACACACCCTTCAGCTCCGCCTCACCGAAGAGGAGCGTGAGTACATAGCGAACAATCCAGTCGTGCATTTTGCCGCCGAATACGACAATTACCCAAACAGCTTCTATAGCGAACGCAGCGGCGGCTGGAACGGGATCGCTTTCGACGTTCTGGCGGAAGTAAACGGCCTCACCGGCATCGAGTTCAAAGTTTCCCACGAGCCGGAAACGAAATGGTCGGAGCTGCTGGATTCGCTAGAGCGCGGGCAAGTGCCTATGGTATCAAACCTGATTCGGACAAGTGACAGGGAAGGCCGCTTCCTCTGGCCTGAATCATCGTTTTTCACGGACAGGTCCGCGCTGATATCAACGATGGAACATTCGGATATCAACAGTAATGAAGTCTACCTGATGAGGGTGGGGGTGAACAGGAACACCGGCCATGCCGAGCTGTTCCGCGCCTGGTTCCCCGACCATGAGCGAGTCATTGAGTTCGACAGCCAGAGCGAAGCCTTCGAGGCATTGAGGCTTGGCGAGGTTGACATGGTGATGGACAGGAGCGGCAGCCTTTTGTACCTGACTAATTACCGGGAAACCGTGGGATATAAAGCGAACATCGTTTTCAACAACTACTTTGACATCACTTTCGGGTTCAATAAAGACGAAGAGATCCTGTGTTCCATCATCGACAAAGCGATGCAGCTCATCGACACGGATCATATTTCCACAAGATGGATCGGCAGGACATATGATTACCGCATAATGATGGCGCAAACACAGCGCCGATGGGTTCTCGGGGTTGCCGCCCTGCTGGCGGTGGTCTTGTTCATCCTGAGCGCGGTATATATGAGAGACAGGAAAAAAACCAAGGAAATCGGGCGCATTCGGGCAAGGACTGACGCCATAGTGAAAAACCTTCCCGGAATGGTGTTCCAGCAGCTTTACGACCCTCCCCAATACACATATACTTTTGTCAGCGATGGCTGCGAGGAACTGACGGGCTATACATCCGAGGAGCTGACGGGGCACAGCGGCGTCGTAAAATTCTTTGACATGACGCACCCCGACGACATCGCCCCCATTGAGGAGCTGAGCGCGAACACGATTCCGTTTGGACTTCCCTTTGAGATCATGTTCAGAATAAAGACGCGCGGCGGCGAGGAGAAGTGGATATGGGAACGCAGCCGCGTGATCGAAAAAAATCCGGACGGGACGCCAAAGCTCATAGAAGGCTACTACTGCGACGTCACCGAGCGCAGGCAGTTTGAAGCCGCGGAACTGCGAAGCCGGGCGAAGAGCGAATTTCTGGCCAAGATGAGCCACGAGATACGCACGCCCATGAACAGCATCATGGGATTTGCGGAGCTTGCGCTCGACAACGACTCAATGGAGCAGGTCAACAACTATCTTGAGAAAATTACGGACAGCACGAAATGGCTTCTCAATATCGTGGACGATATCTTGGATATTTCAAAAATCGAGTCGGGGAAAATGGAACTAGAATGCCTGCCGTTCAACCTCTACGAAATCTTCCTGCGCTGCCAGTCCGTCATCCTCCCCGCGGCCAAAGATAAGGGCATCGAGCTGAGAGTCTATACGGAGCCGGTCGAAGGGAAGAATCTGATTGGCGACCAGGTCAGGCTTTACCAAGTCTTGATAAACCTGCTGTCCAATGCGGTGAAGTTCACCAATCAGGGCGTGGTGTGGTTTTCGTCGTCGGTCAAAAATACGGAAAATGGCACAACGACGGTGTATTTTGAAGTGAAAGATACAGGAATAGGCATGACTCCCGAACAGGTCGCCAAGATATTCGAGCCGTTCGTGCAAGCGGATTCCAGCACGACGCGCAATTACGGAGGGACGGGGCTTGGCCTTGCGATTACGAAAAACATCGTTGAAATGATGGGCGGGACGCTTCGTGTCGCAAGCGCGCCCGGCGCAGGCAGCACATTCAGCTTTGAGCTCGTCTTTGAAACAGTAAGCGCAAACGAAGAGACCGCAGTGCGCGGCGATTTAGTCCACATAAAAAAACCGGAATTCGACGGCCTGGTTCTGGTCTGCGACGACAACCCCATGAATCAAGAGGTCATATGCGAACATCTTGCACGGGTGGGTATACATACGGTGGTGGCGGAGAACGGAAAGGATGGCGTGGAAAGGGTTTCCGAACGCATGGAAAAGGGCGAAACGCCGTTTGATTTGATTTTTATGGATATGTTCATGCCGGTCATGGATGGCATGGAAGCCGCAATGGAAATAAACGCGCTGGGAACGCATGCGCCAATCGTGGCGATGACCGCGAACATAATGGCAGGAGAGCTGGATAAGTATAAGAAGAGCGGCATGCCTGATTGCCTCGGGAAACCGTTTACTTCGCAAGAACTGTGGCGCATACTGCTCAAATACATGAAGCCGCTTTGATACCGGGATTTTTTGTTACGGAAAAAACGCAAGAAATATCTATGTATGGAATGGAGTGCCGCACGATGATCAACAAGAATTCTTTCCTGCGCATCCCGGCTTTGAAGCTTACCGGAAAAATCGAGAATATGACGGACAAGCCATTAACCGAGTACATTCAATCCGTGAACTCGTTTATAGACGAGTTTCCAAGCCTCTCAGAGAAAATAAGCAACGCCTTGGGCACGAAAGCTTACGACGATGCGAGGAAATACCTTACGGACGTTAGCATGGTCTTGATCAGGATCCACGCGGATGATTTGGCCGCGGAGTGCCGCATGATAGTGAATTCGTTGGTTGGCAACGTGGATCATGACGCAGCCGAGGCTTCTGTGGAAAACTTTTCCCAAAGCGTCTCCACGCTGTCCATCGATGTGCAAATGGCAATGCGCGATACCGACGCGGAGGCGGCGCCGCAGAACCCTCGCCCCGCTCCCGTCACGCCGGCCGCTTCGGACAGCTCAAGGCCACTCATCTTGGCGGTCGACAATGCGATAATGTTCCTGAACACTTTAAAAAGGCTTCTGCAGGATGCCCCATACGATTTGGAATGCGTGTCTTCAGGCGCGAAAGCGCTGGAGTATCTTAACGAGAATCCGCCGCCGCAATTGTTGATGCTGGATATCGAGATGCCAATCATGGACGGATATGAGCTTGCCAAAAAAATCAAGCAAAATGGGATAAATGTCCCCATCCTCTTTATTACGGCCAACGCCGGACGGGAATATGTCATAAGGGCGGTCGAGATTGGCGCAGTTTGGTTATTGGTCAAGCCGCTCCGCTCCGCGCAGCTAATTGCAAAATTAAAGGAGCTCATATAGGTGTTAGCGGCTTGTCCGCGTTAGAGGTTTGGGGCCATGCTTGATAAAAACAGCATTTTGATTGTTGATGACGAGCCTTCCAACATCCTTGCGCTTACTCATATACTGCAGTCGGAGTACGCTGTTTACGCCGCGAAGAGCGGGGCCTCCGCGATCAAGGCGGCATGCAAGGTGTCGCCCGACATAATCCTGCTCGACATCATTATGCCGGACATGGACGGATACGAAACGCTGGCCAAGCTGAAAAGCCTCGAAGAAACGCGGGACATCCCCGTCATTTTCATCACGGGCCTCAGCGATAGCGGCGACGAGAGCAAGGGGCTGGAACTAGGCGCCACCGACTATATAAGGAAGCCTTTCGATTCGACTGTCGTGGGCCGCCGTATCCGAAATCAAATCCAGCTCGTCAACCTGCGCCGGCGTCTTGAAGCGGCGGTGGAGACGGCCCAGGCCGCAAACCGCGCCAAGTCCGATTTCCTTGCGAATATGAGCCACGAGATTCGCACGCCAATGAACGTGATCGTCGGCCTGTCGGAATTGCTCTTGGAAGGGGAGACTCAACCCGAGGTTTTCAGCGACTATCTGAAAAAAATCAACATGGCGGGCGCCACCCTGATGGGCCTCATAAACGACGTTTTGGACTTTTCAAAGATCGAATCGGGAAAACTTATGCTCACCCCCGCGCGCTACGACGTCGCCGGCCTAATAAGCGACATAACCAACATCAATATCGTCCGAATAGAAGAAAAACCCATAACGTTCCTGGTTGACGCCGACGAAGAACTGTATGCCGAGTTGTACGGGGACGACCTGAGAGTAAGGCAAATACTGAGCAATCTGCTCTCAAACGCTTTCAAATACACGCTGGAGGGTTCCGTTACCCTGAGCATCGGCTGCGCGCGCGAGGACAATGGCGCCGTGGAGATGTTTATCAGCGTCAGCGATACGGGCATCGGCATGCGCCAAAAGGATATGGACAGGATTTTTAACGCTTACAATCAGGCGAATACCCGGGCGAACCGCGATATCGAGGGTACGGGGCTGGGCCTGTCCATCACCAAAAGGCTAACGGAGCTAATGGGCGGCAAAATATCGGTGGAAAGCGAGCACGGAGTGGGGACGACATTTCGGCTCAGCATATGGCAGGGCTTTGTCAACAATGGCCGCATCGGAGCGGAAAAAGCGGAAAAACTGCGTACATTCAAATATGAGGACGAGCGGAAAAAAGCCGCGCAAATGCTCGTGCGCCCGGATTTAAGCCATGCGGCGGTTTTGGTTGTAGACGATTTCCTGACAAATCTGGATGTGGCAAAGGGCATGCTCGGCAAGTACAAGATGAGAGTGGACTGCGCGGCAAGCGGGCAGGAAGCCATCGACCGCGTGAGGCAGGGCGAACCCGTTTACGACGCGATTTTTATGGATCACATGATGCCCGGAATGGACGGCATCGAAGCGGCGCGTTTGATTCGCGCCATAGGAACGGATTATGCCCGGACGGTCCCCATCATCGCGCTGACCGCAAACGCGATCGCGGGAAACGAGCGGATGTATATCGAAGAAGGGTTTCAGGCGTTTTTGTCAAAACCCGTCAACGTCATGAAGATAGACGCCGTGGTCCGCAAATGGGTCATGAAAGGGGCAGGGGCGGCTGAGTTTGTCGAGGCCCCCTCCGAAGCCTGCACCGCCGGCGCCGCCGGCAGATCGCCCGAAACTATTCCCGAAACTATTGAAATACCGGGCATAAACGCAAAGCTGGGGCTTTCATTATATGAGGGCGACGCGGAAATGTATGCGGACATACTGCGTTCTTTCGTCGAAAACATACCCGAGGAACTGGACAAGCTGCGCAGCGTGACCGAGCAGGGTCTACATGACTACGCGATAGACGTACACACCGTCAAAGGTTCCGGGGCCAGCATCGGCGCTAAGGGCTTGGCGGATTGGGCAAAGAAACTGGAACTGATGGCCAAGGCGGGGGACTTGTCAGGAGTTTTGACCGAAAACGAGTCTTTCTTAAAAGAAGCGGACACACTTGTTGCCGACATATTGGCGTGGATGGGTGGATGGAAAGATGAATAAAGAAGAAAAACGCAAAATACTCATTGTGGACGACATGCTTACGAATATTTATGAGCTCATGCGCATACTGAGCCCTGAATATGCCGTTCACACGACCTGTGACGGGAAGGACGCCATTTTAATGGCGGACAAGATTCAGCCCGACGCCATACTCCTTGACGTGGTCATGCCCGGAATGGACGGCTACGACGTGATCGCCGAGCTGAAGAGCTCAGAAAGGACGAAAAAGATACCCGTTATTTTCATAACGGGGCTTGGCGACGTGGATAAGGAAGAACAGGGGTTCATCTTGGGCGCGGCGGACTATATCATCAAGCCATTCAGCCCCGCTATCGTGAAACTGCGCGTCAGGAACCAGATAGTTATGCGCGACCTGTTGAACGACGTCGAAAACAACCTTCTTAATTTCAAGCTCGCCAACGAAGCCATTAATTTCGCGCTGTGGAGCATGGACGTCGTTGCCGGCGACCCGGTCAACCCGGAAAACAGATTCGTCTGGTCGCAGGAGTTCCGAAATATGCTGGGGTTTTCCGACGAGAACGATTTCCCAAACGTGCTTCGCAGTTGGATTGACAGGCTTCACCCCGAGGACAAGGAAAAGTCCGTCGCAGCGTTCGAGGCGCACTTGAACGACTACACCGGCAATACACCGTACTACATCGAGTACCGGCTAAAGAATAAAAACGGCGAATACCGCGACTATGACGGGTTCGGGTCGACGCTGAGGACCGATGATGGCGTTCCGCTCAAGGTGTCCGGCTATATCAGGGACACGACCGAGAAGAAAATCATACAAAAAGCGCTCGACATGCAGGATAAACTGCTGCGTGCGGTGAACCGCGCCGCCGGCGTGCTGCTTACGGCGGAAGACGGCGAAGCCTTTGAAGCCTCGCTCCAGAAAGGCATGGAAATAGTCGGGCATTGCGTGGGCGCGGACTGCGTCGAGGTCTGGCAGAACGAAGAACGGGACGGGAAGCTTCATGCGGCGCGCAGATGTTTTTGGGTCAGCGAGGAGGGACGGGAAATAGCCCCTGCCTTCCCTGTCTCCAGCTTTTCATATAGCGAAACGCCGCAATGGGAAAGCAGGTTGTCGCAGGGAAATCATATACACGGGCCGGTTTTCGACATGTCGCCTGAAGATAGGGAGTTTTTGAAACCGTTCAATGTAACGACCATTCTTGCCATACCCATTTTCATACAGAACAGTTTTTGGGGCTTTTGCTGCATAGACGACTACATAAAATCACGCAGCTTTACGGAGGACGAGGTCAGCATCCTGCAGTCTGTCGCCTATATGATGGCAAACGCCATAAACAGGAGGATGTTGGCCGACGCGATCCGAAAAGCGGAAATCGCCGAGGAGAGCAACAAGGCAAAGAGCCAGTTCCTCGCCAACATGAGCCATGAGATACGCACGCCCATGAACAGCATCATGGGGTTTGCTGAACTTTCGCTTGATATGCCGGATAGCATGGTTTCGCCGCAAGTTAAGGACTATCTGGGCAAGATCAGGGACAGCACGAAATGGCTCATTCACATAGTAAACGATATTCTGGACATTTCAAAAATAGAGTCCGGAAAAATGGAGATGGAGCATACGCCCTTCGACCTGCATGACGTCATGCAGCGCTGCAAGTCCGTGACCATGCCCGGCGCCGTGAACAAAGGGCTTGAGCTGAAAGTCCGCACCGATCCGATGCCCAACAAAATGTTGATCGGAGACCCTGTCAAACTTTATCAAGCGCTTATAAACCTATTGTCAAACGCCGTGAAATTCACGGAAAACGGAACGGTCGAACTGTCGGCTATCGTGAAGGAACTTATTGAAACGGTCCCCTATAACGCTTCCGCCCTGGAAGAGGGGGGCTTTGCCAAGATATATTTCGAGGTGAAGGACAGCGGCATTGGCATGGACGCAGAGCAGATAGAAAGGATTTTCGCGCCCTTCATACAAGCCGACTCCAGCACGACCCGCAACTACGGAGGCACGGGGCTTGGGCTTTCAATAGCCAAGAACATCGTTGACATGATGGGCGGGAAGCTAGGCGTCGAAAGCGCGAAGGGCGTGGGCAGCGTGTTCAGCTTCGAGATAACGTTCGATACGCTGAACATACCTGATGACGCTTTGGGCGTCATGATGAACGACGATGTCGAAAAACCGCATTTCGATGGTTTGGTTCTGGTATGCGACGACAATCCGATGAATCGGGAGGTCGTATGCGAACACCTGTCGAATGTGGGGCTGCGTACGGAAGTGGCGGAGAACGGGAAAATAGCCGTGGACATGGCGCGCGAGCGCATGGAAAAAAATGAAAATCCATACGATTTGATATTAATGGACATATTCATGCCGATAATGGACGGTATCGAAGCAGCGTCTAAACTGACCGCAATGGGTACCGGCGCGCCAATAGTGGCGATGACCGCGAACGTGATGTCAAGCGACCTTGAAAACTACAAGAATAACGGGATGCCCGTTTGCATTGGAAAGCCTTTCACGTCTCAGGAATTGTGGCGAGTGTTGCTGAAATACCTTCCCATAGCGGGATTCGGGACGCAAAACGCAAAGACGGATGAGGAAGAGGAAGAGGACGAGTTTGAAGATGAGCTGCTTCGCAAGATGAGGGCCAGTTTTTTCAAAAATAATCGAAACAAGTACGATGAACTCGTAGAGGCGGTCGGGACGGGAGATATGCAGCTTGCTCACAGGCTGGTGCATGGATTGAAGAGCAATGCGGGGATGATCGGCAAGACGGCGTTGCAACGGGCCGCAGCGGAGTGTGAAGCAATTATCAAGCAAATCCTGTCGCAGAATACGGAGGGCGAAACAGGAGGCGGGGGCGGCGATGCGGAACGTGAAGCGTGGAAAACGGAATTTCTCAATAGTTCATGGATGGAAACGCTAAGGACTGAGTTGGAGTTGGTTTTCGAGGAATACGGCCTGCAAGCGGCGGAGAATGCCCCGGATCCCGGACGCCGGATCACGGATATAGGGGAGATTTCGGAGTTGCTTTCAGAATTGGAAAATATGATGGAAAACTTGGATCCGACATGCATAGACCTTCTTGACGACCTCAGCGCGGTCGAAGGCACGGAGGAACTTGTGAGCCTGGTGGAGAATTATGATTTTGATAACGCGCTTGGGGCACTGCGCGAATTAAAACAAAAGCTCGAAGCGGGAAATGGGATTACGGAGGAAACAGGCACTTCGATGTGAAGCGAAGTGCCGGGAAATCATATGAAAGATGAATCGATGAGGCTGAAACAGATAAGAAATCGACCGCCCGTTATGAGCAAGTTCATAGCGTATTCCGCCATATTCATTGTGCTCATATTCGCGGCGGCAACTGTGGCCTTCGTGTTGTCCATGAGGGAAATCATCCGTGAAAATAAGGGGATAGCGCTGTCCCGCACACTGGAACTGGAGAGGGTCAAGCTGGAGACTTCCGTGAACAACGAGATTGTCATTGCCCTTAAAATGGCGAGTTCGCCGCTGGTCCAAAGGCATTTCGCCTTCCCGTACGTCCCTGAAATAAAAAAGATGGCCCTTGAGGAACTGGAGGCTTACGGCAATGCGTTCGAGTCAGGCATAGCTTTCTGGGTAAACGACGCTGACAGGCTGTTTTACTACTCCGGCGCCGAGCCATACATTCTCGACCCGCAGCTGCCGGATAATTACTGGTACAATATGACCCTATATGAAACGGAGTCATATAACTTCAACATAAATTACAATCCGGACCTCAGTGTTACCAATCTATGGATCAATGCGCCGGTTTTTGGCGCCGGCGGCAGAGCGTCCGGCATGGTAGGCACCGGCATTGAAATCTCGGTATATCTCGAAATGGTGAACAGGGACCACGACGGCAGGCTGGAGGTGTTTTTCTTTAATGCCGCCGGCGAGATCACCGGCGCTAAGGACGTCTCGTTGGTGGCCGGAAAGAAAAACGTGGAGGATGAGCTGGGCGCCGCGGGAGACAACGTCATCGACTTTGCAAAAGGGCTTGGCCCCGGCGAAACGCGAACGCTGGATACCCCACTTGGGAGGATAGCCCTGGGGACGATCCCCTTGCTTGAATGGTATTCCGTGGCGGTGATGCCCGACAGCCCTGAAGACTACGACAGCGCGATGACCGTCTTATTCGTTTTAATGCTTCTGGTGATGGCGATGGTTTTTGTGGTTTTCAATGTGTTCATCGCAAACCTTCTGAAGCCTTTGCATAGGTCGATGATGGAATCAGAAATGGCAAACCGCGCCAAATCCGATTTTCTTGCCACGATGAGCCACGAGATTCGCACGCCCATGAACAGCATAATGGGGTTCGCGGAACTTGCGCTGGACATGTCCGACATCGCGCCTGCGCAGCAAGTCAAGGATTACCTCAGCAAAATCAGGGACAGCACAAAATGGCTCCTTCACATCATAAACGATGTTTTGGACATTTCAAAAATAGAATCAGGGAAAATGGAGCTGGAATACACGCATTTCGACCTGCTTGACGTGGTCATGCGCTGCCAATCCGTCACTCTGCCCGACGCTTTGGAAAAGGGGCTCGAAATGAAAGTCCGCGCGGAGCCGCCCAGGGGCAGGCTGCTGATAGGAGATCCCGTGAGGCTCTATCAGGTGCTTATAAACCTTCTCTCAAACGCGGTTAAGTTCACGGAAACCGGGACGATCGAGTTTTCGGCGGTGTTGAGGGAAAACGCCATACGTTCGGAGGTTCCCAAAGACGATGGCCGCGCAAGGATATATTTCGAGGTGAAGGACAGCGGAATTGGAATGGAAGCCGAGCAAATAGATAAAATTTTCACATCCTTCATACAAGCCGATTCCAGCACGACGCGCAACTACGGCGGCACGGGGCTAGGGCTTTCAATAGCCAAGAACCTGGTGGAGCTGATGGGCGGGAAACTGGACGTAGAAAGCGTGCATGGCGTGGGCAGCGTGTTCAGATTCGAGGTATCGTTCGATACGGCAATAATACCTGAAGGCGCCCTCGGAACCGTGATAAACGAAGATATCAAAAAACCGAGCCTGAACGGGCTTGTGCTGGTGTGCGACGACAACCCAATGAACCGGGAGGTAGTGTGCGAACACCTTTCCCGTGTGGGCCTGCATGCGACGGTGGCGGAAAACGGGGAAATAGCGGTGGACAAAGTGCGCGAACGCTTGGAAATGAATGAAAAACCGTTCGACTTGGTTTTAATGGACATATTCATGCCGGTCATGGACGGGAATGAAGCCGCGTCGAAAATAGCCGCGCTAGGCACGGGCGTCCCCATAGTGGCTATGACCGCGAATGTGATGCTCAGCGACATTGAGACATACAAGAAGCACGGGATGCCCGACTACTTGGGCAAGCCTTTCACGGCGCGGGAGTTGTGGCGCGTCCTGCTGAAATATCTGCCGAACGCCGAACCCGAGGCGAAAAGCGGGAATACGGGCGAAGAGGAGCCCGACGAGGAGCTTATCGAAAAAATGCGCCTCAGTTTCAATAAAAATAACCATGGCAAGTACGATGAACTCGTGGAGGCGATCGAATCCAGCGATTTAAAGCTGGCGCACAGGCTGGCTCATACCCTAAAAGGCAATGCGGGGATGATCGGCAAAAAAAAGCTGCAAAGATTGGCCGCAGAGGCCGAAGCCGCGCTCATTCAAGCGCTGAATCCGCAGGCCGGGGAAAGAGACGATGGAGGCATTGCGGAAAGCGGGATGCGGAACGCGAAAATAGTTGAGGATTCTTTGATGGAGGCGCTTAGGGACGAGCTGGCATTGGTTCTGGAGGAACTTGGCGCAGCCGAAGCGGAGAACGCCCCTGATCCAGGATGCCGATTGCTGAGCCCTGGGCAATTAAACGCGCTGCTTGAGGATCTTGAACACATGCTGGAAAACATAAACCCCGAATGCGTGAACATGCTTGACGACCTACGCGCGCTGCCGGGCGCGCAGGAGCTTATCAACTATGTGGAGGGCTATGAATTCAACAAAGCGATGCAAGCGCTCAAGGAGCTGAAAGCTTCACTTAATAAAGAGGAGTGAAAGAATGGAAAAAATGGAAAATATGGAATTCAAGCGCGTTGCTTTTGGTGGGTACAGCGCAAAGCAAGTAGATGAGACGGTCGCCCGCCTGATGCGCGACATCGGAAAGAAAGACGAGCAGATTGCCGAATATGGCGCGAAATTCAAAGAGCTGTATGAAAAAATCGAAAATATGGAAAATCAGCAAGTCGCCGAACGCGCATTGGTGGCGGATATGATTATTTCCGCGCGCCAGGAGGCTGAAACGATACGCGGAACGGCGCGTCTTGACGCTGAAACGATAATCGGGGAGGCGCATCAGGAGGCTGAAACGATGGTCGGAACGGCGCGGAACGAAGCGGACGGGATCGCGTCCGACGCAAAAAACAACGCGGAAAGCATCCTTTCAGAAGCGCAAAGGGAGTCGGAGCAGATAAAAACGAAAACGAAACATGAAGCGGGAGCCATCCGCAGGCAAATCCTCAATGAGTACGCGCAGTTTGAAACGGACATGAATGGCATAGCCGAATCCTACAGATTCGCAAAAGAGCAATTGCGGACGATGTTCGATAGTTCGGAAACTAGAATCGTCCAGGTCATGAACAATGTGCGGCAGATGTTGCCGGAAGCTGATGATTCCGCGGATTTGCAGGCAGACATCGAAACCGTAGACGTGGAGGTGCTGTAATGGACATTGTAAACATAAAAACAGGGAGGGAAAAACTGGATTACGCGCTTTTTGACCCCCAGGGGGACGAAATGTCGGAAGAGGAAGTGCAGCGAATGCTGCAGATGGTATTCGTAAAATACAATCAGTCAAAATTCAGCGAAATCGAGGATGCCGTCTCTTCCGGCGACACTAAACTTGCTCACAGGCTTGTGCATACTTTGAGAGGAAATGCGGGACAAGTCGGGAAAACGGCCCTTTTCAACGTTGCGGAAAAGATTGAGATTCTGTTTAGGGACGAGAAACTCCCGATTCCCGAAGAAACAATGAACACTCTAAAAAACGAATTGGATCTGGCTCTTGAAGAGTTCAGCCCGCTGCTCGACGAAACGAAGGAAACTGATGGGGCTATCAGCGTGGGAGACATGCAGGGGGCGTTAGACACGGCGCTAAAAGGCGGCATATTGATAATTGACGATAACGCGGCGAACGTCAGGGTGCTTTCGAGCATTCTGAAACCCGGCTATGCCGTTTACGAATCGATGAGCGGGCCGAACGCCGTCAGCGCGGCGGCGGAGCTTTTGCCAGACTTGATCCTGATGGAAGTACTCATGTCGGGAATGGACGGATACGCCATGCTCTCAGCATTGAAAAGCTCCGCGGCAACAAAAGACATACCGGTCATGTTCATTACGGAGCTTGACGACGCGGGAGCGGAGGAAAAAGCGTTGGGGCTAGGTGCGGCGGATTATATAACCAGGCCATTTTCGCCGACGGTAGT
>Ga0099364_10004674_pt1 | contig 20675 bp, 12 predicted proteins | sample TergutTh196P3_FD_73070 | JGI IMG/M metagenome (GOLD analysis project Ga0099364, IMG submission 73070) | Microcerotermes parvus P3 segment gut microbial communities from Pointe-Noire, Republic of the Congo - Th196 P3 | ecosystem: Host-associated > Arthropoda: Insects > Digestive system > Gut ... | reverse complement strand
TATTTTTGATCTATCTCTTACACATCCTGCTCCCTTTACTACAGATATTGCTATTTTAGGCCACGATGGCGGAAGTAATTTTTCTGTTACCCTGCAGCGTACAGGACTGGACTCTGAAAGCAGCTTTGCTGTTTTACTATTAAACGATGTTACCATGTTAACCAGGGCAAAAATTGACGCAGAAGCTGCAAGCCGGACTAAGAGCGATTTTCTTTCCAGAATGAGCCACGAGATCCGTACTCCCATGAATGCAGTTATAGGTATGACACAAATTGCAAGAAACTCCGGTGATATGGAAAAGATCCTTAACTGTCTGGAACAGGTAGACAGTTACTCTCATCATCTTCTTGGAATATTAAACGATATTCTGGATTACAGTAAAATGGAATCGGGAAAAATGCTTTTGGACTTAGCCGAATTTTCCATTCAAAAAAATCTTGATTATGTTATTTCCCTGGTCCATCCAAGGGCAAAGGAAAGAAAAATAAATCTTTTATTAAAAATAGTAAATCTTCAAAATGATATTATTAAGGCGGATTCGCTGAGAATAAACCAAGTATTGATTAATCTCCTTGCAAATGCTATTAAATTTTCTCATGAAGGCAGCGACGTTATTCTTAGGTTAAGTGAACTTGGGTTTTACGAGGATCTTTCCACGTATAAGTTCGAAGTTATTGACCATGGTATAGGCATTAACCCCTACCAGGCATCCAAGCTTTTCAGACCCTTTGAGCAGGCGGATGGCAGTATTACGCGCAATTATGGCGGCACGGGTCTTGGTCTTGCAATAAGCAAAACCCTTGTAGAATTAATGGGTGGAAAGATAGATCTTGAAAGCACAGAAGGGAAGGGCAGTACTTTTTCTTTTACCATTCATTGTCCTTCTAAAATGTCCATGGATACACAGCCTGTAGATGCACAAAAGCCGGATGAAAGTGAGAACCTGGATTTGGAAGGAAAGAGCTGTTTAATTGTAGAAGATATAGATATTAACAGGGAAATTATACAGGAGCTTCTTTCCGTAACTAAAATGAAGCTTATGACAGCGGAAAACGGGCAGGAAGCCATAAACATTATTAGAGAAAAAGGACCTTCTTATTTTGACTTGGTTCTTATGGATATGCAGATGCCTGTAATGGATGGATGTACTGCAACCGAAGAAATCCGGCTTATGGAAAAACAATGGGCACAGGAAGGAAAAATATTTAAAGATTTGGTAATTATTGCGATGACGGCTAATGTGCTGTATGAAGACGTAAAAAAGGCAATTGATTCAGGAATGAATGCCCATTTGGGAAAACCCATAGAACTGGGCATCACCCTGAAAACCATAAAAGAACAGCTCTCTTAATTTTTTTCCAGCTGGTTCCTGTATTTTCCGGGGCTCATTCCTGTGTAAAGTTTAAATATCTTGGAAAACCAGCTTTGATCTTCAAAGCCCGATGATCTTGCTATTTTCTTTAAAGCGTAATTTGTATTGCCAAGCATTAATTTTGCTTTTTCCACACGCAGCCGGTTTAAGTAACTGGAAAGGTTTTCCCCCATTTCCTCTTTAAAAATTGTACTAAAGTAAGGCGGAGAAAAGCCGGATGCTTTCGCAATTTCTTCAAGACTTACTTTCCTTGTATAATTTTCCAGGATAAAATATTCCGCCCGCTTTATTGCAGAAGAATGGTTAATTGAGCTGTAACTGTTAATTTGGCTTATTATATCATCCGTTAGGCGATATAGAATAGTAGCTACTTCGTCTATGTTTTTTGTTTCCTGTATGGAGTTAATATAAAGGCTGCCTGTCTCCAAAGATGTCCTTGTATTAATACCGGGACCGTTCCCTGTCCTTAGCATAAGCACAGCCAGCTCCATTGCCCTGTTTTGTACTGTCTTAAATTCCTTTGAGCCTGAGCGGCGGAAATTGTCCAGTATTTTTTCCAGCATTTGTTTTGCGGTTTTTACTTCTCCTTTTTTCAATTGGGATAAAAAATCTTTTTCTTTTGCAAGAGAATATTCCTGCGCGGGTCCGGAAATATATGTATTCTCTTCTTCATCGTTTTCAAACTTTGTATTTTCTGTGTATAGGGATCTTGCGCAAATGTCTGTGAGCATGGATAATGCTTTTACTTTTCCGGCATCCGCTTCCGGAAAATTATCTGTTATTCTGCCTAGTTCTTCTTTTGTGAGAGTCCCCTCACAGAGCTCCTCCATTTTTTCTATTGTTTCTTCCTTTTTAAAGGAAGGTAAACCTGAACCTACCATTGCACCTACATAACGATCATTTTTATACAGGGGGCTAACCCAAAAGTACAAGCCTAAAGGACACATGTAAATACTGGAGCTGCTTTTACTGTGGGATTCTCTTAACGCATTTATATGCATGCCTTGACAGGGGCTTTGTGAAAGATCCTTTTCATTGTCTCCATTGGCGGCTTTTTGATACTTCTTGCAAAAACTGCATGCGTTTTCTATTTTGGCTGAATGCTTTTCTACTTCCTTAATGGGAGTAAAGCTATGATCGTAGATATTCAGGTCTGCCTTTGTAGCCTTGTTATATGAATTAATTAATTCCATTGCGTTTGCCATGACTCTCTCCTTGTTTCTATTATATTTTTGTTTCCCTTATCCCTGAACTTCCCGGGGCTTGTACCCGTATATTTTTTAAATATCTTGGAAAACCAGCTTTGATCTTCAAAACCGCATTGTTCTGCAATTTGGTAAAGCGGTGTGTTGGCAGTTATAAGCATGTTAGCTGCTTTTTCTACCCTTAGGCGGTTTAAATAACTGGAAAGGTTTTCTCCCATTTCGTCTTTAAATACAGTGCTGAAATATGGTGCTGATAATCCTGATGCTTTTGCTATTTCTTCAAGGCTGATTTTTCTTGTGTAGTTGTCCCAGATAAAGCGTTCTGCTTTGCGTAATACAGATGAATGTCTAACTCCGCGAAAGGAGAAAATTTTTGCCGCTATTCCTTCTGTGATCCCCTGCATGTTTAAGTAAATCTCGTCAATGGATTGTGATTCTTTTACCTTTTTAAAAAATTTATTATTCTGGTAAAAATGATCATTGCCGGAATTACTGTCTTCGTTAACTGCTCTTGAGAGAAGTACTGCCAGTTCCATTGCTTTATATCGTGTTAGCTCAATATCTCCCTGGAAAGCCATAGAAAGGTAGTTTAATATTTCTTTGATAGTTTTTTTCCCTGTATCCAGATCTCCTCTGCGTATTGCAGCAAAAAGTAACCTCTCTTTTTCCATAAGCAGTTCAGAATCCAGACTTATTTTTTCCTGTTCTGCTTTTATCACGCCTATGTCCCTGTATCTGTGCAGTGATTTTTTGCTTTCTTCTTTTTGAGCTACCCTGCGAAAAACGTAATCTGTAGGATCTGTTGCTTTACTTAGATCCTCTGCGCATATCCTTAGTAAATCTCCTATTGCGGTAATTTCATCTTTCTCCATTTCCTTGCTGCTATCTACCTGGCCAAGAAGAAGAACACCAGCAAAGATATTTTCTTTGTAGATGGGGCAGACCCAATGTATATTTCCCATGGCACTCTTATAAATATGTGTCCCTTTAATTTTTCTGGACTCATTTACCGCATCCAGATATTGTTTATCTATAAAGGCATCCAGTAAAAATGTTTTTAGTCCCAGAGCAAAACCTAAGGAAGCAAGGACACTTTTGGCTTTATTCAGGAAGGGCTCCATGTCCAGACGGCTAAAACCCAGTGTTTCCGGCTTTTCTTCACTGTGTTTTTTTTCTTTCTTTTGGATAGGTGTATTTGTTGATAATCTGTTCATATTGTCTCCTCGATTATAATTTTAAGGAGTATAAAAGAACGGAATACACCCAAAGGGGTTATTTTTTGTATTATTTTACTGGCTTTTTATATGAGATTGCCTTTTAATGCAATTCTTACAGCATCTGCCTGGTTTAATGCCCCTAGTTTTGTATAAATAGTTTTTATTGTATTTTTTACTGTATTAATGGATAAAGATAGTTCCTGTGCAATTTGTTCTCTTGTATAACCTTTGGACATTTTATCTAAAATTTCTGTTTCTACATTTAAAAGCACTGGTCTATGTGCCTTTCCTTCTTTTTCCCTGTAATGATCAATTACCCTGCTGAGCTTTTTTGTATATACAGAGGATTTATTTCTTATATTCTCAAGCCATTTTACGGGTATTAAAGCTTTGTCTTTATTAATGGTAATTCTGCATAAATCCCGCATGTCTTCGCCTAGTTCTATAAATGGCATTTCAAAGCTGTAGTTTGTGTTTCCCGTTACGTAAGCCTCTTTTAGTGTCTTTAGCGCTTTGTCTTCCATTCCAAGTTTTAAAAAAGAAGAAGCTTCCAGCAGTTTTAATTCCAGAATTCCAAGATGAAAAAGTCCAAGGCTTTTTTCTATGCTTTCGCTTTGCAAAAATAAAAGAGCCTTTTTATAATGCTTAATGCCATATAGATACTTAGCTTTTACCATGAACTCAAAATTACATAATGTTAAATTTAAACCGCTGTCTTCATATTCTTCTTTTAACCAAGAGGCGATTCTTTCTGTTTCTCCTAAATGTGCATATAACCAGCCGGACATAATGTCAAATAATGCATAACGGTTTGGATTATCGTCCAAAAGAAGCTGTGTTTCCATTTGCTCCCACACTTCCATGCAGCCCTCTGTGTCACCGTTTCCAAGGCAGATGCGCAGGAGGTAAAACAAAGCCTTGGCCTCTGCTTCGTACTGCCTTGTGCCGCGTGTTTTAATAATTCCTTCCCGCAGCTGCTGCTCTGCTAAAACAAGATCTCCTGTAAAAAAGGCTAGTTCTCCGCGGCAAAGATTATCCATTCCCAATAAACTTCCGCTTATATAATTTTGTTGAGTAGTGTATGGAATACACTCGGATAACTTGTCAATAAATTTTTCATATTCCCCTGTTTTTGGGTCTTTCCCAATCAGGTTTATATAAGAGGGAATATTTATCTTTGCCTTGGGATCCGGGCGGAGATTTTTTATTTGTTCCAGGTATTCGTTTCCTTTTTTAAAAAATTCTGCCGCTTTAAGTATATCTTTGTTATAAAGATGGCTTAGTATGGAAAGTGTAGCAAGACTGCTGTACGTAAAATACAATAATAAATTCGCGCTCTCTTTTTTATCATCCCTTAATAATTGTGTGTTTGAAAAAGATATGCATTCTTCCAGAACATTTTTGGAATCTTCATAACGTCCTATATTTAAAAGTAAAGCAGCTCTTACTGCATAGTTTAGAAAAAGAAAGCTATCATTGTCTTTAAGGGTGTATTTATTTTTTCTTAACTCTTCTATTATGTCCAGGAATAAAGAGGCTGTTCCATAAGACATAAGCCTTGGGAAAGAATAAATGGATTTTATTAGTCCTTCGTAGTCATGCGCTCTCCCGAAATTTACGGCTGCATCTGTCCATAAGCGGTTATCAAGGCACCAATTTGCCTTTATAGTGCAGGCATCTTTTATTTCTTCATGTGAAAGTATGTTTTGTTTACTCCTTAGAAGTTCCAAATATACATTCTGTATTTTTAGACCTTGTATGTAAGGATCGTAACGAACAAGCGGACTTAAACTGCCCAGATCTTTTTCCAGTTCTTCATCTTCCGGCAGTTTTACATTAAAGCTCAATGCTATTTTTTCCAATGCTTCCATGGGCCAGCTCTCAAAAAGGGAGGCTATTGTAAGCATATATTTTAGATAGTCCGGCAAATGTGTAAAAAAATCGTCTTCCAGTATATTTTTTATTCCTTTTCCCATAATTGCTGAATTATACTTTTTTTTGTTTTTATACATATCTTCTGAAATAAGGCTTATGGCAAGAACCCAGCCTTCTGTGTCTTTTAACATTAATGCGGCTTCTTCCTCTGTTATTGTTATGTGCTTTAAAACAAAAAAATCCCTTATCTCTTCGTGTGTAAAGTGAAGTTCTTCTGTACTTAACATTGATAAAAGTCCTTTGGAAAGTAAGTTAATAAGATTAAGCCTGCTTTCCTGTCTGGATGTTAATATACATTTATGCCTTGCAGGAAGATTATTTATAAGCTGTCTTACTGTCATTAATACTCTTGGATCATGCACATTGTGTAAATCTTCTGCAACAATTATATACTTTTCTCCTGTTATAGCTGAACCATCAAAGGCGGAAAAGCACCCCATAATCTGGCTTTTAGAGACAGGAAAGCCTATGTCCCTTAATATCAGCGCAGCTTCCCTATTTACAGTATATATTGTCTTGCAAACATTTTCCCAAAAAAATTCAGGATCATTATCCTGTGAGGTAAGTGAAATCCATATAGCTGTTTCTTTTCTCTGCATAAGAAAATTTCTTACTGCAGTACTTTTCCCGCAGCCTTCACCTGCCTTAATAAAAGTTACAGGATTTTCTATTGCTTTAGTCAAAAGTGCGTTTATTCTTGGGCGTATAAGCATATTCAGAGTTTCCTTTCTTCTGCTATTCTTACAGCATCCGCCTTGTTGGCAGCACCAAGTTTATTGTAAATACTCTTAATAATAGTTTTTACTGTATTGGGGGATATGTTAAAATTATCGGCAATTTCATTTCTTGTAAAACCCTGGCAGATTAATCTTAAAACATCATTTTCCCGCCGCGATAATGAACTTTTGTCATTTGCATTTAATTTCTTTAGGGGGTATAGTTTTTTTGCATAAAGACTGGAATTCATGCGGATTTTTTCCAGCCATTTTACCGGTATAGCTTTGGCTTTATCCATAATTGCAGCTTCTGCAAGAGTACGCATGTCCTTGCCAAATTCTGTAAAGCATGTAATTATGCCGGACTCTTCTGATAGCTTATAGGCGTCTTTTAATGCTCTATATGCCTTTTCCCTGTTCTTCTGGCGGTAATGGCATAATGCTTCAAGAGCCTTCATTTCTATTTCTCCCAGTACCAATGCTTCTTCGCTCCCTCTACTTTCTATTACAGCAAGAGCAGCCGGATATTTTTTTACGTTGAATAGGTATTTTGCCTGTATAAATTTTTCTAAAAGCTCAGCTACAGATACAAGAGCAGATTCATGGAATTCACTTTTTATCCATACCGCTATTTTGTCATTTTCTCCTGTTTGTAAAAAGTAAAAGGCAGTACAAAGATCGTAGTATGAATACCTGTTGGGAAAATTTTTCTCTTCCAGCTCTCCTTTAAACTGCTGCATTATACTCTTTATTTTATCAAAGCTCCCCTGGCATAAATGTGTTCTTAGCATATAAAAAAGAGAACGATTTTCTATTTCGTATTGTTCTTTTTCTTTTGCCTTTTTTAAACTTTGCCGTAGATATTCCATTGCCTCCTTATAATCTCCCCTAAAGAAGGCGAATTCCCCCAATGCAAGTTCATATAAGCCTGAACGGCAGCCCCCCATTGCCTCCATGGAGTAGGGGACTATATTTTTTAGCATCTTTATATAATCATCAAAAACTTCTTTGGTAGCAGGAGCCCTTACCCTGCAAACATAAGAACCTAAAATATCACCGTTTAAGGGAGCCTTTGTTATGTTAGAGGAGAGTTTAGCATGGCGAGCTGCCTTTTGAAAGTAGTGGGAAAAATTATAATCTCTTGTTTGTACCGAAGATACAAAGGCGATTGATGCAAGGTTAACATAACTTATAAGCAGCATCAAGTGTTTTTTTACACTATCCTGCATTGCAAGATAGTGAGGTAGTTTTTCCAGAGTTTCTTTTCTGCTTTGTTCAAAAAGCCTAAGGCTAGCCATTGCTCTATTGCGCATAACAAAAGCCTGTGTGTATTCGTCGTAAATGTCATCGCTGAAACTGTCTAGTGTCTCCAGGACAAGAGCTGCCGTTTGTCTGGATAAAAGTAAGGGCATAGAATAAAAAATTTCCATTAATCCCTGCAAATTAGCCGCTTTTTGGAAGTACATAATAGCGTCTATCTTTCTGTTGTTGGCAATGCACCAAAGAGCTGCCTTGTTGTATATATCTTTTTTTTCTTCTTCGTTAAGCTCGTTCTGGCATCCTTTAAGATACTCCCTGAACAAATGGTGTATATGGTATGTGTTCTGGGAATTGTCATAATTTATGTAAATGGGTATTTTATTTATTATTTTTTCAAAATAGGAATTATTTATTCGTGGCGAGGGGTTTAATACCCCGCCGCTTGCAGCGGGGTTGTTGATTATCTCTTTTATTAAGTTTCGGTCAAGATCTTCTATAAGGCTTAGTTTAATAAGAGTATGGCGTAGTTCTGTATCCAGGTTTACAATAATTTCAGATTCTATTAGTTTATTTATGTTTGTTTTTAATATTTGAGGAATATATGATGAGCCCCCTGAGTTTTTTAAAGAAAATCCTGCAAGGTGTATGGCAAATGCCCAGCCCTCAGTGTCTTTATAGACTGCAGATGCAGTGCCCGGGGAAAGAGTAAGGTTTAATAGCTTATAATAAGAAAGCATTTCATCTTTTGTAAAACAAAGTTCCCTTTCTTTTATCTCCGCAGCAATTTTTCTGTTTATAAGGGTTCTTATGTTTAGTTCTGGCTCCCATCTGTAAATTAAAATAGATGAAAAATTAATTATGGATGCTGTAATGGATAGTTCCAAAAAACGCAGAACCTGTTTATCTTCCAATAGGTGTACATCGTCATAAACAAAAACATATTTTTCACCTGGAAGGAGGCTTGCCTTTAAAATTGAAGTGTATCTATTGTATACTTCTCCGGTAGAGGGAAAGCCTAGTTTTCTAAATTTTTCTGCCCCTTTCCTGCTAATTTTTGTAAATGCATAGACATAATTTTCCCAGAATCTTTCTCCAAGATTATCTCTTGATGAGATTTGCAGCCATGTACTTGTTATTTTATTTTTTTGTAAGAAAGAATGAACAGTGGAAGTTTTTCCATATCCTGCTCCGGCACAAATGCATAAAAGCGGTTTTTGTAAAGCTTTTTCCATAAGATGCTTAATTCTCGTTCTTTCCAGATAAACAATATTGACCATGATTTTAAATATATACCGGAAAAAGTATAAATTTATACCCAATTCAGTGTTTAATTTTTATTTTATGTGTTATTTATAGGCTGCATTGTAATTTTAGTATTTATGGCGTAGTATATGCACATGGGGAAAATTAACAAAGGCATTAAGGCATATAACAATGCCATGGGTAAAGGGGAGGGGGAATCCGGGGAAGATATGCTTTTAAAATCTTCTTTTAACCCCAAAAGTTCCAGAAATAATACTGATTTAGAAAAACTTGTAAAAAATGATAAGATTCATAGAGTAGCTCAGTTTCTGGTTCTAATTGGCAGCGAAGAAGCAGCTAAAATACTTTCGCATCTTGATCCTGAACAGGTACATGCCATTTCAAAAGAAATTGCTTCCATAAAAACCATTAAAACAGAAGATGCTGAAGCTGTACTGGAAGAATTTAAAGCTCTGTTATCGCCTTCGTACGGATATCTTGGCAGTTCCAAAGGTGGAATAGAAGAAGCACGAAAATTACTATACAAAGCTTTTGGACCTGAAAAGGGCGAGTACATGCTTATTAAAGCAGTGCCCGAAGCAGCAGAAAACCCTTTTGACTTTTTATCTGATTTTAACGGAGAGCAGATTGCCTTTCTTTTTAAGAACGAAAGCGCACCTGCCTGTGCACTTGTTTTTTCAAGACTGCCTTCTGCTTTATCTGCAGCTGCACTTGCCGGGATGAATCCTGCAAAAAAGCTGGATATTATCAAGCGTATTGCAAAGTTAAAGGAAAGCCCGCCTGAAGTAATAGAGCAGGTTGCTGCCGCAATAAAGGAGAAAGCCAGATATCTTGGCAAGAAAGACGATGACGCAGTTTTTGCCGGGGGTGAGAACGACGGCAGGGGAGTATTGGCTGCTATTTTAAAACACACAGATATTTCCTTTGGAAACAGGTTGTTAAACGAAATTGAAGATGATGATCCTGAATTAAGCAAAGAAATGAAAGATAGACTTTATACACTGGACGATGTGTGTAATGCGATAGACAGGCCAATAATGGAAAAACTAAGGAAAATGGAAGACAGAGAGATTGCTCTGCTTATTAAAGGCCGTTCAGATGAATTTGTCAATAAAATTTTATCTAACCTCTCTTTAAACAGGGCAGAAAGGATAAACGAAGAATCATTGGTAATGGGAGCGGTACCAAAAGTAGAAGCAGATGCTGCAGCAAGAGAATTCCTAAACTGGTTTAGGGAAAGCCGTGAAGATGGGATTATTCTTATGAAGAGCGGAGATGATCTTCTTTTATGATCTGTACTCTTAAAGAAAACCAGGTTTTGGATAGTGATTTTGAGATCCTTGACGTCCGTGAACTTTCAGAACTAAACGCTATTGGAGTTTGGGCAAAACATACTAAATGCGGAGCGGAAGTTTACCATGTATATAACGATGATAAAGAAAACCTTTTTACCTTTGCCTTTGCAACACCTCCCCTGGATTCTACAGGTGCTGCACATATCCTTGAACATGCAGTTCTTTGCGGTTCAGAGTCTTTCCCCTTAAAAGATGCCTTTCTTGTACTTGCGCAAGGCAGCCTTCAGACCTATTTAAATGCCTGGACAACTCCCGATAAAACTCTTTTCCCTGCCAGTTCTGTAAACGAACAAGATTATTTTAATTTAATGGCAGTATACGGAGATGCTGTTTTTAGACCTTTGCTTTCTGAATGGACTTTTATGCAGGAAGGCCAACGTCTTACTTTTAATCCCGATAAAAAACCTGCCCTGGAATACAGCGGTGTAGTTTACAACGAAATGAAGGGTGCTTTTTCTTCTCTGGAAACTTATGCAGGTCACTGGTCTATAAAGTCTGTTATGCCAGATACTCCTTATGCTTTTGAATCCGGAGGAGATCCCAGTTTTATTCCGGATTTAAGCTGGGAAAAATTAAAGGATTTTCATAGTTTGTATTATACTCCTTCCAACTGCAGAATTTTTTTGGCAGGAAATATACCAACAGAAAAACAGCTTGCCTTTCTTGATAAATACTTTTTCTCTAAACTCCCCGCCGGTAATAAAGCAGCTTTGGTTAAAAGAGCAGAAGCCTGGGATAAGGAAAGGTCAATAAAGATAAACTGCCCCGCCGGTTCAGAAAGCAAAGCGACAGTACTGCTTTCCTGGCTGTGTAATGATGTACTTGATATTAACGAAAGCATGGGACTTTTTGCCTTAACCGAAATCCTTCTTGGGCATGACGGTTCTCCTTTAACAAGGGCTCTTATTAATTCCTCTTTGGGCGAGGATCTTTCACCTGTTTCAGGGCTGGAAGCAAACATAAGGGAGACTTCCTTTTGTGCCGGCTTAAGGGGTGTTAATACAGATAAAACTACAATAGATGAAGCTGCAAAAAAAATAGAAGAGCTAATAAAAAGCGAGTTAAAAAAACTTATAAAAGAGGGAATACCAAAACAGGAGATTGAGGCTGCGCTTTTGGGGATGGAATTCTCTCAGAAGGAAATAAGAAGATCAGGTGGTCCCTTTTCCCTTGTATGGATGCGCAGATCGCTGCGTACCTGGTTGTATGGCGCCAAACCCTGGGAAAGTCTTCTTATTACTCCGCCCTTTAATGAGTTAAAACGCCGTCTGGAAGAAGACTCAAATTACTTTGAAAAACTAATTAGCCGCTATCTTTTGGACAACAAACACTGCGCCCTGGTAATAATAGAACCACAGGGCTCTTTTTTAAAAGAACAGAATGATGCTCTTAAAACACGCCTGGCTAAATTAGAGGCTTTAATGTCAGACGCTGACAAGGAAGCATTAATAGAAAAAAACAGGGAGCTGGAACTGTACCAGGAAAAAGATGACAGCCCGGAAGTCCTGGAAAGCATTCCGCATTTATCAAGAAGTGACCTTAGTTCCGACATAGAGGTTTTTAAGAGTGAGTTAGGCGAAGCTGCCGGTCTTCCTCTTATGATGCACCCTGTTTTTACTAATGGCATAACGTATATGGAAATGGCTTTTCCTCTTGATATATTTGCGCCTGACGATTATATATGGCTGCCCTTATTCGCAAGAACAGTTAACGCCATGGGCCTTCCCGGAATGGATTACGGAGAAGTTTCCAATCTTATTGCCAGAACTACAGGCGGCCTGCATACCATGCTTCATACTTCATCCGCCGCCCCTTACTCCGCCAGAGCCGCAGCTTTTCCCATGGGAATACTGGACATGGCCGGCAGGGACTGGGTCATATTCCGGCTTAAGTGCCTGGACGAGAAATTAAGTGCCGCTCTGGATTTAACCCTTAAACTAATTATGAGCGCAGATTTTTCTGATCTAAACCGTTTGTGGGATCTTGTGCTGGAAATGAAAAATGATTTCGATTCCAGTCTTGCTCCTTCCGGGCATCTTTATGTTTCAGGGCGTTCAGGACGCACTTTCTCCCATTCAAAATCTGTTGACGATTTATGGAGCGGCTTTGATCAACTATTCTTTGCACATAAGCTTATTAAAAAAGATGTAAAAGAAATTTCTTTAAAATTAAAAGATATTCAATCTAAACTTTGCGAAGCAGGTGTAATAATAAATATAGGAAGAGAAGCTCCTTCTTTGGCAATAAAGAATATTGCAGACAGTTTTGGTATCTTTGGTCCTCCAAAGCCCAGAAAAAATTATGAGCAGGATTTTTCTTCACTAACCCATATAAAACTTGCGCCTGATGCTAAGGGAGAAGTTTTTGCTTCTAGCTCTTTACAGGTTGGCTTTGCAGGAATTTCCCATAAAACAGTTCCCTATGCCTCTCCTTTACAGGCTGCCGAATTGGTTTTTTCGCACCAGCTTTCTACCGGGGATCTTTGGGAAGATATACGCATGAAAGGGGGAGCTTATGGTGCCTTTGCCCATCCTGATCACCTGGAAGGTTCCTTCGCATTTTCTACATACAGAGATCCTAATCCACTTAGATCCCTTGATGCTTTTGAAAGCATAATTAAGGAAAGTGCACAAAAAGGTATGGAAAATAATTTTGACGATCTTGCACTGGACAAGGCAGTAATAGGCACTTACTCAAGGGAAACCCGTCCGCGCAGCCCCGCAGAAAAATGCATTACCAGTTTTCTCCGTTTCCTGTATGGGATAGAGGATAGTCACCGTAAAAGACGGCTAAAGGACATTATCAATGTAAAAAAAGAAGATATAATAGCTGTGCAGCAGCGTATGGCGCTGGATTCAGAAAATGTGTTCCCTGTCATACTGGATGGGATATCCGGTGCAGAAAAAGCAGCATCCCGCCTTAATGCAGAATTAATCATGCTTCCTGTGTAAAAAAAACAAAAAAATACATTTTATTTGGAAATTTCCTCAAAAAACACAAGTGTCCAGCACGCGTGTGCCGTAATATGGCACCTAAATAGGTATTGGAGGTTTTATGTATGTTTTAGCTTATGTCCCCTGGGCATCGGATGGAATTATAATTCGTGTAGAAGCAGATATACGCAGGGGTATACCGGGTATAGATATCAGCGGTCTTGCAGAGGGAGCAGTAAGGGAAGCCCGCGAAAGGGTTAGAGCCAGTTTTCGTAACTCCGGATTGGATTTTCCTCTGGATCGCATTCTAATTAATTTGGCTCCTGCAGGAGTAAGGAAAGATGGAGCTTCTTTGGATTTATCCATAGCATTTTCCGTAATGGCAGCGGCAGGTCAGATAGCACTGCCTGATAATTTAATGGTTCTTGGCGAACTGGAACTTTCCGGCAGAGTACGCCCTGTAAGAGGTGTTCTTGCAGCTATCTCCGCAGGGCTTAAAGCTGACATCAAAGAATTTATTGTTCCCCTGGAAAATTCCAAAGAAGCTGCAATCTTATCGGGTACTTCTTATCCCGATTACAGATACTTTGCCGCTGCCTCTTTAAGAGAAGCTGTTCATGCATTAAAAATAAGAGCGGAAACAGGAGAACTCCCCTATAACAACACTTCTCAAATATTAACAAGCAGCCACAATAATGATGATTATTGGCAAGGTGATTTTTCCGAAGTTCAGGGACAGCCTGTATATAAAAGAGCTCTGGAAATTGCCGCTGCCGGCGGGCACAATTTACTTGTATTTGGTCCCCCTGGTTCCGGAAAGACAATGTTGGCAAGGCGTTTCCCCTCCATACTGCCTTCTTTACTAAGCAGCGAAGCTGTAGAAGTTACAAGGCTTCACAGTATTGCAGGTCAAATAAAGTCTGATGAGCTTTGCGAGTTATTAAGAATGCCGCCCTTTCGCACTCCCCATCATTCAGCAAGTGCGGAAGGTCTTTTGGGAGGAGGGCGTATTGTACGCCCCGGTGAAATTACCTTAGCACATTTTGGGACACTCTTTCTTGACGAAGCTTTGGAGTTTAAAAGTTCTGTACTTCAATCTTTAAGAGAACCCCTGGAAGACAGGGTAATTACTATAGTAAGAGCCGAAGGTCCCCTTAAGCTTCCTGCGGATTTTCAGCTTCTTCTTGCTGCAAATAGTTGTCCCTGCGGCAGTCTTGGAAACAGGAATTCTGCAGGCTGTCTTTGCAATCCGGATGAGATTCGCAGATACTGGCGGAAAATTGGAAATGCACTTTTGGACAGGATAGAACTAAGGGTACCTCTTAACACTCCGGGTATCCTTATTCCATCCGGTAACAATAAAGAAGAAAAAAGTTCTGTTATAAAGGAAAGAGTATACAAAGCCATAAAGATACAGAGGGAACGTTTTAAGGGAACAGATGTTAGACGCAATAGCAGGATGACACCTGCAATGATGGAAAAATTCTGCATATTAACAGCGGATGCAGAAAAGAATTTTTCTCTGGCTGCATCCAAGCTCTCTTTATCCGGTCGTGCCTGTCATGCAGTCTTAAAAATTGCCCTAAGCATTGCGGATCTACAGGGGAAGGAGCAAATAGAAACTGTCCATGTATTGGAGGCTATACAACATAGGCGTTATGGAGAGGACCCCTACGATATACTATCGTCCGATATACTATCGTCCGATATTCTATAGGCCGATAATTGGGGAGTTTAATTTCTCCCGGAAAGTCTCGTCCTGGAAATCTTCATTCAATTTATTCCCGCCGCTTGTGATCCCAAGCATACGGCCGGGAGTATTGTCACCGTGAAAATCACTGCCTGAGGTAAAGTATAGCTCCAGTTTTTTAGCTAGCTCTTTTAATTTTTGGCATGCTGATAATTTTGCAAGAGGGTGGAAAGCTTCTATGCCGTCCAGTCCTCTTTCTTTTAAATTTTTTATATACTCCGGAAGTTTCCCCCAGGATAGGTATAGGGACATGGGATGTGCAAGAATCGCATAGGCACCCGATTCGTGGATTACTTCGACTGCCTTGTCAAAATCTAAAGTTATCCTTGGTACAAAGAATGCTTTCCCCTTGCTCAGGTAACGTTCGAAGGCCTGGGGAATATTCCTTACAATTTTTTGTTTTACCAAAAAAGAAGCAAAGTGAGGCCTCCCCACAGAATGACCTCCGGATAGCTTTTTAATATCGTCGTAGCTGCATTTTATGCCGGCTTTGTTCATTTCTTCCACTATGCCAATATTCCTTGTTTCCCTGCGCCGGGACATTTCATCTACTGCATCAATAAAACCTTTACTGGGGTTCTTAATGCCAAGCCCAAGAAGATGAAATTCACCCCCGGAATTTTCATTCCAGTTTATTTCCAGTTCTATACCTGGTATAAATTTCATCCCCATTTCTAAAGATGCCTGGGAGGCTTCTTTAATGCCATTGATGGTATCATGATCTGTTAAGGCAAGGGTAGAGAGCCCTTTTTTTAAGGCCTCCTTAATAAGCAGGGTAGGACTTAGGTTTCCATCGGAGGCATTTGAATGTGTATGTAAATCAATCATTATTCTCAATTATAAAATATCCTAAAATTGACATTATTGTAATACTGGTATAGATTAAATTATGGAGTTGTCCCATGCCTAAGCCCTTCCAGTACAGGGCTGGTTCTATTATATACTTCCAGGGAGATCCTGCAGATAAGGTCTTTATTGTGCAGAGCGGGCTTGTAGACCTCGTGTATCAGAATTTCGAAACCGGCGAAGACATACATGATAAGATCCAAAATGGTGAATTTTTTGGTGTAAGATCTACCCTTGGGCGTTTTCCCAGAGAGGAAAATGCCGTTGCTCTGCAGGACACCACATTGCTCTCCTTTAATATAAACGAATTTGAAAACTTGGCTCTTGCCAATACAAGACTCATAATGCAGATGCTAAAGGTTTTTTCTAACCACTTAAGAAAGGTGCACAAGAGAATTTCTGACATGATGGAACTCAAAGAACATACTAGCCCTGAAGACGGTTTGTTTAGCATAGGGGAATATTTTTTAAGACACCGTAACAATAAAAGAGCCCATTATATCTTTGACCGTTTTCTTACCTATTATCCATCCAGTGAAAATGCAGTTATGGCGACTAAATACATGCAGCAGGCTGAAGCGGAGATAGAAGTAAATAATACAAACCCTGTTCCTAGTCAACCGCAAAGCAGCCCAGCTTTAAATAATGATTCTTTTGGTCCTGAAATAAACCTTTCGGCATTCGAGCGTTTTGCAAGAACTTTAAAAGCCGGTGATATTATCTTTTCCGAATATGAACCAGGGAATACTTTTTATTTAATCCAGTCCGGACGCGTGCAGCTTTTTAAGCTTATAGGAGAAATTGAAAAAACCTTGGATATATTGCAGCCTTCGGAAATGTTTGGCGAAATGTCCATACTGGACGATTCACCCCGTTCAGCCACTGCAATTGCACTGGATACCGTCAATGTACTGGAATTTAATAAGCAGAATTTTGAAATTTTAATGATGGGGAATCCCTTAATAGCATTAAGGCTCCTAAAGATGTTTTGTAAGCGTATTTATGACTGTAAGCGCCGCTATAAAATAATTACCCTGGATGAACCTCAGGCAAAAATAGCAGATGTATTCCTAATGCTGGATGAGAGTCTTCCGCTTATTGATAAAACCACCGAACAACGCTTATTTATTATAACGATGGACGATGTCGCCCACTGGGCAGGCTTATCTATTAACGAAACAAGGGAAGCACTTAATTCTTTAGCAAATAAAAGAAGAATAGAAATGTTTTCCGACAGAATTATAGTCAGAAATATTAATGACCTTTCCAGGTATGTTGGTTCTATTAGAAGAATGTCAGGATAGGAGGTTTTTTTTATCATGTCTTACAAATTAATCTGGTATGGCCAGGCTACATTTTTAATTAATTCCGGAAACTTTACCTACATAATAGATCCTTTTTTTAGTGATTCTATTGCCAAAAGCGGCTTTATACGGCTTTACGATTCCCCTGTTAAAAAAGGGGAGCTAAAGGTTGATTATGTAATTTCCACTCATAACCATGGGGATCATACGGATGTAGAAAGCCTTAGGGATTATATAGAGTTTAAGCAATTTTATGGCCCGGATAGCTGTGTGCAGCATTTAAAAAATGCCGGCTTTCCCCAAAATAAACTTTTTCCTTTTAATAGGGGAGATAATGTTAAACTGGGCGATACTGTTTTTAACGCAGTTCATGCCGAACATACCCCCGACAGCATAGGTATTGTTGCAGAGTGTGCAGAGCTTAAACTCTACTTTACCGGGGACAGTTTAATGAATCCTGAGCTTGGCAAAGTAAAGAGTTTTTCCCCTGATATACTTATTAGCTGTATTAATGGAAGGTACGGGAATATGAACTGGCAGGATGCATTTATGCTGGCACATAGACTGGAAGTAAAACTGGCCATCCCCATGCACTACGACCTTTTCGCCATTAATACTGAGGATCCTTCACTCTTTGTTAATGCTTTTGACAGAAGCAGTATAAAGGGAAAAATCCTCGAACGCTGCAAAGCTTACGACATTGCTTCGTTGTTGTAACTTTTCCCCTATACTTAAACCTTAGCTATTCCGCTGTTGCCGCAAATGACTGGTAGAGGTCTTCCCTTACAGTTGAACGCCTGCGGCTGAATGTGGCAAATGCTGCATCGGTAAATCCTCTGGATACTCCATGGAGGAACTCGTTAAGCACGTTTGCCATACCTTCCAGAGTCTTCTTCTTTCTTTTTACCGATGTAATGTCTACATCCAGAATTATACCGGGCTGTAAATGGTAGGGGTTAATCATATTGCTAAAGCGTACAAATTCCTTCTCCAAGAACTTAATTCTGTCTTCTATTACACGGCGGTCAACGGGATACAGATAGTCGTACATGCTATGTAGTCTTTTCCTCATGATAATTATACGTTTCTGTATCTTGTCTTTTTCGTATATGCAGGTGCGGTTGGATCTTTCTACCTCTGTAGGTGCGGAGTTAACAAAACTTATTTCGTCCCAGGCTTTGTCTATGTTTTCGTAGGGAGGATGACCATTCTTCATGTTAATGAGTTTCTTTATCCTTTCCCTGTTTTTCTTTGCCAGGTCGTTAAAATCTATAAGCTTGCCTCTTTTTGAATCTTCGTATATTACATGTATAAGATCCCAAACATGCTCAACTTCTGTTTCAAAACTGATAAGCTGTACTTCGTAAGCTTTTCGTTCTTCCCTTAGCTGAACAAAGTCTATGTACTTCATTTTTATCTGATACCTTTCGTCGGGCAGCATTGCTACATCGGTATCTTCATACTCCCTGATTATAACTTCTCTTCCGTTCTTTAGGTTTTCTATAAACTGGTAACCCATTTTGGATGTATCAAGGATGGATGTTATTGAATTAACAGCAGTGTTAAACCCGCGGTTACGAATATTCTCTATATCTATGATCTTTTTAAGATTCTCGCGAATATTCATTTGATCAAAAGTTTCAGGATCAATTTCTGCCTGTATCTGTGAGAGCCTGTCCATTAGCATTTTGGAAACCAGCTTGTAACGTTTGGCTTTCTCGTTTTCTACATCGTCGTCTGTGTGGTTTTGTATATTGTTTAGTTTGGAAAAGAAGAGCTCACTGTCTGAAAGTTCAGTAAGTCCCTGATCCAGTCTGGAAGCATTAAGCTTTTCAAGATCGGAATCTATTGCTTCTATTATATGTTTGCTTAAGAGTTCCTTTACTATGTAACTCATGGAAATCTGATAATGGTAAATTGGGCTTATAAGTTCAGAGTCCAAAATGTTTACAGAAAGTTTAACATCGGTTACGGTTTTAGGCTTTGCAAGGTTGTCATTAAATGCACACTTTACTATGGAGTAGGCATTTTCGCCGCGTACAAAGGCACCGACATCAGTCTTTTGCCTTAGTATGCTGTTGGTATGAGTCTCAAGCTCGTTTACTCCGCGCTGAACATGTCCCTGAAGATGCCCGTACATGTTAACGATAGATTTCTCTATTTCGCCCGTATTGAACTTGTCAGCTCCGCCAACTGCGTTAAGGAGATCGGAAATCTCACTGGGAGTATAGCGTGCAAGAACTTTGGTTTCTTCTTTGTCTATAAAGTTACGGACTTTTTTTACCATCTCATCTTCGCTGGTTACCATGTAACGGTTGAACATGTTTTGGTAATTTTGATTAAAGTAGTTGTAAAGCTTTTCTTTAAGGCCGCCCATTACATCCAGGCGTTCAAGAACGTCTTTGGGCAGTTTGGATGTTAGGTGATGTATTACTTTATTGGTTTCTTCCTCCAGAAGCTGATTAACCTCTGCTTGTTGATCCCTGTATTCCTGTGCCAGAGAGTTCCTTGAACCTACTGCACTTGGTTTTTCCGGATGGAAAACATTTGGACTTTTTGGTAGTTCATTAGCCATGCTCGTACTCCTAAAATCTAGATTTTTATAACTTCAAATTTATGTGATGGAAATTCAAGCTCTTTTTGCGCTTGAATTATCTGTAATTCCAACAGGGGAGAAGATGCTTTGCTTTTGGCAGCTTCCCAGCTTGCTTTAATAATACCGAAAATAGATGCTGTACAAAGTTCAAGAGTTTTAATAATGTCTCTTGTTTCCAGAAAACGTGACAAAAAAACCGAGGATGTTAGATCACCCGAACCTGCCATTCCGGCTCCCAGAGGAAGTTCTGGTGTAGTGATTTTGTAAATGCCGCTTTTATCCGAAGCAAGCATGCTTATTTCTCCCCCCTTTTCGTCCTCTGAGGAACGGTAACTGGTAACTAAAACAGTCCCAACTCCCTCATTATGTATTATATCAATAGCTTGGCGGGCTTTGTCAAGTGTTTTTATTTCGATTTTGGTAAGTGCCTCAAGTTCAAATTGATTTGGGGTAATAATATCTGCTAGGGGAATAAGCTCCTTTTTAAAGATCTCCGGAATATCCGGCTTAACATAAAAGCCCCTTCCCACGTCCCCCATTACAGGATCGCAGCAGTATAGAGCTTTTGGCGAGGCCTTCTTTACCATTTCGACAGCTCTTATAATAGCCTGTCCTACTTCAGCGTCTCCCAGATATCCTGAAAGAACAGCCTCGCAGCTGGGAAGAACGCCTCTTTCATTTAAGCCGTTAAGCAGCTCATTTGCCAGCTCTCCGCCCAGGCTTATGCCCTTCCACGAGCCATAACCTGTATGGTTAGAAAATTCTACGGTATTAATTGCCCAGACTTCCCGTCCAAGGCGCTGCATGGGGAATACTGCTGCTGTGTTTCCTGCATATCCATAAACCACATGTGATTGTATAGATAAAATAGCCATTATTTTGTCCTTTCCTGTTTACGCTGCATGATAGTGAAGGGCGGATTT
>Ga0099364_10004673_pt1 | contig 20681 bp, 11 predicted proteins | sample TergutTh196P3_FD_73070 | JGI IMG/M metagenome (GOLD analysis project Ga0099364, IMG submission 73070) | Microcerotermes parvus P3 segment gut microbial communities from Pointe-Noire, Republic of the Congo - Th196 P3 | ecosystem: Host-associated > Arthropoda: Insects > Digestive system > Gut ... | reverse complement strand
CATTTCGGGCACCTTGTCCCAACCGATATTCGGTTTGATGACGACCTTGTTGCCTCTTTTGACGAATCGGCCCATTCCGCCGAGTTCCTCGATTGCTTTTTGGAACATGACGTCCGGCTCACCGCCCATAACGGCGACAAGGTCCGGCGTGCCGCCCTTGTCATTTTGCGCGAACACGTCCAAGGCGCCAAAACTGCCCGTCGCTAATGCCGTTCCGGCGACGCCGAGCGTTTGCAAAAACTCTTTTCTGTTCAGTTTCATGGCTCTTTCAGGTTGGCGGTTGAAGTGAAACAGACAAACGGTACAATTCTAGCGTCTTTCCGTTTCGTGTCAATAGCAACACCTGCTTCCGTCAAGGAGGACAGGAGGCCTGCAAAGCCCCAAACAAGGCAGGCTGCCGCCCCATGTTGTACATTGCAATCCTCGTGTACCGCACCCCTATTTGAATACTGCCAAAGCAAGTAGGAGCCTCTCCGTTTTTTCACCTCTCTCAAGGAGTACGACACCATGAGCACAATTTCACGGCGCCATTTTTTGGGAACAGCCGCCGTTAGCGCCACCACATTGGCTTTGACCGGTCCGAGTACCGTCCAAGCGGCAACCGATTTGCGTCAATACGAGCCGAACCTTCGAGATCGGCTCTGGATGTGGGGCCACGGCCCTGATACGTTATGGGGGTATCCGGAGAACTATAAGATTCCTGAAGGCAACAAGATCGATATGGCCGATGCCATTGAGTCGATGGGGATTCCGAATGTTTGCGTCATCCGTTGGCTGGGCAAACCGGAACCGCCGTTCGACGAATACGTCAAGCAGTTCCGCAAAACGAAGCGGGTGGCGTGGAGCATCATCGACAGCGCAAAGCAAAGTTACGAACAAAAGAAACGTTGGGCCTTCGAATTGTGCGGGAAGATGCCGAACCTTGTCAATTTGTTCCTCGATGACTTTTTCATCGGGCGCGCCGGTGCCCAAGCCGGAGAAACACTCTATCCCGCTCATCTGTCGTTGAAACAGTTGGAGGAGTTACGAAAGGAAATGGAAGGTTTGAAGAAGAAGACCGACCTTTCCGTCGTTCTCTATTCGCGCCAACTTCATCCGGAAATAAAGCACCATATCGATTACTGTAACGTCGTTTCGTATTGGACTTGGGATGCAACGGACCTTACCGCTTTGGAAAACAATTTCAATAAGTACCGCGAAATCGTTCCGGACAAGCCGACGCTGCTGGGGATTTACATGTGGGACTTCGGCGGCAAGAAACCCGTCACCATGGACTTGATGAAACACCAATTGGATTTCGCCTTGAAAAAGTTTCAACAAAAACAGATCGAAGGTATGATTTTCCATTGTACTCCGCTCGTCGATCTCGGCCTGGAAGCGGTCGATTATTCAAGGAAGTGGATCGCCGAGCACGGCGATCTTGTACGGTAGATTTTTCGGGCGAGTAAAACACGATCATGAAAAAGCCGGATTCCTGGGAAAACGCTGCGGGGAGTGCGTCCATCCACGATGTTCCGAAACGGGCGGGGGAAGCCAATATGGCTATTTTCCTCGCCTTTCAAGGCCGTAAAAAATCAGCGATAAGACACGCCAAAAGATTTTATTGATTGCCAAAGAGTTGGACGGTATGCCCGATCAGATGATCCCTATCATGCAACGCCATAGAGCGGCGTTTTGGTTGTTGTGGGAAAGTGGAAAAGTGAAACGGTGTCGAAGACCGGCTGAAATCACCTTCCCACCCCCTATCGAAATGTCCGTTTTATGTCGTTGGGCAGTATACATCAATCCCCGGTCGGCTCAGGGAACCGCGGCGGTTTTGTCGAATTTGCCAAAAGGGAACTGCCTTGTTCCTTTTCACCCCCCTACAAACCACCGGGTGAGAGCGAAAAGATTTGAAAAAAACGGCGGAACCATTTGCCTTACCGAGCAAAATGACCTATGATGTTCGTGAGGTGATTCTCTTCACGGAGATTCGGTGGGCAATCCTTCTTACAAAGAACCTGAAAGGCGAAATACCATGTCGGACATCATGGACAAAGTAAGCAACGCTCCGCAGTTGGACGTTCCGATGGCGGACGATTCGGAAGATACCTTGAAAGACATGTACCTGTCGTTCCGACTGGGCGACGAGGATTACTGTCTGGAGATTCGGCACGTTACGGAGATCGTCGGGATCCAAAAGGTCACGGAGGTTCCCGACATGCCACATTACGTGAAGGGCGTCGTCAATCTTCGGGGGCAGGTGATTCCGGTAATCGACATGCGCTTGCGCTTCAACATGCCGGGCCGTGACTACGACGAGCGGACATGCATTGTCGTCATCAACCTGCGGGACGGCCAAGTGCAGGTCGGGTTAGTCGTTGACACGGTCAACGAGGTGCGTTCGATTGAGGAAACGAATGTTTCGCCGCCGCCGAAAAGCGGTACCGGCCAGTGCGCCCAGTATATTCGCGGTCTCGGTAAGGTCGGCGAGGACGTCAAAATCATCCTCGACGCCAACAAACTCCTTTTCGGTGAAGAGTGGGTCTAGTAGGGAAAAGACCGGCTTCTTCTACCAATATCCTGCCCTATAAGGGACAAGGGTGTGGATTTTCAGGAGTTCCGTCGTTGCGTTTGGCTCCATTCCGGCTTTTGGTTGTACGGCACATTTTGCAACAGCCGGAATGGAACAAAGCGCAATGACGGCTCTTTCGTTCCAAAGGGTTTGGATTTTCCGTTGCTCCGTCATTTCGCTCCAAAGTCATCCCTAATACGCTCTCAACGTTGATGTTGACAGGTTTAGCCCCCTCGCCGGAACCCATTGCGAAACGCGTACGGTTGTTGTAGACTACGCGGAACGAGGGGGGGTTATGAAATGCCAAAAATGTGAAAAACCGGCGACTTTTCATATTACCGAATTGACCGGTACGAAGCCGCACGAGTTGCATCTCTGTGAGGATCATGCCCGGGCTTATCTTTCGGAGTCGTCCGCACAGAACGATCTTGCCGGTTCCATCGCGTCAACGCTCGCTCAGGGAATGTCCAAGCAGACTTCCTTGAGCAAAGCGGCAGAGGAGCTCAAGGAACTCGACATGCAGACTTGCCCGATTTGCGGAATCAGCTTTTACGATTTCCGCAATCGGGGTCGGCTCGGTTGTCCGAACGATTACGTTTGTTTCGCCAAACAGCTTGACGTTCTGATCCTCAACATTCACGGCGAGTCGGAGCACATCGGCAAAGTCCCCCAACGCACCGGCCAGTCGGCAAACAGACGAACGTTGCTTATCAAACTCCGCCGCGATCTCGACGAGGCTGTTACCGGCGAAGACTATGAACGAGCCGGCATCCTGCGGGATAAAATCAAGGAAATCGAATCAACCGCGTCGGTTTCTGACGCGGTGACGTGAAGACTATCGCGTCGGAGGCCGACGCGGCGAAATACGATGAAAATCGACACATTACTTTCCCAGTTGAGTGAGTGGCTTCGCAATGAAGGTAGCGAAGGCGACATTGTGATTTCAAGTCGCATTCGGCTGGCACGGAACCTCACCGGTTTTCCGTTCATCACCCGGGCAACCGAAGCGGATCGGACGGCCATCAAAGAGACCGTCCGCAAGGCATTGCCAAGGATCTTCAGCGCCCGGACTTGTTCGTTTGTCGATGTCGATGCACTGGAGTTACTGGACCGCCAATGTCTACAGGAACGCCAGCTTATCAGCCGCGAGCTGGTCGAGATGGACGGTCCTCGTGCCGCTGTGATTGATCACAGTGAACGTTTTTGCATCATGGTCAACGAAGAGGACCATTTGCGAATCCACGGCATGACCGGCGGTTTCGAGCCGATGCGAGTTTGGGAACGCATCAACGAAATCGACGACAAACTCGAGAGTCGGCTGGACTACACCTTCCATGAAAAGCTTGGATACCTCACGGCATGTCCGACGAACGTCGGTACGGGTCTGCGGATCAGTGTCATGTTGCACCTTCCGGCCTTGGTTATCTCCAAGGAAATCGACAAAGTGTTCCGTGCGCTGCAAAAAGTCAACTTGGCCGTTCGCGGCCTCTACGGTGAAGGTTCGCAGTCGTTTGGTGACTTTTATCAAATCAGTAATCAGGCGACACTGGGACTCACCGAGGAGGAAGTCATCAAAAAGGTCGGCGGTATCATTCCGCAGATCATCGGTTATGAACGGCAGGCCCGCGATTTTCTGATGAATGAACGGTCTGACATGGTGCATGATCGTTGTAGCCGGGCGGTCGGACTCTTGAAAACGGCAAGAACCATCGGCAGCGTCGAGGCCATGCATCATCTTTCCAGTATGAGGCTCGGCATCAACTTGGGAATCCTTGACGCCGCCGACATCACGACAGTGAACACTTTGTTGTTACATATCCAGCCCGCTCACCTCCAAAAAATCCACGGCAAGGCTCTCTCGTCGACCGAACGAGACGTTGCTCGGGCACAGTACTTTCGGAAAACACTCGGCGAAAACTAGAGGAACTTAATCGCAAACGGTCGGTTCATCGCGGAAAGTCCTCCCATGCGGCTCTTGATTCACAATGTCACCCCATTGACGTGCTACAGTCGAGTCACGTCGTTTTTTCTTGACAAGCGAAATTCTCGCACGTTTTTGCAGATGTCCCCATCCTCCATTTTTGCCCAAACAGTCGTCAACGACCGTTCGCCAAGGGTTTTGGGGAAGTCAACCGAGTAAGTCTCCTTCTTTTTGCCGCCCCGCTCCCTCCGGGAAAGAGTCGGGGGAACTTCGCGGCTCCGTTGCATATCCACGGCTCTTGGAAAATCCGGATCAAAACATTCTATTGAGGCAAAAACGGGCTGAGTATCGAATCGTCGGGAACCGTTTTTTCCTGAAGCTTGAGGGATTCGGCGTAGGCTGCCGCAAACATACTTGCATCGGTGTAGGCCGGGTGTTGTCGATCAAGATAAATGAACGGATACTTCGTCAGCAGTTGCTGCCAGAGCTCCATCGCTTTATCGAATTCGGCTTGAGCCTCGGCTCCTTTCCGTTCGCGGAGTAACGGGATACCCGGCTGGACGGCGACAACCGCTTTATCAAGCAACGGATCGTGTTGCAACATCAGTTCGACGAAGGTTTTCAGCGGAACCGGCGGCGTTGCAGACGGCAACGGGGCATTCTGTTTGCGCAGACATTCGACGTACAGGGCAAAGGCCTCGATCATCCGGTCGCGTACTTCCGGCAGGGGCGCGAGCTTCATGAACTCGATCGCCCGATTGAGGCCGTCAAGGCGGTAGAGCACGATGGTGATATGTTTTTCCGCCGCTTCATATTCGCCTCGTTCGAATTCCTTTTTGGCATAGTCCAAGGCGTCGAGCGCCTGTTGCGGATTGTTTTCCTGATTGACTTTGGCCCAGATCATGACCTGCATCGGCACATCGTCCGGAAAGATGCTGTTGTCGTTGTCGAGCAGAATCACGAACTTTTCGACAATGTCGATGATCTCCCGGATGAATTGGGCGTCTTGGGGAATATCCTCGAAGCCCGGCTTGTGGAACAGTTTGTCCCATGCGGCCATCGCTTCGATCCAAAGCCGGATTGAATCCTTGAGCCGCCCGTCATAGTAAGCGACACGCCCTTCATGCCGGAGCCGTCGGGCATCATCGGTTTCGTTCGTTTCTTCAACGGCAACTTCACGTACCCGGAATTTGTAATTCAAAATATCCCGATACAGATTCGACATGCGAAGTCCGATCATAAATTCCTGACTGTCTATTTCCTGGACGATCGACCGTGCACGTTGTTTTTGTTCCCGAGGAACATCCGCTTCCTGGATTTCCTGCATCAGGACTTTTGGACCGACCTTGAGCATTTCTGTAGTCCGGTTGCGGACTTGACCGACTTCGCCTTCCGTCTTGTTGACGATATCCCGTTCGTTCTCTTCCCAGAGCAAAGAAGGAATTTTCTTCAATTCAACGACTTCCTCCGGATAAAGTTTGTCGAGTTCGGTCCGCAAGCGCTCTTGCCAATTCGGCTCGTTTTTGTCCAACCAGGGTCGGAGAATTTTGTACTCTTCGTCTTCTCCTTGCTCGGCGTTTTGAAGGCGGTCGAGTAGCACGGCTTGTTCCGCCGGTGTTTCGGCCAGTTTTTTCCAGCGATCGACATGCAGCCGTTCATACAGTCCCGGGACCAAACCTTTCAGTTCGTCCAAAAGCTCTTTTTCCTTTGCTTGGATCAGCTCGGCGGTTTGCAACGTCGTTCGGTGCGCCGGTACGCCTGGCGCCATGTTCATGCTACCATCCTTGGGAATTGCGGTCGAAAGTTCCATTTTGCCAAATTCGAGCCATTCCCTGAGGGCGGTCTGCCAAGCGGCGATCGCCTGCCGACCGAAAATCGGCTCGGATCCGGAGTAGCCGCAACCGTCTTTTCGCATCCACATGGCGTAGTTAAACAGATTCAATCGAGCATGGGAGAAAAAGAGGAAATCCGACTCCTTGCCGATAGAGACACCCTTAGTGACGAGATCCTCTCCCATTGCATACCAACGTCGTCCAAGCATCCAGTTATCGCGCTCGTACGGCAACTTGCAATTGTGCCGTTCCCCGAACTCCTCGTCTTCCCGTAACAGTCGACGATATTGCTGGTTTTCGTCGGCGATTCCGATTTTCTGCGAAATCGTCCAACCGGTCGCTTTGCAGAGTTTCGGGGCCTGCCGATTGAACTCGACGCCCTGCGTCAGGAAATTGATGCCGCGAATCACCCAACGGTAGCGCTCGCGGTAGTCGTCGAACTCCGCCGAGGCGTTGTAAGCAAGCTTCCATCCCTGAAATTCCCAAATCGTCGTAAAATGGGGTTCGAGCGTCGTGAGTTGATACGCCGTTGCAATGACGTTACTCCAGTCCTTCTTCTTTTCGTATTCCTGGCAGCGGTGCCAAAGCAGGGCAATGGCGACTCCCCTCAATCCGAAGGTTGCCAGCTTGACGGTACTTCCCGCCGGATCAATCCTGCCGATGTTTGATTCGGTAAGCCCTTCGTCGTCCCGTATCTGGGCAAGCTTACCACCGCGGTCCAACACTTGTTGGCCGGCCTTCATTTCGACCTTTGCCGGGTGCCCCAAAAGGTACAACGGAACCAAAAGGACACAGACAACGACCAAGTAGACGATCTTCTGAATGAATGACTTTTGTTGTGTCATGGGAGGATGAGGGGGGCTAGGGGGTAGAGGTTGGGGGATAGGGACTAGAACATCGAGTTTTGCTCGACCGGAATTTTCTAATCCCTGCCCCCTAACCCCCCGCCCCTATTTTGCAACTTCTCGATTACTGAGGATCAAATAAGCAACGATGAACAGGGGCACGATGTAGGAGAGCGTCATTACACTGTGAACGAGTAGCCAGTTGCCGGGAATGTCGAAACCGGACACCAAGGCGTTGTCATAAACGGCGTAATCGGACAGCGGCGGAATCGCCTGCCCGAACAGTTGCATAAACAAGCCGAACACCTTGTCGACGGACTTGATAAACGTTGTTCCGAAACTCGATGGCAGATCGACGACCATGTTCTGCTGGATCATCAACCGGTAGAACGACTCGACGGGACCGCCGCCGAGAACCTTGTTCAAACCAATTTCCATGAGGAAGGCCTTTGAATAGCCGGCGATCAGGACGCCGATCGACGAGATCATCGCCACGGCTCCGCTCAGGAACGTACTGAACAATACACCGAACGAGATGATGACGATCATGGCCATCCAGAGTCCGAAAAATCCTTTGGCAAAGTTGAGCAGGACACTGCCATCCTCGGCCCGGAGATACAAGTCGGCTTGAGCGACGCCGATGTACTGTCCGTGGTCGACACACTGCAACCAAACTTCGAGTTGACCGTCGCCGACAAAGTCCTTGAAAAGATCGAATTCCCTCCGACCGGCGAAATTTACGTCGGTTCTTATCCGTTGGGCTGTGGCGTCATCCGGATAGGCAACCATACGATCCCCGTCGCGAGCTCTCCGCTGAACAATTTGCGGCGTCCCCTCGAACCGTCTCGGAATCAACAGGGTCTTCGTAATGAATTCTTCCGTGCTGAACGTCATGACTTCGACTTTCAGTCCGGTTGCCGGATTACGGACCGCGAGGCTTGCCGTGACCCGTTTCTCAATATCACCTTTGTGTGTTCGAAAGACGCCGAGCGTCATTTCAACAGGCACGCCCTGGGAAAACCGGTTTGGGGGAAACATGCCTTCGCGAAGCCCGTCGAAGGAGAAAATGGCGTATTCTTCATTGGCCGTTTCCGAAAGTCTCGTGCCGCCACCGATGTAGGAACGGTATTCCCACTCATCGCCGACGTTGATCCCCCTTGGCGTATCTAGTCCCTCTTTGCCCCGGAAGCCGAGTTTGCCAAAGACGGGAACCCTCGCTTGCAACGTTCCCCGTTCGACACCGACATCGTATCGAGTTTTCTGATCGCCGATCGGGACCAGTGTAACAACGTGACTGTGTCCATTAACGGCCTCCACCCAAACAGTGCCGTCGGCACGGACTTCAACCCGGTGTTTGTGTCCATTGGCAAGTCGCGTTTCGCCTTGGTGCGTAACCCGTTTCGGATCGTCGGCCCTTGTTCCGGCATCCAACGAAACTGCCGCCAAGTCTTCCCTTTCAAGAAGCAGGTGCTTGTGTTGCAAGCCCCAAATGACGAAGAAATAACTGAGAACGGCCATGCTGACCAAAATCGTCGTGCCGATGAGGCCGATACCGAGGATCCGCCCGAAGACGATTTCACTGGATCGGACCGGTTTTGTAACAACGGTGAAGATCGTTTTTGTTTTGAAATCCGTCGGCAGACTGAACGAACTGAGAAACAGCGAGAGAAGCAACACAAGAACAGAGGTCGCTCCTGTCACGAAAGAGAAATACAGTTTTGCGGGGTCCTCGCTGTTGGGGTCGAGAAACCAGCCGGCGATCAGCAGGATGACCATGAACAAGGCAAAGACAAACATCACTTTGCGCCGGAGCGACTCCTTGACCGTCAATCGGGCAATGGCCCAAGTTCGCGGCAGGGAAATCCGTGTAAAGTCTTCGACCCCTCGCTGGACGGCCCGGAAAAACGGCGTGACAAAGTCGCCGAAGCCGTATCGAAGAACCGTCAGAACGACGCCGACGATCAGCGTGGTCAGCAGCAGGATGCCGACGGCGGCAAGCCAACTGGCCAAGGCGGCGGGGATAAACTCGGTCGTTTCTCCTTTGGAAATGGCGTATCCCCGGAGCAACCATTCAAGGAACGGCGGAATAGGATGTTCTAAAATCATTCGTTGGTCCCTCCACCGCGAACACGTCGACCGGGTCGCGCTTCGCTTTCTTCGATGATTCGGAGAAACAGGTCTTCCAACGTCGTCGTCGGATTGCCGCAGTAGAGCAGTTTAGCGTTGTCTTCTTCGACGATTTTCTTGATTTTTTCGCGGGCGTCTTCGCTGAGGTTCGAGGTCCGGATTTCGGTCTCATTCGTAACTTTAAGTAAGTCTTCGACGCGCCCGAGTTCCCTGAGTTCACCCTGATGGAGAATACCGATTCGGTCGCAAACGTCTTGGACGTCAGCCAAGAGGTGCGATGACATGATGACCGTTTTCCCTTGCTTCTTCAGTTCGAGGATCAGGTCCTTCATGTTCCGGGTACCGATGGGGTCCAAACCGCTGGTCGGTTCGTCGAGAAAGATCAGCTCCGGATCGTTAATCAGTGCTTGGGCCAACCCAATTCGACGAGACATGCCCTTCGAGTATTCGCGGAGCTGCCGTTTTTGGGCGGATTCCAAGCCGACCAAGTTAATCAGTTGGGCAATGCGTTGTCGCCGCACCGCTCCAGACATACTAAAGAGCCGACCATAGAAATCGAGCGTTTCCTCGGCGTTAAGGAATCGGTAAAGATACGACTCCTCCGGCAGGTATCCGATTTTTTCATTTTTGCCGACGTCGGTTGCCGGTTTACTGAGGACCAACGATTCGCCGCTGGTCGGAAAGAGCAAACCGAGTAACAATTTAATGGTCGTCGTCTTCCCGGAGCCGTTGGGGCCGAGGAGTCCGAAGACTTCGCCGCGGCGGATTTCAAGGTCGAGCGCTTTGAGGGCGCGAACCTTTTGTCGGCCCCAAAAGTCTCGATAGACTTTCGTCAGGTTTCGTGTTTCGACAACAATGTCCGGTCCGATACTCATAAGATGGGGGGCGGGGTTCGGGATTCGGTTGACACTCGAAAAAGACATTCCTGCTCCAAACCGCCAATGATAACAAAGACGGTCCCGTAGTCTACCGGGAAATGTCGGCAAAAAGAAGTCCCCTCGCGGAAAATTTTCTCCCTGCCGTTGCGGGCAGTACGCAGAAAGTCGCCCAATTGTTCGAGATAAATTTCAAAAATTGTAGGCGGGGGCACAAAAAGGCCTATCGAGATGAGGGGCAACAAAGTATTGCCGCGTTGCTGCCCGACGGCGACTGCAACGCCCCCCGCCGACCAACCTTGTCGATCCGAAGTTTTCGGCCCCGGCAACCTCCGGGTTGACCTGCGACGTCAAAGGAGCGACGATATATAATGTTACGGTGGCAAAACCGGAGTATACCGTTCCCTTTTTCGACAACCCGGCATGTACCTCGAAATCCTCGTCGAAGACGCTTCCGGCAAAGCCCTGTTGGAACACCTCGTTCCGAAAATCCTTGGACCGAAGGGCAAACCGCACCGCTATCGGATTGTCAACATTCAGGAGTTGAAGTATCGGGTCATGGCCCGGATGCCGCGGCCGTTGGCCCGAAAACTACCGTGGGACACTATTCTGTTTCAAACGCTGTCGGTCCAATTAAAGGTTTACGGCAAAACGTTGTCAAGAAAAAACGGTCTCGTCGTCGTTGTCGTCGATCTCGACTATCGCAATGAACAGGCGTTCCAATTACAACTGGAATCGCTTGTCACCGCCTGCGACCCTGCGCCGGAGGGATTTGTTCGTTTGGCCGTCGAAGAGGGCGAAGCCTGGATTCTCGGCGATCTTGCAGCGGTCCGTCGGGCGTATCCCTTCCTAAAGGAATACGTACTCCGGAGCTACGAACAGGACGCGATTTGTGGAACATGGGAGTTGCTCGCCGACGCTCTTTTCCACGGTGGCAGCGAACGCCTTGCCGAGATTGGCTATCCGCAAATCGGACGTGAAAAATATCTTTGGGCCGACAATATCGGCCAGTACATGGACGTCGACGCCAACCGTTCGCCGAGCTTCCAGCGTTTCCGCGACGCCCTGCGAAACGCCGTGGCGGAGTCTGCCGGGACCATAGGTCCCGGCTCGGATGATTAAATACGGCTCAGACGATTGAATACGAGGCCCGATTTTTTCTCTTTTTCGTCTTGAACGGAAAGCGGCGAAATGAGATAATGGGACGGTGTGCTTTTCAAGAGGAGATGTTATGGCCCCCATTCGCCGCGAAGGAAAAGTCGTCAAAACGCTTTTTTTCCTGTTTGTTTTTCTTGGCATCCTCGTCGGCGTCGGTTATGCCGCCTGGATGCGGCTCGCCGTTGCGGTGAAGGTCGATCCGCCGCAACTTGTCACCGTCAAAAAGGAGCTGTTCGTCCACGAGATTCTCGAACGAGGTAGCGTCGACAGCGCAAGCAACGTCGAAATTCGCTGTCAGGTCGAGAGCGCCGGCGGATTGACGATCATCTCTGTGGTGCCGGAGGGAACGATCGTCAAAAAAGGAGATTTGCTTGTCGAACTTGACTCCTCAACCCTTCGGGAAAACGTCACGAAACAGCGCATTGCGGTTGCAGGAAGCGAAGCGAAGCTTGCGCAATCGAAGGCCGACCTCAGAACGGCCGAACTGACGCTCACGGAGTATCTCGACGGCAAATTCAACGAAGAAAAGAAATCGATTGCCAACGATATTGCGTCCGCCAAGGAAAAGGTCCGGACCGAGTCCGACAACGTTTCGTTCAATAAAAAGCTCCTCGAACGCGGCTATATCACGGAGTCACAGGTTAAAGCCGGTGAATACGCGTTGGAACAGGCAATCAATGAACAGCAAATCGCCGAACTGAAAATGTACGTGCTCGAGAATTTCACGAGCAAAAAAATGGTCGTCCAATATGAAGCGTCCATTGAAACCGCCAAGGCGAAAGTCAAGTCCGATGAGGAAAGTCTCAATCTCGACAGGGAACGCCTCGCCCATCTTGAACGCCAACTCGAACTTTGCCAGGTCACTGCCCCGCAGGACGGCCAAGTCATCTACTACATGCCGCGATGGGGTGGCGAAGAAGACCTGATTAAAGACGGAAAGAAAGTCTTTGAACGACAAATTATGCTTCGACTACCGGACCCGTCCCAGATGCAGGTCCGAGGACTCGTCAACGAAGCAAACATCCGACTCGTCAAAATCGGTCAACTGGCGACGGTTCGACTCGAAGCGTTTCCCAACCAAGTGTTCAACGGAGTCGTCCGATTGGTCAACGATTATCCGGAACCCAGTAGCTGGATGGGCGGTTCCATGTCGAAGGAGTACATGACCACGGTGACCATCCTCGACGCACCGGAAGGCATCAAGCCTGGGTTAACCGCGGAAGCGATGATCGTCGTCAACGAGATTCCTGATGCGCTGCAACTACCGGTTCAAGCCGTATTCCAATATGGCGGCAAAACATACTGTATTACCTATCATGATGGTCAATGGGACAAGCTTGAAGTTCAGACGGGACCATCGAACGACAAGCATGTTGTCATTCTCGAGGGGCTCAGCGAGGGAGACGAGGTGGTTCTCGGCGCGTGGGCGCACCGCGATAAGGTTGATTTGCCGAAACTGACGCCTGAAGAAGAGGCTGCTGAAAAGGAAGAAGCGGAACAATCGGAGCCTTCCGAACGTCCTGACAGGGAACGTCCAGGAGGGGCCGCTGGCGGACCGCCCAGTCGCGGCGATGGTTCCCCTCGAACAGAGGGTGGTTCGGAGTCCCGATCGCGAGGGGAGCGGGGAGGCGGACCAAACAGACGGGAACGTCCACAGGAAAGCGTGACGCAAGAGGCTCCGAAAGAGGAATCAAAAGAGGCTCCCAAGGAAGAGCCGAAAACGGAACGTCCTGCCGAAACGCCACCGCCTCCACGCACACAGGGACCAAGGCCGCCCCAAGGACCAGGAGCGTAAGCCAAAGAGCCGGGAGCGTCAGCTCCCGAGTGCGTGGTATCAGATGTAGTCGGCGAACAGTTCCCGGCTTGGTCTCGGAATGACGGTTTCGGAGACGAGTAGTCCGCGTTCCCGAACGGCATCGGCGGCGACGGAAACCGCAGCGGTAACACTGGCAACATCGCCGGTCATCAGGAGGAGTCCCTTCCCGCCGAGTGCCATAGCGACGTGGAGCCGGAACAACGTAACCTTGGCCGCTTTTCCGGCAACGTCCGCAGCGACCAGAGCACTGACGCCGCTGAACGTCTCAATGATTCCAAGGGCACCGATTTCTTCCGGTGCAAGAACGACCGACTGCGCCAGCGCCGGAAAGACGCCTTCATAGACGTTTGCAACGGTCAAATGATCGATCACTGCGTCGCCCCCGGTCGAGACCGCAACGTCCATCGCGGCTTCCACGTTGGCGATTCCGCCACCGTAAACGATCAAGTATTTGCCGCTACAGATCGTTCGTGCAATATACAGGTCAATGGACGCCGCTTTTAGCATTTCGTCCTGAACTCGATAGCCGACGCCGATGCTCGACAGTTCAATGGCTCCGACCGCTTGTCCCATGGAGTACCTCCCTTCCTGTGTGAGTTGGTAGGGAAATCGTACCAGACAAGCAGGAATTTCGCAAGGAGAATGTCGCATGGCGGTCACTACGGAGTGCAAAAGTTTGGTTGTGGGGTTGGAACAGCCCCTTTGGTAGGTTGCCGAGTGGCAACGTCACCACACAAAGCCCGGCGCCCGAACTTGTCTCACCCTGACAAACTCGCAACGAAACATCGTCGCCCCCTACCAAACCGGTGGCCGGTAAATTCTTAAACTCTCAAGGGAGGTGGGGTCGATAGATAAAGTGATGCTGTTTAGGGGTATTGCGCCGCCACGCCGGCCTATACTGCCTATACTGCCTGCATTAACAGAGCGAAACAAGGATGTTCCCCATGGCTCGCAGAGTACTCATTGTCCCGACTCTTATTTCGGTTGCTTTCTCGATCGCCTTGTTCTTGGAAGCGACGGTTTTTGCGGCTTCTGCTACTTCGGTGGCCGAGTTCAATGTGCGTTTTGTGGGAACGCCCCCCGTGGCCACCCCTAATGAATCGTTGACCATTACCGTTCCGGATGGCGTGTGGAGGGAGTGGAGGAACACGGACGCGATAAACGGCGGTATAACGGGCGTCAATACAACTTTGACCGTCACGAAAGAGGGAGCCGGAATCTGGCGATTAGGCGAAGGAACACCACTGATTGATCCGCTCACGGGCCTGCCACTCGTTGATCCGGTTACCGGCGCACCGGTCTACATGACAAACACCTTGATTGCAGGAACCAGTGCCAACACCTTTGATGTCAACGCCGGAATTCTCGATTTGATGTTGGGAACAAGGGTATTGATGACCACAGGGTCCGCCACGAGCAGTTTCATTGTCGCCACCGGGACCAGCGTCAATGCACGCGGAGCCAACGTGATAGCACTGCCAACCACCTTGGCAGCGACGGCCGACGGAATGGTCTTGCGGGACAACAGTACCCTCGGCTTCGACCTGACGGATTACATGGATATGAGGAGACCTTCCGATTATCCCACCGATACTTCCGATGTAAAGTTGCCAGTTTTGACCATTGCCGGAAACGTTACGAAACCGGCGGCCTCAGACCAAGTCAATATAAATCTTCTTGGCTTTGCGGACATTGACAGTAATAGTTATCCCGGCGAAGAGGTTACGTTACTTCGGTACAACTATAATGCTACGACGTATACGATACCGCCGATCTACGCCGGTAATCACCTCGATCCCAATAATGTCAACTCCAATATTTATGCCAACAGGAGACTCGATCCCACCTTCACTCCAAACCCGGCAGACCGTAGTAACCTCTTTTTGCAGGTTCGCGGTCAGGATTGGGACGCCGTCGTTGCCACCGGACGTTTGAGTGGGGTGTTGCGGCAGGAGCCGCCACTAACAATCGGCACGGGAGTTGTGACAACCTCGCTCGTTCTCACCGACGTCTATTCGGCTCTCGGCACCGTCACGTGGACCGGGGCGACGGATAACGTATGGAATGCGACCTTAAGCAACTGGACGGGCAACGTCGATAGCACCACCGTTACAACGTTTTTGCACGGCGACTCGGTTGTTTTCGGAAGCGGAGGACTGCGTCAGGACGTTGTTGTTCAAGAGGGCGGTGTGCAGATTGGCAGTGTTCTGGCCGCCGGGACTCCCCCGGGTTTTGGTGCCGGAAATTACGGGATGTTGGTCAACGGCGGAAATTACTTCTTTGAGAACGAGGGGAACAGCACGATCGGTATTGACGGTCGGGGGAAAGTGATCGTTGATGGTCAGAGCACGTTCTTGACGTTTAGATCCGCGAACTCCTATTGGGGCGGAACGGACATTCGTAACAACGGAACCCTTATCGTCGAGAACGCCTGTGCATTAGGAACCGGTGCCGTCCAAATGTACACCGGCGGGACACTCATTTTCGATATTCTCCAAGACCCCGCCTTCGTCTTAAACCACATCGGCGGCGAAGAGGGAACGACAATCATCAAAGAAGGAATCGGAACCGTTCATCTTGACGGCACGGTGACTTCAAGAGGAGACACGGAAGTCCGTGAAGGAACACTGGTCAACAACATCGCTTCCGGAGTGTTGACCGTCTACTATGGAGCGACGTACGATGGCAACAACCAAAACCGAGCGGTGGCCGGGCTGAGCGACGGGCCGGCGGGAGAACAGGTGAACGGAGAGGTGTTCCCGGATCCTAACGGCGGGAGCATTGTCATGGGAACAGGGGATCTGTTCCTCAATGTCGTCCCCGGAAAATTACCGACTTACATCAGTGAATACCCCGGCTCCACCAATGGATACCTTAGTTTCAGCGGAACCATCGACGGAACCGGAAAGCTGGTCAAGGACGGCACCGGCGATCAGATTCTGACCGAAAACCCCGTTAATGTCGCCGACGGTATTTTCAGTACTTATTCCGGTGGAACGGACGTGAACATGGGAAAGCTCGTCGTCCAACATGTTTTAGACAACCACCGACAGATTCAAACACTCGGAACCGGGACCGTGACGATCGCTGCTGCTGGAACGCTCCAGTTCGACATCGCGGGAGACGTGAATGCGTGGGTCACAGGGGAACCTACGGAATTGGTCGCAATGTTCGTCAATCAAATTAGCGGGATGGGCACCGTCCTCAAGATGGCCTACCCCGAAAGGGACTCGCCGCGATCGAACGCCGCCGTTCTCCACCTGACGGCAAACAATTCGGATTACACCGGCCTTACGGATGTTCGTGAAGGCACCTTGAGGCTGGGAAGCGTCAACGCCACGGGAAAAACCGTCGAAGTACGATTAGCCGCCGATACTGTCTTGCAATTCGATATGGACGATTCCACGGCCATGGTGCCGTACGATCGGATCATTACCGGCGCAGGCAGCGTGGAAGTCCTGACAGCCCCGGCATTCGAGAGGATCGTTTATGTCAGCGGAACGAACGACGACCAACCAAGTACGGCATCCAACTACACCGGAACGACGACCGTCATGGACGATGTCACCTTGCACCTCTTGAACGCGGAGGGAACCGGAAGAACGTCGCAGGTCAACTTAACCACCGATTGGAGCAACCTGGTTCTTGACTTTACCCAGGACCAGACTTACGACCGATACGTCACCGGCGACGGAAATTTGAGGAAAACCGGTGTCGGCGTTGCGACGTTGGACTATGATCCGGACAAACCGATGAATGTTCCGAATGACTACCTTGGAACGACTACCGTTGAAAACGGAACGCTCCGTTTGCTCTACGGCCAGGCAACCGGAGCCGACGATGCGCCGGACGTCCAAAGCGTCGAAGTCCGCGGCTTGGGAATTTTAGAATTGGCCTTCGATGGCGATTACAACAAGGGAATTTGGGGGACCGGCGCCGTTGCCAAGTCGGGGTCCGAGACGGTAACGACGCTGAGAGGACTAAGCACCTACGAAGGTGGCACCTATATTTACGGAACAAAAAACGCCGACGGAACCTTTTCGCTTGGCGGAACGCTTTCGTTTAACGACACGACATTGCAAGCCGGTAATCTCGGACAGGGCGGCGTCTATTTTCGACGCGGTGGCGGAACGCTTCAAAACACCGGCCCCAATCCGACCTTCGACCAGAAGATCGTGATCGACGCCGGCTCCATCGCAATTTTCGAAACATTGGACGACATGACAATCCTGGGGTCCAACGGCATCTCACACCGGACACTGGATCCGGCCGATCCCGATTACAACGCCGCAGATCTCCGAAGCCATCTCGAAAAGAGAGGGGGGGCCGATCTGACCATTCTTACAGCGGCGGGGTGGACTGGCCGAACCATCGTCCACGAAGGACGCCTGATTGGCAACATTACTCAAGATACCGAATTAACGGTAAACATCCTCGGGGAATATCATGCCGGAAACGACCATCGACAGGTCTCCTTGTTGCTCGGCGAAGGAATCGTTCAAACGACACAGGGGTTCGACTTCATCGTCAACAATGCCGTTGAGAATATTTTTGACGGCTCAGTAAAGGGAGACGGGAACCTCGTCAAGAGCGAACAGGGGCTTTTCGTCCTTAGCGGTAGTGAAAATTCTTATACCGGCAAAACCGTCGTTCGGGAAGGCACTCTGCGAGGCAATATCGCCGCGAGAGCCGCCCTTGTGGTTGAAGGGAAAGGCACCTACGAGGCCGGCTGGACGGATCGAAGTGTTCGGTCTTTGGAAGGCAGTGGAATCGTTGATATGCAAAACCGTTCTTTGGCCGTCAACATGGAAGGCGGCGAAACCACAACGGCGGTCTTCAACGGACAAATCCTCCATGGACGGCTCTTCCAAAAGTACGGGACAGGGACGCAGGTCCTCGGCGGAAAATTTTACGAATTCCATGACGACGTCCGCGTCAGCGAAGGAACGCTGCAAATCGGAGCGAATTCCACGGCAACGTCGGTGTTCCGAACCGCTGGAAATCTGACAGTGTTGGCGGACGGAACCTTTGCCGTCAATCCGTTGGCCCAAGTTGACATTACGAAAAAACTGACCATTGATGGAACCTTTTCCGTGGCCGTCGGAAACAATGTCGTTCATGCCAACGAGGTCGAACTTGGTCTGGAGTCGACGATCAACATCACCGGTATCACGTCGGCGTCGGAAACGCGGACGGTTATCCGGTCGGACAATGATATTGTCGGTCAATTTCAGTACGTAACGGTTGCCGGAAATCCGAGCACCGACGTTGACTTCTTGATCTTCGGCGTATCATACGACGATCCGAAAGCCGTCAAGGTCGGGCAATCGTTGCGCTGGTACGACGGAAAGGACGCCCATGGAACCTTCACGCTCAACAATGTTGACGGCGTCTATGATGTCGGCATTTCCTTGAGAGACATTACCGACGCTTCCCGCCGTTTGCCGACTTGGGATGGAGCAACGTTGACAAAAAGAGGACTCGGAACGCTGGTCCTCTCCACAAGCAACACTTATACCGGAGAAACGCGGGTCGAAGGCGGAACGCTCAAACTGACGCACGCCGAAGCGACGCTCGGTTCTTCTCGCATCATCCTCGGCAGTGAAACACTACCCAATGTCGGTGCCCTCGAATTGGACTTCAACGGTTCCATGTCGACGACGATTACCGGAACGGGCAGCGGCGTTTATAAAACCGGCGATTCCATAACCGTTTTGGATGGCCGGTATTATCACACCGCTCCGACGGAAGTTAAACAGGGAACGCTCTACCTTGATGGCTCCTTAATGTCAAGCTCCGTTTGGGTTGATGCCGGGGCCGGATTCGGTGGAAACGGAAAAGTCTTTGAATCCGTGTCGTTCCGGGACGGGGCTTTCTTCGATTGGCGGTTCGGAAAATCGGAGGAGGAATCCGACCTGCTGACCGCTTCACGGGTCAACATCGGCAACGGTGTTCGTGTGCGACCGAACACGAGTTTGCAAGAACAGGCCACGATTACCAACTTCAACGGCTGGAAGATCCTCCGTTACGAGGAACCGTTGAACAATCACTTCGTCGGGGTTGAAAACGGAGCCAACCCATACTATGACTTCGAGTTGGATTACTCGGAGTTCGGCTTCGTCAAGATCAATGGATTCCTGCGTGCGGAACCTCGGGCGCTCAGCGACATCGTGGCAACGACACTCGTGACAGCTCAGACGAAAATGTATCGATCCGTTTACCAGCAGATCGCACGGGAATGGGCAAGCGACTGCCCGGATCATCCTGCAACGGGACGACACGTCAGCGGGCAGGCGCGGAGAGACTACCGGGCCGCGTGGATGAATTTCGTCGGACGCGGTGACCAGTATGCAAGCAATTATTTCGGCGAAAAGTACCAGTTCCAGTCTTATGGCGCTCAGGTCGGGTTGTCACTGTTCTCGAACTGCCAGAACTCCTTCGGAATCATGTACGGTCGAGAGGAAAGCAAGCTCGGCAACTTCAGTGACGAAGTCCGGGGCGAGGACAATTACCTTGGCTTGTATTACGGACACGCATTCGCCACGGGAATTGATTTCCGTGGATACATCGGCGGCGGCTGGCAGAGCAACCGCCTTAAACGCCGTAGCAATGGCAATCTTTACCATGCGAACTACAACGGCAACACGTTCAATCTCGATTTTGAATTCGGACGGCGCTTCCTGACGGAGCGGCTTTGGGAGCTTCGCCCGTTCCTCGGATTCGACCTCGCGGTCGCACGGATTGGCAGCGCAACGGAAACCACCGAAGCAAATCCGACCGCGAACGAGTATCGGGCCTACGAACGAGCCTCTTTTACACAGTTCCTGACCCGTGTCGGCTTCGAGCTGGGCAAAGGCTGGCGAATGTTCGATTTCAACACCGGCATGCACTTGGCGTGGAACTGGGCTGAAACCGACCCGTCCGCGATGATCCGCTATCCTGTAACCGGCGGTGCCGTGAGAGGTCGCGCCGCCGACATCGGACGTTTCGATCTCGTGATGAACGTCGGCTTCAACTGGTACATCACGCAACAGCGAAACACGATGTTTTTCGTCAATTACGTCGGCGATATCTACCTTGACCGCCAGGGCCAAACCGGCAACAACACCGGAGTCGTCGGATTCGGATGGAGATTCTAAGTCGCCGCCAAACCTTGTCTGCCGGTCAAGAGCTGTGACGGACGAGGAGGGCTTCCTTTAAGATCCCCTCCGAGTTCTCTGCGGCCAAACGCCGGGCCTTTTTCGCAACCGAAAATAGTCGGCAGCGCCTTGCGGACGGTTTTCCACTTCGTCGAAAACCCGGACGGCATACGAAACGTCGATTTCTTGGTGCCCAAGGTCTTCGGCGAGTTTGCGTCCGCTCTCCGGAACTTTTGGGAACAAAAAGTCGGAAGTCGTCTCCGTCACCGTTTTTTATGATGAATCGACCCGAACGGGTTTTCTCCAAGGCGGCTTTGCCGTACAATACCGGAGGTTGGCGATGAATACCGAGAAACCAAGAACACCAGAGAACATTTTTCATTGTGTTGCGCCGGCGGTAGAAACGTTGTTCAC
>Ga0099364_10004672_pt1 | contig 20683 bp, 18 predicted proteins | sample TergutTh196P3_FD_73070 | JGI IMG/M metagenome (GOLD analysis project Ga0099364, IMG submission 73070) | Microcerotermes parvus P3 segment gut microbial communities from Pointe-Noire, Republic of the Congo - Th196 P3 | ecosystem: Host-associated > Arthropoda: Insects > Digestive system > Gut ... | reverse complement strand
CTTATGCGCCAGCGTAAAACGCCCTTGCGGTTTGAAAAAAATGAACTAACATAGAACTACGGATAAACCAACCAAAAACAATAATGCAGAAACTAGCATAGAATTACAGGTAAGTCAACCAAAAATTTTTGGCCGGGTATTTTTCGCTCCGTCATTGCGAGGAGCGAAGCGGCTCGCAATGACGACCATTAAGCGCTTCCCGAACTATTCCTGATGACAATGGCGCATAACTGAATTGAGATGCGCCCATGCCGCAGAATTGGGAGGCGCCCTTTTGTCAGTCCAGTTCAGCTTTGAGGGGCCGGCTCAAAAGGTCGGTAAGGCCCTGGCGGGGCTCCTTATTTTCGTAAAGCACCCGGTAGACTTCCCGGGCCATGGGCATTTCCACCTTATAACGCTGGGCCAGGCTGTGAACTGACCGGGCGTTCTGAATGCCCTCAACCACATCCCGCCGTCCGGCCAGTATATCGGCCAGTTTTTCCCCCCTGCCCAGGCGGAGCCCCACCTGGCGGTTGCGGGACAATTCCCCGGTGGCCGTGAGAATCAAATCACCCATACCTGAAAGGCCGGCCAGAGTCATGGGGTTGGCCCCCAGGGCCACGGCCATGCGGGTCATCTCGCGCAGGGCTCGGGGCAGCATGGCGGCCCGGGCGTTGAGGCCCAGGCCGAGCCCTTCACAGATGCCGGCGGCTATGGCGTAAACGTTTTTCAAGGCTCCGCCCAGTTCCACTCCCATCAGGTCCAGAGAGGTGTAGATACGAAAAGTCGGGGCCGACAACAGGGTCTGGACCGCCTGGGCCAAGGGGCGGGACCGCATGGCCAGGGTGACCGCCGTAGGCAGGCCCAAGGCGACTTCACGGGCGAAGCTGGGGCCGGAGAGGGCCCCTAGTTCCAGGCTTGAATATTGCTGGAGTTCTTCTTCCAGAATCTGAACCATGGTGCAGGAGGTTTCATCCTCAATACCCTTGGAGGCGCTGATGACCAGGGTATCAGGGGCCAGGACCGGGGCCATGCGGGCGGCCATTTCCCTCATGAGGTGGCTGGGCGCCACCATGAGCGCCAATTTCTGCCCTTCCAGAACCCGCCCCAGGTCGGTGGAGGCCGCCAGGCCGCAAGGCAATTGCATATCAGGCAGAAAGGCCTGGTTTATCCGTTCCCGGTTTATCTGTTCGGCCACTTCCGGCTCGTGAGTCCAGAGGCTAACCTCCAGGTTAAGGCGGGCCGCGTGGCTGGCCAAGGCCGTGCCCCAGGCGCCGGCGCCTATAACGGCCACTTTAGGCGGTAACGGATGGGGTTTCATAAGTGCTCCGATCGGCGCTGGGCGTTTAATGTTCACCAACTATTATAGTATATCTCCTAAGGCCGAAACAGAAAATTTTCCGAACAACAGATAAGCCCTCTTGACCATTTGGGCAGGGCGCGCTAAGATATGCGCAGAAAAACTGTTTAGCAATATTCACGAGGGGATAAATTCTCTTCATATTTTCCGCCAGGCCACAAGGCGCTTTGCCGGGGCCGCTTTTCAGGTGAACCGAGCTATGGTTGAAATAAGTCTGGATAAATCGCTGTTGGTTCAGATAGTCAATGTTTTGCTCCTGATGTTCTGTCTCAACCACTTTTTATTCCGGCCCCTGAGAACAATTCTGCGTGAGCGGGCGGAACTTCTGGCCCGTTTGAGCGAGCGCGCCGCCGTTGCCCGGCATGAAATTGAAGGCAGCGAGGCGGAGAAAGCCCGGCTCAAGGCGGAATCTTTGCGCCAGGCCATGAGCCTTAAAAATGACCTGACCGCCAAAAGCCAGACCCAGGGCCAGGATTTTTTAGCCGAAGCCCAGGAAAAACTTTTCAGCCAGACAAACGAAAACCGCGCCCGGCTGCGCCAATCGGCCGCCGCCGCCCGCACGGCCCTGACCACGGAAATTCAAAATCTGGCCCGGAATATGGCTGAGAAAATATTGGGGAGAAACCTATGAAGAAACCCCTTTCGGCCATTGTCCCGGCCTTGGTTCTTATTCTCTCGGCCCCGCCCCTCCTTTGGGCCGCTGACGGCGGCGGATATTCCGCCGCCCAATGGCGGGATATTCTGTATCGCGTTCTCTGTTTCGCCGCTCTTTTAGGGCTGCTTTACCGCTTCGCCCGCCGGCCGGTGGCGGATTTTTTTCGGCAGCGGCGGGAAAACATAGCCCGTAACCTGGAATACCTGGAGACCCAGGCCCGCAACCTGGAAGAGCAGAAAGAGATAATGAGCAGGGAGATAGCCAATATAGCCGCGGAACGCGACGCCATATTGGCCCAATATGAGGCCTTGGGCCGGAAAGAGGCTGACCGCATAATGGCCGAAGCTAAATCCGCCGCCGAGGCCCTGATTGAAAAAACCAAGGAAGCCATGGAGCTGGAGATAAAAAGCGCCCGCCAGACGCTTTTGGTGGAGATTGTCAATCTTTCCACCCGGGCCGCCCAGGAGCTGGTGCAAAAGAACATAACCCCGGACGACCAGCAGCGCCTGACCCGTGAATTCATGGACCAAGTGGAAAAACTCGCCCACTGATTAGGTTTTTTGGTAGTTATGAAAAATCAAACCCTTGTCAACCGTTACGCCCGCGCATTACTGGGTTTGGGCCTGGCCGACGGGCAATACGAAGGCTACGGCCGGGAACTCAAGGAACTGGCCGAAGCCTTGGCCTCATTAGGCGAAGAGGCCAAGGCCCTGGTTTCGCCCGGCTATCCCTCCGGGGTCCGAGCCAGGATGCTGGATTTAATTCTGGCCCGGGCCGCCTTGAGCCCCATGGTGACCAATTTTATCCAGCTATTGATGGACAAAGGCCATTTGGCGCGCCTGGGCGAGATGGCCGCCACCTACAACGCCCTGGTCGATGCCGAAAAGGGCCTGGTTCGGGCCAGGCTTACCAGTGCTTCCTCTTTGAGCGAGCTGGAAATAGAGGCGGTCAGAACCTCTTTGAGCCGTTTTTCCGGCCGCCAAGTGGAACTGACCGTGGACCAGGACCCCGGCCTAATCGGCGGGGAGGGGGCCCGTCTGGACGACCTGATAATAGACGGCAGCGTTCGCACCCAGCTCGGCCGGCTGGCCGTAAGCCTGGCTCATCTCGCCTGACGTTCAAGATATTCCCGCAATTTCGACTCCTAAGGAGATGTCATGCCCATAAGAGCGGAAGAAATAAGCGAAATCATCAAGTCCCAAATCAAGGACTACGGGCGCCAGGTGGAGCTGGCTGAAACCGGAACAGTTCTGTCAGTGGGCGATGGCGTGGCCAAAGTTTACGGCGTCACCAAGGCCATGGCCATGGAACTCTTGGAATTTCCTAACGGAATTTTAGGCATGGTGCTGAACCTGGAAGAAGATAATGTGGGCGTGGCCGTTCTGGGCGATGTGGAGCACATAAAGGAAGGCGACCCGGTCAAGCGCACGGGCCGTATTGCCCAGGTTCCCGTGGGCGATGCCCTCCTGGGCCGGGTGGTGGACGGCGTGGGTCAGCCCCTGGACGGCAAAGGGCCTATTGAGGCCAAGGAATTCGGCCGTATTGAAGTGGTGGCCCCGGGCATAATTTCCCGCAAGGGCGTTCATGAGCCCATGTATACCGGCATTAAGGCCATTGACGCTATGACCCCCATTGGCCGGGGCCAGCGGGAACTCATCATCGGCGACCGGCAGATCGGCAAAACAGCCATCTGTGTGGACGCCATAATAAATCAGAAGAATCAGGACGTTATCTGTATATATGTGGCCGTGGGCCAGAAAAAATCCACCGTGGCCCAGGTGGTCTCCAATTTGGAAAAGCACGGGGCCATGGATTATACCATAGTGGTTTGCGCCTCGGCCTCGGATCCGGCCACCCTGCAATACATTGCCCCCTACTCCGGCACCACCATGGGTGAATATTACCGTGACCGGGGCCGGCACGCCCTCATCATATATGATGATTTATCCAAGCAGGCGGTGGCCTACCGCCAGGTCTCCCTCCTATTGCGGCGGCCGCCGGGGCGCGAGGCCTACCCGGGTGATATTTTCTATAACCATTCCCGTCTCCTGGAGCGGTCTTCCAAGCTGAACGACGACTTGGGCGCCGGCTCCCTTACGGCTCTGCCTATAATTGAGACCCAGGCCGGGGACGTATCGGCCTTTATTCCCACCAACGTCATCTCCATCACCGACGGCCAGGTTTTTCTGGAGCCCAACCTTTTCTTTTCCGGCGTCCGCCCGGCCATCAACGTGGGTATATCCGTCAGCCGCGTCGGCGGGGCGGCCCAGACCAAGGCCATGAAGAAGGTAGCCGGCACCCTGCGCCTGGATTTGGCCCAGTTCCGGGAACTGGAATCCTTTGCCCAATTCGGTTCCGATCTGGACAAGGCCACCAAGGCCCAGATAGACCGGGGCCAGCGCATGGTCGAACTACTCAAGCAGCCCCAATTTCAGCCCATGCCGGCGGAAAAGGAAGTTTTGAGCCTGTTTGCCGGCACCAGGGGTTTTCTGGACCGCTACCAGATTTCGGCCGTGGCCGAATATGAAAAAAAGATGTTTGAATTCGTTGAGACCAAATACCCTGATATTCTGAAAGAACTACGGGAACTTAAAGATATTTCCGCCGATTTGGAGGCCCGTATAAAAGAAGCCCTGACCGAATTCGCTTCGGTATTCACCCCGGGCGCCTGAACTTTCAAGGGAGTAGGAGCCCATGGCCTCGCTCAAGGACATCAAGCGTCATATCCGCGCTGTTAAACAGACTCAGAAGCTTACCAAGGCCATGAACATGGTGGCCGCGGCCAAGCTGCGGGCCACCCAGGGGCGCACGGAGAATTTCCGGGCCTATGCCGAGGAACACCATCGGCTGATGGAGGCCATCGGCCGGCAATCCCAGGACCTGGACCACCCGATTATGAGGCTCAATGAGAATGCCGGCCGGGTCAAGATTCTGGCCATCTCCTCGGACCGCGGCCTCTGCGGCAGTTTCAACACCAACCTGAGTCAGCTCCTGGACCGGAAAATTATGGCCTGGCGCGACGCGGGCCAGGAAGTCTCCCTCTTTTTGGTAGGCCGTAGGCTAAGAGAGTATTACAGCCGCCGGAAGGTTGAAATCAGCCACGCCATGACCGGCGTTTTGGGCAGTTTCGACTACCCTCTGGCCCAGGAAATCGCCGAAACCCTGACCTCGGAATTTCTGGAAGGCCAGATACGGGAAGTATGGATACTGACCACCAAATTTTGGGGCCTGGCCCGCCAGGAGCCCACCCTGATTCCCCTTTTGCCGCTGATACATGAAATCGGGGAAGAGTGCCCGGTAAAGTCCGCCGGCTACGGCTATCTGGTGGAGCCTGATCCGGCCACCCTCTTTAGCCGCCTTATCCCCCGCAGCCTGGCCATAACCGTATTCCAGTCCCTTCTGGAATCAGTAACCAGCGAAAACGCGGCCCGTATGCAGGCCATGGATAACGCCAGCAAAAACTGCAAAGAAATAACCGAAAGCCTGACCATGGTTTACAACAAGCTGCGGCAGGCGGCCGTCACCAACGAATTGTTGGATATCGTCAACGGTTCCGAAGCCCTGGCCGCCGCCTGATGCCTGAAGCCCGGCGCTTTCTTTGAAGGTTGGAGGAGGTTTTAAGGAAATGAACGAGGGTAAAATCATTCAGGTCATAGGCCCGGTCATAGATGTGGCCTTCCCCGAGGGGCAGCTTCCGAAAATTTTAAGCGCCCTGTTGGTCACCAATCAAGCCATAAATGACCAGCCTGACAACCTGACCCTGGAAGTGGCCCAGCACCTGGGCGACAACGTGGTCCGGGCCATAGCCATGGATACCACCGATGGCCTGGTGCGCGGGCTGCCGGTCAAAGATACCGGCGGCCCCATCTCCATGCCGGTGGGCAAGGAGGTTCTGGGCCGGGTGCTGAACGTGGTCGGCCACCCGGTGGACGGCGCGGGCCCCGTGAAAGCCTCCAAATATTACCCCATTCATCGTTCGGCCCCGGACTTTAAGTCCCAGGACACGTCGGTAAGGGTTCTGGAAACCGGCATCAAGGTCATAGACCTTCTGGTCCCCTTCCCCCGGGGCGGCAAAATGGGTCTCTTCGGCGGAGCCGGCGTGGGCAAGACCGTCATAATGATGGAAATGATCCACAACATCGCCATGCACCACGGAGGCATTTCCGTCTTTGCCGGAGTTGGCGAACGCACCAGGGAAGGGACCGACCTCTACAATGAAATGAGAGAGAGCGGGGTTCTCGACAAGGCCGCCCTGGTCTACGGCCAAATGACCGAGCCGCCCGGGGCCAGGGCCAGGGTGGCCCTGTCCGGCCTGACCGCCGCCGAGTATTTTCGAGACGAGGAAGGCCAGGATGTGCTCCTGTTCGTGGATAACATCTTCCGTTTCACCCAGGCCGGCAGCGAGGTCTCGGCCCTCTTGGGCCGCATGCCCTCGGCCGTGGGCTATCAGCCCACCCTGGCCACCGACCTGGGCGAACTTCAGGAGCGCATTACCTCCACCAACCGCGGCTCCATCACCTCAGTCCAGTGCGTCTATGTTCCGGCCGATGACTTGACCGACCCGGCCCCGGCCACCACCTTTGCCCATTTGAACGGCACGGTGGTTCTCTCCCGGCAAATCGCGGAACTGGGCATCTACCCGGCGGTGGACCCCCTGGATTCCACCAGCACCATTCTGGACGCGAACTTCATTGGCGAGGCCCATTACCGGACTTCCCGCCTTGTTCAGCAGGTCCTGCAGAAATATAAAGACCTTCAGGATATCATCGCCATCCTGGGCATGGAGGAACTTTCCGAGGACGACAAGCTCACCGTGGCCCGGGCCCGCAAACTCCAGCGTTTCCTCTCCCAGCCTTTCTTTTCAGCCGAGGTCTTTACCGGCTCACCCGGCAAGTTTGTCAAAGTGGAAGACACGGTGCGCGGTTTTGCCGAAATTTTGGACGGCAAGCATGACGACATACCCGAGCAGGCTTTCCACATGGTCGGCGGCATAGAAGAAGTGCGGGAAAAGGCCGAACGTCTGGCCAGGGACGCGGCATGAAAAAAATCAACCTGCTAGTAGTCACCCCTGACCGGACCGTGGTGGACACCACAGTGGACATGGTCGGCGCCGCAGGTTCCGAGGGCGCCTTCACGGTTCTGCCCGGGCATATTGATTTTCTGACTGATCTGCGTTCAGATGAACTATGGTACCGCATTGACGGACAGACGCGGGAAATGGCCGTCTCCGGAGGTTTTATCGAGGTCCGGCCTGACCATGTCAGAGTCCTGGCCGACAGCGCCGAATATGTGGAAGAAATAGATGTGGAACGGGCTTTATCGTCCATGAAGCGCACCCAGGAACTTCTGGCGCAGGCCAAGGCGGCCGGCCAATGCGGTGAAGAAGAAAAAACCCAGATTAACCAGCTTCATGCCAGCCTTAACCGGGCCGCTGTCCGCATAAAGCTGGCTGGAAAAAAGACCGCCCGGCGTTAAAAGCTCCAAAAACGCGGGCGGCAGTCAGACCGGCCGATTGAAAAACCGGCTTTGTCCGGTTTTTCTATTGATATGGACCTCCATGAAACCAGTGAAAAAATGTACCTGACCACCAGCCTTGAAATGAGAACTCTGGACCGCCTGGCCATAGAACGCTTCGGCCTGCCGGAGGTGGTATTAATGGAGAACGCGGCCCAGGGCCTGGCCCGGGCCGCCCTGGAATACTGGCCTCTGCGGGAGGGCAGCACTATTTTCATTCTGGCCGGCCCCGGGCAGAACGGCGGTGACGGATTGGCCCTGGCCCGGATATTTTCCGGGCGCGGTCATAACCCAAAAACTTTTATAAATTCCCCCCCCCCGGCGGCCGGGGCGGCGGTCGTCAACCTGGAAGTGGTCCGCCGCCTGGGGCTGCCTCTCGCGGGCTTTGATAACGAGGTTCCCCCGCCCTGGGCCGAGGCCGACCTGGTGGTGGACGCCCTCTTCGGCACCGGCCTGGACAGGCCCCTGACCGGGCCGGCGGCCCGGCTTCTGGCCGCTTTGGGCGAAGCTAAAAAAAACCTGGGCGTGAAAATTTTAGCCGTGGACCTTCCTTCCGGCTTGTCGGGCGACACCGGCCAATGGCTGGGCCCCCCCTGCCCTGCCGACCTGACCGTCACTTTGGGGCTTCCCAAGGTGGGACTCTATTTAGGCCAGGGGCCGGAAGCGGCCGGGAAGATAGTCTTGGGCGACATCGGCCTGACTCCGGCCATGCTGGAATCGGCCCCGCCCAAAGGCCGGCTGTCAAGCCTGGAGGAAATGCGCAAACTTTTGCCCGCCCGCCCTTTAGCCGGGCACAAGGGTTCCTTCGGCCATGCCCTTCTGGCCGGCGGGGCCCAAGGCCGGACCGGAGCCCTGGTCCTGGCGGCCGAAGGGGCGCTGCGCAGCGGGGCCGGCCTGGTTACGGCCCTTCATCCCGCTTCTCTGGGGCCTGTCTATGAGGCTAAGCTGACTGAGGCCATGACCCTGGAATTGCCGGAAGGGCGGCCGGGTGAATTGGCGGCCGAAGCCGGGGAGGTCATTTTGGGCTATGCCAAGAGATATCAGGCCCTTCTTCTGGGACCGGGGCTGGGCCTGGGGCCAGAGGCGGCGGCGGTAGTCCGCCGGGTGGCCGAGGCGGCGGAAGCGCCTTTGGTGCTGGACGCCGATGCCCTGACCGCCCTGGCCGGGCGCCTGGAACTCCTGAAGGGCCGGCCCGGCATACGGGTCCTTACGCCTCATCCGGGCGAAGCGGCTCGACTATTGGGGCTGGAAACCGCCGATATTCAGGCCGACCGCCTGGCCGCGGCCCGCTCCCTGGCCGAGCGGAGCGAGTCTGTGGTTATCCTGAAGGGGCATCACAGCCTCATATGCGAGCCTTCAGGCCGTTTTTACCTCAACCCTACAGGCGGGCCTCATCTGGCTGTGGGCGGCAGCGGCGATCTCCTGGCCGGACTGATTGCCGGTCTCCTGGCCCAAGGCATGCCCCCCTGGCCGGCGGCAACCCTGGCCGCCTGGATTCATGGCCGGGCCGGGGATATGACCAGGGCCGAACTCGGGCCCCGAGGTTTGACGCCCACGGAATTCGCCGCCCGTCTGCCCCGGGCCTGGCTTGAGTTAGAGCAGCAAGGCGCCTGAAAAAATGACTAGGGAAGTGAAAATAGGTTCGGTCAGTTTCGGGGGCCAGGCCGGCCTGGCCCTCATCGCCGGCCCCTGCGTCATAGAGTCGGCCTTAATGGTTGACGAGACCGCCGCCGCCCTAAAGGAAATAAGCGCCCGCCTGGGCCTGGGGCTGGTCTTCAAGGCCAGCTTTGACAAGGCCAACCGCTCCGGCGCCGGCTCCTTTAGGGGGCCCGGCCTGGAAAAAGGGCTGGCCGCTCTGTCCGAGGTCAAGGCCAGATACGGCCTCCCGGTCTTGAGCGACATACATGAGACCTGGCAGATAGAGCCGGCGGCGGCCGTTCTGGACGCCCTCCAGGTGCCGGCCTTCCTGGCCCGCCAGACCGACCTTCTGACCGCCGCGGCCAAAAGCGGCCGCCCGGTCCACCTCAAGAAAGGCCAATTCATGGCCCCGGAGGAAATGGCCCTGGCCGCGGCCAAGATGGAAGACCAGCCGGGCTTCACCGGGCTCCTTATTGGCGAACGCGGATCTGTTTTTGGCTATAACAACCTGGTGGTGGATATGCGCTCCTTGCCGATCATGGCCGAAACGGGCTGGCCGGTAATTTTCGACGCCACCCATTCGGTGCAGAGGCCGGCGGCGGCCGGCCTCTGCTCGGGCGGCGACCGGCGTTTCGTGCCCACCCTGGCCCGGGCGGCCGTGGCCGCCGGCATTAGCGGCCTTTTCCTGGAAACCCACCCTGATCCCGAACGGGCCTTATGCGACGGCCCCAACCAGTGGCCCCTGGACCGCCTGGAATCACTTCTGGCCGCCCTTATTTCAATAGACCGCGCCCGGAAACAATACCAGGAGGTTTGAATGGCCAGGCTGGACCTCATAAGGCTGGTGGGCTTCGACGTTGACGGAGTCCTGACCGACGGCCGCATCATATTGGATGACGAGGGGCGGGAATCCAAGAATTTCCACGCCCGGGACGGCTTGGGCCTGGCAATACTACTGAAGGCCGGGCTGGAGGTGGCGCTGGTAACCGGCCGCTCCAGCCGCCTTCTGGAAATTCGGGCCCGTGAACTGGGCCTTACCGAAGTTTACCAGAAGGTAAATGACAAATGGGCGGTTTTTAAAGAAATTTTGAGAAAAAAAAACCTGGAGCCCAATGAAGCCGCCTTTGCCGGGGACGACCTGATCGATATTCCGGTCATGGCCCGCGTAGGCCTGGCCTTGGCCCCGGCCGATGCTGTCCCGGAAGTGCTGGCCATAGCCCATTTTGTGGCCCCGGCCCCGGGCGGGCGGGGAGCGGCGCGTCAGATGGCCGAATTCATCCTCAAGGGGCAGGGCCGCTGGGACGAGGTGCTGCGCTCCTACTCCCCCCGGGCCTGATGGAGCGGCCGGCCCGCCTGGAAGAGCTGCGCCGAAAAGCCTTGAATCTTCCGGCCGCGCCGGGGGTCTACCTGATGAAGGACGGGACCGGCGAGGTTCTCTATGTAGGCAAAGCCAAGCTCCTGCCCCGCCGGGTGGCCAGTTACTTTCAGAAAACCCCGGCCAGTGCCCGCCTGAGCCTTCTGGTCTCCCGCCTCGAAGATTTCGATTTCGTGGTCACGGCCACGGAAAAAGAATCCCTGATCCTGGAAAACCGCCTCATAAAAAAATTCCGGCCCAAATTCAACATAATTTTGCGGGACGACAAGACCTACCCCTCCCTCAGGCTCACCGTCGAGGACTACCCCCGCCTGGAGGTGGTCCGCCGCCCGGGCCGGGACGGCTCGACCATTTTCGGCCCCTTTCCCTCCACAGGGGCACTCAGGGATACTGTTAAAGCCGCCTTGAGGCTTTTTCCCTTGCGTCAGTGCCGCAGGCCGGATGTCAAAAATATCACCCGGCCCTGCCTCAACCACCAACTGGGCCGCTGCGTGGGCCCCTGCCGGCCGGAGGCGGCGCCGGCGGAATATCAGAAGCTGACTGAAGAGATCCGGCTGTTTTTCCGGGGACAGAGCCGGGAACTGATTAACCGCCTGACCGCGGATATGAAGACCGCGGCCGACCGCTATGATTTCGAGGCCGCGGCCCAGCTCCGTGACCGGGTGGGCAATATCAAAAAGACCCTGGAACGCCAGGTGGTGGACCAGGCCGGCAATGTCCGGGACTTTGATGTTTTCGGCTTCCACCGCCGGGACGGTTTTTTGGAAGGGGCCGTGATACTGGTGAGAGAGGGGGCGGTGACGGCTTGCCTGCCCCTGGAAGCCGCGGCCGCCGGAGGCTTGGGCGAGGAAGGCGAGGAGGATGAACTGAGTCTGCTTACCCAGTATTACGCCTCAGGGGCCCCGGTACCCGACGAGATCCTGGGAGCCTTGGACGCAAAGGCCCTGGAGGCCGTGACCGGCTGGCTCACAGCCTTGAAGGGGCGGGGGGTAAAAATCCATGAGCCCCAACGGGGAAGCGGGCTGAAGCTACTGGACATGGCTCGGGAAAACGCCCGGGCCTCCCTGGAGGACCGCCTGACCCGCCTGGGCCGCGGGCGCGGGGTGATGGCGGAACTGAAGTCACGCCTGGGCCTGGAAAAAACGCCCCGCCGGCTGGAATGTTTCGACCTGGCCCACCTTTCGGGCGCCAACGCCGTGGCCGGCCTGGTAGTGATGGAGGACGGCGGCTGGAGGAAGGAGCATTACCGCCGTTTCCGCCTGAAGGAGGCCAGGGGCGGCGACGACTACGGCGGTCTCCGGGAAGTGGTGGCCCGGCGTTTCTGCCATGATGACTGGCCGGAGCCGGACCTCTTACTGATCGACGGAGGGCGGGGCCAACTGGCCGCGGCCCTGGCCGCCTTTACTGACCTGGGCCGCCATCCCCCCCCGCTGGCGGCCATAGCCAAAGTCAGGCGGGAGGGAGATGTTGACCGCGTCTTTATCCCCGGCCGCAAAAATCCGGTTGACCTCAAGCCAAGCTCAGCCGGGCTCCTCTTTCTGGCCCGTCTGCGTGACGAGGCCCACCGCTACGCGGGCGACTATCACCGCCGCCTCCAGGCCCGAACCTTTCTGGCCAGCCCCCTTCTGGAAGTCCCCGGCCTGGGCCCCTTCAAGCGAAAGAAACTTCTGGCGCGCTTTGAAAACCTGGAAGAACTGGCCCGGGCCGAGATAGCGGAAATCCAGGCCGCGGCGGCCTTAAGGCCGGAAACCGCGTCTGAACTGAAACAACGCCTGGCCGTCTGGCTGACGAAAAACCCGGAAGAGCCGATGGTTCCGGCCGGGGAAGAAAAAGGCTAAAAAAGATTCTTCACTTTTTCCCCGCGGCCGTCATCCGGGCCAGAACCGCCTCGTGGCAACCGTGGGGCAGTATGGGGCTCAGGGTTATGCGGCCCCGAAGAAAGTGTTCGACATCGTTTTCCGGCTCCCGATCCAGGTCCGGCGCCGGTTCCAGCGGCCGGAGCCGGCGATACAGTATTGAACCGTCCGGATGAGGCTCTCCCTCGTAATAGTCCGCGCTGGACTCGGGCTTGGTTCGGGTCCAGAACCAGTCGTTGCGGCTGGTGGTCAACCGGGCCGGGATATTGAGGTTGACGGCCACTCCGGGGGGCACTTTCCAGGTTCTCAGGCTGTCCACCACCGCCACCAGAACGTGAACGGCCAGCTTCCAATCCATAGCCTCGGAGCGCTCGACCGAAGCGGCCAAAGCCTGATAGCCTGAGGCGGCGGCTTCCATGGCCGCGGCCACGGTGCCGGAATAATTTATGTCGAAACCCAGGTTGGTGTCGTCGTTGAGCCCGCTGACCACCAGGTCCACCGGTTCCCGGGCCAGGCTGGTCAGGCCCAGGCGAGCGCAGTCGGCCGGAGTGCCGTAAACCGCGAAACCCAGGGCGCCGTCCGGCATTTGCCAGGGGGCGGCCTTGACGGGCCGGTGCAAAGTTACGGCCTGGGAGTAGGCGCTGCGCTGGCTGTCCGGCGCGCAGGCGGTCACCTTATGGCCCCGGGCTTTGAGACCGGCGTAAGCGGCCAGAAGGCCCGGGGCCATGAGGCCGTCGTCATTGGTCAAGAGAATATGCAAATTTCACCTCAATTTATGAAAACCTTGGGACGGTCGAAATCCGGCAGATAGTGGCTGGCGGCGGCCAAATCCTGAACATAGGTGTTCAGGAGGCCGCACTTGACGGCAAGTTCCACGACCTCGTCATATTCTCTGAGACTTAAGGGGCGCATCAGGCCCGGAAAGGAGCGGAACTGCTCGGGGTGAGCCTCGACCTGATGGCTGGGATGATACTGGGCCATGAGGCTCAAATGCACGGTGGGCCCGAAGGTTTCAGCCAGCCAGGGCAGCAAGACGGTGGTGCGGGCCAGATCGTCCGGCAGGACCAGATGGCGGATCAGGAGGCCCCGGCAGGCCAGGTCCCGGCCGTCGAGGAGGAGAGACCCAACCTGGCGCTGCATTTCCAAAAGGGCCTCCCGGTTGACTTTGGGGTAATCTCCAGCCCCCAAGAGGCAGGCCGCCTGTGAATCCGGTTCGTCCAGATCAGCCCCGGCCGGCGGGGCCATTTTGGCATCGGGGAGATATATGTCCACCAGGCCGTCCAGAATCCTCAAGGCGGCCAGGGAATCGTAGCCCCCCGAGTTATGGACCACGGGCAGGCTCAAGCCCTGTTTACGGGCCAGCCCCAGGGCCAGGGCTATCTGAACCGTATAGGGAGTGGGCGAAACCAGGTTGATGTTCAAGGCCCCTTCAGCCTCCAGGCGCAACATGGTTTCGGCCAGTTCGGCCTCGGAAATGTCACGCCCGGCCGGGCGCTGGGAAATCTGCCAATTCTGGCAGAAAACGCAGCTCAAAACACAGCGGGTGAAAAAAATAGTGCCCGAACCGCCTGGTATTTTCCCGCCGCCGGAAAGGGGCGGTTCTTCCCCCAAGTGGAGGAGCGCGCTGCCCAGGCCCACTTCCCGGCCCGCGCCGCAAGGCCCGGTTTCGCCCAGAGAGCGGCGGGCCAGGCAGGCGTGACCACAAAGCCGGCAATTATCATCCGGGCTTACCAGACCTTTCCATTTCATACGCTTGCCTCCCGGGCGCCCCTGAGGCCAGGCCGCCGACGGCCCCGGGATGGAGCCGGCCGGCTCCGGAGCCGCCGGACCCTCCGCCGGGTCTGTGTCAAAATTGATCCGAATACGGTGGTCAAAAACTGATCCACGTTGTCAACGCCGATGAAGTTCAGCCGCCCCCGGATAAGCTGGGGAATATCCTCCAAATCCTTGAGGTTCTGCTGGGGAATTATGATTTTTCTGATGCCGGCCCGGAGGGCGGCCAGGGATTTTTCCTTCAGACCCCCAACGGGCATAATCTGGCCGCGCAGGGTTATCTCGCCGGTCATGGCCATTTCTCGGGGCACCGGGCGGCCGGTCAGAACGGAAATCAGCGCGGCCATAAGGGACACGCCGGCTGAAGGCCCCTCCTTGGGCACGGCTCCGGCCGGAACATGAATATGGATATCCAAATCCTCGTAGAAAGCCGGGGCCAGGCCCAGTTCCCCGGCCTGGGAGCGGGCGTAGGAGAGGGCCGCCTGAGCGCTCTCCTTCATCACCTCGCCCAACTGACCGGTGAGGGTCAGATTGCCTTTGCCGGCCATGGTTCGGACCTCGATATACATCAGTTCCCCGCCAAATTCGGTCCAGGCCAAGCCGGTGGCTACCCCTACCTGGCCTTCGAGCCGCTCGGGTTCTGGCAGTATTTCCGGCGGCCCCAGGTATTTAGGCAGCGACACCGGGGTGATACGATAGGGGCCGAGCCGCCCTTCGGCCACCTTGCGGGCCACCTTGCGGCAAACCGCGGCCAGTTTCTTGTCCAGCCCGCGGAGGCCGGCCTCTTGGGTATAGGAGGCGATGATTTTCTTCAAGGCCGTGTCAGTTATGAGCAGTTGGCTCCTGTTTAAGCCGTGGTCGCTCACCAGGCGGGGCGCCAGATGACGCTTGGCTATGGCCACCTTCTCCTCGGCCGTGTAGCCGGAGAGGTGAATGACCTCCATACGGTCTTCCAGGGCCTGGGGGATAGGGTCCAGAATGTTGGCCGTGGTGATGAACATGACTTTGGAGAGGTCGAAGGGCAGATTAAGGTAGTGGTCGGAAAAAGCGTGGTTCTGTTCAGGGTCCAGGACTTCCAGGAGAGCCGCGGCCGGGTCGCCCCGAAAGTCGGCCCCGATCTTGTCCACCTCGTCCAGCATGAAAACCGGATTGTTGGAGCCAGCCGTTTTCAAGCCCTGTATGATGCGGCCCGGCAGAGCCCCGATATAGGTGCGGCGGTGACCGCGAATTTCAGCCTCGTCGCGCATGCCGCCCAAGGAAAAACGCACAAACTTGCGGCCCATGGCCCGGGCTATGGATTTGCCCAGGGAGGTCTTGCCTACACCGGGCGGGCCGACAAAGCAGATTATGGGCCCCTTCTGCCTTTTATGAAGCTTGCGGACAGCCAGGTACTCCAGTATGCGGTCCTTGACCTTTTCCAGGTTGTAGTGATCGGCGTCCAGCACTTTTTTGGCTTCGGCCAGATCCAGATGGTCACGGGTGGAGACGGACCAGGGCAGATCCAAAATCCAATCCAGGTATGTGCGGATGAGGCTGGATTCGGCCGCGTCGGGGTGAGTCCATTCCAGGCGGGCCAGTTGCTTGAGAGCCTCGGTAGAGACTTCCTTGGGCAGATGAGCTTTCTTGATCTTATCCTGATAGTCGGTTATCTCGTCGTCCTTGGCGTTCTCCTCGCCTAGTTCCCGCTTGATGGCCCTGAGCTGCTCCCTCAGATAGTACTCACGCTGGGACTTGTCCATCTCCTCGCGGGCTTCGGAATCCAGCTTGGCCTGCATGGTGGTCACTTTCAGTTCCTGAGCCAGGAACTCATTGACCAGCCGAAGACGGGCCAGAGGATCGGCCGTTTCCAGCACCTTCTGGGCCGTCTCGACTTTCACCCTCAGGTTGCTGGTCACCAGATCGGCCAATCTCCCGGGGTCCTCCACGCTATCGAGGATACTTACGACCTCATCCGTCAAAACCTCCTTGAGGGACAATATTTTCTGGCTCTGCTCGCGCACGTTGCGCATGAGGGCCTCCAGCTCGACGGTGGGCTCCGGCGCCGGCCACTCGGTCAGGGTCTCCAGGTTGACCCTCAGATAGGGATCGCGGCCCACCACGCCCGTCCGGCGGGCCTTGGCCAGACCCTGGGCCAGAATCTTCAGCCGGCCATCGGGCATTTTAAGATGGCGCATTATCATAGCCACCGTGCCCACCTGGTAGATGTCGTCGGGACCAGGGTCGTCCCGGGTCTGGTCCTTCTGGACGGCTATGAAGACCAGCCGGTCCGCTTCCTGGGCCGCTTCCACCGCGGCCACGGAGACTTCCCGGCCGATGAAGAGCGGCAAAATCATATCTGTAAAAATAACCACATCACGCACTATCAAAAGAGGCAGTACGCCGGGTATTTTCAATTCATTTTTTAAATCGCTCAAAACAACCTCGCGGGGCGGTCAGGCTTCAGTCGCCGGAAAACGGTAATTTCAGTGAGCTTAAAAACCTGAATATTTGATTCATTCTACCATAATGGCGGCCTTTGCCAAGCCTAAAACCCTCAAGGCAATCTGGCCCGATTATTGCTTTCTTTAATATTTTAAAAGTTACTCTGGATTTTTATAAAAACGGGGAGGAAGTTATAATGAAAAAATCCATCAGCGCCGTTATTATCAGCTTTGCGCTGGGGTGGAGCCTGGGCCTGGCCGCTGAGGCCGGGGCGGAAGACCCGGTCCATCTGGAGCCGCCGCCGGCCCAAATTGACCCCACCCCGCCGCCGGCCCCGGTCGCCAGAATCCCCTCCGCCTACCAGGACCTAAGGCCCGGCCAGCCGGCCGACCCGGCTCTGCCCCTGCCCCCGCCGCCGGTGCCCTTTGACATTCGCCGTCAAAGAACCGACGGCCCTTGGCTGGGGGTAACCGAGAGGGAACTGGCCGATGGCCGCCTGGTGGAAGTCCATGTCAGCGGTTCGGCCCAGTTCATGGGGCAGGAGGTTATCTCCCGGCCGACCGGACACAAGGTTTACCGTTACTACATAGGCCAGCCCGACGCGCCCCGCTCCGGCTCCGATCCGGCCCAGGACGAACGCAACCGGGAAGATTTGAGGATCATTTTCGGCCGCGACCTGATTTAAGCGCAAAAACCGTCTTCAAACCGCGCTGCTTCCGGACCCGCCATTCAGTAAAAGGCCGCTCCAGTGGTCGAAGGTGAGTTCGCCATGGGGGGGAATGACAAGGAAGTCCCCGGCTTCGTGCGGCCCCTGGAGAAGACGGTCCAGCCAGGAGGCGTCACCGGGCAGGGTCTCCACGTTCAGGCCAAGCCGCCCGGCCAGAGGCGCCACCAATCCGGCCGCTTCGTTAAGGTCATAAACCCCGGTATCCACCAAACCGAAGCGGCGGTAATGCTGCAGCATCATCCTGGTCATCCGGTCGGCCTTGGCCTGGCCGCTTTTGGCCGCCAAGCGCTCATGATCGCTGAAAAGGTTATTTTCGTGGCGCAGCCAGCCGGCGGTCAGGTAATAGGTGGGCGCCTGGGCGCTGGCTTTCCGGGCCTTCATGGAACCCAGCAGGAGCGAGAGGCAGTCGTCGGCCAAGGGCAGTATGGTGGTGTAGCCGCCGGTTTTCAACCCGCTCACCCCTCCCCCGCAGTAACCCAGAGTCATTAAAAGGCGTTCGCATTGCCCTTCCGCTTTGGCCAGAATTTCCGCGAGGCGGTTTCTGAGCCGGTCAGGACTGTTGTGGAGTCCTCCCTCCAGCCAAGTGACAGGGCAGTCCAGGCCCGCCCTGGCCAGGGCGGCGGTCAATTCATCCCTAAGGGTCTCGCAAGCCACGATGTTCGTCTTCATAAATTTCTCTCTCAGACGCAGGCCTCGCAGCGGCCGCAATTGTTTTCCCGGGGGCAGGGGGCGGTAGATAGGCCTCGGCCGGCCCGATCCTCTTCTTCAGCCAGGTGCTTCAGACCCGCCGCTGTCCGTACAAGACGCCAGGGGCGGGGCAAGTCAGGCGGCCAGGGCCGATGCAATGAATGAGCGGAACTGTAGCCGTATTCAGCCAAACTTGGTTTTAAGCGGCCTTGATATCGGAAGAGGGCGGCCACCAGGCGAGCGCTCTCAGGTCCGCCCCGGGCCAGAAGTCCCTGGGTGATGGACCACAGGGGAGGATCCAGATTGACCTTGAGGCCGGAAAGACCTCTCAGGGATCTCATCACCCAGCCTCCCTTGCGTTTGAGTTCCCCGGCCGTGTTCATGGCTGCTCCTTCCAGGGGGGTGTGGGGCTTGGGGGTAAAATTAGCCAAAGAAAGAGTTAAGAGAGAGCGGCCGCGGACTGTCCGCCATATTTCGCTGGCCAGTTCCACCAGAGCGGCCAGGTCCGCCTGGGTTTCATGTGGCAGACCTAGAATAAAGTATAGTTTTATGGTTTTCAACCCGGCTTCGCTCAAGAGGCGCACCCCGGCCAGAATCTGGGCCTCGGTCAGGTTCTTGTTGAGGCTGTCACGCAAGGCCTGGCTTCCGGCCTCCGGGGCTACGGCCACGCCTTGGAGGCGGCCGGCGGCCAGCTTTTCCCCCAGGGCCGGTGTCAGCGCTGTCAGGCGCAGGGAGGAGATCGTCACGGCCCGGCCCTGGCGGAAAAGCGCGGCCAGGAGTTCGGAAAGGTCCGGGTGTTCGGCCGCGGCCGGGCTCAACAGGCCAACTTTTTCTTGAGACGGGGGACCCAAGGCCTGAAGTATGGTCTCCAGCGGCCAGGGGCGGTGAGGGCGGAATAGAGCCCCGGTGAGGCAGAAGCGGCAGCCGTGGGGACAGCCGCGGCTTATTTCCACCAGACGGACCCCGGAAAATTCGGCCTGGGGGCTGACAAGGGGTGAAACCGGGGGGAGCAGATGGGCCGGGGGCGGCCAAGGCAAGGAGGCCGGGGGAACGGCGGCTGTCAAAAAGGTTTCGCCGTCCGGCAAGGCTCCGGGTTGAAGTGAGCCCGGAGTCTTACGGGCCAGATGACGGAGCCGATCCGCTTTAGTTGAATTCCGAACAAAATTCCAGGCCGACAGTAACTCCGGCCACTGGGCCTCGGCTTCGCCGAGCAGAATCAAATCGACCCACGGCCACAGGGGCCAGGGGTTGGCCCAAACAGCCACCCCCCCGGCCAGAATGAGGGGGTCGGCCTCGGATCTCCCAGTTCGGTCCGGGGTCAAGCCGCCAGCGGCCAAGAGGGCCGGCAACCGCCAGTAATCATTTTCCAGGGCCAGCGAAGCGGCCACCAAGTCGAAATCCCTGAGAGGCCGGCCGCTCTCAAGGGACATCAACTGTGCGCCGCTGCGCCGGTAGGCTTCGGCCAAATCGCCGTCCGGCCAGAAAAAGCGTTCGGCCAGCACATCCGGCCTCTGGTTGAGGAGACCGTATACGGAAAGATAACCCAGAGCCGACAGGCTGGTTCGGTAATTTCCGGGCCAGATCAAGGCCACGGACAAGCGACCGCCCGGATCTTTGGGGGGAGGCCCGGTCTCCTCTGTCGCCAGAGCTTTGAGGCGGCTTTTAACGCTCCAGGCCAAAGCCAAGTCTACTCAACAAGCCTCCCTGGCCCTTCGCCCCGCTTCAGCAAAAGTTCAGGCTTCAGTCAGCCCTGCGGCGGAGATAGGCCGGGAGCGAGTAGTTGTCTTCGCCAAGGGTCAGAGAGTCGCTTGGTTTTCTTTTGATCCGGTCAATGGCCGGGTGATCCAAGTTGCCCTCGCCGTAGCCAAGAGCTTCAGCGCGACGGAGGCGTTCACGCCGGCTGGCGCTGCTGGCGGCGGCCTGTTGAGGAGGGGCAGGGACGCGTTCCGGCTCCCGAGTCGCGGCCTTGGCGGCGGCCGGAGGGGTGTATTGCAGCACTTTAGGCTCTTCCGGCAAGGCCGGCTCGAACAAATCAAGAGGTTCAGCATAAGCGGGCGGTGATTCTTCAAGCAGCATATCCTGGGCGGCCGGCAGGGAACCCAAGGCTCCAGCATCGTGACCCAGTCCGGTGGCGATGACGGTGACCTTGATCAGGCCTTCCTCGGTCAAACTCTCATCAAAGGCCATGCCGGTGAAAATTTCAGCCTCAGGATGGGCCGCGGCGGTGACGAAATCGCTTATGGTGGCGATTTCTTCCAGGCCCAGTTCATTGGCCCCGGGGCTGGTAATGTTAATGAGTATGCCCTGAGCCCCGGAGATGGAGAGATCATTCAAAAGAGGACTTAGGACGGCTTCTTCAACGGCCTTGAGGGCCCGCCCTTCCCCGCTGGCCTGGCCCACGCCCATTATGGCCGGCCCGCGCTTGCTCATAACGGTCTTGAGATCCTGGAAATCAACGTTGACCAAGCCCTGGCCGGTGATGAGGTCTGTTATGCCCTGGACGGCCTTCAAAAGCACCTTGTCGGCTTCGTGAAAGGCCTCTTGGATGGTACAGCCCTTGGGCATGGTGTCCATGAGCTTCTGGTTGGGCACCACTATAATGGAATCACAGTACTGAGTCAAAAGGTCAATGGCTTCCAGGGCCTGCTTCATGCGGACCTTACCTTCATAGTCGAAGGGTTTGGTCACCACAGCCACC
>Ga0099364_10004671_pt1 | contig 20683 bp, 15 predicted proteins | sample TergutTh196P3_FD_73070 | JGI IMG/M metagenome (GOLD analysis project Ga0099364, IMG submission 73070) | Microcerotermes parvus P3 segment gut microbial communities from Pointe-Noire, Republic of the Congo - Th196 P3 | ecosystem: Host-associated > Arthropoda: Insects > Digestive system > Gut ... | reverse complement strand
AATCACGTTCAGCGAAAGCGCCTTGATGATGTCCTCGTCGCCGGAGAAGTTCAGCCTTCCGGCCGCTCCCGGCATTATGGTGCGGATTACGAACGTGCCTTCAACGGCCGTCGAGGTATTGTCCCTCTGGTTTTCCGCTGTGACAAAGGTTACGAACTCCGGCCTCTCGCGTTCGGTAAAATACTGCGCCTGCCCGAGTCCCTGGCCGATGGCGTTGTCGAGTTTTCTGCGGACGTCTTCGAGAGTGTCGTCGCCGTACAGCGTGATGCTGGTGCGGTTGCCGTTACCCTGGTAAAGAGTGAGGGTCTTCGGGTCGTCGAGCATGAATTTTCCATTGGCATCCCAGAACTTGTCGAGATCGCGCAGTTGCACGTCGCCTTTTGCAACCTGCCCGATGAAAGCGGCTTCAAACGAGGCCAGAACCGTTCCGGGATTAGTAACTTCCCCGAATTTCTCGTCAAAGGTAATCTGGATATTGCCCTGGTAAACGGTGCCGTCCAAATTGTTCAGGTAGAAGCTCTTGAACTGAACCTGATCTTTGAGAGTGTTCGAAACGTTGAAAGATGCTGTGATGGTCGCGCCCCATCCGCTTGGCCAGACATCCTTGTCATGAACCGCCGCGTTAATTCCGACGCTGGCGTCAGCGGCGTAATCGGGGTCAGTGACGCCATCGGCTCCCGCCACATGGTTCAAAACGATCTTGTCGCCTACGCTGTAGTTTTCCTTAAGGTCTTTGCCGCTCAAACCGGAGCCCTCGGCAAGCTTCATAGAAGCCGACATCATTTTGATGCCAAAGTACTCGCCTACGCCGGCGACGTCGCCCTCCTGGAAACCGAGTATTCCGCCTTCGCTGAGAATAAACTCATTTACAGTCCTGCTGTCGATAGTTCCATTTGTAGACAGAAGATTCGCCTGAACCCGGAAAGTTACGGACATACTGGCGGTGTTGACCGCTATAACTTCAAGCAGAACGCTGGCGTTGTTGGTATTAGACACGTCAGTAGCGTCTAATTGCAACGCGGCTGCTCCAAATACCTGCTGAGCCGCCGTGGCTACATTCCAGCCGGCGTCGACAGCCGCGTTCTTCGTCACGGTATAATTGCCCGACGGAAGGTTGTCAATCTTCACATCCGTGACTCCGGCGTCGACATTTTTCATCAGATCCATTATTACGTTCTTGTGCTTTATCTTGAATATGTCGCTCTTTTGAATCTCGGCTTCTCCGGGAGACGCGCTGATTTGTATCTTGAAGTTGCCTTCGACGGCCATCTTTTGGCCGAACTGGTCGATCTGGCGAAGCCCGCCTCTCACAATGGCTTTTGTGGAAAGCTTGTCCGTTGACCACAGCACCGCCGCCGACCCGTCGAGAAGTTTCTTTTTGTTGAACTGGGTCGTGTTGGATATACGGGTGATCTCTTCTTTGAGCTGATCCATTTCGAGCTGGATATATCCGCGGTCTTCCTGCGTCAGGGTATCGTTCGCCGCCTGCACGGAAAGTTCCCTCATGCGCTGAAGTATCGAGTGGGTCTCGTTCAGCGCGCCCTCGGCGGTCTGAATCATGCTGATGCCGTCCTGAGCGTTCGCCGCCGCGCGGTCGAGGCCGCGAATCTGCGCGCGCATCTTTTCGGAAATAGCTAACCCTGCCGCGTCGTCAGCGGCGCTGTTGATACGTAAACCTGTCGATAGTTTCGCAATAGATTTCTGAAGTGCGTTATTGGTTACAGATAGCGCGTTGTAAGCCTGAATTGCGGGAATATTATGATTGATAATCACTTTTCACAACCTCCTTGTTGTGTGAAGCTTAAGATTCTCCGGTCGGCATCCTTGCCCCGGTTTGGATATAAGAACGATTTTTTTGTTACCCTGTTACAAACTTCAAAGCTTTTTTAGGACTCCGGTTTGCCCTTCGCAACACCTCCTATATTTATTTAGCAACAAGAATAACCATTTTTTTCAACTTGTCAATAGGTAAAATTAATTTTTTTGAAAATTCGTTAAAATTTTTTTTCGAAATTTTTTCGAATTCACCATGCAGGCCGGTTTATGCCGAGTTTTCGGATTGCTGGGGTTCGGTGGGTTTTGCCCCTCACACTGTGGAGATATCAATGCCGGCTTTTTTCAGTATGGCTAATCCAAGCCCATAGGGGAAATCTTTGCCTTTATGATCCGGCATGACTATTGTGGAAGCGCCTTTGCGGAATTTGATATGTGAACCTTTTTGAGTGACCCGCGTATATCCGTTTTTTTCAAGCGCCCTGATTATTTCGCGCGGCTTGAATACCCGTCCGCGTGGGCTCATATCACAAGTTCTCTGACCTCGCTGACAAGATCGGCGTCGATGTCGTCATTTTCCTCCAGGTAGAGGCTGACTGCCTCCTTCATGTTTTCCATAAGCTCATCCGGGGTATCTCCACTACTGAAACATCCGGGGAGATTCGGGCATTCTCCCCAATATCCGTTATACTCGTCCTTGTGTATTAAAACGTAGAATTTCAAACGCTCCATCTCCTTTAACCCTATACGGTCAATTATTCCGTGCCCACGCGTTCGACTTCGGGCAGTTGGGCGGTTTCCTCCGCGGTTTCGGATTCTTCCTCGTCGGGTTTTTTCCACTCAACTTTGAGGCCCCTGCTTTCAAGCAACTGGACGAACGGAACCGTGAAGTTGTTCGATAAATTGTACAAAATTTCCGCGTTACCCACCATATCGGTCAAAATCATGTCGATGGTCTCAGCAAGCAGCGGATCATCCACGCCGACGCATTTCTCCAGGGTCGAAGCAAGCCAGGCGATATGGCTCGCCGCCCATTCGGGCACCGCGCGCCAATGCTTTTTGATCGCGTTCCACACGGATACCAGAGCGCCCTTCACGTTGCCGTCATAAAGCTGCTTTTGCGCCTCGGCGCGATCGGCGAACCAGTTCGAACGTCCCCCGGACGTCTTTTCGAAACCCTTGTATTCGTCCATTATCGCGCTGTGGACAATTTCCATATCCAGAACTTCGTCCAACAGGCTTTTTATTTCGTCGTCGGTTCCGATCAGCCCGACCGCGTTTGCCAGCATGGTCTCGGCTTTTAAGTGACTCGGATTGTGAACCAGGTCGCGCCCCATCAGCACGCGGGCGTAATCCTTGAAGAACGCGCCCATTTCCGCGACCGGCATCTCTTTACCGTCAAAATCGGCGGCGGCCGTGTCCATAAACCGCGTCGCGAAAGCGGCCCGGCCTTCCGTCATCAGCAGCATGGCATAGCTCCAGAGAACCCTGCCCGGCCACCCGAGGCGGACAGGATCGCACCTCATCATGACGTTGTTCAGCTCCAGCCTGATATCCGCCATTTCCTCACCTTCGGCGCTCTCGAAACGGCCCAGCAGTTCAAGCGCTCTTTCCCACGCAACCGCCGGATCGATCGGGCCCCACTCAATCGCGCCCTTTTCCTTCCAGTACGCCACGGCGCGCTCAGCGTAAGACGTCCACTCGCGCATAAATTTCATTATATCCCTGTGCGAGTCGAGTATCTCTTTGTGCATCGCATACCAGCGCCGCACGGTCTCGACGTCCTCCAGGTTTCTGGTGAGAGCCAGTTCAATCGTCGCAAGCCTGGTGTAACTCTGGCCGATGAAGTCGAACACCGCGCTGCGGTTGTGAATTCTGTCGAGCGCCTCTCCCGCGCCGGACGCGAACTCGATTCGCCTCCGGGGACTGAGGCCCGCCGCCGCCGTGGCGTCCATCAGGCGTTCAACCTCGTTCAGGTCGCTGTCAATTTTGTCGAATTGCTCATACTGCCTCGCAATATTCGCAAGCACGCGTTCGCCGACCTCGCGAACGTCAACGTCGTTATAGTTCTCGCGGAAACATGACGAAGGCGTAAAACTCATCGGATCGAGAGGCTCGACAAATTTACCGATAAAACCGTTCAGAGGAGCGACCCTTGTTCCCGTTATCATAGCGCCGCCTTCGGTGCAATCCCATGTCGGCCGGGGATATACGGAAATTATGCCTTCCAGCCCCCGGAGCATTGATAACCAGAGATTATTTGTTTTAACCATGCCGCCCAACGCTCCCGGAATCTCTTGCAGCCCGGCGAGGTCGGCTTTTTTTCCGCCCGCGATATTGCCCGCGTGAGACAGGCCGTCCTCGGAGTAAGCAAGATCCTGCCCGATGATCGCCAGGTACGGTGAACCCATGTAATATCCGAGCGAATAATTCATGTGCGCGACCGATATTCCCGATATCAAAGTCGAACCGCCCAGCACTCCGCCGGCAAACCAGGTATCGACGACGACTTCCTCTTTGTGCACAAAACATACCGGCCCGGGCCAGCGCCCGGACGTCCAGGGCACGCAGAGGCTCTGCACCACAAGCAAAATGTCCGCGCATTCTTCCGGGAACTGCTCGACGACAGCCGCGAAGAAAACGTCGTAAGTCACAAGCACGCGTTCCAATGAAGTCACTATGTGAGGTTTTATACCGTTGCTCAGCAACTTCGACAGAACGGCGTCGGTGGCTATTATCAGGCACTTGTCCTGAATTTCTTTCAACTGCATGAAATTTTTATCGAGAGACGGCCCGGCGGCAACGAGAATCGCGGGCCTGCCGGGAAATTTTTCCTTAATAAGTTCAAGGGGTTTGCCGAAAGCGATCATCGGCGACATCAGGGCTATCTGGCGAAATCCGAGCAGAGTATCCTCCGCCGAGTTTCCGAGATACATCAGCGTAACCGTGACCCATTCCTTAATAACCCCGCCCATGCGCCTGAACGCGCCGCCCCAGGCGTCCGCTTCGCCTTCGTGGAACGACAGCTCGGCAAGAGCCGCCGAGAAGATACCCACCGGCCTTAAAGCCGTGGCAAGACATTCCTCGGTCAATATGCGGGAGACGGTTTCGTCCCGCGCCTCGGGTTCGGTGAGAAAAGTAATAAGGCAGTTCCCCGGCAGCGCCGGATACACATGGGTCAAATGCAGGGCGTATGCGACAAGCGAAATGTGGGGTTCTACCACAATCAGCGACAGAGCGGCCTCGGGCAGAGCTTTTATCGCCTTGAACAGATAAGGCGGCATACCCGCGCCGTAAAGAAAAAACACTGGTTTGTTTTTATCTTCGCGGCTTGCGCGGCTCCAGTTGAACTTCGGTTCTCCTTCGCGCTCAAAAAACGGCTCGCCTGAAAGACCGTCTATCCATCTTCCCGCGGGCGTTTGAGTTTCATAATGCGGAAAGTCATGACCATGATCCGCCACATATTTTTTCAGCAATACCGCCAGATTGGGCTGCCGCCTCTCCAGCTCCTTCATGTTGCTTTCCCACACGGACAGGCTGTCGGGAGCGCGGCGCAGTTCTTTAGGCATTATTTTTTCTTCCTCGCAAGCAGATCGGGAACGGCGGTTTTAGGCAGGATGACCGGTATATCCGGCGCCATCGTGACCGCGCTCGCGGCCTCTTCCGCCGCTTTCCTGTTTTCCTCCACTATAGCTTCCCAAAGCTCCTTGCGCCAGATTTGGACTTCGCGCGGCGCTTGAATGCCGAGGCGGACCATGTCCCCCTTGACCTCCACCACCGTTATCTCGACTTCCTCGCCGACGCGAAGAGCTTCGCCGGGTTTTCTGCTCAAGACAAGCATTTGCTTACTCCGCTGCCTCTCTGGCAGCTATCGCCTGTTCGCGCATACGCTCGCGCATCTCGTCGTCCAGCACCTGATAACGGAAATCGTAATCGTCGTTTAAGGCTATCGTCTGGACAGCCACCCTGTTCACTCTATTCACGACAATGGGGGCCTTGAGGTTGGCCGTCATGTCCCACGGATGATTTGGAGGAATGGTTATCACAATCAATATCGCGACGTCCCCCTCCAATACGTCTCCAATCGGCTCCAATACTTCGCGCGGAATCTGGGCGTTATAGTCGCTCTTGATGGAATCCGGCGTCGTCACGGGAAGGGCGAGCCCCCCGTCCTCGGTGCTGTGCATCCACATTATGGCGTTGTCATCGTCTCCGACAAGGATCCACTTATGCTTGTCCTCGAAACCGGGAATACCCGCCGGAAAAGTTATGACATCTTCTTCGTCTATTTCCAGCTCCCCGAATCTCGTGGAATTGATTATCTTCATCAAGACTCCCCCTTGAACATTTTCATTACTCGCGATTACAAATTTATCTTAAAAAATCAAGCAGCGACGGCTGCAGCAAACGCGCTATCGCCGCCAGGCTCGCCTGATAAATATTTGACGCCATTTCAAAATCGGTTATCGTCTCCGCCAGATCCACGCCGACCGTCTGCGTGTACAGGTCGGTGTAGTTCGTGTTGTTGGTCGTCATGCGGTACACGGCGGCCTCGTATCTGTTTATGAGCGCTCCGTCCGTCGCTCTGCATTTTAGCAGCGTTGACAGCCAATTGTCCAGCTGCGACAGCATTGTGTCGGAAATTCCGTCGACGTCGCCGCCCTCCACCGTGTTGATTAAATTGTCAAGCACGCCGAAGAAATCAATGTCGTAGGTATTATTTCCGGTGCGCTGCGTCACGACTTGATTGAAGGGCTGATTTCCCGGCAGGCCGCGATCATTGCTTTTGCATACGTTGCCCGGCGGCTCCGGCGTGAAACCCAGGGCTTCCGGCAGCAGAGTTAACCCGGCCGCGTCTTCATAGGCTCCCGTGCCCGTGATTTCAAAATTATATCCCTTGGGCGACCACAGCGCCAGGCGTTTGCTGCCGTCCGATGAATCGGTCAATACCTCCGCCCGTATATCCTGCCCCTGGAAACGCACGTTTATCATTTCGGCAAGTTCTTCGACGGTATTTACCGTCGGTTTGCCTGTCGGCGTCAACGCCGTTTGCGCGTTTGCGTCCCACAGATCTATTGTGTGCGTGGCGCCGTTCACGGTTATTGAGAGAGTCGGACTATTACCGTCGCCGTCGGGAACCAATCCGCTGAAAACTTCGTTCCAGTCGCCGACAGTTTTACTAACGAGCCCCGTATCCAAATTCATTTCCTTCGCGGCGTCGCCGTTTATGTCGTACATCGAGACCGCCGAGCCGTCCTTTGCCGCTATCGAAATAATGCCGTTTATCGGATCAGCATGGGCGGGGGGAGGAGGATTGGGAATTTTAGCCGCCGAGAATGAGACGTCAAGCCAGGTTCCCGCGTAGTCCCGGATACGGTTTGCAACGGTCAGCATATCTTCGCCGGGCAGTATCGGAACGTCGACGGAGTATCCCGGTGTTCTTATCCTTATCAGTCCTTCCTCGAACGTCGTAAACGACGGATCCATCGGCAAACTCGTCAATCCGGCGTTTATTCCGAGCTGAGCGGCAATTCCCCCGGTATATTCGCGGAAACGCGGATCGCCGTATGAAGCGTCGAATATTCGCAGAGGCTCGCCGGTCACCGCGAATATGGAAAAGGAACTTGGATTAACGTAAGGATTTAATGGATCAAATTCGGGATTAACGCTCTCTCCAAGGGAGAGAAGCGTTCCCCCGTACTGCTCGTTTACCTGCCGCACTATTGCTTCTGCCACTAATTTGCCGTTAGGACAGTTGGTTTTGCAAACCTTTACCTCGAATTCGCGGCACCCGACCGTAACCTTCAGAATAGCGGGCATGTTCTCGTCAAAAACTCCCTCGCCGACTGGAAATCCGTGCGGATAGCCGGGAATTTGCCCGTTATCCCACAACGGTCTGTTGGTGATCGCAAGAGAAGTATTCAGACCCAGCATACTCGCGTAACTTCCCGCCACGATGGGCGGCGTTCCGGGCTTCCCAAGACCGTCGTACACGGCAAAAGGCTCGCCGTCGATTGTGCGAAGCACAAGGCGTTTCGTCGCGTTTTCCGCGTTATCGCCGCTATTATTGAGCGGATCGATTATAGGATTCACTCCGTCCGGCTGATCGATCTGAACTATCGCCTGGAGCCAATCGCCGCACACGCTGTTGATGCGCGCCGCCAAATCTTCAAGCGACAGTCCCGCCGAGTCGGCGATAAACACCTCGCCATGCCTGTTTCCGCTGACGAAATTAAGATGCACCGCGCCGTTGCCGTTGCCGTTGGGGGGCGGATTTTCCGTCGTATCCCATCCGGCGGCGGATACAGGTATCTCTTTGCTTGTAAGCGACGTCGTCATTTGCATCATGTCGGCAAAACCGATGTGCGTGTGGTCGAAGTTATCGTATATCGGTTTGGAGCCGACGATAAAATGCCCCAAAACATCGGCGGCGTTGCCGAAGCCGCTCAGCTTTATCTGTTTATCGCTTTCCACGCGCAGCCATTGTATATCGTTGCCGAATTCATCCAAATCTCTTCTTACCGTGATATTGGTCCCCTCAAGGTCGGGGATCTGCGTTATGAAGTCCTGGAGATGCTCCGCCACCTGGTCTAAAGACGCGGGGGACGGCATTGCGGAAGTTGATAAATCGAACCAATATTTTTGCCCGTTATATTCTATTGAGAACGCGCTGTTTTCTGTAACGAGCGCGAAGTCGTCGCCGGCGTCTTTTTTGGGCAGCGGGTTCGTATCGAACGTAAATTTCCCGGAAGAGTTCGCGACCGAACTCGACGAGTTGTGGGCTCCGTCGGAGAACAACGGCGCGAGGCCGCCCTCGGCCGTAACGCTGAATTCGTCGCCCTGCGTCGTTATTTCCAGATAATTTCCGTCCGCTGAAATTGAAATGGTGAAATCGGGCGGCAACGGGGGAATCCAATCCGAAAGAGCGCCCGTTATATCCGCCAAGTCACTTCTGGCGGGAACATCCAATGTAAAAACGTCGTACCCCTGCCTGATGGTCAACTTTCCTCCATAGGCTGTGATTAAATCAAAACCCGTGTTGAATTCGTTCGACTTTACAACTTGATTGCCGCCCTCTTTTTCGGAGAGCACAGTTGCCATTTCAGTCGCGAACAGTTGCGTCGCGCCTCCGGTTGTGCTGAGATTGAAGTAGTCTTCAGGATTTCTCGCGACGACATCGATCCATTCGTTTTCGCCGTCGCTCTTATATGCCGCCCATATCCGGGCTTCCGGCAGCGCGTTGAGAGCTTTCGCAATATCTTCGAGCGTTTCGCCCTTCGTAACGTTCACCGTATATAACTGATTGTCGCCGAAACGAATCTCGACCTTGCCGTCGCTCGCCGCTTCTCTGTCGAAAGCGCCGTACGCCGCGCCTTTTATCCCCTGAGACGCCTTTACCGGATCGGTCTCCGGCCAGCCCGTCAGGCGCACCGGCTCGCCGGTGAGGCTTTGTATCTGGAGGTACTGCACTCCCCTGTCGAGGTCTTTTACGACGGTCGCTTTTATGAGTTTGCTCGCGTCTCCCATTTCCTTGCTGTTATTTATAAGATGGGCTATTTCGTCGAGGCTCCAGCCTTCGAGCGGTTCGCCGGGGTCGCGGAAGCGATTGTAGTCCCCCGGGTCGGTGAGGCCGTTTGCTATTTCGTCGGTCCATCTCTCGGGTATGCGAACTTTTACCGTCCTCCAGCCTACTTTGAACTCAAGTATCTCGCCGCGCCCGCTCCACTCAAAATCCAACGGAACCTCAATGCCTTTGAGCTTGTGCGACGTCTCTTCGAGAGGGAACACTTCGCGCCCGGTGATAGATACCTTGCCGGTCTGCAGACGGGCAAATTCCCAATTCAACGCGTAGTTGTTGCCGTTATAGACGACCTGGCCGTTCGGGCCTATGGTGAAAGGAATTGTATCCGTCTTCATGCCTGAGAAGAGATAATTCCCGGCGATAGTGGAGTTCGCGATCGACATGAGCGCCGCTTTCAGTTCGCGAAGCTCCGTCGCGATCGCCATGCGATCCACGCTTTCGAGCGAACCGTCGCCGCCTTTCACGGCGAGTTCGCGAATGCGATTGAACAGATCGTTCATGCCTGAAAACGCCTCGTCGGTAAATTTCAGCCACGAGACGGCGTCCTGGAGGTTGCTCACATACTGCTTGCCCTCCGTCATCATCGTTTCAAGTCCCATGCCCTTAGTCACGGCATGAGGGTTCTGCGACGCGTGCTGGTATTTTCTCTCGGTAGCGAGCTGCTGCTGAATATCGAGCAGCTTGCCCAGGTTCCTGTGCATGTCGTTCAGCATCAATGTCCGCATCATACTGTTCGTAACTCTGTAACTCATTTTATACCGTCACCAACCTTCGTCACGTTTACCCGTTTATCTTGAGCCCATGCCGTTTATTATTCTGTCGAGCATATCGTCCAAAGCCGTAATGTAACGGGAAATAGCCCCGACTCCCTGCTGGAACCTGATGATGTCGAGCATCTCTTCATCGGTGCTGACCCCCATAACGGCGTCTCTTTGCGTATTTATCTGATCGCACACGCCCTTTTGAGTCTGTAACATATAGTCCGCCTGATAACCCTGTACGCCCAGATCACCAACCAGAAGCAGAAAGTATTCGCCGAAATCCGCCGACTTCCCTTCAAAAAGCTTCGTCTGTTTTAACTGAGCCATTCGCAAAGCGATCACGCCGTCGCCGACTCCTCTGCTGTATCCTTCGCCGTCGCCCATGCCCGTCGCTATGAGGCTCAGGTCGCGCTCAAGCTCCGCGTTGAGGCTCAGTTGTTTCGACGCGCCGTATCGCCCGTTGATATGGCCGAAAAATGCCGTTCCGGTCGTGTTGATGTTATCCCCGATTCCGTGCCCCGAGTAATGTATGGCGTTCATGCTTTTCATAATTTCGTAAGCCATGTCGTCAAGATAGTCTTCCAAGCCGAGAAGCAGATCGTCGCGGGCTTCCATCATAGCGAAGATGCTGCCATTGGTAAGGTGAGGCTGAACTTTGATCAACGTCGGATCGTTGCCGGACGGCAGACCGTGCGGGTCGTAATACCGGTTTAAACCGACCAGTTGCAGCCGTATCCCCTGCCCGAACCGCCCAAGTTCGTCGGCCATCGGGTTATCCCATCTCACGAGGTTGCCGAGTTTGTCGGTGGTCTTGAATATTCGCGCGTCTTTAAAAGTATTGCTCTCGGACAGATAGTGCCTTCCGTTGAAAATAAAGTACGCGTCTTGCACATGCACGTCCTGTTTTTCGATTGTTGTAGCCGCCGCCGCGTCGGTTCTGAACTGCATGTAACTGGTGCCGCATCCCGGCCCGGAGTCGAGGAAACCCAGCAGGCGCGCTATGGAGAAGTCGCCGTTCATGTCGCAGACAACGCCCGGCAGCACGTTTATTCTGTTGGCTTCGCCGGACACGTTGCTCGTCAGGGCGATATAATACGAGCCGTTCGGCTCCTTTATCACATTCGCGTGCAGCCATTCCTCGGGACTGCCCGGCGCCACGCCGGGCGGATTCGTGGAATAATAAGGATAAGGCGCCTGGTTTCCCTGCGAAACCATCGTGGTCATGTACGCGGCGTTGATTTTATTAGCAATAGTGTTAAGCGAATCTTCCTTCGTAACGGTTATCTCAACGGCCGGGTTTTTGTTTGCGACGCCGAGATCCGATGCGAGAGTTCCGAAAATATCCGTTATGGAGAGTAAATGCCCGCGCATTTCGTCGGTGTTGGCGGCCTCGATCTCCATCCTTTGCGACGCCGGGTCGAAGGAAATATAAAGTTGGGGATACGCCGCGAGCGCGTTTTTAATATCCTCCAGCATAAGATCCCCGTTTGCGCTGGGAATGGTATCGCAGGGCAATCCGGTCGGGAAACCGTCGCGCGTCACCCTCCATACGTTTGCGTCGAAATCATATTCAAATTTGACGTAGGTCTCAAATTCCCCCGCCGCGATACGGAACTCGTACGTCGAGTCATCGGCGCGCGCGTTCTTTATAAGGCCGGGATTGACCTGATTGAAGAAAGTATTGCTCGACGCCTTGACCCCCGCGTTGCCGACCTGCAGCGAGAAAGACCCGCTTATGCCGAGCTCCGCGTTTTTGTCATATATCGTATCGAGACGTTCGCCGCCGTTCAGCGTCCCGGCCGCGCCGCCCACCATCCAGGTCTTGCCGTTTGCAAGACGCTCCACAAACAACTCGTGGAGCCCATTTCTGGCGCAAGACGCGGGATCGGTCGCGCCGCGCTCTATCACCGCGTTCGCCACGGAATAGTCGCTCACATGGTCGTATTGATTGTATTCTACCTGAACGTCATAATAACTGTTGTTGCCCAACATCGGGACAAGTATCAGATGCCTCACGTTTTTTATCTTCGTGCCGTCGCAGTTCAGCTCCGCGCCGCCCTGCACAAGATACTTTCCGTTTATCTCAATCTTGTAAGCGCCGTCGGTCTCGTCGAGCGAGGGGCTGCCGACGGACGCCCCGGTGAGCTTGCAAAGGCGTTCGGCCAGCAAGTCGCGTCTGTCCAGAAGGTCGTTGGGTTTCTCGCCTTTATTCACCGCCGCGGTTATCTCCCCGCACAGCATTGCTATTTCGTCGATTAACCAGTTGGCTTCTTTAACCATTTCGGCAATCTGTTCGTTAAGATCCGCCCGGTACGCGTCGAAATTCTGTCTCATGTTCAGCAGGGAGGATATCATCGAATTCGTGCCTGAGAGCGTGATGGTTCTCGAAGTCTCGAGATCGGGATAAAGGTGGAGGTTTTCGAGCGTTCCCCAGAAATTATTCAGCGCCGTGTGAAATGTCCCGTTGTCGATCCGGCCCGTGTAGATCTCCACATTTTTTATGGAGCCGAGGCGCGTCTCCCAATATCCCAGCGAGGGAAGCTGCGCCCTGTATTGCGCGTCGAGAAAGAGGTTGCGTACTCTGGTTATGGAAATGACGTTAATTCCCCCGCCAACCGTCAGGCCGCCATCGGTCGTCGAAGGGGCGGTTCCGACGTTCACCCTCTGGCGGGCGAAACCTTCGACGTGGGAGTTTGCCACGTTATGCCCCGCCGTCTCAATTCCCGTTCTGTAGTAGGTAAGGGCCGTATTCCCGCTCGAAAGCCCAGCAAACATGTTGCCCATTTTACAATCCCACGCGGCCGAGGCCGCCGATTATCTGGTTTAAAACGTCAATGAGCGTGGAGATGTATCGCGAGGCGTAGTTAAAACCCTCATTCATCTGAACCAGCCGCAGCATCTCTTCGTCCGTGTTTACGCCGGATATAGATTCCCGCTGTACGCCCAACTGGATCAACACGTAATTTTCGGACTCGAACGAAGTGACGGCGAGCTGCCCGTAAGCGCCGAGGTTCGCTGAAAATCCGGCGTACAGATCGTCGAAGTTGGCTATGCCGCTGTTGAACAGCTTCGCCTGTTTCAGCCTCGCGAGCGAGAGCGCGTTCGTGCCGTCGCCCGGGCCGAGCGATTCTCCGCGTCCGTCGCCGCTTGCGGCCGCGAAACGATCCGGGTCGAAAGATATGTCCTGTTCGACGATAAGTTTGCTAAAAGCCCCGTACTTGTAAGGTATGCGCTCGAAAAAGCCCATTCCCGTCGTGTTTTCGTATTTTCCGCTGCCGTAACCGGCGTAGTGTATCGCGTTGAACTCCGTCGCGAGGCGATACATCATGTCGTCGAACGTGTCCATCTGCGACAGCAGGAAGTCGTCACGAAGCTGGAGGTTGGCGAATATTGCCCCCTGCAAAAGATGATGACGGACGAATATGGTTGTGCTTCCCACGCCGTTAATATCCACCCTCACGCCTCTGAGAAATTCCGAGAGCGAATCCGCCGCCGCGTTGCCCACCTCGGCTATCACGCGCGCCTCTTTGAACTCATTGGACGATGACAAAAACTCCCTGCCGTCGACTATGACCCACGCGTCCTGCGCGTAAACATTCTCAAAACGATCGTACCTGTCGATAATCGTTCCGTCGTCCCTGAATTGGATATAAGCCGTCACGTTGTTTTGCGTAATAAAATCCTTCGGATTATCGGGGTTGTAATTGGGATGCGATTTATCAACCGTCGCGTCGACGAAGCCTAAAAGAGCCGCCACATTGAACTCAGCCTCGCCGCCGCCGCAAACGGAACCGCTTAGAATGTTGATCCTGCCCGCCTCCCCGGCGACATTGCCGGTGAGGACAATATAGCAGTTGTTATTTTCGTCGTATGCCAGCGACGCATGAAGCCACTCCTCCGGCTTCGCAGGCGGGGTTTCCGGCGGATCGGTCGCGTATTTGAGGTTTCCCTTGGGTTGCTCTTTGCCCTCGTCGTCCAGTTCGTAGGTTCTGTCGAACATATACGCGTTGTTTATCTTGTTTACTATAGAGAGCAGCGAATCGCCGTAATCAATATCAATTCTTACCGCGGGACTCGCATTGGCAAGCCCGCACGACCTCATCAGATCGCCGCCTAGATCGTTGATGGATATTATTTCGCGTCCGATCGATTCGATCGTTATGGCGTTGTCCTGATATTTTACGTCAAGTCCGAATTCGGAGTAATTAATACTGAGAAACGAGCCCAAGTCCTCCACGCGGAGTTCGCCGTTCGGCCCGGTGGATACCGCGTGATTCCGAGGCGTGAAATTATCCGAAATCTCCCAGTTCCGGGCGGCGAAATTCCATTTAATTTCCACAGTTGCCTCAAACGAACCGGCGGATACCCGAAACGTGTATTTTTCAAGCTCGCCGGGAGCGGGCGGACCAAGGATATTGCCCAGACCCGGAGGCATTTTGCTGAAAACTTCGCTTACGGCCCTCACGCCCGACGACCCGACTTGCAAAGCGAAACTACCGTTGATATTGAGTGAATCCTCGGGGTTTTTTATCCCGGTTATGCGCTCCTGCCCGTAACCGACAGTCCAATAAAGCTCGTTCGCCATACGCATTACTTCAAGCTCGTGAGTTCCGTTTACCGAACAATTGCCGCCTGTCGCGGCGCGCTGTTCAATAATGACGCCGGCCACTCCGATGTCACTCGTTATGTCGTATTGGTTGTACTCGACCTGAACGTCGAAATAATTTCTATTCGTCGGGTTTTCGACCAGTATGAGATGCCTCGTGTTTGTGCCCTGCACCAGCAGTTTGCCGTGCAGATTTATCTTGTAGTCTCCGTCCAGTTCGTCGAGCGGACGGCTGACTTCCGCGCCCGTGAGTATGCACAGGCGTTCGGCAAGCACCTGACGCCTGTCAAGCAGCTCGTTAGGTTCGGCCCCCGCCATCATCGCGCTCCGTATCGCCTGGTTAAGTATCGCTATCTGATCTATATAGGAATTGGCGTCTTTTACCATTGCCTTAATGTCGGCGTTCAGCTCGTCGCGGTATTGATTGTAACCGTTAGCCAGTCCGAGCACGAAATCCGTCAAGCCTATCGTGCTGGTTATAAAACTGGTGCGGATACCGTCTTCGCCCGGGTATATATGAACGTCCTGAAGGGCGCTCCAAAATTCATCGAGATAATTGTTGAGTCTTTTCTGACCCGCGTCCACTATAATCTTCTCGACCCTGCTCACGCCGTTCGCCATGATCGCCCAGTTCACCTGGTTGATCCCCGCCCTGACGTAGCGCGAGTCGAGATATATGTCACGCATCCGCTGTATCGAAAGAATCTCAACTCCGGTACCAAGCATGGAAAAATTGGCTTTCTCGGACAAACCGGGGGTTGCCGCTCCGTTTATTACCTGCCTGGTATAACCCGGTTCTTTTGCCCTCATGGAGTTCATACCGGCAACTTCCATTCCTTTGCGGAAATATGAGATCGCCCTTCGCCCGGTCTCAATGCCGTGATATGTGCTAACCATGCCTTTTCCCTCCCAACGGGCCAAAAAAAATCAACCTGAAGAAACTTGCTTCTTCAGGTTAATTATCGACATCGCCAGGGTAAAACTTTTGCAGTTTTTTTAGAAAATAACGGGCGGATCGCCCGCCCGTTATTTTCCATCCGTTTAAAATCGTGTGTCGAATCCTCCCGTGGCAAACCCTTCGGCGCCTGTACTCATCTTCCTCCACTCGGAAATGAGAACTTCGTTGAGATTCCTGGCCTCGTCCATAAGACGCGCAAGTATCGACATTTCGATCTTGAGGCGTTCCACGGTGGAGACCAGTTTTTGCGAGGCTTCTTTCATCCGCGCGGCCTCGTCCTGAGGGAGCGCGCGAATTATCTCCGACACCACCGGTTCGCATCCAATCTCTTCCGCGACGTCCGAAGCCGTTCGTTCGCGCTTCGTCTCTATCGCCTGGGCCCTCACGGAAACATGGCGCATCTCGGACATTAAATCCTGCAAATCAGGCATACGTCCTTCCTTGAGCGCCTCTCTCTGCTTGAGCGTTACGGAAAGCAATTCAGATAATATCTCGTCCTGTCTTGTCAGAGTCTCGAATAGAGCATCGGATTTTCCCGGCATAAATACCCCCGTCTCAATCCTCAATCTTGTTGATGCCGGCCCAGATGAGGCGACCCGCCAGTTCCCTCAGGTCGGGATTGTAACTGCCTTCATCGATCCTGCGTTTGAGATCCTTGATCCTGTCCTCCCGTACTTCCGGGATACGGCTCATCTCCAGCGAGATATTCGCCATCTCCCTCGCGAACGGACTCACCGCCAATCCGTCGGCCGCGTTCACTTCATCAGGGCCATATCCCACGCCCTTGCGCGATTTGACGCTGTTTACCGCTCCTATGCCGCCTGCTTCGTTGATTTTCTCAATCATCACCAGTCACCCCTTGCGGTGGAAACTTCATTACGTTCATTATCGGTTTTGTTTCAGGACACCTTTATAATTAAACGCTGAATAAATATTATTCGGCTGCAGAAACAATATTTTCACCTGACTCATTCGCGATTTATGAAAGCGTAATTCCCCGCATTGTCAGTTTAAAAAAACCGCTGTCCACAAGATGTTTGATTTTACTCTCCTCAATCTTAAGTATATCCGCCGCGTCGCTGATTGTATATCTGACGTCATGGTTTTCGCGAACGAGAGTCCTGACCCTTATGTACAGTTCGTGCTCCAATCCGCGGCACGCTTCGCATACGGGTCGATGTCCCATTGCTATAACTGCGGCGTCACCGCATATTCCGCACTTTATCAAATCCAAAGCCACTTATTTTCTCACCCCCGGGCAGTTTTTTCGAAATAATCATATGCCGCGGCTCCATGTAATCGCCTCGCGAACCGACGCTCCGGCTCTTGCCAAAGCAATTGCCGAAGCCGTAAGCGTATTTCCCGTCGTACAAACGTCGTCGACCAGTAATGCCCGAATCGATCGCACGTCACCGACCGCTTCGATCGCGCCCGAAGGCAGTTCCCTGTCCGAGTAATCGGACGACGCGGCTTGATTGGGAGCGTAAATCGTCCATCTCAGCAAATTTTTCACCGGGACGCCCCAGATCTCAGACGCGCCTTTCGCGATCAGCTCGGTCTGATTATACTCGCGCTCGCTGCCTTTATGCAACGGTATCGGAACCAAAATATCAACATCCGGCTTAATTACGCGGCCGGCGATAATTTTTCCCATCATGACGGCGATTGCCTTGCGCGACGCGTACTTCATCGACCTGATAACGTCAATGTTCGATCCCCTGTAGCGGGAAAGCGAGGTGCAGCTTAAACCATCCGAGTGGCGGGCGCAGGGAAAATCGCGCCCGCAGGTTACGCAAAATTTCGAGAGCTCCGACGAGAGTGACATGAGACACTCCAGACATACTTTAACGGCAAGCCTGCCGCAAACCGGGCAGCGCGTCGGCCACACGATATGCGACAGGCTCGGCGGAATCAGGCTTAATATATCTATGCCAGCTTCTCCGCGTCTTTTCTGATTGCTTCGGCTCTGTCGGTCTCCTCACAGCGCGGCATCGGGGAAAGTTCCGTCCTTCCAAGGTGCCCGTATGACGCTATCCTGCGATACTGCGGCTTGCGCAGTTCCAGATCTCTGATTATCGCAGCAGGCCGGAAGTCGAAGTGACGGCACACTAATTCCGTAATTTTTGCGTCGGATATGCGTCCCGTCCCGTAAGTTTCCACCATTATTGAGATAGGATTCGCAACGCCTATGGCATAGGCTATCTGTATCTGGCACCTTGACGCGATACCTGCGGCCACGACATTCTTTGCGGCATATCTTGTCATGTAAGCCGCGGATCTGTCGACCTTCGTCGGATCCTTGCCGGAAAAAGCGCCGCCGCCGTGGGGAACCACCCCACCGTAAGTGTCTACTATGATCTTTCTTCCCGTGAGGCCGGAGTCGGCTTGCGGGCCGCCCATTACGAAACGCCCCGTCGGGTTGACCAGTATTTTCGGCTCGCCGTCGATCAGTTCCTCGGGCAAAACCGGGTTGACGACATGCTCAACGATGTCGGCATAAATCCGGCTCTCTTCAACCGCCGGATGATGCTGGGTACTTACGACAACCGTGTGAATCCGAACAGGCTTTATTCCCTCGTACTCCAGAGTAACCTGTGATTTTCCGTCCGGGCGCAGATACGGAAGCACGAGGTCTTTGCGTATCTTCGCCAGTCTGCGCGCCAGCTTGTGGGCCAGAGCTATCGGCGCCGGCATGAGTTCGGGCGTGTCGTCGCAAGCGTACCCGATCATCATTCCCTGATCGCCGGCGCCGACTCTGCCTATCTCTTCGTCGTCCATCTCGGATTCCCTCACCTCAAGCGAACGGTCGACGCCGCGCGCTATATCGGGCGACTGTTCGTCGATCGCGGTTATCACAGCGCAGGTGTCCCCGTCGAAACCGTACTTTGCCCTGGTATAGCCCACTTCTTTTATTGTCGTGCGGGCTATCTTTGGAATATCCACGTATGTTCCTGTGGTTATCTCCCCCGTTACCACCACCAGACCCGTGCTCACCAACGTCTCACAGGCAACCCTGCCCATCGGTTCTTTTTCCAGAATGGCGTCCAGAACGCCATCGGAGATTTGATCCGCGAGTTTGTCAGGGTGTCCCTCGGTTACCGATTCAGAAGTTACCAGATACCTTTCTTTGCTCATCGAACATACCTCCTCCTTTTAGAGTAATTTTATTCAGGCTGCGCCTCTCACTATATCATATTATGAAAATAAAAAACCTGTTTTTCCGCCTGTCACAAACTGTCAAGACCACGCGGGTTAATATTGCGAAGCTCCCCTAATGAGCCGGACGGCGCTTCCTCCCGTAAAGCCATGCCGCCCAGGATACTGTGCAGATCGGAGGTACGCATGCCGGAATTCACTTCAAGCTGCAAGACCTGGCCAGCGCCGCATCGCGGACATGCCCAGTCCATTCTGGCAACGCCGTCATGATCGGGCGTTCCCGCCAGAATCTTTGCTTCACCGCAAGATTGACATCCGACTATCAACATCCGTCACATCCCCCTTTCAATTTTCATTCGCCTGTCTTCATTCCTGTTCCTCTATCTCAATTCTCACGTGTACCGGCCCCTCCGTGTAGATATCCGCCGCCGCGGCTATCGTTACTATCGTGGTCCGGTAATTTAAGCCATTCACCACTATCTTGTCGACCACATCGAAAAATTCCAGAGAATCGATATTGCCCACCATTCCGGTAATCGGGTCGGGCAGTATGCCTCTTAATACCGCGGGTCTGTTTATCCTTCTAAGGATTGTAAGAAGGACGTCGGCCGCTGCCTGATGACTGTCCATGAACCTGATCGTTTCCTGTATAAGAACCTCGTCTTCCTCGAATACGAGAACGCTGTCAAACATATTCACGACGCCCTCCAGAACCTGGCCGATGGTAACGTTTGCCGGCGCTGTGAGGCGCAGCACTTTACGCCCGTTAGCCGAACGAAGCCGGCTTTCAATGTCGGATCTCATCTCCGGGGTCACCGTTATCTCGGTGCGCGCGAGTTCTCCCCCTTCCTGATTCCGCTGATTTTCCAGCTTAATGTCCAGATATTCGCCGGATATCGCAATCAGTCTTCCGATCGCCTCGTCCAGATTATATACGCCGTTCTCATCCTGCTCTATGGACGTTTGCGCCAGCATCTCGCCCTGGTATGCGATAACGAGCCCGAACTGCAATTCCGCCAGTCCGCTTTTTAAGACCTCCGTTTCATCCCTCAGAGCCGACACCTCGGATTCGACTCTCTCTTTCTCCGCCCTTATCGAGGACAATTCAAACTGCGAAGCGTCCAAATTGAACGTCATTCTTTCCCGTTCGTCCTCAAGTATTCGCACTTCACTCGTAAGAGCGGTCATCTGACGGGCCATGATATTAGGACCGAATATCGCCATTTTGACCGAATCGGACGAATACCCGGCCGCCGCCAGAGACAAAAGCGCAACCGCCATCCCCGTGAAGATGGTGATTACCGTAGAGGTGTAGCGGGGTCTCAGGTGAAGAATGGATATGCGCTTTTTCCCGATTTTTTTGCCCAGAATGTCGCCGACATAGGACATTGTGGCGCTTATCGCCACTACCATCACGATGAGCGGCCAGTTGAACTCCGAAAGATCAAACCGCATCCGTCCACCTCCCACAAACTGCATATATAATGATATCAGCAAAATATGAAATCCTGAATTGTAATTACACGTAACTTAATATTATTTACCACCGAATACGCTATTATCAATATATATAAAAAATCTATTGACATGACGGAAAATTATGCTAGCATACTCGTCGTCTGGTAAAAAAACGCGTATTCCTCGGAATACTCGTCGTCTGGTAAAAAAACGCGTATTCCTCGGTGGCGCAATAGGCAGCGCGGGTGGCTGTTAACCACTAGGTTCGAGGTTCGAGTCCTCGCCGAGGAGCCAGGAAACAAGTCCGGGATAGTCCGGCAAAATCTAAAAAGAGACCTGAAGGCAGAAACAGCAACGCTTTCAGGTCTCTTGCTTTGTCTGTGTTAGTC
>Ga0099364_10004670_pt1 | contig 20684 bp, 15 predicted proteins | sample TergutTh196P3_FD_73070 | JGI IMG/M metagenome (GOLD analysis project Ga0099364, IMG submission 73070) | Microcerotermes parvus P3 segment gut microbial communities from Pointe-Noire, Republic of the Congo - Th196 P3 | ecosystem: Host-associated > Arthropoda: Insects > Digestive system > Gut ... | reverse complement strand
TGGGTAATCGTGCACGACACGTTTATAACGATTTCAGGAAAACGACGCAAGACAAAAATAGGCTAAACAGGTACAGGGCTAAAGCCCTAGGCTATAATGCTCCGTCCTTACAGGACGAAAAACACCCACTAAACTTGGACACACCCAAAAAGTACAATTTGTTTCCCGTAGCAGTGTACACTCTGCTTTTTTATGGTAAGATGAACGGCAGAGAATGTCGTAAATTTTAACCTCTGAGAAAACTCATTTAATGATAGCCCCTCTCAACACCTTGCACGAACAGGAAATGCGGATGGCTTATGCACAAGTTCTTAATGAACTGATTGCAGCGAACCGAAATGTTTATTGTGTGGAATCGGATTTAAGCAAAGCATCGGGAACGAATCCGACCGTCTTAAAAGCGTACCCTGACAATTTTGTCAACGTTGGTGTTGCCGAGGCAAATATGATCGGTGTTGCCGCCGGACTTGCCACCGAAGGAAAAATACCCTTCTGTGCTTCCTTTTGCTCCTTCGCCACCCGCCGGGTGTATGACCAAATCACACTGAGCGTTGCTTATGCCAACACGAATGTCAAGATTGTCGGCACTGGTCCCGGTGTTACGCAAGGTCCTAACGGCGGAACGCACATGTGTTTTCAAGACCTTGCCATTATGCGGGCGATGCCGAATATGCAAGTATTTAGCCCTTGCGATGTCTATGAATTGCGGAGCCTGATGCACTATATGGCAAAAACTTACGGCGGTATGTATATGCAGTTGCTGCGTCCGAAAATTCCCGCCGTCTTTGATGAAACCTATGAATTCAAGCCGGGCAGAGCGGTGCGGCTTACCGAAGGCAATGATGTTACCCTTGTTTCGACGGGTTATATGACGCATTTTGCGTTAGAGGCGGCAAAAGAGTTGGCAAACGAAGGAATCCGCATCGATTTGTTACACTGTCCCAGTGTGAAACCATTTCCGGTCGAGGACATCGTTGCTTCTGCTCAAAAGACCGGTGCGGTGGTCACGGTCGAGAACCAAACGATTATCGGCGGACTTGGCGGTGCGGTCTGCGAAGCGTTGGCGGAACACTATCCTGTGAAGGTTAAGCGGCTGGGTGTCCCCGACGAGTTCGGCGAAGTTGCCACAGAGGATTATCTTTTCGGCAAGCACGGTTTCGGCAAAACGCACATCGTCAATGCCTGCCGCAATAAATAAGAAACACAATGATATGCCGTCAACGGAGTCGAGTGGGACTTTTTTGCGTGCTTTGCGGTTAACCGCAAGGGACGCAACGTTGTCGCAAGGGACGCAAGGGAAAATGTCCAATGCCTTCCCGTTTATGGTACATCCAGAATTTTGATCAACCATGCGTATTTTATCCGGCATTCAACCGACGGGACGATTTCACTGGGGAAACTACTTCGGTGCGATTCGTCAATATATTGCCCTGCAAAACGGCAAAGACACGGCATTTTATTTCATTGCGAACCTGCACGCCCTTACAACGATTCGGGAGAAAGAGCAATTAGAGCAAAATACTCACGAGGCTGCCCTCGATCTGCTGGCACTGGGACTCGACCCGAATCAGGCGACGCTCTTTGTGCAGTCGGATGTGCCGGAAATCTCCGAACTCTGCTGGATTTTGATGAGCACTACACCGATGGGCTTACTCGAAAAGTGCCACGCCTATAAGGACAAAAAGACGAAGGGATTATCCGCCAATGCGGGACTCTTCACCTATCCTGTCTTAATGGCAGCCGATATTTTGCTGTATGATTCCAATCTTGTGCCGGTGGGCGAAGACCAAGACCAGCATATTGAAGTTTGCCGGGACATTGCCGGTTCATTCAATCATACTTTTGGCGAAACCTTCGTGATGCCGAAAGCCTACATTGTCAAAGATACCGCAAAGGTTCCGGGCATCGACGGCGGCGGCAAGATGTCCAAAAGTTACAATAATACGGTTGAAGTGTTCGAGCCGCTGAATGTCCAAAAGAAAAAAATCATGGGCATCACAACAGACAGCCGCCCCATAGAGGAGCCGAAAGACCCGGCGGGGGATTCTCTATTTACGCTCTATTCCCTTTTCGCATCGGAGGAGCAGACGAAGGCATTGGAAGAAACTTATCGGAGCGGCGGCTTTGGTTACGGAAGCGTCAAAAAGGAACTGGCGGTACTTGCCGAAAACTTTTTTGCGGAAGCGCGGGTGAGACGCGAGGAATTAGCGGCAAAGCCGGGCGAGGTGCGTGAAGTGCTGGCTGAGGGGGCAAGAACTGCCCGAAAAAAAGGGGGGGAAGTCTTGCGGCGAGTCAAAGATGCCTGCGGGTTGCGGTAGAAAAGAGGATTTAACCGTAAAGGTGCAGTTTCACTCCATTTACGGTATATCGCAAAAAAACTCTATTCCGACACAGAGTTTTGCCGATAGGTACAATGGGCGAAGGTTGCGTAAAGAATCTATCATCTCCCCTCATGTCGGAAAATCTAGGCTTTTTAACAGTAATCGACCAGCCGTCCGCTGGTTTGACCGGCGGGTATCTCGTTCTGAACAGAGCGGGTCGTCCGTTGGAATTCCATTGTACGATGCCGCTGTCGCCCGACAAAATCCAGAAAATTCTCTACGGCGATACTTTAGAGCCCTTTCTCTACGGTGAAAAAATCGCTCAGACGCTCATTCAACGGTCTAAACTGCCTGTTTTATCTATTCTAACAAACCATGCCGCCGTTTTGCCGGTTCAATGCTGGACTCCGACTCCAGTTGTTTATGTTTTTGCGGGGCTTACGGCACCAAAAGCGGATGAACCTGCTGTTTCGCTGCCTTTTCGTGAAATTTCCGAAGAATTAAGTGAATCTCTCAAAAATTTCGGCATCGACAACGCCCGCCTCCAAATGAGGGCTTCTCATCTTCACGAAAACATCTCGGTTCCCCAAGTGCCCGGATTTGATACCGGAACTTGGCGGGAAATCCGGCTGGGCAACCGATTGATTGCTGTGCCGAAGGCAGAGACACACCATCGGGACACGTTGGTCGCGGAACTCAAGGAGGCGGCACGGACGATTGATTTACTCGAACCCTTCGCCCGTATCCGCCGTGCTCTTGATGAAGCCAAAAATGCCGCATAAGCGGGTATAAAGGGGACTTTGCGGTTACAATCTTCTTTTTTTAACCGCAAAGTACGCAGAAGAAGGGCAAGGAGTTAGGAGTTAGGAGAAATTTGCCCTGCAAGGGCAACACCTATGAGCCTAATCCCCCGTGTCTTAAATGATAGAGATTATGTTTCGCACAAAGGCACGAAGGACACAAAGAAATTTACGGCTGTTTAGACTCCTTTGTGCACTTTGTGCCTTTGTGCGAGGAAAAATTGGAAAACAAATAATCGATGCCATTTAAGGCAGAATATACTGGGGTTTTCAACCCTAGGCAGGTGCTTGTCATAGCATCCTCCGGTGTGTATAGTAAGACGTGACATTGACGCTGTACTGACCGAACCACGCAAAAAATGACGATGCCCCGCTTTTTTACTTGTTTGCTCTCTATGCTTCTCTGCACGCCGCTCTGTGCGGAGGAACTATTCCGGCTGGGAATCATCGGCACGACCACCTCGCATGTTCCGGCATTCGTGAATATATTTCACGCACCCAATGCCGGAACACCTTTCGATAAGTTCCGGGTTGTCGGTGCCTATCCCGGCGGCGTGCCTGATAATCCGAGCAGTTGGGATCGAGTCGAACGGTTTGCCGGAGATTTGGAGAGGCAAGGAATTAAACTTTATTCGACGATTGAAGCGATGCTGCCGGAAGTGGACGGTATTCTGCTGCAAAGCGTCGACGGCAGACCGCATCTTGAACAGGCAAAACCAGTGATCGCCGCCGGAAAACCGCTTTTTATTGATAAACCGATGGCAGCCCGCCTTGCGGATGTGCTGGAAATCTTTCGATTGGCAGAAGAGAAGCAGGTGCCGGTCTTTTCCTCTTCATCGCTCCGCTTCGCTGCCGGGTTTCAAAAAATGCGTAACGAAGCACCGCTCGGAAAAATCCTCGGTGCAGCGGCGTGGAGTCCATGCTCTCTCAACGATAAGCATCCTGATTTGGTTTGGTACGGCATTCATGGAGTCGAAACACTCTTTACCCTGATGGGCACCGGCTGCCAAACTGTCCAGCGGACGCAAACAAGCAGAACCGAATTGGTTGTCGGTGTTTGGGAGGAGGGACGCATCGGCACCTTTCGGGGCATACGCGCCGGCAGACCGGATTATGGAGCCTTTGTTTTCGGCGAAACCGGAAACAGCAGTGCGGGGGGATATGACGGATACAAACCGCTCGTCGAAGAAATCTGTCATTTCTTCTTGACCGGCAAACCGCCCTTTGACCCGATGGAAACGATTGAGATGTTCGCTTTTATGGAAGCCGCGGACATCAGTAAAGAAAATGGCGGCATGCCGGTTTCGATTGCAAAAACCATAGAAAAGGCAAAAAATGAAGTGCCCATTTCTGTCCATTTACAGATTTCACCCGGCGGCACCCTTTTGATGAACAACAACGTCCTCGAACTTGCCGAATTGGCAAAAACACTTGATGACCTGAAAGAAGGAAACCCCAATACCCAGGTCAAAGTCATTCTTCGTGCCGAAAAGGGAACACCGCACGAAGTTGTTCTGCCTGTCTGCAACAACCTCGGCAAGGCAGTGCTGGCAAACTTTTTGTATGAACGGTGATTGTTCTATCGTAAACGGCATGAAAATGTACTTTGCGTTCTTTGCGGTTAAATTCTTTTTTTACTGCAAAGACGCAAGGAAGCGCAAAGGGAAGAATAGTCACTTGTCCGAAAACAGATTGCTTTTTCCCGACAATCGGTTATTCTCTAATATGGTTACTGTTTTTATTAAAAAACTTCAAAACAAATGACACGTTACGGAATCATCGGTTGCGGTGCTTGGGGACGGCACTATGCCGCCGCTGTTCACAAGAATCCCCGGCTCAAACTTGTTGCCATTGCTGATGTGGCGGAAGACACCGTTGAGTCTCTCCGTCAAGACTATCCCGATGTTGCCGTTTCGACGGACTATAAAGATGTTGCCGCCGCAGATGTCGATGTCATCGCCGTCGTCTCGCCGAATTACTTGCATCACGAACATGCTCTGGCAGTTCTCCATGCAGGAAAACACCTGTTGATAGAAAAACCGTTCGGGTTGTCCGCCGCAGAGTGCGAGGAGATGATCAACTTGGCAAAGGAAAAAAATCGCCATCTTGTCGTCGGACACCAATTCCGGCTCTCCTCCCTTTGGGGACTCATCAAAAAGATGGTGGACGACGGTTTCATCGGCGAGCCGCGTTATGCACTTGTGGAACTGTCGCGGAATCCCTATCGGCTCGGTGCCGATGGCTGGCGGTATGATTTGAAGCGGGTTGGAGATTGGATTGCCGAAGAGCCGATTCACTTTCTCGACCTTGCCGCCTGGTATTTTGAAAAATATGCCCAGCCGGTGTCGATTCATGCTTCGGCAAACTCGACCGATTCCGGCAGACCGGAATTGCAGGATAACGTGGGAGCGACGATTAACTTTTCCAATAGGGCGTTTGCCGTTGTCGCCCAGACACTCAGTATGTTTGAGCATCACCAGTTAGTGAAAATTGCCGGAACGAAAGGGGCGTTATGGGCAACTTGGAGCGGTACAATGGACAGAACGCTGCATCCTTCCTTTTCCTTGAAAGCATTTGACGGAAAAGAGGTTAAGGAAATTCCCATCGAAAAGATTACCGGCGAATTGTTTGAATTGGAAGACCAACTCGACCTGATGGCGGATATTATCGTTGGCAAGGCTGCCAGCCATTGTACGGGAGAAGACGGCAAACGTGCCGTCGCCCTCTCCGCGGCAACGCTGGAGTCGGCAAAACGTAAGCAGCCGGTTTCCCTTTGATTCGCTCTTGCGGTCAAGTATTTAACCGCAAAGAGCGCAAGGATTAGCGCAAAGGACGCAAAAAAGACTGCCCCGCTCCTTTTCGTTTTTTGGACTTTACCCCAATTTTGGATTTTACAAGGCACTCACAATAACCATGAACGTAAACACAACAAAAGAAAAATGGTACACCGGAATCACCCGCTATCAGTGGCTGGTTCTGGTGATTTGTTTGGTCGGATGGATGTTCGACATTTTTGAGGGGCAAATCTTCGTCGCCAGTATGAACGAGGCAATGCCGTCGTTCCTTACAGAGACCGATCCCGAATTACGCAAAGCACAAGCGGAATTCTATAACCAAGTGGCACTGGTTACGTTTCTGCTCGGCGGAACGCTCGGCGGCGTGGTCTTCGGAATGTTGAGCGACCGAATCGGACGAAAACAAACAATGGCGTGGAGCATCCTGTTTTACTCGTTCTTTACATGGATGACGGCGTTTTCGATGGAATGGTGGCACTTGGCAGCACTTCGATTTTTCGTCGCTATCGGCGTAGGAGGGCAATGGGCAGTGGCGAGTGCATACGTGGCGGAAACATTTCCTGATAAGGCACGTGCTCATGCGGCAAGTATGTTTCACGCCTTCGGTTCATTCGGGATATTCCTTGCCGCCGCCGTCGGTTGGCTTATGCTAGGCAATACCGCTGTTCTGGCTTGGTGCGAGTCAACGGCTCTGCTGGAATGGGCACGTAACATCTACGAGCCCTCTACGTTGCCGTGGCGGCTTTGCTTTGCGCTCGGTTTGTTGCCGGCAGTGGTCGTTTTTTTCATCTTTGCTTACCTTAAAGAGCCGGAGACGTTGAAAGCGGCTCAAGAGGAAGCGAAAAAGGACCCCACCAAGAGAGTCGGCTCCATCGCAGACCTGTTCCAGAAAGACACGATTCGCTCAACGATCATCGGCGTAACACTTGCCGCTATCGGTATGGCAACATTCTGGGGAGTGCATGTTCGGGCAAAAGACACGATGCGGATGGCAGCATCGAACAAAATGATTGCAGCCGACGTGGTCCCGTTTGCCATCGAGAAGGACACGATAACCGCAGAAGGAGAAGATGGTGAAACTATCGAAACAACAGTAGAAAGGACAACAGATAGGAGAGCGTTTACCGACGACCAAACTGCCGAACTGAAACGTTGGGAAATGCTCGGCATGATGATTTCGACGGTCGGACTGTTGATCGGACAACTTTTCTTCGGTCCGCTCTCGCAACGCATTGGACGAAGAGGGGCGTTTGTGTTTTTCCATATCGGTGCGTTTATCATTGCGGTTGCGGTGTTTCAACTTGTGCAGAATATGGAATCGGTAGTGCCGCTGTACTTCCTGCTTCCGATTTTCGGTTTTTTCACTGCGGGGATGCACTCCGGTTATGCGGTCTATTTCCCGGAATTGTTCCCGACACGTTTGCGCGGCACAGGCACCGGTTTTTGCTTCAACATGGGGCGGTTTATGGCGTGTCCGGTATTGTTGTTCCTCGGTGCGATGGTTTCGTGGGCTGGTATTTCGTTCATGGATGCCTTCACGATTTTGAGTTTCTTCTACCTGCTTGGTCCTATTGCGATCCTATTTGCCAAAGAAACTAGAGGACAAAAGTTGATGGAATGATTTTTGGAGGAGTTAGAAGTTAGGAGTTAGGAGTTAGAATGTATCACTTCTAACTTCTAACTCCCAACTTCTGACTCCTAACTCCTAACTCCTAACTCCTGACTCCTAACTCCTGACTCCTAACTCCTGACTCCTAACTCCTGACTTCTAACTCCTAACTCCCCCCATGTGGACATTTCATTTACCAACAAAAATTGTTTTTGGTTCCGGTCAGGCAGCGTCGCTGTCGGCACTGCCGGAACTTGTCGGGCGGCGCACCGTTGTCGTTACCGATTCGGTTATCCGTAAACTACCGGCATTTGAAACGATTGTGCAATCTGTTAATCCGGTTGCTGTGTTCGACGGCGTTCAACCGAATCCGACTGTTGCGAATGTCGATGCGCTCGCGGAGTTGTTACGCAAAGAAAAAGCGGAAGCCGTTATTGCTGTCGGCGGCGGCAGTGCATTGGATTGTGCAAAGGCGGCGGCGTTTCTTGCGGTAACAGAAGAGGCGGGTATTCGTGTTTATCATTCCGAAGGCAAGCCCGTCGATAAAAAGGGCTTGCCGCTCGTTACCGTTCCGACGACGGCAGGAACCGGTTCGGAAGTGACTCCGATTGCCGTACTGGATGATGAAGAAAAGAACATCAAGGCACCGATGGCTTCTCCTTTTCTTTATCCTGTGTGTGCGGTGGTTGATCCCGCTCTGACACTTTCCGTTCCGCTGGGCGTTACCGCCGCAACGGCACTCGATGCGTTGAGTCATGCCATTGAGGGATACTGGTCGAACAATCATCAGCCGATTTGCGATGCTCTCGCCAAGGAAGCGGCAAGGACGATTTTTGAAAACCTGCCGAAAGTCTATGACAACCTCGGCGATCCGGCGGCACGTGAGCGGCTTTCTTACGCCGCATTGATTGCCGGGATTGCGTTCCACATGCCGAAAACCGCGATTATGCACGCTTGTTCATTTCCGCTTTCTTATCGGGCAAACATGCCGCATGGGGCGGCGTGTGCCTTCACGATGGAAGCATCGATTCGGCTTAATGCTCCCTTTATGGACGGGCGTATGGAAGAGTTCGCCGGATGTTGCGGTTTCGCCGAAATCAACGAAATGATCACGCAAATTACCCGACTGAAAAAACGCGGCGGTTTACCCTGTACCCTGAAAGAAGCCGGGATTGCCCCTGAATTGGTGGAGACGCTGATTAAGGAAAGTTTTCATCCGAACATGAAAAACAATCCCAAAGAAGTCACGGTGGAAGATTTGCAAAAAATCTACAAGGAGGTGGCGGGCTGATGGAGTTGACATTAACAATCATTATGTTGCTTGGGCTGATTATATTTATCTCGCAAGGGCTTGAAGGAATCACCGGCTTCGGCAGTACGGTCCTTGCGGTGCCCTTTTTAGCAATGGTTTTGAGCCTCGTGGCGGAGCCCAAGGCAGGGCTAAAAACGGCTGTCGCCGTGAGCGGAGCGCACACATGGCTGCTTACCATTTACTTTGTCATTGCTTCGCGGAAACATATCGTTTGGAAAGAGTTTGGCTTTATCGTTCTCTATGTACTCATCGGGTTACCGATAGGATATATCCTCTTCAAAAACCTGGACGATACTTATTTGAAGATCATCCTTTCATTATTCATGATCGGTGTCGGAATCTACGGGATTGATGCGACCCGGCGAAACCGTTCCCGAATGAAAGCGTCCACGGAGCCGGTGAAAAAGAGTCTTCTGATGCGTTTCATTCTGTTCCTCGGCGGAATCATTCACGGAGCGTTTGCGTCCGGCGGTCCGTTCGTGGTGATTTACGCCGCACAGGCACTCAAAGAGAAAACCTTGTTCCGTGTTACGATGTGCCTCCTTTGGTTCTGCTTAAACACGATATTGATAATTTTTTGGACAGTTGACGGTGTTTGGACACAGAATGAGAACCTTGCCCTCTATGCCTTGTCGGCAACGATTCCCTTTTTGCTGGCGGGCATTTTCGTCGGCGACTATTTGCATCACCGGGTCAGCGAATACATTTTTCGTTTGATCGTCTTTGCCCTCCTTTTAGGGACAGGATTTATTGTGATGTATGGAGTGCTTGCAAAATTTTTTTACTGAATACTGTATGCCGTTTACGGCAGCACGCCCTACCTCCCCTTGTCCACCAACGCCAGCGCAAACCAGCCCCTTTCGATGCGGCAATTACCGGTAGTCAGATAGTCAAATTGCGGGTCTTCCTTAAACAACTTCGGTACTAACGGGAAGGGACGGCTGACCGGGAATATTTTTCCAAAGGCGGCTCGCATGACCAATTGATCCCGGTGCCGGACGTGGGGAAGACTGATGTATCCATCCCGTTCCAGTACCAAATGCCCCTCTGAATTATAAGAGGGTTTGTACCAAACGATTACCTGAAAATCACGGTATGTTCTGTTCGACAAACGAAGTGCCGCTATTGAAATCCTGAGTTCCGCCCGACCGTCCACAAAGCGGACGACCAAAGGATTGTGCGTAGCAAACATCAATTCGACATCATCATTTTCTTCCGGTTCGGCAAGAGCAGGCTGCTGAAACTTTTCCGCAAGCATTTCCTTAAAGTCTCGGACGGTTCCCTGTCTCCCCTCCAATCCTAATTTTCCAAATAACATGTTCGGCAGTGATTCATGAATGTTCACATCGGCAAAGGAGCCGGGCAGTGTCGCCGGTGCAGCCGTTTGACCGGAGAGTGTCCCTGCGCCGCGAACCCCCCAAGCCGTCAAGAGCCAGTTTTCTTCCGTTTGTGATTCTCCCGGCTCAACATAGAGATCGAATTCATCGGCAATGTATTGTGAAAATGCCCAAATTCTTTCGTTGATGAGTAGTAATCGTTTTTCGGATTCCCGGTCAATTTGATTTCGAACCTGTTGGAGAATTTTACGCTGTGTTTCTGTGTTTGCGTCGTAATAGCGGGCATCGTATTGATTGCGGACGGCTCCGCGAAACAGTCCCGATAGAATCGGGATGCCGTCGAAATCTGTCTCCATTCTGATCAGCCGCATTCGATGATCCGCAATTTTGACTTGACTCGGTGCAGTGTGAATACCCTGTTCGGTCAACTCAATGATTTTTTGAGCGATGACCTTTGTTTGCCCTGTGTTGAGCAGTTGTGTAGCAAACGCATCAGACCGGGAAATTGTCGCTAAATCCACTTCAACATCCAGCGATGCTAAAATCCGGGTCGGATGCGGAATAAAGGAAACGGTCATGTCGGCTTCCGTTTGCCGGCGACCGACAACCGGCTGCGATTGAATGACATCACGGAATGAGGCGATCTCTCTAATCGTCGGCGGCAAATGATTATTCAGCAGCGAATTGGAAAGGAACACTCTCACATTGGGCATGCCGTACTGCCGGCGGACGCTGTCCCCGAATTGCCGGTACTCTGCTGTTTTTGAGACGGACAACCGGTCGATAAACTGTGCCAATGCCCTCATATCGGTCATTCCGCCGGTCTCCTCATACTGTTCTAAATAGCGAAGGATGTGGGTCGGCGTAACAGTATCTGCCGTCCAACTCAACAATTCTTCTTTCCAGACATTCACAACAGGATGATTCAAGAATACCCGCTGCTCGTTCGTCAGTGTTGCCGAAGCCAGACGATGAACTGTGGAATTGGCTCTGTCAGAGAGCATTTCTAAAATCTCCACCGGAATCGACGGGGATGCAGATGAAACGAGACGCACCGAACCGGCAGGCTGTAAACTCGCTTCGAGTTCTGTAAGCCAAGACTGTGTTCCGAGATATTCACACCAAGTCTGTCCCGTCTGATGGTTGACCAGCCGCCGTGCCCTCGTAAGATACTGATCAACGGCAAGTGTCCGCTGTCTGAGCCGGTCAACGTCCGCAAAACTTTTTCCGTAGAGCGTTGTGATGGGGAAGGCTTCGGCGGTTTCCGCGTGAATGAGTGCCCGCCAAATAAAAATCCGGCGTTCCAATGCCAAGACGGTTTCTGCGAGAGCGGCTGCCGAAGGAATGTAAGGGTCTTCGGAGGTGACTCGTACTGCCCAAGAGTGCCGGATCGCATTCAACGCTCTGACCGACGCTTCAAACTGCTGCCATGCCGGATACGAGGTTCCCGGATAATGTTCGAGGTGAAAAACAATGGCAGCGAGATTATGCGACAATGCCGCACAGAGTGCTTGCAGGGGCTGCACTTCGGGGGCGGAACTTTCGACAATCCGCCGGAGTTGGAGGTCAAGTGTCCGGGGATAGAAACCGTGCGCCGCAATCGTTTCTGTTGCCTGCGTTTCCTGCCGCAGTGTCTCTTGAGTCTGCGCCTCTTGCCACATTGTTTCTTGAGTCTGCACCTCTTGACTCTGCGCAGGGAGCACAGAGAAGAGCACCATCACAAAGAAAAGGGCGCACACAAGCCTCCCCGCAGGTTTTGTGCGGCTCTCACCATTTTCCAACAGCAAAGGAGATTGCATATTCGCTCTGATCGTTGGGGAAAAACACCCGAAATGACAAAAGACTACCCCGTATTTTTCGGCGATACCGAGGGTGAATATCAAGTCTTCTCCGCATAGCCGGTGCAATCGGCATAAATTGCCTATGTTAACTTTTGACTCCAGACATGCACTTTGCGGTTCAATCTCTTTTTTTAACCGCAAAGAGCACAAGGACTGCGCAAAGAACGCAAAGAGAAAGTCTAATTCCTGTTCCAACGGTCAAACTATTCCGTTTGCCCAACAGCATTCGGATAGAATAGCCGGTGGCAATCATCACAGGACTCTGCCAGGGCAGCAATGCTGACACTGTACACGGAATAGTCCGGTTCTCCGCCTTCGGCTTTGACTTGGGCATAGAGATGCGCGGCGGCGTTTGCTTTCAACGCCGCATCACGAAACTCTTCGCAAGCCTTTTTCCATTCCTCGACTGCATCCGGCTTTTCTGTTTGAACCACATTCGGAATCGTTCCCTGAGCAATCACTGCCAAAGCAGCAAGAGGCGGATACGCCCGTTGCGGGTTTCCGTCCAATACGAGATTCAATTTCCTTTCTGTGTCAGTAATGCGTTTGACTGCGGAACTCAAATTCGGCAATGCCTTCATTGCCGGTGCGAGATCAGCCATCTTGTCCGACCATGAAAGCGGTGTGCCGTCGCTTGTGTTGGTCAACGCCGCTTGTAATGCAGCAAAGGCGGCTTGACCTTCTTCAAGGTTTTGAGCGGCGATAAGGGCGTGCGCCGCCGCAATGATGTGCGGTGCCGGTTGTTTATATTTCGAGTCTGCATCAGCAAGCCCGACAGCAAGAACAACCAACACCAATCCGCTCGTATCCCGCACAACGTTGGCGGCATCTTGTGTATAGTTATTACTGCCGTCAAGCCCTTCCATGGCTCTGGCGATTGCCGCAATGTAGAGATCGATCTGTACCGTCAAATCGTCCAACGGCGGCAACGGCACATCGCCGGAAAATGCGGCAACAGCAGCAACCGGAGCCATCTCCACCGCCGGTGCTGGTTCCACGACCGGTGCGGGGGCTTCGACAGCCGGTGCCGGTTCCACGACCGGTGCGGGAGGTTCAACAGCCGGTGCTGGTTCCACGACTGGTGCAGGAGGTTCAACAGCCGGTGTGGGTTCCACGACCGGTGCGGGAGGTTCAACAGCCGGTGTGGGTTCCACGACCGGTGCGGGAGGTTCAACCGCCGGTGTGGGTTCCACGACCGGTGCGGGGGCTTCGACAGCCGGTGCCGGTTCCACGACCGGTGCAGGAGGTTCGACAGCCGGTGTGGGGTCCACCACTGGCGCAGGAGGTTCGACAGCCGGTGGGGGTTCCAGCACCGGGGCGGGGGCTTCATCGGTTTCAACCGGCGTTGCATCAACCGGGGGCGGTTCAGGAGTTGTCGGCGGCGCGGGTGGTTCTGGACAACCTATGCAAAAGGCAAGGAGTAATACGGAAAGAGTCAAAATGTGTCGCATAGCAATTTTTGAAAAAAGGGATAAAAATCCGATAAACAATTTACGTGCGCCATTTTAACAAAAAGGAAGCATGTCTGCAAGCGTAGATGTCATGACGTAAAGAACTCTCTCTGTCCGTTAAGGAAACCTCTAATAATACATTCTTTGCGTTCTTTGCGGTTAAATCCTCTTTTTTTAACCGCAAGGGGCGCAAAGGTTATGCAAAAGACGCAAAGGAAAACATCCCATTCCTTCCCGTTTATGGTATATTCTGCTTATGGTATTCCTGTAACGAACTGAAGAAACATTTACCACCGCCTTACACGAGACAAGAGAACGAACCTTATATGTCCGATCCTTACCAAACACAACGAGTTGACTTTATCCGTGCTTTACATGAGTCGCCGTCGCAAATTGTTGCGGCACTGTCGGGCGGCGGTACATTCATATTGAGTGATCTGTTATCTGTACCGGGGGGGTCGCGCACTCTCATCGAAGCGGCAGTTCCTTATGCTCACGAATCCATCAGCAATTACATCGGACGTACTCCCGAACAGTTCTGCTGTTCACGCACTGCCCGGACGCTGGCAATGACGGCATTTTACCGTGCCCGAAATATCATACGCACCGAAGCCTTGCGTAAACATGGATACGTCGACATCGAACGTGTTTTTCCAAAATATGTCGATCCTTCTCACGAAGTCGAGGACTTTAGCGAGTCCACCATTATCAGGGCTATCGACTTTATAGAGCCGGAAAGCCTGCGCGAAGTGGACCCGTATCAATATCTCATCGGCATCGGTTGTACCGCCGCTCTTGTAACAGATCGGGAAAAAATGGGGGAGCACCGGGTCCATGTTGCCGTTCAGACGTTGCACCAAACGATTCAATTTTCGCTCCGGCTCCAAAAAGGAGCACGAACACGTTGGGAAGAGGAACGGCTCGTTGCCGATTTGATTTTGAATGCCATCGAAACCGTCCGGCAGGAAACGGATAAACATTTATCCGCACCGCCGTCCTCTCATTCGGAGAGTAAGGACACACTCACACCCGCTCTGATTGAAGGTTCCTCGACCGATTATCCGCTTCACGAACGCATTCCGCTCCAATTGCATCCGGGCGAAGTGGTTCAAGGGGAACGGGTGGTGGCTTCACCATTGCTGGTCGATCTCTTTTTCGGCAAACTCGCCGCCGTTCTTTGGACGAAGGACGGCATCCGCCGTTCGATTGCCCGCGATGAAATTATTGCGTCGGCAATGCCCTTTAATGCCCATGCAGAATATACCCAAGCCATTTTTCCCGGCTCATTCAGTCCGATTCATGAAGGGCATCTCAAAATGATTGAAATTGCCGAAGCACATTTACAAGGACAAGTGGTACTGGAAATTTCGGTACAAAATGTGGAGAAGCCGCCCTTTGATTATATTGAATTGGAACACCGGCTCACAGAAATTGCACAAATGAAGCCCAATCAGCCGGTGTGGCTCACACAAACACCCTTGTTCGTGGAAAAAGCGGCATTGTTTCAGTGGACAACTTTCGTCGTCGGGGCGGACACAATCAAACGGACTGCCGATCTGCGGTTTTATCTCGAAAACGTCAATAGACTCCACGACATTTTACGGACGATAGCGTACTATAACTGCCGGTTTTTAGTTTTTGCCCGGCAATCAAAAAGCGGCGTGGCATCACTGGACACACTGAACATTCCCGACATGCTTCGCAGTCTTTGCGAAGAAGTGCCGTCGTCGGTGTTCACGATGGACATTTCATCCAGTGATCTGCGGCGGGAGGAAACGCCGTAAGGGAACTCTAAAAATCGATTTTTCCGTTTTGCCATGCCGAAACACACCAAATCTGTACTTTGCGTACCTTTCGTAACCCATTGCGTACTTTGCGGTTAAATCCGAACTATTTTAACCGCAAGGGAATAACGTCCAAGCCTTATGGTGTAAAAGCATGTTCGATATGTTCAATTTTCGGCGGCTGTCCCGGCGGCAACACGATGGAAAGGACATCAAACCGCACCGCTGTCCCTTGTAAACGGCAGAGTGAAATAAACCGGCTTGCCATGGCTACTTGCCGGCGTTGCTTTTGTTCCGAAACAGACTGGTACGGCTGACCGAATTTTTCCGTTTTTCTTGTTTTCACCTCGATAAAGATCAATGTTTTCTCCCATTTGGCAACGATGTCTAATTCCCCTTCGGGAAAACGGATATTTCGGTGCAAAAGGGTGTATCCCTTGGAAATAAGATGCTCTGCCGCCGCCTCTTCGCCGGCACGTGCCAGTTGGTCTTTCGGATTTTCCGAGCGGCTATGCCGTGCCGCCGGAAATTTGATCCACCGGCACCGTTCCAGCGGATCGGATGAGCACTGCGAACGTAATTGCTGCCACCATCCCTGTAATTGCTTCCAAAAAAACATTAAGCCGCCCTGCGTTGTGAGGTGGTCGATGGTACTGTTTCCATCGGCATCATCTCAACCGGTACTGTCTTATCAATCCCGGCAGCGGGCTGCGCTTCAACAGCGGCTACGGTTTCCGGCAGGGAGCAAACGTCCAAAACCTGCCCATCAGCACCGAGAACTTTAAGTATCTGATCTGCCGCCGACCAAACGGCTGTAAAGCCTTGTGTGGTAAAACGATAGCCGTAAAACGAATCGCCGAACAACAAAATTTGCTGGACAATCGGGGCATCCGGCGGTAACCGATATTGCCGGGCTGCCCGGCGCACCTGTCGTAATACGGGGTCAATTTCCCGAATGTCATCCATTATGTGTTCCATGGTGTCCTGTAAACGGCATAAAATTGTACGTTGTGTCCTTTGCGAAAACTTTGCGTCCCTTGCGGTTAAAAGAGAATCGAACCGCAAAGAATGAAGTACCAATTTGTTCCCGCTTATAGTATATCGGCAATTTTGGGGAATTATTAGAGGAAAATTGCCCCGCATCTGCCGTTATGGGTGTGTCCCACGTTTCGGTGGGTATTTTTCGTCTTGTAAGGATGAAGCGGCAGAGCCTAGTACCCAACCGCACCTAAAATTATGGATGAAGCAAAAGCCGGAATGGAGCGCAGCGCAATGACGGAGTGTATGCGTTGTTCTCCGTCATTCCACTTCGTTTCATTCCGGCTTTTGTTTCGCCCACAAAATTAGGTGCGATAGGGTACTAGTGGTGTTTCCGGCTTGATATTGCACGAATAATCCGCCTGTTTTGCTGAAAATCAAGGGTTCTAATAAATGCAGCACCAAGCCGGAAGCACCACTAGTATCTTCCGCCTTAAATGGCATCAATTATTTGTTTTCCAATTTTTCCTCGCACAAAGGACACAAAGTAGAAAAACAGCAACCTTTGTGCCCTTCGTGCCTTTGTGCGAAATACAATCTGCATCATTTCTATTATGGAAAACACCGCAGAAAACATCCTGAATCTCTTGACCGATAGGAGATGTTAGGAAGACATACCGCTCACACCTTTTCCTCTTGTTCTCTTTTCTCCGGCTCCTTTTCCGGCTTTTCGGCGAAAAATTCCGACACAAAGTCGCCGAGTTTACTGAAGAAATTCTTACGTTTCGGCAGGACGTGGTCCCCTTCCCATTCGGCAAGTTGTTGCAGTAACTTGCGGTGTTCTGCTTTCAATTTACGCGGCACTTCGATGTAAACCTCAATGCGCAAATCTCCGGCAATACTCCGTCGTGGCAGCGGCATACCCCGTCCGCGGAGTGTAATGACATCACCGTTCTGTGTACCCGCGGGAATGGCGATCTTTTCTCTGCCGTCCAACGTGGGGATTTCAATTTCTGCTCCCAGTGCTGCTTGCGGATAACTGATCGGCACTTCGCAAATTAAATCATACTCTTCGCGATGAAAAAGCGGATGCGGCTTAACCGTGATAAAAATGTAACAATCTCCCGGCGGTCCCCCTTCGGCACTGCGTTCCCCTTCCCCCTGCATCCGCAATTGCGTGCCGGTATCAACACCGGCAGGAATCTTGATTTCTCTGCTCACCGTTTGCTGCACCAAACCTCGTCCGCGACAGTCGGCACAGGGATCGGTGATGATGGAGCCTTGTCCCCGGCATTTCGGACAGGTCGTTTGCATGGTAAAAAAACCTGCCGATTGGGTGATCCGCCCCGCTCCGCCGCAATAGGGGCAGCGTTCGGGAGACGTTCCCGGTTTAGAACCGCTGCCCTTACAGGTGGCACAGGTTTCCGCCCGGCGAAAGGTGATTTCCTTCGTCACACCGCGTGCAGCCTCGTGCAGGTCGATAGTCAGATTGCACCGGACATCATTTCCGTGTGAAGCCCGCCTGCCGTGCCGTCCGCCGCCGAAAAATGAACCAAATATATCGCCGAACGCTCCGAAAACGTCATTTATATCATGAAATTGTCCACCGCCGCCACTTGCCTCCACACCGGCATGCCCATATCGGTCATAAAGCGTACGTTTGTCATGATTACCCAACACTTCGTAGGCGGTGGCACAGAGTTTGAATTGTTCAATCGCCTCCTCATTGCCCGGATTGCGGTCAGGATGATATTTCATTGCCAATTTTCGATAGGCAATAGAAATTTCTTCCTTACTCGCACTTCGGGGCACTCCAAGAACTTCGTAATAATCCGGTTTCGACATAAAGATTCAATGCTTTCCCTCCATTTTCCGGGAAAATGGTGAATTGTCAAGCGTGGGCGATTTCGGAAAAAATTGAGACGGTCTCAAAAAATCTTGCATTTTTCCTTTTCTGATGTACACTATACACAGTTTAGGAAACTGTTGCAGGTTGCGTTATAATCAGGAAAATGCCTAATTTAGTCATTTGTTTCAAGGATATACCCGTCGAAGATGTGCATATTGACCGCATCCGCACTGCCTGGCCAGAGGCGGATATTATCAATGTCGGTCAAAGGGATATTGCCGATGCCCTGCTCGAAGCCGACTTCTTTTGCGGACATGCGAAGGTTCCCGTCGATTGGGAAACCATCGTCCAAAAACGCCGGTTGCAGTGGATTCAATCCTCCGCCGCCGGGATGGATTGGTGTCTCGTCCCCGTTGTGATTGATTCTGACATTGCCCTGACAACCGCCTCCGGGGTACTTGCCGACCAGGTTGCCGAGCACACACTGGCACTTATCCTTGCTTGGATGCGTAATTTGCCGACGTGTTTACATGAGCAGCACGACGATTCCGCAATCGGTTATCGCCAGTTTCTCCGCCGTGCCACCCGTGATTTGACCGGTTGTACTGTCGGAATTGTCGGTTACGGCGGTGTCGGAAGACGCGTTGCCGAAATCCTCGCCCCCTTTCAGACGACGGTGCTGGCGACCGACCTTTATCCTATTGAAAATCCTGCTTATGTGAGTGAATTGTGGGAGGCAGACCAACTCGAAAAACTGCTCCGCTTGTCGGATGTTGTTGTCCTTGCGCTTCCTCTCAATGACCAAACACGCGGTTTGTTCAATATCGAACGTTTTAAGCAAATGAAGCCGGACGCACTCTTTGTCAATGTCGCCCGGGGAGCCATTGTTGCCACAGATGACTTGGTTCAAGCCCTCAATGACGACCTGATCGCCGGTGCCGTGCTGGATGTCGCGGCACCGGAACCGCTTCCTCCTGACCATTTGCTTTGGGACTTTTTCCCCAATGTCATTCTTTCCCCGCATATTGCCGGTCAGTCCCGGCGGCGTTTTGATGATGTTGTCGATATTTTCATTGCAAACATTCACCGCCGGAAGTCGGGGCAACTGATGATCAACCATCTCACTCCCAATGGCAAACAACTCGGTTTTCCCATTCGCGGCGAGGGTCCGCTCTGGACGGACTTCAAAACGCTCTACCGCTCCAGACCGGCTTCCAGCCGACCGCGGCAGGCGTACCGAAGCGATCTTTCCACACCCAGCCATCCCGACTCGACTACCGCCGTTTTCGAAAAAACGATGACGCACGTCAATACGCCGGGTTCGGGGGACGGCTGTTCCGATGAACTCCGCAATAATTATTACGGATTGCTCGACCAGCAACGCGCCCACTGGCACGAAGATATACGGTTCAAAAGTATGCTCGGTCAAGGGGGACAGGGCTTCGTCTTTTTGGGAGACCTTCGCGGTTCCGATGGATTTGTGCTTCCCGTTGCGGTCAAAATCTTTTCACCGGAACGCTTCGCCAGCGATATGCTCTATGAAGACGAAATGTACAATATGGCGAAGATTACGGCAAAGGTTGCCCGGATTCAGCACGACCACCTCTTGATGGTGCGCAACTGGCACTCCACCAACCGCATCCATTTTATGTCGATGGAATGGATCGAAGGCTTCGACTTGAGTCAATTATTGCGGCAGGAGATGCTCGATTACTTGCAACAAAATGTTTCCCCCAGCCGTTGGAGATACATCAACAGTGTGGTGGCGACAGGGGGTCCGATGCATCCTCGCATACAGCCCGGCATCGCGATAGCAATCATTCGGGAATGTCTTGCCGCTCTGGGTGCGCTGCACCGGATTGGAATTGTTCACGGCGATATTAAGCCTTCCAATATCATGCTCAAACATGCGGGAACGGCAAAGTTGATCGACATCGGCTCCGCCTTTGAAGTCGAAGACCGCCCGCTGCATCGTCCTTACACCTTGGCGTATGCGGCACCGGAAGTGTTGGAGGGCAAGGATCACTCACCGCAGAGCGACATTGCGAGTCTCGGTTATGTGTTAATAGAAATGCTGTCGGGCAGACGGCTCTTCAGTGCAAACTCGGATTTGAACGGCGTAGAGGGGCGTTTCCAACTGGCTCAGCAACTTCACCGTATCTTACCGCCGATGGTGGCTTCGAGCGAAGTATTGATGCGTTTCTGCCGCAGTTTAATTGCTCCTGACCCAAAGAGGCGTTTTGAAAATGCAGAGGCAGCCGACCTCTTTAAGGACGGTGCGGCGGACTTCCTGCGGCAACTGGTCAAGGGAGACTTGGCGTGTGAATCCGAGCCGGAGATCCGAAATTGGCTCCATGATTTGAAAGAGTATCGACCGACGAATGTGTGAGCAGATTTTTTTAACCGCAAGGGGCGCAAAGTTTTTGCAAAGTGCGCAAAGGACAGCTCCGCCTAGGGTTAAAACCCTAGGCTAATAGGCTTTGCCCTTATAGGGCACACCGCCCTGAAAGGGCGGAGTATTGTAGCCTAGGGCTTTGTACCTGTTTAGCCTATTTTTGTCTTGCGTCGTTTTCCTGAAATCGTTATAAACGTGTCGTGCACGATTAT
>Ga0099364_10004669_pt1 | contig 20687 bp, 8 predicted proteins | sample TergutTh196P3_FD_73070 | JGI IMG/M metagenome (GOLD analysis project Ga0099364, IMG submission 73070) | Microcerotermes parvus P3 segment gut microbial communities from Pointe-Noire, Republic of the Congo - Th196 P3 | ecosystem: Host-associated > Arthropoda: Insects > Digestive system > Gut ... | reverse complement strand
GCAGGCGGTTATCTTCGGCAAGCCCGGACATGCAGAGGGAATCGGCTTGTTAGGGCAAATCAACAATGAAGGAATAGTTGTAACCGACCCTTTCGACCTGTCGGAAATAGATTTTACAAAACCCATTACGCTTTTCTCCCAAACCACAAAGAGTATTGGCGATTATACTGCTCTTATAGAGGCAATTAAGGCAAAATATAAAGAAAACGGCATTACGAATCCCGAAACAATGCTTAAAGTCAACAATACTATTTGCCGTCATGTTTCAGACAGGGAGCCGCATCTGAAAAATTTTGCAAAAAACCACGATGTGGTAATTTTTGTAAGCGGCAATGAAAGCTCTAACGGTAAAATGCTGTACAGGATTTGTAAATCCATAAATCCGGAAACTTATTTTGTGTCCGGAGAAGAAGACCTTAATATTGAGTGGTTTAAAAATAGAGGCACAATAGGAATATGCGGCGCCACCTCAACCCCAAAATGGCTGATTGAAAAGATAAAAGAGGCTATATTAGAAACTGTTAAATAGTCGCTCCTTAAAAAGTCTCAATTCCGCAAAAAAACAATTTAATCGGACAGCCGATTACAGTTATTAAATTGCAACAATATTTCCAAAATTTTTCCACACTTCTGCTTCGCTATAGGCATCTATCGCAGCCGCAGGAACGCGAAGCGTACAGGCGGATATATCCTTTCCAAAAAATACAGATATATAAATATCTTGAGGGACAGTGCTCTCATTGATAACTTCAGTTAAACCAGTGCAATTTCCAAAAGCAAAACTCCCGATAAATGTTACCGAATTTCCAATGGTTACAGACGTTAAACCGCTGCAACCCCCAAAAGCGTAATCCCCGATAGATGTCACCGAATTTGAAATGGTTATGGATGTTAAACCGCTACATCCGCCAAAAGCGCCCATTCCAATACGTGTTACCGAATTCGGAATAGTTACCGATGTTAAACCGCTGCAACCATAAAAAGCGGAACTTTCAATAGATGTTACCGACTTTGGAATGGTTACTGATGTTAAACCAGTGCAGTAGGAAAAAGCACACGCTCCGATATCTGTCACCGAATTTCCAATAGTTACAGACGTTAAACCTGTGCACCCTTGAAAAGTGTAATTACCAATAGAAGTCACGGAATTTGGAATGTTATAAGCTCCGGTTTTTCCTGCAGGATATATCATCAGCGTGGTTTTTGTCTTATTAAACAGAACACCGTCTTCTGAACAGTATGCAGTATTATTGTTATCTACATCTATGGACATTAAACCGGTGCAACTCCTAAAAGCGCTATATCCTAAAAGAAGACTATAGTCTATAAGGACAATATCATTGCCAATCATCACGTTGGTAATATCATCTCGATACCTATACCAAGGGACATCTATTTCAAACGAATAATATGGTATTATGCCGAAGCCATTTCCGAAGCTATTTCCACTGATAGTGAGAGTTCCGTTTTCAAACAATTTCCAAGTGAGTTCTATTCCTGTTCCACTCGCTATAATAGATGATTCTTGCATGGGATAACTTGCGGTAAATAGTACTCCGCAAAAAAGAAATACGAATAACCTTGTTATTGATTTGATATTTCCGGTTTTTCTTTTCATCGTTGTAAAAATTTACAGTTAAAACATAATACCCCAAAATACATGCCGTAAAAATAATAAAAAGAATTGTACTTGTACAATTTCTTACGACTTATTTTCTGGTTAAAGGTTAAAACCCGCAATTTATTGCGGCTACTTTAGTTTCTATAAATTTATTGGTATTGTTAATTTAGTATAGAAAATGACATTTTATTTGATTTCTGGATTGCTTCTCTTCGTTCGCAATGGCGCACTGTTATTGGATTTAACGTCAGTGCGAGGAACGAAGCAACCCAAAAAATAGTAGCAAAACTATATGAATTTAACAATACCTTTTTTTCTGATTTGCTCGCCAATATGTGCTTTTTCATTTATGCAGGTTGAAAATAAAACAGGGGGACAATATTTTATATGATGCAGGTGTTTTGAATAATAGTCGAAAAAATCATATTTCAGTATTATGGAAATTCGCAACAATAAATCCGTGTTGAGAGATGGTCTTTTCAATAATTTATAAATGTTGATTCGCTCGCAATCAAGCTTTACCGCAAACCATTTTATTGTTCTGCCCTCTTTATGTATCTCTTTTCGTATCAATTCGCCTATGTGTATTTTTTCTGTCATATTGTAAAAAATAAAAAACGTGGGACAATCTCTTTTTATCTGTTCTTGAGGTCTTAGACTACCTAACCACCAAATAATTGAGCAAAGCCCACGCCGTAGCGTGAGGTTTATTTACTCTTGGTAGTTTTTGAAATTGTCTAAGTTTCAAGAACAAGAATAAAAGCAATACCTTTTTATATGTTAATTAACTCTATTTCTGCTTTATATCATGTCGTTTTATAGTTTATAATTCATAGTTCCAAAAATAATAAAATTGAGAAAACAAAAAAAGAGTAGAACAATCTACTCTTTTTGTTTTAATATTTTTTTAGTTCAGTGAATATCAGATAATAAAAAACATATCGCCGAAATATCTGCCAAATGGTACACTACCAGCCAAACTGTTACAACGCCGGGTTACCATTCATCCCAAATAGTTTTGTCAGAATTTGGTAAAAACTCAAATTCTACAATATTGCTTGATATTACCTCCGTTTTAATCTGCCTCTTCAACTTTTTATAACCATTTACATGAAAATAATATTGTATGTAGTATTTCTCTCCTTTTTTCATATTTAATTCCATTAATCTTATATCAGAAAACTTTATTGAGAGATCTTTTGACTCTGGAATTTCAACAGGCTTTGAAAAAAATACCAAAACTGGATTGTCATAATGAACATCTGTTCTTAAAGGAATTTCATTCCCTTTATCGTCTGTTAACATAAAATACAAAACAATATGTTTTGGCACTTTAATAGTTTTATTTGTGTTATTACGAAAGATCAATTCCCCTAACAAGATGTACTCATTACTTGTAATACTAAGAATACTATTATCAAGATTATAATATGTATTGTGAGATACAATTGATATTTCCTCTTTTAAAATAAGTTCCAAAGGATTTTCATTCTGAAAAAAGTTATTAAAAAACAGTATACCTATAACTATTAAATTTCTCATATTCTTAAAATCTTCTGGGTAATAAATAAAACCATTTTTTCCAGCCAAACTGATTCCAAGCAGTTTTATTCATTAATACTCAAATTCAAAAATATCACTATATATACGATCAACTTTAAGTTGCCTCTTTAGTTTTCTATTGTAACCTACATGAAAAATGTATTGTATTTTATATTTTTCCCCCTTAATTAGATTATAGCTCCATAATTCAGAATCATAAAAGTTTACTAAAACATTCTCTGATTTTGGAATTATAACAGGCAAAGGAACTATACCCCTGAAGTTTGTTAATTCAAAAAATATACTCGGATATTTTCTTGAGCCTACATCATTTCCTGTATTGTCTTTTATTACAGCATACATAATTAAATCTTTTGGTATTTTAATTTTTTTATTGGTGTTATTAAATATAACAAACTTCCCTATCAAATACCAATTTTGCTCTTCAGAATTCCACCAAGCATCTTCTCCCAAATGGGATATTGTGCAAATATCACAATAAATTACTGCTACTTCTTGAATCTTTATTTCCACAGGAAGATAGTTCCCCTGATTAAAATTCAATAATAAAATTAAAAATAATTGTGCCATAATGTTAGTTGTTATTATATTTAAAATCTTCTGGGTAATAAATAAAACCATTTTTTCCAGCCAAACTCTTGCCAAGCTATTTGCCCACCAATATATTTATCTTCTATCATATTTCTTCTGCCTATATGTAATTTCCCTGCATTACGTATCGCGTCATAATACCCTACCGTTCCATGTTTCTCCACCTTAAAACACCATATGGGCATTACTGACTCATTCACACACTCTCAAATTATTATTACCGATTTCCATATTATCATTAAATACCCGTTTAAATATTCTTTTTCTGTTATTTTCATAATAACCATTCAAAGTATATTCTCTGTTTTTGTCAAATTGATAATTTTTAAACAAGCCTGTATAGTTTCTTATCATTGTTGTATCTCCTTTTCTTACTAAAAGAAAACCATTTTTCAATTTATTTCCCATTGGATCATAAAATTCAACAATAACTATTTCATTTGTATTCATTTCATCAATTTGTTTAATAAATTTTCCTTCTGAAAAAACAGTAAAATTTATTGCTAATAAATTTACCCAAGTGTTTTTATCTGTATTGTTACTAACAGTTATTTGAATACCGTTTGTCGGTCTATTAATAACTACACAACTATCTATTAATGAAAAAGATATTTCTATTGTCTGAGACTTCGCAAGAGTTGACAATAATACCAAAACAAACATATGTAATACTTTCATATTCAAATTGTTTAAAATCTTCTGGGTAATAAATATAACCATTTTTTCCAACCAAACTGATTCCAAGCAATTTTATTAATTACCACTCAAATTCTACAATATTGCTTAATATATAATCAACTTTAAGTTGTCTCTTCAACTTTTTATAATCGTCTACATAAAGAAAGTATTGTAAATAATATTTTTCTCCCTTTTTTAAGTTAAATTCGTTTAGTCTTATATCAGCGAAACTTCTTGAATAATCTTCTGACGCTGGTATTTTAAAAGATTTAGGAAAAATTAACCAAAGTGGATTGTCAAAATGAATATCTGTTCTAAGAGGAACATTATTGCCTTTATCATCAGTTAGATTAAAATACAAAACAATATGTTTTGGCACTTCAATAGTTTTATTTGTGTTATTACGAAAAATCAATTCTCCTGATAAAATATAATCATCACTTATAAAAAAATTATCACTTAACCCCATATATGTATTGTGGGGTACAATTGATATTCCCTTTGTTATAATATCCATAGGAGGCTCACTAGTAAAACTATTAGAAAAACATACAATGCTGATAATAACAATTAAATTTTTCATAATTTTAAAATCTTCTGGGTAATAAATAAAACCATTTTTTCCAGCCAAACTGATTCCAAGCAATTTCAGTCCCCGGATTAAAAGGTAGTTCTACAATATTTTTTCTTCCTATATGTAATTTCCCTGCATTACGTATCGCGTCATAATACCCTACCGTTCCATGATTTTCCAGAATCAAACTGCCATCCGATAGTTGGCGTGGTACCCAAAGATCATCCCCTGTATAAAAAGTTCCATCTGTGAGGTTATTTATATGTGAACCTTCGTGCCACGAAGAACGCCTTACTGAACCGCCGCTTCTGTTTATATAGCCTGTTATACGACCGTTTTCTCCTTCCGGGTTAAATAATCCAATACTTGCTTTTCCGTTAGGGTCAGCATAATTTCTGGCAGGAGTTATTTCAAAATCAGGAAGAAAGCCAAACCTATCGGAAGCGAATTTTTTAAAAACCTCTGCTTTTTGTAAAAAAGCCTCACGATCACTTGGTAAATTACCGGGCTTTAAAGAATTCCCATAATCAATTTGCATTTCATGCAACATTTTATTGTAAGTTCCCACATTAGTACGAAACATCCCATAATCTTCATAATTTCTAAGAGCTTCAAAACCTGACGATGCCGCCGCAAACGCTCCACCAAAAGCGGCGCCGTAAAGCATTCCTTTTCCAATATTGCCTCCATTTAGACCAGCACTTAAGCCTCCGGTAACTGCGCCTCCTGCCATACCCCATAATACATTGTTAAGGAATGTTCCGCCACCGAGAGGAGCAAAAGCCATTCCTACTACGCCAACTGCAAAACTTTTTCCTGCTGCTTTCCAAAAATTTCCGCCATTGTTTTCGGCTTCAACGCCTGCTTTCATGGCATTTACAATTGTAAAATAACCCGAAATAATCAACCATGCCCATTCGCCGTCCGGGTCAACGTACTTGTTAGGATTTCCAAAACCATAGGCATAACGGTTAAATGACTGCGAGAAGTCGGGCGATTGAACCCAGGGATCGGGCGACAAAAAGCGTCCCAAAACAGGGTCGTACATTCTACCTTGCATGTCAACCAACTGGAATTCAGGTAAATGAACGTGTCCGCCCCAGCCTCTTATGAAATTTATTGTATTGACGGTTACATCCTGCTCGCCCCAAACATTATACGAGGCTTTGAACACTTCAGTTCCCGCGCCATCGGTTATCGAGATTATCGAACCTAAGTGGTCGGTGTGAGGATAATATATATTATCCGCCTGCCCCGTCTGTTTTACATATATCGCTCCGCCAATGTGATACATCTCTGTTGTAACGCCGTTTTCGGTTATTTTTTCGTAATTACCTGCAAATATAATGTTTTTTACCGTTGTGCCGTTCTTTTGCATCGTATATTTCGCTCGCCGGCGGTCAACTCCGTAATCAATATCAAGCGTGTAAATATCGTCATCAAGGGTCTCTATAATCCAAGCCGCTTTGTTAAAATCGTTGTATATTATTTCCTGTCCGTTTGTAATTAATCCGCCTTCGTTTTCCACCTCTGTTACTGCGTGCGGTCGTGAACTGTCGTAAGTATAACTGCCCACTCCCGTTTTGTAGTCAATATTGCCGTTGTCGGCATAATCTATCGAGGTATGTAATACTTCGGGCGTACCGTGATTAACCATAGTAAGGCGGTCGAGAGCATCATAATAGAATGTTTCTTTCTGGTTAATCATTCCTGTACGCCAGTTTAGGTTGCCTGTCTGCGGGTCGAACTCAAATTCCATGTTGCGAATTAGTGTTGCGCCTTTTTCGGTTTTCAGAGCGGTTAGATGCCCCTGAGCATTTAATGTGGTTGTTGCTTTCATGGCTCCGCCGGCTAACAGACTAACGGTTTCGGTTGCCGATATGCTGTTTAGTTGCCATACCGTTTCATCGCCTATCATTATTTTATCGAGGTTGCCGTACTGGTCATAAAAACGTTTTTCCACAACTCCGCCGTGATAGGTTACTTCGTCTACATTGCCGTTTGCATCGTAAGTATAGCCTGTTTCAAAACTGCCCTCGCCTGCAATGGTCTGCGTCTCTTTTTTCAATCTGCCGTATTCGTCATATATATAACTGAAAGCGTGTCCTGTTGTTTGGTCGGTTACGCTTTCCAACTGTCCTACGCTGTTGTAAACGTATGAGGTTATCGCCGTTCCAAGTTCGCTTTCAATCAACTCTCCCCATGCATTGTACGTGTCGGTTTGTATTATTCCGTTAGCGTTCTTTTGCTCAAGAGTTCTGCCTAAAGCATCGTATTTTAAATACTTTATGGTGTCTATGTTAGGATCTAACAGCCATGCCTGATTGCCGACATCATCGTATGCTATTTTGTAGTCAATACCCACCGCTTTAATCAACTTCGGCTGCCCCGTAGAGTGATATGTATAATTGACCGTATTGCCGTCTCTGTCAACGCTTTGCTTTATCTGTCCCCAAGCATCGTAGGTTTTTACGGTAGATAACGGAGTAGAGTTTACCGTTACGGTCTCGGTAACGCTTCGGTTTCCATACGAATAGTCGGTTTGTACGCCGTTAACGGTTTCGCTCATTAATCGTCCGTCGTTTTGATACTCATATTGGGTAGTGGCAGTTACTTCGCCGCCAAAATATGCGGTTACGGTTTCAAGCTGTCCGATGTTGTTATACTCATTAACTGTCTTAATTACAGTGTTTTTTTCTCCTGTTGTTTCCGACTCCCATTCCCTGCCGGAAGCGTCATGTTTTGCGGTTACCTGCGCCTCGCCTGTGGCTTTTGACCATCTTTTAAAACTTCCATCATTGCCGTCCCAATTTATGCCGCTTTCTGCTGTTCGCCCATCAGGGTAGGTGGTTTTTTCAAGCCTGTTCCAATTATCATATTTGTAGTAGGTTGTAAGACCGTCATAACCTGTTTTCTCAATTACATTACCCCGACTGTCGTATTCAAACTCGCTGATGCGTTCTTCGCTTCCTGCGGTGGCGGTTATTTTTTCAACAAAACGTTTTGTTGCATCGTATTCGTATTCTTCCGTCACTTCGTCAACGTCATCGCCATATGTTTTTCTTTCCTCAAGGTTGCCGTTGGCGTCATACTGCCATTCGGTAATCAGTCGTTTGTCGGCAGTGTGGGCATTTTCCGTTTGTTTGGTCATGCTTCCGGTAACTGCATCATATTCAAATTCGGTGGTTGTGATAAACTCGCCATCGTCAAAGTGTTTCCGCTTGGTTTCTACCATTCGCGGCGAGCCGAAGTCGTCAAAGTCACTGTAATTGACTATCGTATAAAATCCGCCGCCGTAGTCGGTTGTATCGCTTATGGCATTGCCTGTGGCAGCATCAATCGTATAAGTGGTGGTAGTAACATTTTCGTCAATATCTGTTTGCGTTTGTTGGGCAAGGTACATGCTGATACGTTTTCCGGTCGGATTATTGGAAACTGCCGGCGCTATATCAAACGTATTGACCGTTGTTGCCGTTTTGCCACCGCGTGTAACGGTTGTTGTCGATTCGGAAATTACAAAATAATCAGGGTCGAATGTGCTGGTTATTGTAGTTTCGATTCCGAGATTTACATTATTAGCGGTCATCTCTGTAAAACCCAAAAGTCCTTTTCCTTGGGCATGCGCCCTCAAGCCTGCGTATTCGTAATTAACCACAGTTTGATTGACTGAGCCGTTGTCTTGTTTCAGTGTTTCTACCACGTAAAAAGGTCCCGCAATATTTGGCGCTGGATACGTGTTATAGCCCTTTGAGTATATAGTTGGCTTAGTAAGAGGAGTGTATTTAAACTCCGTTTTTTGATTGTAACCGTTGGTTACGGTAGCAAGCAGTTGTCCGGGGTTGCCTGTGGCAAACTTCCAAATCTGACCGTTAGTATTAATCAACCCCAACACACCGTCTCCGAAAAAGTCGCCCTGCATTACGCCTTTGCCTAAATCTATTGAGAGACTGTTTTTTGTAGCCCATGTATAGCGGTCGGTTGGCGTTACTGTACTTTTCCCTCTGAACCGGTAAAGTATCCTGTTAACAATAAAATTACCGTTACTTTGGTTAATTTGCCCTATCAGCAAGTCGGAGAAGCCATCTGTGTCAATGTCGGCAACAATGGCACGGATGTCAATAATTGACGAGGATGTGATGTCCCCAAGTTCCTGAATAACTCCTCCGGTATAATTAGCTAAGTACAATCTGTACTTATGGGAGGTGTTTATAATACGACAGAAACAAGCAAAATCTTTAGGATTAAATGGTTGAGGAAATAAAAAATTAAAATTCGGATCACCGATAGATATGTATTGTTGCAAACCCTCATGAAAATAATAATGATAGTCGCCATTGCAATAGCAGAGGTCATTAGGATTTAGGGGATTGGTAATGGGGTCTGTCCATGTAGTACTCGTTATTTCTTCATGGCTTACCATCAATAATTCCGATATACCGTCGCCGTTGATATCCACAACTGCTAACACTGAGTTGCCGGGGGAACCGGCAGCTTCAAATTCGTAACCCGTTTTTTGAAGATATACCACCCAATGGTTATTATTAGGGTTGGTATTATAAACATAATCCAATCGACCATCGCCATCAAAATCACCCCACATGACATAATCAAATTGCAAATAATTATTGACAGGACCTGTCTCGCTCAAAGTCTGGGTTCCGTTGTATTCGTACATTTTACCGTCAATAATAAATTCCGCTTTCCCATCATGGTTAAAATCCATACTGTATTTGATAACTTTCGGGTCGCTTTCGGCAAGCAGGTTAATTCTCCGTTTCGCTATAATGGAAGGATAACCGGGATTATCAGGATTATACTCCCATATAACTACCTCTCTGCTGCTGAAAGGTAAGCCAGAAGGCAGTTGCCCCCCCCCCTGCTGCACGCAGTTGCATATTATTTGTGGTATTCCGGGAGCATCTAAATTGTAGTTATGGGTTACTACTGCCAGATCTGCTACTCCATCGCCGTTATAATCGCCCACAGACCAGGCTTGCGTCCTGTTTAAATAAGCTATAAGCGCATACAGTTTATCGTCATCAACATTGTTGTCGCACAATGCCCGTATTTTGGGTTCAAGGTCATCAGGGCTGCCCACGTGCGGATTCAATGTGAAATCGAATTTGTTAGCGTTAAAGTTAGGACCGCCGAAACTTCCCCTGTACAACGTCCATTTGTTGTCATATTGTGGAATTTGCAAAACATCGGTTATCCCGTCGCCGTCTAAATCAACGGGTATCATGTTATTCAGCGATAACCAGGAACTTGAACTGTTTGGATTATCTATATCTACTGTCGGTCCCGTCCATGTAAAAAAAGTAGAATTAAGTTTTTCGCCGTCTCCGTTTTCCTGTATAACCTCTGCCAGTTTGCTTATCGCTTCGGCAGAGTTATTTGAATAGTTAAACAGGTATTTGCCCACGCACTCATTGCCAACAAAAATAGAGATTGTCTTTAACAGCATAGTTTGAGATACGAGATTGCTAAGGTTGCGTATTGACCCTCTCCATATATCGTCGCGTTCTTCATAACCGAATTCAACTGAACAAACAACCGTTGATGCGCTATGTCCGTACTCTATTTTCTGAATATACTGTTCGCCTTTATTTGTTTCTTTGGTATACGTGTATTTGATAAAGTTATCATAGCTGTCGGTTACTCTGCTTATCATCCATGCCATAACGTTACTGCCAACGGGTTGGCTACGCGCTTCGGCAGTTTCGCCGTATTTAATGGTTTTATCGTCTTTGGTTTCCACAGTGAAAGTACTTAAATTAATAGAAGAACCTGTTCGTGTTATATCGGCATAATTTTCAATTTCGGTACGGTACGTTGTAGCTGTAAGTCCGAGAATCGAGGGGTTGGTACTTATCAGCCGTTGACCATCAAGCATAAGCCGGTCGTTCGCGCCATCATATTCAAGCTCCATTGCGCTTGCAACATCGTCATAATAAATTGTCCTGCCTGTGCGCGTTATAGCCGACAGTCCTGCAAGTCCCCAGCCTATGCCCATAGTGCCGTTGCCGCCCTGCGAGTTATATGTAACCGCCAGCTGCGGAGTCATACCGCCTACCCCCGCCGGTAAAGCAATGGGTATGTTATAGGTAGCTGCGCCTGTTGGCGACACATCGGCTGCTCCCGCTATGCTGCCCACGGCAAGGATGGGATTCAACTCCCTTTCATACTGCTCGGTAAATTCATCTTTATAGCCGTTTTCTATGAATTTCGGCGGTTCAAACCGCACCGTAGCTTGAACAGTATACGATGACGCTTTCCCTGCTTCGTAAACCGTCACTTTCAGTATGTCATTCAAATCAGCCTCAAGGCTTTTAACGTTTGTTCCTGCAGGCATCGGCTCATTAAATACAGTAATCTGTTGAGTACGATAATTATATATTCTCACATTGTCGGCAGCATTGCGCAATTCAAACGAAACGCCTGTTGTCGAGCCTTGAATATTGGCTGCGGGTGCGCTCTGGTTTTTAAAATAGGGATATGATTTTGTTTCCCATATCTCCCATAAATCGTCAAAATCCCAACCTGAAAATGTAACTTGTTGCTGCATTTGTGCAGTTGTCTTGCCGTAAACGCCTGCCGCGCTTGGATTGTTGCCCACACCGTTTATCTGTCCTGCAATGTCCGTATCAAAGAAACTGTTTGTAATGCTGCTACCGCCGCTACCCACTAATCCGCCGGCATTAACGCTGCCGCTAACGGTGCCGGAGGCATAACAATTGGTAACATTGCCGCCGGAATGTCCCGCCAAACCGCCGACAGTGTTGCTACCGCTGACGTTTACCAAAGCGTAGCTGTCTGTAATATCGCCGCCGTTTTGGTATCCAACCAAGCCACCGACATAGTTTTGACCCGTAATGCCTGATGAGGTTTCTACTCCGAGATTTTTTATCGCAGCGCCGTCAGTGTAGCCAAACAAGCCAACATTATTTGTACTGCTACGGTCTATCCACAGTCCGGTAATCATGTGTCCATCACCGTCAAAGCTGCCGGTAAAGCGATTTGTATTATCTCCAACAGGCAGCCATCCTGCCGTATTCCATTGGGCATAACCCGCGCCGCCCGATTCAAGATAAGCCGTAAGGTCAATATCATTGCCAAGTTTATAGTGTGCCGAAAGGTCAAGGCGTACGTCATCAAGTTCTTCAGGAGTGGTAATAATATAGGTAAACGTGGAAATTTCGGCAGTTACAGGCTGCGATGGCATTTTTCCTGCCTCATAAACCGTAAGTTGCAGCGTGTCGCCCAACTGCAAAACGTAACTTTTAATAACTATCCCGGCTGCCAAAGGCGCATGAAGCGTGGTAGTCTGCTCGGTACGATAGTTATATACCCGGACGCTGTCGGCGGCATTGAGCAATTTAAAAGAAATACTGCCCGGATTGCCTGTTACGTCATACACCGGAGCGCTTTGATTTTGAAAATAGGGATAGGTTTTCTTTTCCGATATTTGCCAAACATTTGTAAAATTCCAGTTAGCACCGGTAAAAGTGGCTTGCTGTTGCATTTGCGCCGTTGTTTTGCCATAAACGCCTGTCGCGTTCGGGTCGTTGCCTGTGCCGTCCATTTGTCCTGTTATGTCCGTATCAAAGAAACTGTCTGCCGTGCTGCCGCTATCTTGATAACCAATTATGCTACCGACATAATAACCGCCGCTTACGCTGATAGCAGCATAGCTATTAGAAATGCTGCCATTGTTGGATTGAGTTCCCACTAATCCGCCTATATAAGAGCTGCCGCTAACACTGCCAGTAGCATAAGAGTTTTTGATGCTGCCGTTAATTTGGAGTCCTATCAGTCCGCCAACTGTACTGCCGGTAGATGTAATACTGCCATTAACGTAGCAATTGGTAATACTGCCACCATTCTCCTGATAACCCGCCAAACCACCGGCAATACTGAGAGATGCGGTAACATTTCCGGAAAAATAACTGTTGGTAATAATACTTTCCGAGTTTCTTCCTGCCAATCCGCCGACATGAAAGCTGCCGTTAACATCGCAGATGGCATAGCAATTATCAATTTTGCTACCGTCATATTGATTTCCAACAAATCCGCCAACAAAGTTGCCATTACCAATAACTTTGCCGACAAAACGGCTATTCATAATAATGCCTCTGGATGCTCCAACCAATCCGCCTACAGATTGGTTGCCGCTAACATCGCCGGTAGCATAACTATTTGCTATGTTGCCACTCCATTGATGTCCAACCAGTCCGCCGGCATAGTCATTGCCGCTAACACTGCCTGAGCTAAAACAATTTGTGATACTGCCGTTGCTAAAATATCCCACTAATCCGCCTGCATAGTTGCTATTACAGATAATTTTGCCGGTTGCATAACTGTTTTCAATACTGCCGAATCCTATATGTCCCACGAGTCCGCCAACACCAACTTCGCCGCTAACACTACAGGAACTAAAACAATTTGTGATACTGCCGTTGTTCAAAGCTCCCACAAACCCGCCAACAAAGTAGTTGCCGCTAATGTTGCCGAAAACATGGCAGTTTTCAATGCTACCACCGTATTGCAGTCCAATTAGTCCACCAACAATATCTTTACCTCTAATGCCTTCAGGGGAAATTTCTATATCAAGGTTTTTAATGGTTGAATTAAGCGTATGACCAAACAGACCGACACAACTGTCGCTACTGATACGATTTATCCATAAACCGGTAATCTTGTGTCCGTTGCCGTCAAAACTGCCTGTAAAAGGTTCGGAAATGGTGGAGCTGTAAGTTCCAATCGGCAGCCAGCCTTCGTTGCCCCATTTGGTGTAGCCCGCACCGCCTGGGTCAAGGTAAGCAGTTAAGTCAATATCATTATTTAATTTGTAATGAGCCGTCAAGTCATTACGCACGGCATCTAACTGCTCTGCTGTGCAAATCAGGTATGGGGCTGACGCCGAGCCGTCTCCGCCGCAAAACTGTACTGTATTATTAATGCCTTGCCATTGCAAGGAAGGATAGGAGATGTTTTCACTGATTCCCCAAATATTGGTAAAATCCCAATTAGTAAATGTGGCTTGCTGCTTCATTTGCGCCGTTGTTTTGCCTGCAACGTTTGTATTTGTACCGCCGCCTGCGCCAATGGCGTTTATCTGTCCTGCAATATCCGTATCAAAGAAACTGTTTATCGCGCTGCCGCCGCTCTCTTGATATCCGATTGCTCCGCCAATATTGGTATTGCCTGTAACGCTGATAGCGGCATAGCTGTCTTCAATACTGCCAGAATATTGCGCTCCCGTCAATCCGCCGACCATGTTTCCGGTAGCAATAATACTTCCCGTAGCGTAGCTGTTTTCAATACTGCCGTCATTCTCCTGATAGCCGACCAAGCCGCCTGCAACAGCGTTGCCGTTATTATTAATCGTAGCGGTAACTGTTCCGTTAAAATAACTGCCGGTAATGAAACTGGCTGAACTTCTTCCAACCAATCCGCCAACATTGCTGTTGCCGGTAATAGTTGTGGCGGCGGCGTAACAATTCACTATACTGCTGGTGGTTTGTGCAGAAACAATACCGCCGACAAAATTACTCCTGCTGCTAATGTCGCTCCCCGTAACATAACAATTCTCGATGCTACCACCGTTGGATTGTATTCCAACAATACCGCCAATATAGGTGTTGCCGCTGACATTACCGTTAAAATAACTGTTTGTAACGGAGCCGAATGCGTTTCTTCCCGTTATACCGCCAACATATCTATACCCGCTAACGTTGCCGACTGCATAACAATTATTGACTCTGCAGATGTTTTGTAGCACTCCAATAAGACCGCCAACATATTCACCGGTACCGCTAACATTTCCAATAATATGGCAACCTGTAACGGTTCCACTGTTTTGGGTTCCTATTAATCCGCCGACATAGTTATTGCCGCTTACACCTTTAACGGAGATTTCTATTCCGAGGTCTTTAACAGTTGCCTGTCTGGTATAGCCAAACAGACCAACATTGTTTGTGTTGCTGCGGTCTATCCACAGACCGGTAATTCTGTAACTGTTACCGTCGAAACTGCCTATAAACCATGTGTCGCTATCACTTGTACTGTTATCGCCGATGGGATACCAGCCTGCATCTCCCCATTGGGCATAACCTGTGCCGCCCGGTGCAAGATAAGCCGTAAGGTCAATGTCATTACCGAGTCTGTAGTGTTTGTCCAAACCATTGCGCACGGCGTCAAGCTGTTCGGGAGTGGTAATAATATAAGGGTCTGTAGCTGTGCCTGTGCCGCCGCTGAAGAAACTGTTTACTGCCTGTATCAAATACGCCGGTTTTTTTCCTGCCTCGTGAACAAGTAAGTAAAACACATCGTGTGTATGCGAAACAAAACTTCTGGATATTGCTCCTGCACCCAATTGGGAATAAGCAACAACAAGCTGCATTTCGCGGTTATATACCTGCACACTGTCGGCGGCATTGCGCAATTCAAAAGAAATGTCGTTTGTGGTGTGCAAAGCATTGGTTACGGGAGCGCTTTGATTTTGAAAGTAGGGATATGATTTTGTACTCCAGATTTGCCAATGACTGGCAAAATTCCAACCTGCCGCAGTAAATGTGGACTGCTGCTGCATTTCGGCAGTAGTTTTGCCGATAACTCCTGTCGCGCCCGCATTGTTGCCTACGCCGACTGTCTGCTCGGTGGTTTGAGTATCAAAGAAGCAATCTGCCGCGCTGCAGCCGCTATCCTGAAAGCCGATTACTCCGCCGACGTCGGTTCTGCCGTTAACATTGCCTACGGCATAGCTGCCGGTAATGTTACTGCCGCCGGCCTGCCATCCTATAAGCCCGCCGACTTTGTCTCCGGTAGCCGTAACGCTGCCCGTTGCGTAGCTGTTTGCCACGCTGCCGCTACTGTATTGATAGCCGACCAAACCGCCGGCGCCGGCGTTGTTGTTATTCATGGTAGCTTTGACAATGCCGGAAAAATAACTGCCCGTAACGGAACAGGAGGATTGATATCCCACCAGTCCGCCGACAGAACTTCTTCCGCTAACAGCGCCAATGGCGTAGCAGTTATTGATAGCGCCGCCGGACTGTACTCCAACCAGACCGCCAATAATATCTGTACTGCCGCTGACAACACCGATAAAATAACAGTTGGCAGTGTTGCCGGTGCCCGCTCCGAAAATCCCGCCCAAATAACCGCGTCCGGTTACGTTGCCTGTTACGTAGCAATTTGTAATGACGCTGTTGCTCTCTACTCCTGCCAGTCCGCCGACATAACTGCCGCTGCCGGCGTTGACGCCTTCAGGGGAAATTTCTATACCAAGGTTTTTAATAGCGCCGCTTCTGATGAAACCGAACAGTCCGACATAGGACGTATTGCTGCGGTTTATCCAAAAACCTGTAATTTTATAACCGGCGCCGTCCAAACCACCGGTAAAAGGATTATTGATGTAGTCTCCGATATGCAGCCAGCCTTCATTGCCCCATTTAAGATAGCCGGCGCCGCCGGAAGAAAGGTAGGTTGTAAGGTCAATATCATTATCCAGTTTATAGTGAACCAAAAGGTTTTTGCGTATGGCGTCAAGCTGCGAAGGATTAGTAATAATATAAGGGTTGGCGGAAGTGCCTGTACCGCCGCTGAAGAAATTATTTACTGTTTCAATCACATGCGAAGGCTCATTGCCTGCCTCGTAAACCATAAACCTAAGCATGTCGGTCGGCTGAGATACAAGACTTTTATTAACAGTCCCTGCCGGCAGGGGAGCATAAAACGTAATAACATGTTGCATATCACTGTTATATACCCGGACGCTGTCGGCGGTATTGCGCAAATCAAATGAAACGGATGTTGCGGTATGCGACACATTTGCCGCCGGAGCGCTTTGGGTTTGAAAGTAGGGATACGACTGGTTTTGCCAAATTTGCCAGTCATTGGAAAAATTCCAGCCTGCGGCGGTAAAAGTGGCTTGCTGCCGCATTTGTGCTTTTGTTCTGCCGGTAACGCCTGCCGCGCCTGCATTGCTGCCTACGCCGTTTGTCTGCTCGGTGGTTTCAGTATCAAAAAAACAGCCTGCCGCGCTGCCGCCCACATCTTGAAATCCGATTACCCCGCCGACATAGCTGTTGCCGTCAACGGTAACGGCGGCATAGCTGTTTGTAACGCTGCCGCCGGCTTGCCATCCTATAAGCCCGCCGACCTGATGCCCTGAAGACCTGACGCTGCCGACAGCATAGCTGTTTAAAATGCTGCCGTTGCCCGTTTGATGTCCGACCAGACCGCCGATATAAGTATCAACAACGATGAGATTGCTTGTAACGTTTCCTGAAAAATAACTGCCCGTTATATTACCGGCAGAGCTTCTGCCGGCTATGCCGCCGAGATAGGTTCTGCCGAAAATGTTGCCGGCGGCATAACTGTTAATGATACCGCCGCCGCCGGACTGTATTCCCGCAAGACCGCCGACATAGTTATTGCCGCTGACACTGCCTGTAAAATGGCAGTTAGTAATAAGACCGCCGGAACTTGCTTGCTGTCCCGTTAATCCTCCCGTATAATTGGTGCCGAAAATGTTGCCGGTAACATGGCAGTTTGTAATGACGCCATTGGCTTGGTATCCCGTTAATCCGCCGGTATTTTCTCTGCCCCTTATTCCTTCAGGGGAAATTTCCAGCCCAAGATTTTTAATGGTTGCGCTGCTTATATAGCCGAACAGTCCGACAATGTTCGTGCCGCTGCGGTCTATCCACATACCTTTAATTTTATAACCGTCACCATCGAAATTGCCGGTAAAGCGGGTAGTATTATTTGTTGTGGTGTTATCGCCGATGGGCTCCCAGCCTGCCGTATTCCATTTGGCATAACCTGCTCCGCCCGGTGCAAGATATGCCGTAAGGTCAATATTATTATTTAACTTATAATGAGCCGCAAGATCGTTGCGCATAAGGTCTAACTGCTCTGGGGTACAAATTATGTATGGGTTTAATGCTGAGCCGTCACCACTGCCGCATTGTACGTTACAATTACCGCTAAGTCCTTGCCATTGCAGGAAAGGATAGCTGGTGCTTGCACAAATATCCCAAATATTGGTAAAATCCCAGCCTGTAAAAGTAACTTGCTGCCGCATCTCGGCAGTAGTCTTGCCTACAACGTTTGTATTTGTGCCGCCGCCCGTACCAGTGGCGTTTATCTGTCCTGCAATATCCGTATCAAAGAAACTGTTTGACGCACTGCCGCCGACATCCTGATACCCGATTACTCCGCCTACATCGAAGTTGCCACTAACGGTATTTACCGCATAGCTATTGGTAATGCTGCCTACGGCTTGCCCTCCTGTCAACCCGCCAACCCAGCCGGGGGAGGTAACGCTGCCTGTAGCATAGCTGTTTTCAATACTGCCGCCATTCTCCTGAGACCCTGCCAAACCGCCTGCAACAGCGTAAGAAGCGTAAACATTGCCGGAAAAATAACTGCCTGTAATATAACTGTCGGAGTTTATTCCTGCTAAACCGCCAACATTACTATAGCCACTTACGTTACAGATCGCATAGCAATTCTCTATACTGCTGCCGTCGTATTGATTTCCAACCAGTCCGCCGATAATGGTACCGCTGCCGATAACAGCGCCGATATAATAACAATCGGCAAGTTTTCCGGTGGAACTCTCCGAACCTCCTGCCAATCCGCCAATAAAGTTGTCGCCGCTAATGTTTCCGGTAGAGTAACTGTTCGTAATGCTGCCGAGGAATAGCCCCGCCAGTCCGCCAATAAAGTCATTGCCGATGACATTACCGGAGGAGTATGAACCGATAATGCTGCCGCCGGCACTCTGATATCCAACCAGTCCGCCAATAAAATCAATGCCGCTAACCTCAGCAACAGTATGGCAATTCGTAATGGCACAGGAAGATATCCCCGCCAGTCCGCCAATAAAGTTGTCGCCGCTAACACTGCCGGAGGAGTATGAACCGGTAATGCTGCCGCTATCTTTGATCCCCGTCAGTCCGCCAACATAATAGTTGCCAACAATATTGCCGATAAAGTGGCAATTATCAATAATACCGCCGGAGTATTGATTTCCAGCCAGTCCGCCAATAAAGTCATTGCCGATGACATTGCCGGTAACGTAACAGTTATCAACATTGACTAAGCCCAAAACTCCAACCAGTCCGCCAATATTGATGTCGCCGCCGTTGACGCTGCCGGAGGAGTATGAACCGGTAATGCTGCCGCTATCTTTAAATCCCATCAGTCCGCCAACATGATTATTGCCGACAACATTGCCGATAAAGTGACAGTTATCAATAATACCGCCGGAGTATTGATTTCCAACCAGTCCGCCAACATAGTCATTGCCACTGACATTGCCGGTAACGTAACAGTTGTCAATATTGACCAAGCCTATAAGTCCAACCAGTCCGCCGACATAATTATCGCCGATAACTTCTGCAGGGGAGATTTCTATCCCTGTGTTTTTAATGGTTGTATTAATTGCATGTCCAATCAGTCCGACATAATCCGTACCGCTACGGTTTATTAACATACCTTTGATTTTATAACCGTCGCCATCAAGGCTACCCCAAAAAGGAGTGTTATTATCGCCGATCGGCTCCCAGCCTGCCGTGTTCCATTTGGTATAACCGGCTCCGCCCGGTGCAAGATAAGCCGTAAGGTCAATATCATTACCTAATTTATAATGTGCCGCAAGGTTGTTGCGCATGGCGTCAAGCTGCGCGGGGGTGGTAATAATATAAGGGTCGCCGGAGGTTCCCGTGCCGCCGCTGAATTGAGCATGTGCCGCATTGCTCCACAACAGGATACCGATGAATATAAGGAGTAAAGGTCTTTTCATAATCATATCATATATAGTGGTTAGTGCATTAGTGATTAGTGGTTAGTTTTCATTGTCATAACTCTTAGTTTTTAACTCTTAACTTGTTCAACTCCTAATTCATAATTTCTCATTGTTTAATGATTCTCCATTCGCTTCTCGATGTGCCTTCAATTAAAATGAGTATGTACATTCCGGGAGGATAGGGCGAGAGGTCGAGTGAAACGGACGATTCAAAATTGTTTACCTGACGAAGCAGGCTTCCCTGCAAGTTGTACAATAGCAATCGGGCGTCCTGCATTTCGCCGTATCCCTGAAACTCTATCTGCAACAACCCGCGAGTCGGATTGGGATAAATAACTACATTGCGTTCGCCGAGCCTGTCTTCGTATTTCGGCATTTCATAATCGTCAGGCATTAACGATCTGGTTTGGGGATCATCTTCTTCTGACGAAGAATTTCGCGGAGACGTTAATATAATGGTGCGGCTCGTGCGGTTGCCTGCGGCATCATACGTGTATAATACCTGCCCGAAAACATCGGGAGCAAACCACATTATTATTAAAAGGAGTAAAAATTTTTTCATAGCGGTTAATTAATTGTCAACTGTCAATTATCAATTTTCAATTCCCTTGAAGGGTTTGAGTGGGCTGTTCTTTCAAAAGCGGTTCTGAAGTTAAACTCTTTATAGAACGGACTTTCGGGATTATGACACAGAACGCAGTGTATCTCACTTGGCTCAACCAAACCGTTTCTCATTGCAAGGTTGCGGTCTTGCATAACCGCCTGCGACCTGTAAGCGCTTCCCGCTCCATGGCAGCTCTCGCACGAAACGCCTTCGGCTTGCTTTTTTTCGGAGGTGCGCT
>Ga0099364_10004668_pt1 | contig 20689 bp, 18 predicted proteins | sample TergutTh196P3_FD_73070 | JGI IMG/M metagenome (GOLD analysis project Ga0099364, IMG submission 73070) | Microcerotermes parvus P3 segment gut microbial communities from Pointe-Noire, Republic of the Congo - Th196 P3 | ecosystem: Host-associated > Arthropoda: Insects > Digestive system > Gut ... | reverse complement strand
CGTGTACCCGCTTATTTCGGAGGGTAGGATAGTGGCTAGTCCGCCAGCTTTGGGAGCTGGATATCGGGGGTTCGAATCCCCCCTCTCCGAGGAGCTAAACCTTTGCTACAGCGGAAGGCATATCAAAATATGCAGCCAGCTCCGGGAGCCTGCCCATTCTTCGAATGAACAGCCCCCTCATTGCTGGCTGCAATTTATAAGAGGAGTACCTTCCGCTGTGCAATGATTAATCAGAACAGAGTCTTCTGCATGGCTATGGGGATTCGAAACGCGAAGTAATGCATGCGAAACATTGAGCATGTTTAAAAGAAATGTAACACGGCGAGCCCCCCAGAAATTTTATCATGAAAGAAAATTTATTGGGGGCAGAGCACTTCTGAAAAAATCTTCAAGGCGAAAGCCTTGCCAAAGAAATGCCAGTGCAGGACGCACTGGGAAGTGCGCAGGCGGCCTGTAAGCCCGAAGCAGGACGCTGAGGGCTGAAAGGCGAATCCCCCCTCTCCGAGGAGCTAAACCTTTGCTACAGCGGAAGGCATATCAAAATATGCAGCCAGCTCCGGGAGCCTGTCCATTCTTCGAATGAACAGCCCCCTCATTGCTGGCTGCAATTTATAAGAGGAGTACCTTCCGCTGGTTCTATTAATAAAGAGAACAGCTTTTTCATTTTTTATACATACATTAATCATGGGCAAAGGGAATCTTGTATATATGAGATTGAGTGGGAGGTTTTGTTCTGTTTCATTTAAGTTAGCAGAAGGTAATCTTCTGCTGGCTACAATTTCCGAGAACAGAACCTTCTCATCCAATATATAACGTTAATTTGTTGACATTGGCGTTATAAATATGTAAAATACTACTGAGGAGACAAAAATGAATACTCCAAAGTCAAATGTTAATGTCAAAATTGATGCTGCTGTGAAAGAAAAAGCTATTCATCTTTTGGATCAAATGGGAATAGATCAAACAACGGCGATTAATATGTTTTACAGGCAAATTATTGTAGAGCGCCGTCTGCCATTCCAGCCAAGGGTGTCTCAAATCTATGGTGAACAATTGCTTGATCTTATCAGGAATAAAAAAATTCCCAATATTAAACTTCCTTCTGATAAAAATGGCAACGCTTATATAGATAAGAAAGAGCATCCGGATCTCTATGATTGGGCAGTGAATGGTTAATGAATATTTTTGATATTATGATCGCCTAAAAATCAACGAATGGTTAAAGGCAGGGCTTGATAGGGAATCTTATATCGACACAAATCAACAACCCCACCGCAAGCAGTGGGGTATGTTGTTCTTTTAAGGAATTGGACTCGAGTTTAATACCTTTTAAGAACGCCCCAGAGGGGCGAGGTATTAAACCCTCGCCACGAATAAAACTGTCACTTTGCCATTATCTTCAGTTGATCTTGATAATCCCATTGGTACACTTACTGAATCTGATGTATTGAAATTGATTGATTTCTTATCAACCTGAAGCATCACACATGGAAAAAATATACATACCAATAACTAAAACGGGGGCACGAGAGCAACCAAAAGTGCAAACAATGAAAAAATGGTGACTGACACCTCAGCATGACCAAAAAGAAAAATAAACGAATGGCGCGAATGTACGCGAACTTTAAATTCTCACAAACAGCTATTTTACATAAATACCACATATGGTTTCGGTATTTGTCGATAGTTTATGATGTTGTGACTGACGCCTCGGCGTGACCATGAAAAAATGGTGACTGACACCTCAGCATGACCTTTCACACTTGGTGTTTTCGCTTACTGCCTGCTCCAAAAAATTCCACTTCTAGTATACGTCCCAGATCTGCGTCCATTTTGGTTATAAACACCATCAAAAACGCTATCAAATGCAACAAAACCACCATCCCCTAGCCTAACATCATTGCCAATAGCAATCCTGGATAAATTAGTATTACCAAATGCCATTGCTCCAATAATAGTAACACTATTCGGTATTACAACACTGGTTATAGGGTTTATTTGAAATGCACGTTCTTCAATAATTCTTACACTGTTGCCTAGGGTTACACTTGTAAGATTACTTTGTTCAAATGCCATTGCCCCAATAGTGGTAACACTATTAGGAATTACTACACTTGACAGCTCTTTAAATTGAAATGCCCTTCTTCTAATTTCAACAACAGGTAAATTATTCATTCGTTCAGGAATTGTGATAGACCTATTTGTCCCACTATAACCAACAACACTTACTGATCTTCCATCAGGTAAGACAATTCCGCCAAAACCATTTTCAATAAATTCGCACCACATATAATCGTTACCCAAACGATAATAGGTACCTGCTCTACGTCCAGTTTCTTCATATATCTGTTCAAAATTCATGCCAAATGGAAGGACTTCGAAATTAACATTTGCGCTTAATGTAATCTGGGTGAGGGTATTATTTCTATCAGTAAATGCACCTCTTCCAATTGAAGTAACACTATTGGGGATTGTTACAGCGGTTAGACCTTTGTCCCAAAATGCTCCTACCCCAATCTCAGTAACAGGTAAGTTGCCGAAATGAGAAGGGATCGAGATAACAGAGCTTGTGCCGCTGTAATGAACAATTCCTACTCCTCTGCCATCGGCTGTAACAGATGCAATGAAACCATTTTCTAAATAAAGCGCCCTGCGTCCCAAATTATTGTACCTTACCCCAATCTCGTCATCAAAGGCATTTGGGGCAATAGTGACATTGGCGGGAATGGTCACGCTGGCAAGTAGATTACTAAAAAATGCATTATTTCCAACTGTTTCTACTCGATTACCTATGGTCACGGTAGTAAGTTGATTGTTCGCAAACGCCCAATTCATTATCGAAGTAACGCTGTCGGGTATGATTATGCTGGTTAATTGATTGTATCTAAATGCACTGTCCTCAATACTGGTAATACGATTACCGATTGTTACACTGGTAAGTTGATTATTCATAAATGCATACCGTTCAATGGAGGTAACGCTGTTGGGGATAATTACATTAGTAATTTGATTATTCCTAAACGCTCCAGAACCAATAGAAATAACACTATTAGGAATAGTTACACTAACAAGCTGATTATTAAAAAAAGCTGCGAAATCAATAGAAACAACACCATCAGGAATCGTTACGCCGGTTAGCCCTTTAGCTCTGAAAGCATCTCTCCCAATCTCCGTTACAGGCAGGTTCCTTATACGCGGGGGTATGTTAACCGCAGTTCTATTCCCGATGTACCCTGTAATCCTTATTGCCCTTCCGTTGTCGATTACTTCAACTTCAAAGTCGCTTTCTGGGTCGGGCTGCTGGGCAAAAACGGTGAAACACGAAACCAGTATTAATGCAATAGCTAAGATTGTTTTTTTGGTGGTCATGGGTATGCTCCTTTTGTTATAGAAAATAATGGGGAAAATGATATGTGATTAATGTTTCTATTTGTCAGTAAACGTAAAAATGCAGGGGGGGGGTGAAAAACTTTTCTGTACAATGTTGGTTTTTTACCGGTTTTATTTGATACATACTGGAATAATATAATAAACTAGAAAATACTGCAATCGGTGAGGCAAAGGTGAAAGACACTATAATTTCAAGCAAGCAATGGAAACTCAAAGGTGTCAGACATTAAATTTTCCTGATACCTTTCAAGATTTGCTCATAGACATTAATTCCTTACAGGCAATCCAGAAGGTTCTGCTTTGGCTAATTATTGATCAGTGGAAGGTACTCTTCTCTGGTATTGCAGCCAGCAATGAGGATCCTCGCCAATTCGAAGAATTGGTGAGGGTTCCGGAGCTGGCTGCATATTAAGATGTGCCTTCCGCTAGACATGCTATGCAACACCATAAAGTAATTAGAGTTTTTACATATTTTTGTCGAAACGCATAGACAAAATTTGATTTATGCTATATTCTTGACACATGAAAACCACAACAATTAATTATGCTGAATTAATTAACAGGGACATTATTAATACAATTAAATCGGTGGATAATTCCATTATCCGAATTTCCCTTAATCTGGTTAAAATAAAATCGGAAAAGCTCTACTTCGGTTTAGGCTTTGATAAAATGAGTCAGTATTTGAAAAATCTGATTCAAGCCACCAAAAAAGACCGCAGCAGCATCTATAAGTGGCTTCAAATGGGTGAAGTCTATGTAAAATACAGGGAAAAACTGGAAAGAGCGGGTTTTAATACAATGGATAGTATGACCAAACTCCCTTTTTTGGAAAGAGCCCTGAAGAATAATCCCCAAAAAGAGGTATATGACAATATAGTAAAGATGAGTCAAAGGGAATTTGCCAATTATGCCAGATCAATTGTAGAAATCAATGTTGATATTTCTGAAAGTACCGATGGAATGATCAGAGAAGTGGAAGAGAACAAGGATCACATATTTTTTTACAGGGAAAAAGAAGCAGTTATTGTAAGAAATATTTTTGGAAAAAGGTCATTAAAGAATCTTTTAACCTTAATCAGGATGGCTTTTAATGTTATTGCAAGAAAGGATTTTGTGGTCACTGTTAGTTTAAGAAACTACAATGAATACAGGAAATTTATTCCGATAGCACGAAAGGCAAAGGAAAATCTGCAAGAGCTGATGGATAAAAACCCCGGTAACTATGATCTTCTGCGAATTACTAATTCACAAAGGTTGCTAAAATAATTATGTTGAATTTTAAGTAAAATTTATCTATAATCATTACATTAGAAGGAGAAAATATGCCTAATATAAAACCAGTTTCAGATTTAAGGAACTATGCTGATGTTTTAAAAGATATTGGATCTGGTTCTCCAGTCTACCTTACAAAGAATGGTAGAGGCCGCTATGTTATTCTCGACATGGAAGAATATGAGAAGAAAGAGGCTATTATTAAACTAATGATGGAGCTGGAGAAAGGCAGAATTTCCGGAGATAAAGAAGGCTGGCATAAACTGGACAATATAAAAACAGAATTTGGAATTTTATGACCAATCTTGTCTTTTCAACAGAAGCAAGACAGGACTTAAAAAAGATTCAGGAATATATTTCCAACGAACAGGAAAGTCCTCAAGCTGCCTTAAAAGTTATTGAAAATATTCTAAATAGAATTGAAAGGCTGATAAGTTTTCCTGACACTGGGACTTTACTTTCACCGAAAATAAATTTCCCGACAAATTACCGATATGCCAGAGCAGTAAGTCATTTAATCTTCTATCGTCATGAAAATAGTAATATCTACATTGATAGAATAATACATGAAAAGAGGGATTTTATTACAATTTTGTTTCCTGATAAATCAGAAGACTAGAATCACTTGATATCAACTACAACACTTTACCCATAGACATGAATTCCTTACAGGCAATACAGAAGGTTCTGCTTTGGCTAATTATTGATCAGTGGAAGGTACTCTTCTCTTGTATTGCAGCTAGCAATGAGCCGATGTATATATCCATATTAAATCACTTTTCCCATGACGGAAAATGTATTAACAGAAATTTTATTGAAAAGGTGGGGAACGGTGAGAAACTTCGTTTCTCTAAGCAAAAAATTTGCGAGTTTACGAGCATGTTTTGCGGGTCTGTTACCCCCTTTATATTTGATGTCTTATTTATATTCAGCATGGGAAAAGGGTGAGCCTATGGATGATTACCTCGGAGCAGGCTACGTATTAAGGTTATACATTCAATTATTGTTTATTGACGAATGCTTAAAGATGATTTAACCTAAAACCCATGCCACCGGAAAAAATGGACAGATTCCAAATCTCGATAAAAAAAAGGGATGAGTTTGATTTTCAGGATTCAGAATACTGGAAACATGCTTCAATAGCAGAAAAATTACAGACAATAACTTATTTAAGGGAATGTTTTTATGGAGAAAATGCAACTTCAAGGCATCCCTCTGATGCCAGACGACTTCTTAGAATTCATACAATGCTTAAACTCAAATAGCGTCCGGTATTTACTGGTAGTTCTCCAACTCAAATCGATGTAATAAATGAAGCCGATGGTATTGATTTCGATGATTGTTTCCTGCGAAAAGAAACAATCCAGGTTAACGGAGTAGATGTTTTTTTAATTTCCAGGAATGATTTGATAAAAAATAAAAAAGCAAGTGGAAGAACTATGGATATTGCTGATGCTGAAAAACTTGAAAGCCAATAAGTAAAAACCATATTTCCTCATGGACATGAATTCCTTACAGGCAATGCAGAAGACTCTGCTTTGGCTAATTATTGATCAGTGGAAGGTACTCTTCTTCTTGAGATGAATCTATTACCCATGTTCAATGTATTAACAGATAATTAATTGAAAAGGTGGGGATGGGGGTAGGCAAAAATTTGCTTTAGCATTTTTGACTGCTCCCATACCCCCTTTCGAAATATTGCTATGTCTTAATTTACATGGGTAAAGGATTTACAGAAAACTTCGAATAACCAATGCCGCAAGCTCAAGATTCGTAGTATTGGCAACAATGAAAATCCCTACCTGCTGGGAGCCAAAGATGGATCTCATTTGCTCGTTAGCGGAAATGTCTATTCCAAGAGGGGGGGTTCTTTCACCTGTTGTAACCTGAACATTCTGGTCATTGGTTCCCAGTATATCAAAGTCAAGGAGCATGTTTTCTGCTTCCAGCATTTGGATTTCCTGGGCGGTTAAAATTTCTGACAGGGGCATAAAGGTGCTGCCCTGAGCCATGTTCAGGGCATTGTCCATATTGGCAATTATAATGTCCACTTCACGGGCGGTTATCATTCCGGAGAGTCTCATGATTAGACCCATTGCCATGGAGGGGTCGGCATTCTGGGCTGTTGTGCCCATCAACATTGCGGTAAAGAGGGGCTCTCTTTCTTCTATTGTAAGCTCGGGCATTTGCGTTATAAGGGATGTGCCATATTCAGATATGGCGGGAATATTAAGGGGCAATGCCACAAAGAGGATCTGAAACTGGTTTGGTCTTTCACTTGAGCAGGTGGAAAAACCCATAAAAACAAGGAAAATCAAAAAAAGTAAAATTACCTTTTTAAATGTCTTCATACTATTTACGTTATTAACCTTATTCATTATTTCCGCCGGTAGAAACCATTCCCTTGGCATTATCCAAAATGGAAGAAATCTGCTTGCTTGCCATATTTACCTCGTTAACCTGTTTTGTAACGTTAACTGAAATTTGCTGAAGGGTCTGCATTTCGCCTGATATGGAACTGCTTTGTTCATGTATGTCCTTGCTTCCGTTCCTGACTTTTTCTGTTTCTTCATGAATGGATTTTAAAGCCCTAAGGATTTGAGCTCCGCCGACTGACTGTTCCTCTACGGCATGATTAACCTGCGCAAATGCTTTTTCGAGCGTGGAAATTTCGTTAAATATCATTCCCATTGAATGTACGGTTTCTTCGGTAACTCCGGTAATGCTTTCTATGGATTGTTCCATAAGGGTGATCTCGGTAGAAATGGCCTTGGATTCATTGCTTGCAAGTTCGGCCAATTTGCGTACCTCGCTTGCCACAACTGCAAAACCCTTGCCTGTTTCGCCTGCATGGGCAGCTTCAATGGCGGCATTCATTGCAAGTAAATTGGTTTTGGCGGCAATGTCTTCAATAATTTTATTGGCTTCCTGCAGCATCTTGGATCTTTCGGAAAGATGTCCAACTTCCTCGGCAAGCTTCTGTAACATGGTATTGCCGGAGGACGAAGAGGTGCTGAGTGTCTCGGCGGTCTTGCTTATCTCCATGGAAACCGAACGTATTGAATCTATATTGGCAACCATTTCTTCTATTGATGATGATGAATTATCAATATGCTCGGCCTGCAATAAAACGGCTTCTTCCAGATTATTTATGGAATTAACAATTTTGGAAATATGTTCGGAAGTCGAATCCACCGAGCGAAGCTGGGTATTTGTATCTTCCATAGTTGCTTCCATGTTACCGGAAATCAAGCCAAGAGCCTGGGAGGATTCCATAATTACCTTGTTCAACTCCCTGCCGTCATCTGTTGCCTTTTGTAAATGACCGCTGATTTCATGGGTTGCCTTGTCGATTTCCATTTTTAGATTATCCCTTTCAAACAAAAGGGTTTCGTTGAGTTTCTCTTCTTTTTTATCTTTAAGGATATTAATCCATTCAAATATCACTGTAAGGATAAAGACAAGGAGATAGCCGCCAATGAACCTGAATTTAATCTGCGGCTCCATTTCATAAATCGGCGAGATTGGTGTATACAGAAAGATAGTAGCAACAATGATGCCCACTGTAGATTCTATAACACCCATCATCATCTGACATAAAAAAATTGAAATAAGGGGAAAAGAAAAAAACCAGACTGCAAGCCACATATACATTCCGCCGCTATAGAGCAGGAAAAGACAATAGGCTCCAAAAATGGTAACCGGAATTAAGGGTAATATTTTTAATGATATTTTAGTACGCATTAAAACAAGAACCATTAAGGCCATTCCGGCAATTCCAAAGTTAAGGTAGGATCTTAAAGGATCGTCTGCATAACCGGTAATGGCAAATACGGAAAGCGGTATAAGGACAATTGAAAATATCCCATTCATTGTCATATATCTTGCTTTTTCGCTTAGGTTTGTAATTCGGGAATATCTTTTACCAACAAGTATATTCATCAATATACCCTGTGATTTTTTTTCTTCCATTTTGAAATTCCTCCCTGCAAATTTTGCAGCATGAATGTTTTTGCTGATCTTAATATATAACTTAGAGAAAATTTATTCTATATGTTTTGGAAAAAAACTCAGGTACTTGACGGAATACTGCGGCGTACTGTAAATTCACCGCGGCCGGGATGTTCTTCCGCCTGAGCCAAAGCGGCACGGGAAAGGAAATGCGTCTGCGCACGGAAGTTATCTTCTCCTTCGGGAGCCTCCTGCCTTGTCCATGAGCCGTCTGCATTCATTGACCAGCTATGGCAATTGTCCCCGGAATAAACCGACAGAATTTCCATAATTGTCTTGTGCAGATTTTTATCCAGAATGGGGAACATCATTTCCACCCGGCGTTCAAGATTCCTTGGCATCCAGTCGGCGCTTGCAAGATAAACTTCCTCTGTTCCGCCGTTGGCAAAATAGTAAATACGCGAATGTTCAAGATAATGATCCACAATGCTGGTAATTTTAATATTGTCAGAAAACCTGTCAACGCCGGGCAGGAGCATGCAAATGCCCCGGACAAAGAGCTGAATTTTAACCCCTGCCTGGGATGCCTTATAAAGAGCGTTGATTATATCTGGGTCGGCAAGGGAATTCATTTTGGCAATAATGCGTCCGGGAGCTTCGGGGCTGGAGCGGCTAATCTCGCGGTTAATAAGTTCAAGAAGCCGCCTTTTTAGGGCAATCGGAGCTATAAATAATCTGGAAGTGGACTGAGACGCCGAATAGCCGGTGATCATGTTAAAGAAAAGTCCGGCATCGTAGGCAATGTCTTCACGGGCGGTAAAAAGGCAGATATCCTCGTAGTATCTTGCGGTTCTGTCATTATAATTGCCGGTAGAAAGATGCACATAACGCTTAATGCGGTCATATTCACGGCGCATAACGATGCTTGCTTTTGCATGTATTTTTAAATTTGCAAGTCCGTATACAACAATTACGCCTGCTTTTTCCAGCCTATTGGCCCAGGAAATATTGCGGCCTTCGTCAAACCTGGCTTTTAATTCCACAACTGCGGTTACATGCTTTCCTGCAAGACTGGCCTGCTCCAGTGCCCTTATTATGGGAGAGTCTCCGCTGGTTCTGTATAGCGAAGTTTTAATGGCAGCTACCTGCGGATCCATTGCCGCATCCTGAAAGAATCTTAAAACCGGATCGAAGGACTGGTAGGGCAGATGCAGAAGTATGTCAGTGCGGCTAATGCTGTCCCATATTGATTCATCTTCGGAAAAGGATGGATGCTGATAAATTTTCCATTGCTTTTCTTTTAGATGATCAAAACCATTAATGGAATCCAAAATACCGCTTATATTTAATATTCCCTTAACAGGAAAAAGATCGTTTCTGCCAAGGGAGAGCCTTCTGGTTAAAATATTTCTAAGTTTCCGGCTTCCCGTGGAATACACAATGCGCACGGGCAGGGATCGATCCCGGCTCTCCAGAACTTCCGCCATGGCAACAATAAAATCTTCATCCCTTTTTTCATCAACGGAAATGTCGGCATCCTTGTTTACCTTAAAGATCATTGTTTCCCTTACCTTATAGCCGGGGAAAAGATAATCTCCGCCAAAAGAAGCAACAAGATCTTCCAGAAGCGCAAAATTGGTATTGCCTGCACCTTCTATAATTATGTCATCGGAAAAACCGATTTCCCTTGGCAGCCAGATTATTCTTTCCAGCGACATGGGAATGCGTATAATGGAAACGAGGGCTTCTGTGTCGTCTGTGCCATCCTGGTTTTCATGAACATCATCCAGCAGAAAGGCTGCGTATAACGAATAATTATCCAAAGAAGGCAGTTGATCCGTATTTATTAACCTTAGCGGGGTTAAAAGGGGATAAACCTCCCTTACAAAAAAAGACTCAAGAAAATCCCTCTGTCTTAATGACCATTCTTTGGGAGAACGAAGACATAGGCCGCCTTCTGCAAGAGCCGGCATTACTTCGTTCATTAGGGCGTCAAACTGTCTTTTCATTATCTGACGAACCCTGCCGGTAATTTTTACAAGTGTTTCCTTGTGGTCTTCCACTTCCATGGCTCTTTTAATGGAAGCAACCCTAACCATGAAAAACTCGTCAAAATTAGATGAAACAATGGAAAGGAATTTCAGGCGTTCAAGGGGAGGCAGCTCCTTCCTTAATCCTTCGCCGAGAACCCTTTCATTAAAATCTATCCAGGACAGTTCCCTGTCAAGTAAAACATTTTCGTTTATCAATTTATTACCGCCCTGTAACCGAATACATCCTGAAACATGTTCCCCTTTTCTTCCAGCCCCATTAACTCCATGGAAAGATCCCTTGCACCTTCTGTATGAAGTACAAGTGTTTCGCTTTTCTTTTCTACAGTGCCGATCAAGACCTGCTGTGAATGTCCCCTGTCCAGAGAATCTGCAACCCTTAAAATGGCTGCCATTTTAAGCACAAGCACCCTTTCCTCCCTCTGAAGGGCTATATAATAAATGTCCGCAGATGATGGGGCATCACCCCTATGATAGCGTATAACGTTTCCTATTATGTCCAGCTCTTCACGTCTTAGGCCGAAAATTTCGGAGTTTGCAAGAATGTACTGGCCGTGGGTATTATGGCCGGAATTGGAGATAAACTTGCCTATTTCGTGAATCATGGCCGCCACTTCCAGCATCATTCTCTCACGCCTGTTCATGCCATGCTCTTTTAAGAGAGCGTCAAAGAGAACCATGCATAGCCTTGAAACGTGGCGGCAATGGCGCTCGTCTATGTGGTAACGCCTGCCCAGATTTATGGCGGAGGCAAGGATCTGGGAGAAAAACTCTTCCTGTAATGCGGGATCAACCCCTCGGGCAAGATCGATAAGCTTTCCTTCGCGAATGGAAACACGGGGCAGAACCACCTGGCTTGCGCCCGTCCTGTCCAGAAGGAGCTTATAAACAAGGAGGGCAGGGATAAAACTTTCTGCCTCCCAATAGGGAATTGCAAGACGGAGCATACATTCTTCTATCGTATAATCCTGCACGGTTTTTACAAAGTCAGAAAATGCTTCCCTTGAAACGATCATGCAATGTTCGTTCAGGTTCCTGCCGATCTGCATTGCAGAAATACCGGCATCAAAACCGGGGATTATGAAAGTCCTTACATGGGCAAAATCCAGTTCCGAAGAAAGCATCCCCGAATAGTTCCTGATATTTTCGCTTACATAACGTTCATGCACGCGGGAAGACCAGATACGGGAAGCCTGATCTATTAAAATTGTTCCAAGCTGAAGGCTGTGGGCTGCAACCATTTGTCCCCGTCTTAAAAGCATAATCTCGGTGGAGCCTCCCCCGATTTCCAGAATCATGGAATTTGCACGGGAAAAAAGCGGAAGATCGTTTCGTATCGCATAACGCACGGCAAGATACATCAGGCGGTTTTCTTCTATGCCCTCTACAATGTTCAGCTTTAAGCCCGTTTCCTGCCCCACCCTGTCCACAAAGACATCCCTGTTTCGCGCAGCACGCAGGGCACTGGTTGCAATTACATGAATGTCACTTTCCATGATTCCCCAGCCCTGAAGGAATTCCATGAAATTCTTTAAAAGGGAAATACATTCAAGAAAGGATTCCCTTGAAACCTGACCGGTTGTAAAGACATCGCGGCCAAGGGCAACAGGTTTGCTTGCCCTGTCCAGAGCCTGCCAGCGGCCATCGGGGAAAATTTCTGCCAGTACCAGCCTGATTCCGGTAGAACCGATCTCCAGAACGGCGGTGAAACGGTTTTTTGCTTCCATATAGGTTATAACTTATCAATAAGCATGGAACACTTGCCCGATGGAATGGGCAGTGTTTTTTTCTTTTTACCTAAAATATTTATCGTAAAATAGTAAAGTTTTTCGCTTTCCATGTGAATTTCCCAGCCCCGTCCGCTCTTTTGTGAAAGTATGGTAATCAGATTCTTTTTTAACGAAAGATTCTCTATTCCCATAATTTCCAGATTCGGAATAATCCAGTCCACGGTTTTACGCGGCAGGGAAATAAACAAGCCCACAATATTTTCTATGGTTAAACATATTGTAGAAAGCGCGGCATAGGTTAGATAATGCGGCCGGGGAAAATCCGGTCTCCCCGGCCATTGTGCAGGGCCCTCTTTCATAGGCAGATAAGCCTCCCAGAGTTTGCCCTTGTTTTGGTTGCCGTCCGGGTTCATGGAATCCAGAATAAAATAAAGATGCCGAATTGCACATTCGCGGGCGAGTTCCCAGCGCTGATACCTCTCCAGCCCCTTAACTACCATAAAGGTAAGGTGAGGATAGACAGAGCCTCTATAACCCATGCCATTTTCGTCGAAGGTCTTTTCCGACAATGACAGGCTCGGGAAGGGATGGGGAGCACCAAAATGGGCAGGATCGCTTAGCTTCTTTATTAACTGTTCGGCCTTGTCATCGTTTGGAATTTCCGCAAGAAGAGGCCAATAGGCGGCAATGGTTTTTACATTGATTCTTTTTTCAGATCTGTCAATATCATAATAAAAACCGTCTTCTGCACTCCACATAAGGGAGTTAATTCTGGTTTTTAGGGCGAAATACTGCTTTTTATACTGGAAACTTGCCTCTTTATCGTTAAGGATGTCCGCAAGGGCGGATAGATAAAGGACATTGATAGCCATCATCGTGTTAAAATCCAGCGGATAGGCGGCTTTTTCCCTCGGGGAATTCAACATACCTGTCGCACTTAAAGGCACCTTGTAAAGGCCGTTTGGCTGCTTGAAGACGGAATCCAGCCATTCATTGTATTTATGCAAAATAGGAATTACGTCCTTAATGCGTTTTTTATTTGCTGACTTATGGTAAAGATTAAACTCCGCCCACGAGAATAGGGGCAGCCCCAACCCCTCCGGATTATCCTCGTCCACTATGGGAAGGCCGGTTTCTATATTATATGTGGAGCGAATTGCCCCGTTCGGCTCCTGCCGCTGATAAAATATGTCCAAAGTGGGGTTTGCCTGATAAATTCTATTGGAATAAACCAGAAAAAAAGAAGAATAGATGGCATCCGCCTGATGAATCACCGGACTTTCCGGATAAGAGAAGAATTTTCCTTCGATTACACTGTTTTCGCTGCCTGCATTCCAATAATCCTGTATCCACGCCCAGGTTTTGTCATAAATATCGACAAAATCCTGATCATAGAAGTGGATTTTGGGGAAATCTCTTTTAATCACATTTTCTCCTATAGGTACTTATATACTATAAGTCAACTTGGGTAAAAAAGCAAATTTTTCTTAATGAAAGGTGAATACACCGCGGCTTGCCGCTGGGTATTCACCTTTCGATAACCGTCGTCACCTCGGCTATGTGCAAACTGCGTTTGCCCGCGGCTCTCGGTTCCTAGGTTAATAATTAAGCAAAAAGCCGGGTCTATTCTTGATCTTGAGCCATGGTCATTTGATAATATGAGCCTTTAAGATCCATAAGCTCATCATGACTGCCCGATTCTACGATAATTCCATCGTCTATTACCATTATCTTGGTACAATCCCTGATGGTAGACAGCCTGTGAGCAATAATGAAGCTCGTCCTGCCCTTCATAAGCGTGCGTATTCCTGCCTGAACAAGCTGTTCGGTACTTGTATCTATGCTGCTTGTGGCTTCATCAAGAATGAGAATTCTCGGGTCGGAAATGAGGGTACGGGTAAATGCCAGAAGCTGTCTTTCCCCCTGAGATATACCGCCGCCCCTTTCGGAAATCGGAGTGTCATAACCGTTGGGAAGTTTTTCTATGAAGTTATCGGCGCCGATTAGTCTTGCCGCCGCCTGAATCTCCTCGTCTGTGGCATCAAGTTTCCCATAACGTATATTGTCCTTGATCGTGCCGGTAAAAAGATAGCTGTCCTGCAGCATTATCCCCATCTGGCTCCTGAGAGATTTAAGGCTAATCTTCATGATGTCCTGACCATCAACAAAAATATTGCCCTGGTTAATATCGTAAAAACGCGAAAGCAGGTTAACAATCGTTGTCTTTCCCGCACCTGTGGGCCCGACAATTGCAATGCTTTCTCCGGGTTCGGCTTCGAAGCTCACATTTTTTAAAATCTGGCGCACGCCGTCATAACTGAAACATACATCTGCAAAATCCACATGGCCGCGCACGAAGGTAAATTCTATCGCGTTAGGCGCATCTTTAATTGTTACTGGTTCGGCAATGGTGTCAAAAATCCTGTCAAGATATGCCATGGCGGTGATAAATGTATTGTAAATATTTGCCAGGTTTATAATGGGCTGCCAGAAACGCCATGCATAGTTTCCCATGGCAAGGAGCATTCCGAAACTTGCCATCGGGTTCATCCAGAAAGCACCCATTATATATACGAAGGAGAAAACAATCTGTGCAACCGTTTCTGTGGAAAACCATGTGGAGTTTGAAATGTATTCCGCCTGCATCCAGGCATGGTTTCTGTCATCGGTTAACCTGTCCATGGTGCCTATATTCATTTCCTGCCTGTCAAAGGCCTGGGTAACCCTGACCCCGTCTATGGATTCCTGGATATAAGCGTTCAGGTTGGAGTTCTTGTTGGAAACCGCCTGCCAGGCCTTGCGCTGACGCGGCTTGATATACCAGATAAAGGCGGCAAGTATGGGAAGGCCGAAAACCGTAACAGAGGCAAGCTGAGGACTAACGCGGAACATGAAGAAAATAATGAATACGATGTTCAGCATTTCTATTATAAAGTTGATTATACCATTGGAGAGGGCATCGGAAACATTGTTAACATAGGGAACAACGCGGACAAAGATCTTTCCATGAGGCCTTGAATCGTAAAAGTCGAAGGGAAGTTTTTGCAAATGGCTGAAAAGGTCGAAACGTATGTCGTGAATGATGCTTGCTCCCGCCCTTGCAACAAGAACATTCCTTATTGCACCTAACGAAATTGCAACGATTATGGAAATTGCAAGATAGAGTGCCATTCTTAAAAGATGGGGAATATCCTTGTTGGGAACGGCAACATCCAGCGCCTGTTGAATAAAGAGCGGCCCCATTAGGGCGGAAATATTCCCTGCAATGGAAAGGATGAGTGCAAAGGAAAGGTTAACCCTTGCCTTTACAAGATATGTAACACAACGCTTGATGTTGAATAAACTTATCTTGTCATCGAGGTATTCATCCACATCGTAGCGGTTGCGGGTTTCCCTTGCCTTTTGCTCCTTGGGCTTTTGCTCCTTTTTCTTTCCAAAAAACATCAGAGCGCCTCCCCAAATTGCTGAACGTTATGCTGAAGTTTCCAGATATGATGATAAAAGCCCTGTTTTTTCAGCAGCTCTGCATGATTGCCCCTTTCGATGATCTTGCCTCCATCCATTACGAGGATGTGGTCAGCCCCTCTGAAAGAGGAGATCCGCTGGGCAATGATGATTTTTGTACAGGGAAAATCAATATTCCTTAACTGTTCCTGAATGAACTGCTCTGTCTCGCTGTCTACGGCAGAAGTGGTATCATCAAGAATGAGAATTGAAGGCTTTACGGCTAACGCTCTCGCAAGGGCAATACGCTGCTTCTGGCCGCCGGAAAGACCAACGCCTCTTTCGCCCACGAGGGTATCGTAGCCGTTTTCCATCTGCTCGATGAAGGTGTCCACATTCGCTTGATAGGCACGGAGTTTAATGCTGTCTTCGTCCAGATCCGGTCTTCCATAGGAAATATTTCCCTTGACCGAATCGGAAAAGAGGAAGACATCCTGCATGGCTATGCCCAGATGTTTGCGCAGTGATGAAAGTGTATATTGACGCACATCAATGCCGTCAAGAAGAACCTCACCGGAATCCGGTTCATAAAAACGCGCAAGAAGATTTATAAGTGAAGTTTTTCCGGCACCAGTACTTCCGAGTATACCGATTGTCTGCCCCGGACTTATGGAAAAACTCACATTGTCCAGAATATTGTTTCCGCCAATGGATAAATTCACATTCCTGAACTCGATATTTCCCTTTGGAGCCTCCGTTAATTCAATGGCATCCGGAGCATCGGAATAACCTTTGGGAGAATCCAGAACCTCCCTAAGCATGACGGCAGTGGCATTGTATCGCTCTATATCGGCAAGGATTACAGCTAACATACGCAGGGGGTTGGCCAGTGCCCAGGTAAGGGAAGAAAAGGCAAGATACTGACCGGCACTAATGCGGTCATTGATAAGAAAAATACCGCCAACAATGAGTGTTACTATGGTAAGAAGATTGCTCAAAAGCTCCAAAATAGGTTGATACCTTGCAGCGATAAGGGCATTTTCGCGGCTTACATCCCTGAATTCGGCATTGTGTTTCTCGAAATTGCGGATCTCGTGGTCTTCCCTGGCAAAGGCCTTAACGACACGGTTTCCGTCTATGTTTTCGGTGACAACCGTTCCAAGGCTGGTGAGCTTCTGCCGCAGGAGCATGAAGCGCGGCCTGATTATCTTCATGTATCGCCTGGCAATTAGGAGGATGAGCGGAGTTACAGCCGTAAGACAGAGGGCAAGCTGCCAGTTAAGGGTAAGCATGAAAATGAAGGCGGAGAAAAAAACAACGACAGAATCTATGAATGCGAAGGAAAGCCAGCCCACGGTATGACGGAGCCTGTCCAGATCCTGAGTCATTCGGGTCATTAGATTGCCGGTCGGGAATTTTGCAAGGAACCTGAAATCCTGATCCTGAATCATTTCGTACATATTTCTGCGGATTAAGGTCATCGCAACATTGCTGGACGGCACAAGGAAGATACAGTGCATGATATAACGCATTGTCAAACGGACAACCTGAAAGACAAACATTATTAAGAGGATGGAAATTAGGGGAGCGGTATTTGCAGGAATAATGACCTCGTCAATAAGCCTTCTTGAAAGCATTGGGTTGACAATGATCATGCAGGAAGTCATGGCAGACAGGAGCATCCCTGCCAATAAACCGGCACGTCTCCCTTTCATGTAGTTCCATAGCCAAATTATCTGAGGCATTCTACCCTTCTGTTATTTATGTGTTATTATATGTAGAGTCTATCAAATTAAACATTCTTTGTATATGGGTAAAGTTAAAATATAAGAACAAAAGTTCCGATTGTAATGAGTGCGCCCCCAATTGCCATCTTTATGGTTAAAGCTTCGCGTAAAATTACAAAGGCCAATATCATTCCGATTACAACACTGGACTTGTCTATGGGAATGACTCTTGAAGCAGGCCCCATTTGCAATGCCCGGAAATAACATAACCAGGAAAGCCCGGTTGCAATGCCCGAAAGTACAAGGAATAAATAACTTCGGCGGCTTATGGAAGCAATGCCCTCCTGAGCCCCGGTAACAAAAACCATGAGCCATGCCATCCCAAGAACAATGACCGTGCGAAGAGCCACAGCCAAATTCGAGTTCACATTTTCCAATCCCAGTTTAGCCAGAATGGAAGTCGCAGCCGCAAAAACAGCCGCCAAAAGCGCATAAATTGCCCACATATTTTTCTCCTTTTTTTTACCGGCTCGCCCCATGATTAGCTCGCTCCGAACATTGTCTGTCGAGCATTGCTTGCCAAGACATTGCCGGTCGGACATTGCCTACCGGGACATCGCCTACCGGACAAGCTAAATTTAGAACCTATTAATAAAGAGTTTATCATGACAAAATGAATGATGGAAAGCACATTTATGGAAAACGGTTATATTGAAGGCATTTACATTGTTTTTTTATGTTTGATAATTTTTTTCTGTTTATTGTTTTTTCTGCTGGGCCGGAGGATGGGATATAAACAGGGACAGAAACTGGAAGCCGCCCAATGGGAAGGCAAGAAGCTCGAAGGAATAGTCAAGAACCGTTTAAAGCAATCCAGAGCAGTTATAGGCGGACTTGTTTCTGAGCAGATAGCTCCCCTTCTGCAAGACTTTCCCTTTGACCCCGGTGACTGCCGTTTTATCGGAAAGCCCATAGACTATATTGTTTTTAAGGGCATGAACGAGCAGGAAATTTCTGAAGTGATTTTTCTGGAAGTAAAGAGCGGAACGGCCAAAACCCTTAATAAGCAGGAAAAACTCTTAAGGGAATGTGTACAGGCAGGAAGGGTTAGGTGGGTGCAGTATGATATGGGGTAGAGCTTTGCCCATGGGGAAAATAGAAAAATTTTATTTATTGTAAAGGTTAAAAAAAGCAGGTGCAGCAGACCCGCAAAACATGTTCGTAAACTCACAAATTTTTTGCGGGCACGCTTCCCCTGCTCAAATTTATCATCGACAGATACATATTACATTTCAACAATACCCATGGGCAAAGAAATTCATGAGAGGAGAACCTTCCGCATTACTTGCTGTAATTTTATGTCCATGGGTAAATTCAACATTACCCGTTGTGTTACCAATATGGATATGCTAAAATATACCTTGAATCATTAGGATGAATTGCTAAAAAAAATTGACAAGAGGAAATCTATGCAGGAAGATGCGAATCCCAAAGATATTATTCTTAATCTAGTAAACAAGATGAATAAGATTCAATTGCTGGAAACTATTCATTTTATGCAATTTATACAGTTTAAAAATAATGGTGAAACTCTAGATTTACTAAAATTAAGCGAAGCTACCCTTGATTTTTGGGACAACGAAGAAGATGAGGTATGGGATAGTGTATAAACGCGGCGAAATTGTTTTAGTTCCAGTTCCATTTAGCGACTTATCTACCACAAAACAAAGACCAGTTTTGGTTATTTCAAATACATCTCATAATTTTACAAGTCCAGATATGGTCGTTGTCGCTATTACTTCAAATTTAATTCAAAATGGAATAGTTATCGAACAAGATGATATAGATGTTGGCGTACTTCCAAAAAAGTCTTTAATACGCTGTGAAAAAATTTATACGCTTGAACAAAATATAGTAATAAAACAATTTGGTGTTATTTCTGCCAACATTTTAGCAAAGGTAGTAAATAATATTCACGATCTAATAACCGATTAAACTGCCGGTGTGGCTGACACCGGAGCGTGGCAGCAGTAGGTCATTCCATTAAAGGCAGCTTGCTCCAGGGCAATCACCCATATGATTACCCTTTTCCCATGCAGAATATAAACAAGACATCAAGAAAAAAAGCAGAAGGTATCTCATGTAAAGTAGCCTGCTCCGAGGCAATCACCCCTTCTTCGAAGGGATGATTCCTCTCACTGCAGGCTACAATTAACAAGAGCAGAACCTTCTGCACTACCTGTCAAACATTCATGTCCATGGGAAAAGGGATTTAGTTCGGATATATACATCACCTCATTGCTGGCTGCAATATATAAGAGGAGACCTTCCGCAATACTTGTTGTACATTCATGTCCAATGCGAATACCAATCTTTACACTGGTATCATTTTATGGTACTACAACAACATGAATTCAAAACAGAAAATAAAATTATGATGGAATATAAAGGTTATTTGGGAACTGTTGAATACGATCCAGAAATAAAAATTTTTCATGGAGATATAATAAATACCAGAGATGTAATAACATTTCAGGGCAAGACAGCTGATGAAATTGAAAAGGCTTTCCGGGATTCTATTGACGATTACATAGCATGGTGTAAAGAAGATGGAGTTGAACCGGAAAAACCATATTCCGGCAGATTTAATGTGCGCCTGTCTCCGGAACTACACCGGCAAATTGCCATTCTAGCAAAAAAAAGGCATATATCTCTCAATAGTTTTGTCGAAGAAGCCATAAAAAATGAAGTAACTCTTTCAATGCATTAAAAAATATCATTAATTACACAAGTTCCAAAATCATTTCTTATGGGATAAGTTTTTTATTTTATCATTTATTGTATTGTTAAGAATTTCCTGAATATCCTCTAAGGCCGCTTTTTGGTAATTTTTCATAGTATTAACAGGGTCAATGGCCTTATAAAAGAGCTCTGTTGGATCTATTCCTAAAGCATGAGATAGTTTATGTATCATTTCTGATGATGGGAACTTATTGGAGTTTTCCAACATTCCAATATAATTTGTCGATGTTTCTGTTTTTTCAGCTAAAAAAGCCTGACTCCAGCCTCGTGCCTGACGAAATTTTTTAAGATTAGCTGCCAATACATCCCTAATATTTGT
>Ga0099364_10000672_pt1 | contig 20694 bp, 24 predicted proteins | sample TergutTh196P3_FD_73070 | JGI IMG/M metagenome (GOLD analysis project Ga0099364, IMG submission 73070) | Microcerotermes parvus P3 segment gut microbial communities from Pointe-Noire, Republic of the Congo - Th196 P3 | ecosystem: Host-associated > Arthropoda: Insects > Digestive system > Gut ... | reverse complement strand
CGGGATCAAACTCCTTTGAAAAATAACGCATCACACCCGACACTACCTTGGCGTGCTGCAGATGGAAAGGTTCCTTGTTGTACTTCTCTAATATCTCTTGTGCTTTTTTTAACAAAATCATAATTCCCCGTCTCTATTAAGTGCTGGGTTACATTATAGCTAAAATCAGTGGTGAGTACAAGCTCCGGTTAAGTCAATCGCCATGCCAATAGATATTTGCAGAAATACCGGTCTCAACTGCCGGAAAAAGCGTATTGATTTCATTAAGAGCGGCAAACGGCGCCGAAGGCTTTTTTACCGCGCAAACGCTTTTCGAATTCCCTGCAGGCGGTTCAGCGCCTCGGTAAGCGTTGCTTCGGTTTTCGCGAAGTGCAATCGAATCAGGTTGTTGACGGGTTCTCGGAAAAAACTTGAGCCAGGCACGGCGCCCACGCCGACTTTCTCAGCCAGTTTCTCACAAAAATCCAAATCGTTTTCCCATCCGAATTCCGAAATATCCAGCATCACATAATAAGCGGCCTGCGGTTCGGTGAAGAGAAGACCGATCTGCCGAAGCCCGTCTAAAAACAAATCACGCTTGGCGGTGTAGGTTTGCAGCAACCCGTCATAGTAACTCTGCGGAAAACGCAGTCCGACAACGGCCGCTTCCTGCAAAGGAGCGGCGGCGCCTACCGTCAGAAAATCGTGGACCTTTCGTGCTGTATCAATAATTTCCGGCGGCGCGATGATATAACCCAGCCGCCAGCCCGTAATAGAATAGGTCTTGGAAAGTGAGGAACAGGAAAGCGTTCGCTCGCGCATTCCCGGCAGGGACGCAATATAGGTGTGTACATGAGGTGCGTAGACAATGTGCTCGTAGACCTCGTCTGTAATGACATATGCGTCATATTGGATTTGAATTTGTCAAGGTGTAAACTCACAAAAATTTATTTTTAACAATTTATACATAAACTTACGATAAACCGAACCGAAGAAAACAGCGCAAGACAGAGCTGTCTTGCCAATGCCACCGAACAAATGACAAAAATAATGAATACCCGTATCGGGATAATCCCGGGATAATCCTTGAACCTTGAACCGCTTCATAAAATTTATGTGGAATTTTGGAAGGATTCATGATATACTAACTGTGCGCTGTGCCATTCTATTGCGTTTGTGAGCGTAAGTGAGTACAGCGTATTGCTTTTATAGGAGAGATTAAATGACTGTCACTTTTGCCGGACAAGTTATTGACATAAACACAAAAATGCTTGAAGTAAACGGGAAGAATATCAGCGATTTATTGCCGTTACGGGAGTTGGCTAACATAGAATCATTGGTCTTGGAAGAAAACCAAATTGCTGACTTGTCGCCGCTAAATTTGCTGACGAGCTTGAAAACGTTAATTTTATGCCACAATCAAATCAATGACATAACGCCGCTTCATACGTTGATTGGCTTAACAACGCTTTCACTTTGGGATAATCGGGTCGAGGACATTATGCCGCTTCGGAAATTGACAAATATAACAGCTTTGGGGTTAGGTGAAAACAATATTACTGATTTAACGCCTATCCAAACGATGGCCGTCTTGGTGGAAGTTGATTTAGAACATAATAAAATAACCGATGTAACTCCGTTGCAAGAATTAATTAGTTTAAAAAATCTATATTTATCTGACAATCAAATCAAAGATATAACCTCGTTACAAGCACTTACAAATCTTACAGAATTGGGTTTGTACAAGAACCATATAACCGATGTGACCCCGTTGTATTCATTGACCAAGCTGACAAAATTAGAACTTCAAAAAAACCCGTTGACAGGTTCGCAAATTGATGGATTGCGGCGTGCATTACCGAATTGTGAAATATTGTCGTAATATTGGGAGGATATTCATGGAATGTTATTGCTATGAAACCGATTCATCCTTTGTCTTTTGCGTTGAGGATGTGGAGAACGCACAGCTTGAAGATGTTATTCAGCATAAAGCGTGGAAAAAAACCGATGGCAAATTTCTAATGTCATTTCCACAGAACGTTTTTTCAAATCAAGACGAAAAAGAGCTTATCAGTAGCAATTTCAGCCGTTTGGGGCAAGCGATTTTTGAGTCATCATTATCGGGTATTGAATGGGAAACACCCTTGGAGATGTTAGCGCAAAAATTCAATGATAATGGAATCGAATGGTATATAGTCGGTAGTATATGCGATACTTTACGCGGTATAAATGTAACGCCGTCTGATATTGATATAGTGGTTCTCACAAAGGATTATTGTAAAGCAAAGGATGTATGCTATCTTGAATTTTCCGATTCGATTATTGCGCCGTTCATGGGAAATCAAGACCCGAATTATTTCGTTAGCCCATTGAAATACTTTGGGCGGCTGTTTTTAGCCGGGGCTATGATTGAGGTAGCGGCAGATGAAATATGGGACTTAAAAAGCCGTCACCCTGAACACAAAAAAACCGTGTGGGCGCATTACGAAAATTCCGAATATGAAAAGATTATGTGGCGTGGTCATAGTTTGTATTTGGAGACTTTACAACATCGCTATCAAATCGAGAAAGCTCGAAACAGGAAAGATAGAATCAGGGCAATCGAAGCGTACATGAAGAAGAATGATTTGGAGGTAAAGCAATGAATTTTGGCGGCATATGTATTGTAACGGACAACGCGCCCCGGCTCGCGGAGTTTTATAAAGCCGTTTTTCAGGAAGAACCTTTCATCGAAGGAGACCATTACGGATTCGGTAAGATTGCCGTATATAACCCCGGTGATGTAATCATGGCAGAAGTGAAAAACATTTGGCTGCAATGCTTTGTCGAGGACTTGGATACGGAATATGCACGATTGTTGCGGGAAATCCCCAGTATTGAGATAATTTCGCCGCCTGAAAGAAGGCCGTGGGGAGCGTATTCTTTTTGGTTCGCCGACCCGGACGGGAACAAGATTGCTGTCGCTCAAAAGCAAAATGAAACTACTTAATAATGAGTGAAATGGAGGGAAGCAAATGTTGAAGAAAATGCCAACCCACTGCGGAGACGAAACGTGTTCGTCCTGTGTAATCGCGGATAATTTTATCTTTCTTGCACATCATGCGGGCGGTTTTGATAAACAAGACATTAAACACCAAATGAGAGCGACTTTTGAAAGAACAAAAAGCACGTTGGCATCAGCAGGCGCAACGCTGAATGATATGGTGCAAATCAATCTGTACTTGAAAAATCTTGACGATTTTGACGGAGCAAGAGAAGTCTTTTATGAATACTTCGATAAGGGTAATTTTCCGGCAAGAATGACATCGCAAACCGATTTTCTTGGCGCTGATTGTTTGTGCATGATTGACGGAGTAGCATATAGAAAAGCTCAGGAGTAGTACACACATTTTTGGGAAGGGTGGAATCAATCGTGAAATTACATGAAATTTGCAACAGACTGAAAAGAGATTTCATTCTTGACGGTATAACCGATGTAAATTGGGCGGCAAGAATGCCCGACCTCGACCGCTATTTGTTTCCTGAATTCAAGCAAAACGGCGGCATCGGATTGATGTGCGATTTTACAAACGAGATTGAAAAAGTTTACACGACTGTTTTCCTATCCAAAAAGGTGTTGTCGCGGTTGATAGACGGTAATGTTTCTAACGCGATGCTGTTTTCTCACCATCCTACAAATTGGGATTTGAAAACCCATAATGGCAATTATGCCGCCGATGAAAAGTATATCGCAAAACTGAAAGAAAGAAATATCTCCATATATGTTTTGCACCACCCGTTGGATAATTTCGGCAAATATTCCACCTGCGGAACATTAGCCAATAAATTGGAGATTAGCATTGAAAAGTCCGCCTTTTTATATTGTGGCGCGTTGTGCGGAGTTATCGGAACGACCGACTGTAAAACTGCAACCGAATTGAGCGACCGTTATTCAAAAGCTGTGGGGCATAAAACAAGCCTGTACTCATATGGTAACGAGAATATACAAGGCGAAAAAATCGCGGTCTGTCCCGGCGGTGGAAACGCTATGTTCGTGATAGATGAAATGATGAGCCATAACATTAAAATACTGATTACGGGCGTCACTATCGTTAATGATTATTCGCGGGAAACGCACGAATATGAAAAGGCTAATCACATCAATGTGCTTGGTGGCACACATTATTCTACGGAGAAATATGCTCCTATTCAAATGTGTAATTATTTTAATAAGTTGGGCTTACCGTCTGAGTTTATCGAAGATGAACCTGACCTATTCGATTTATAATACGAGGGGGATATTGAAATGCTATTAGGAATATTAGCGGATGTCCATGAGGATATTGTTAGGTTAAATGAAAGCATCGAAATTTTTAATGCTCATCGTGTTGATGAAGTAATATGCCTCGGCGATATAGTCGGGATTTGTGTTCCGTATTACTCCTATATAGAAACCAGAGACTCGAATAAAGTGGTTGAATGGGTTAAAGAAAACTGCCCCATATCAGTAGTTGGCAATCACGATTTATACGCTATTCGTAAAATCCCGGTAAACAGCGAACGATTTACGTTTCCGGCTAATTGGTATGATTTAGATTTTAATAAGCGCAAAGAAATTGGCGGCGGCAAAATTTGGCTGTATGAAGATAGGGAGTTATCCGCATTGCTTAATGACGATAACAAGGAATACATCCGCACATTACCGGAATATTTAATTCAAGGTTACGGGAAGTATAAAATATTGTATTCACATTATTTTTACCCGGACGTTACCGGGTGCTTGAGCGTTATAATAAAGGACATAAGCGAATTACGTCAGCATTTTGAGTTTATGAAGCAAAATGATTGTTTATATGCCTTCTCTGGCAATGACCATTTTCGAGGAATAAAGGTTTTCACAGAGGATTCCATAACGGAAATAAGACTTGGAGAAAAGTATATATTGCCTGATAAACCTCTCTGGCTGCACATTCCGGCTGTCGCCAATGGAACACAGCCAAACGGCGTCGCAATATTCAATACGGATACAAGGGAAATTGAAGTGATACCGCTTAACACTCCGCCACATACATACAAAAAATAAGGAGCCTGGGGCAGGCACGATTATAAATAATCTACCCGCCCCGATTTCTGTTTACCGCTCCATACCCCGCGATTTCTGCGGTATCCGTTTCGGCTCATCGCTGTGTAGGATTTCCGCAACGCTCCGCTTGATTTTTTCGACCTTCAAGATTTCATCTCTGAGCGTTTTATACTCCTGATACAGCGCGGCGCTCTCGGAGGTTTTGGCGGCGAGTTCCTCCCGCCATTTCGTAATCGGCGGCGATTTCTTCGGGTCGAAACGGTCTTGCAGTACATCACGCAAATACTTCTCGGCGTTGTCGTAATCTTGCAGAGCATTAAGTTCTTTCCAATCATAGGCTTCTGCGGCTTCGAGGGCTTTTTGCGCCTTGCCTTTGAATAAAAATCCTTTGTCATTGAGTTGTTTGTACTCTGCCCAAAGCGCATCACGTTTTCCGGCAATCTTACGGTATTGCTTGAAGTTTTCGCTGTGCGTGATATGCTTATTTAACGTATCAATTCGGCGGTTTATTATTTTCCTGTCTGCGTTTATATTGTCAACTTTATCGTCCATATCGCTGATGAGTTTTTCTAATTCCGCATAATCGTAAATTTCATTCCGTTGCAGGAAAGAGAAAATTTCGGCGGCATTTTTTAGGCGCGTTATACTGGACTGCCCCTGCCGATTAAGAATTTCCGTAATGACATCATACAGAGTCGGTGGCGTGGGGTTCGCTGCTTCGTCCGAAATCCATTTAGTGAGATGATTTATGCGGGCACGGAGTTGCCGGATTTCCTTATTGGTAATTTCGATTGAGCGGTTCATATCGCCGCGCTCGGTGCGGATGCCGCGCTTCTCCATTTGCGATGCCGCCGCGCCCATGTGGACTGTCGGAACTTTCTCAATTCCCTGTTCCTCGTAGGTTCTTCTGTCGATACGGGAATCAAAACCGAGCCGTTCCAATTCTGTGTTAGCCGCATCTTGCCAAGCCTGCCGCCATATATCGGCGTTTTCGTGTTTGTTCCAATCGGTAGACGGAATTGAACGGCATTTATACTGACGTTTTGCGGGGTCGTATTGCTTGTTTCCGTCACGGTCAAAAATGTACTCTTTTTTCTGCTTACTGCCCCATTTTCCATTAGGTTCAATCGGACGCATGGTGAGCATGATGTGCATATGCGGATTACCTTTGCTGGTGTCATGGATGCAGAGGTCGGCGCACATTCCAACGCTGACAAATGTGTCCTCAACATACCTGCGGGCAAGTAAAATATTTTGTTCCCGCGTGAGTTCGACCGGGAGTGCTATTTCGATTTCCCTCATCAGTTGGGCGTTGGCGGATTTTTCGATTTTTTCTACCGAGTTCCATAAAATTGCGCGGTCTGCATATTCAGCGGGCGCGTGTCCGGGTAATATGATTTCGGTATAAACGACACCTTTCTTTTTTGTGTAGTCATGTATCTCTCCGTCATACTCGTTTTTGATGGTTTCCCCGGCACGATACGCGGCGGCGGCAACCGCCGACTTGCCTTTGCCGCGTGTGATAATTTGAGCGTGTGAATGAAATATAGCCAACGGTCACGCCTCCTTTTTCATCATAATTGAAACGGCGGCAAGGAGCATCAGACGATACCGCTTGCCGCCGTGGGTTTTATGCGGGGTTCGGGGCGCGTCAGCCCCGATTTCGTGCCGACAGGCACGAAACGTCCCCGGCAGGGCGCACGATACCACTACGGCTTGCCCGTTGTGGTATATCAGTGCGCCCTTGGTTCCCAAGGGTGAAGGGCGGTTAGCCCGCCACCCTTGCTGTTTCCGCAGGCTTGCCGCCCGCATTGTTGTTGTGTTGCGTTCCCGCTTGCACAAGTTTGTTATTGTTGCCATCGCCGTGGTTCTGCGGTTTTACTACACAATTTTCGCCGCGTCGCCTTTATCGCTCTGCGTGGTATCAACGCCGCCATCAGCGGCGGCGATTTCGAGCGACGGCGGGACTAATTCGGCTAATGCGTTGCGCCCGTAATTGTTAGCGGTGGTCTTTTTGAAGAATGTTTCAAACTGTTCGTCCGTGAGTAACGCAAGGTCGGGCAGCAACTTTTCCATAAATCCGCCGCGTTTACAAAAACGGTGATTCCGCGCTTTGCGTTCTTCCGCTTTTTGCTCCTGTAATAGTTTCTTGATGCGAGCCTCCGCCTGCTGTTTTTCCACTTTCGCGGATTCGATGCGTTCATTGAGTGTTTTTCTGTTTGACATTTTTGTGTCCTCCTCTGATTTTTGTGATATAATGGGGAATAGAAAAACGCCCGACCACATTTCTGCAATCGGGCGCTGCGCGTTAATCATGCTGCGGGTTTCGGGTTTTCGTCCTTTTTCTGCCCCGCTTTTTTTGCTCTACGCTTTTCGTTGCACAACCGCCACCTCTCGCGGTCACGGGCGCGTTTTTCCCGCGCCTTTTCCTCGGCTTCGATTTCCTCTGGCGTTAATTCAGGCATGGGGATTTCGATTTTACCGATGAGGTTCAAATAAACCTCGATTTCCTGTTCCCGGTCGCCAGAGGATTTGTCCGCTTCATGGACGATAATCTTCTCTATAAATTCTGCGATTAGCACCGGGGTCAGTTCCGTGATGTAGGTTTGGCGTTTTACGATTTCGATAAATCGTTCCGCACGGTTGGTGTCGGTGTCATAGCCTTCGATTTCGGCACTCAACTGTGCGACGGTCTGTTCCAAATCCGCCTGCTCGGTTTCGTAATCCGCCGATAATGTTTCAAACCGTTTCTGCGTGAGCGTTCCGGCAACCATGTCCTCATACAGACGTTTAATTAAGACATCCAGTTCGGAAATACGGCGTTCATGCTTTACGATTTTTTTACGATGCGATTTAACCGTTTCGCCTTGCTGTAAAGCGGATTTCTCACGCATCTTCCGTATAAACTCCGCTTCGTTATTTTTTACATATTCACAGGCGAACTGTATCGCTATGAGCGCCATTTCCCGAAGTACAAGGGTTCGTACCCTGTGCGGGGTGCATATCTCACGTTGCTGATGCCATGCTTTGTTATGTGTTGAACAGATATAGGCGTTATCCGAACTGGCGTAATGCTCCGCCGAATCGGGCGCGACTCCTTTCTTGGGGGCGCGGCGGTGATTATACATCCGCTCCCCGCAGTCTTTGCAATAGACAAGCCCGGTCAGCGGATTGGCGTTTCCCGCGCGGTCGGGGCGGCGTATTACCTTTCGGCATTTTTGCGCCAGCTCCCATGTATTTTTGTCTACGATTGGTTCATGCGTATTTTCAAAAATGAGCCACTCGTCCGACGGCTTTCTCCGCGACTCTTTATCCTTATACGAATCCCTCGTAGTACGGAAATTTACCGTGTCGCCTCGGTACTCCGGTCTTTTAATAATCGCCGTAATACTTGTTCCGCTCCAACAATAAGTCAGTTCGGGTTGGAGCCGTTGATTTTTGAGAGCGATGCCTGTAGAATCAAGATAATGTACCGGGCGCATTATCTTTTCCTTGCAGAAGGTTTTGGCAATCTCGTATGAGCCTTTGCCTTCGATTATCATTTGAAAAATCCGCCTTACGTTTACGGCAGCGTCCTCGTCGATAATCCATTTGGTTTTATCGTTCGGGTCACGCTTATATCCGTATATTGGTGAACGGGTCAGCCGACCGCCGGCTTCGCCTTTCACCTTAAACGCATTTTTCACTTTGCGTGAGCAGTCCCGGATATACCACTCACTAAAAATGTTGAGAAACGGCGCAAACTCGGTGCTGTCGCGGTTATCGCTGTCAATGTTATTTGTGATAGCGATAAACCGCACTCCCTTTTCCCGGAAAAATACTTCTGTGTAGAATCCGGTTTGCAGGTAGTCCCTACCTACGCGGGACATATCTTTTGCAAGCACGGCGGCTACGTTTCCGGCTTCGATTTCGGCGACGAGCCGTTTCCAGTCGGGGCGTTCAAATGTTCCCCCGGAAAATCCGTCGTCGCTGAAATGCACCGGATTTTTGAAACCGTTTTTGGCGGCATAATCTTCAAGCATCGCCTTTTGGTTTCGGATACTGTTACTGTCGCCTTGAAGTTCGTCATCACGCGAAAGTCTGGAATACAAGGCGGTGATTTTGGTGTTTTCTGTTTTGCTCATGTCTGCTCCATTCCGGCAGTCACAAGCGGTTGCGGCACTTTTTTCAGGATTAAGCATTTCTTCCCACCTCCCGCTCTATTAGACGGAGAATTTTTTCATCCGCTGTTTCCGTCGCGGTTTCGCTGAATTTTATTGTCAGCGTGTAGGTGGTGGAGCCAATCCGTCGCCGCAACTTTACCGGCTCGCCCTCGCGTTCGGGGTTCCTCGCCGCGTCATTTTTGACGGCTGCATTGTTCATAGATTGACTCCTTTTTGAAAAATAATAAAATAAGTTTGGGTTATATGATTTTGGTTTTTATGCCGCTTCAACCCTCCTTTTGTGCGGCGGCTCCCTTATATTTTCGAACGGTAAAATACAGTCCTCCCCCTTTTGCCATTTCTGACAGGCGGGGTTATCGTTCCTCATCGCAGGTCGGCGACGATATTACCCTTCCGCTGTTCAATCCGGTTACGTTCCTACGCCAGAGCCTTGTGTGGGTGGCGTGTAATTCCGATGCTGCCCTCGCGCCGTTCCTGCGAAACGGTTTTATGCAAGGTTGCACCCTCGGTATCCTTACGGCAGCGTGATTCAGTTGTCAATGTGCAGATGTGAATTGGCCTGTCCAATATTCACATCTGTTATATTATCGACTATTGAATCACATTTGTAAATAGCGCACAACAATGATAGACGGCGATAGTGAAAATACATATTGACATCTCACGTTTGTGATGTTATAATAATTGAAAACAGGACAAGCACAAACGGAGGTTTTCACTATGGATGTTGCCGGATTACGCGCAATCTTTTCTTCCCGAATCCGCAAACTGCGCGAGGGGAAAATGAATCAGGGAGAGTTCGCGGACAGCGTTGGCATTTCGCGCGGCGCGATGAGTTACTATGAACAGGAATTAAGAACGCCAGACATCGGGGTGCTTCGCGCGATTTGCGAAAAGTACAAGGTATCGGCGGACTATCTTCTTGGTCTGATGCCCGACACCAATCACGCCGTTTCGGACGTGTGTCTTGAAACGGGATTAGTGCCGAAAGCGGCAAAGCGGCTTAATCTTTTACAACGGTTCAAAAATATTGTAATCGAAGAAGATAAGGGTATAATCGAACCTGTTGTAATGGAATTTGACCAAGACGCGCAGGAAGTTTTAGAGTTGGCGGCGTTTACTTCCGCTCCGTCGATGGTGAATTTGTTTCTTACGACAGCAGAGGGTTTGACGATATTAAATATGCTCAGCGCGATTATCGTCGGCGGGGAGTTTGTTACGGGCAGCGACGAGCAACCATTTTTTAGACTTTTGACAAACCACAAAAATATTGAAGTCACGTTTCCGTTTGAAAATATCACCGCCGCGTTATGGGTGAACATACAGCTTGAAGCCGCCAAATTGAAAGAGAAGATTGAAGCAGCCAACGCCGATAAACCGGAAATACAGCGGGATTCATTATGACCTTTCCGAGAAAAATGTTTTTCAAGGTGCATTGAGCGCAAAGTTGCGCTCAGTAAACTGCCCTCATTTCTGAGGGCAATTCGGATTAGATGCAGACCAGTTCGGCGAGGATTATTTCGTGTGCCTGTACGCGGTCGGGGATTGTTGTCAGTCGGGTTGCCGCCGCTTCGTCTACCTCTCGGCATAATGGATAGAGCCGTTCAGACAGCAGTAATTTCGCGTACAGCGCGGCTTTGTGTTCCCGCAGGTAATTCTTGTGCATCATTCCGTAGCGACCAAGCGGGGGCGCGTCCGGCGGGTCTGATAGCGCGATGCAGGGCAATAGATAATCGCCTCTGCGTTGGTAAGTGATTTCCATGTGATTTTCTCCTTTCGGTTGTATCGGCTCAATCCGTTCGTGTGCCGCAAACGCTTGTGCCGCCTGTGTTTTAGTAGGTGTTGTGAGAACACCCCTTTACAGTTTACAACCTGGATAGCAAGTTTGGCGATCAGCCCAAGCTCTTCCCGGGAGAAAACCTTGCCGGTGGGGTTGGAGGGGTTGCAAAGGATCAACGCCTTCGCTCCCTGTCGAAAGACGGCTTCCAGTTCATCGGGGTCAAAATCAAAAGCCTTAGGCTTGAGAGGAACATACACAGGTTCTGCTCCGCTTAGAATTGTATCGGCGCCGTAGTTCTCATAAAATGGCGAGAACACCGCCACCTTGTCGCCGGGATTGCAGATCGTCAGCATAGCCGCCATCATCGCCTCGGTACTGCCGCAGGTAACAACGATTTCCCGGTCCGGATCAATGGTAAAACCCATATACCGCGACTGTTTTTCCGCCAGAGCCTCCCGGAAATTTTGCGCGCCCCAGGTAAGACTGTATTGATGCGGCAGAGAAGACGTCTCCGCCAAACGATCCAGCAACTCTTGAGGCGGGTCGAAATCAGGAAAGCCCTGTGAAAGATTGACCGCGCCGTGTTTAAGCGATATGCGGGTCATGCGCCGGATGACGCTGTCGGTAAAACCGGCGGTGCGCTTTGACAATTCTCTCATATTCACTCTCCTTGTGACTTGGCGACAGTTTCGGTACGCTGGTCGATCACACGCTTAGCTTTATGGGTGCTGCGTTCAAGGGTGCCGTTGGGATGGACATTTACGATTGCCGGTTTGACGCCGATACGAGCCTTCAGCGCGTTTACGACAAGCTCATGGATTGCGGTGTCGGATTGATCCGAAACATTCTCCACGTTCACCTCATATTTGCAGGTATAATTTTCTTCAAAGATGCGGATGGTATATTCATTGGATATCTCCGGAAGAGCACGGATGACGTATTCGACGTCGGACGGATACACATTGACAGCAGACACGATGAACATATCATCCTTACGCCCATCCACATAGATACGGCCGTGTGTGCGTCCGCATTTGCAGGGGCTTATGTCAATTCGTCCAATGTCGCCGGTGCGAAAACGGATGATCGGACGCGCTTTTTTACGCAAAGTGGTGAAGACAAGCTCACCGCGTTCGCCGGGAGGTAAAAGCGCGCCGGTATTTAGATCGACGGTTTCCACATAGATATGATCTTCGGCGATGTGCAGCCCATCATGATGTTCGCAATGTGCCGCGCAAGCCCCGAAAATGTCGGACAGTCCATAGAAATCATAAAGCTCCGCTCCCCAAATATCGGTGATTGCCTGACGGGTCGCGCCGATGGAGCCGCCCATTTCCCCCGCTACGATGATTTTCTTGATGGAGAGGTCTTTCTTCGGATCAATGCCGCTTTGCAGCGCTTTTTCACCCAGCGCGATGATGTAGGAGGGGCTGGTCCAGATAGCGGTGGGCTGATACGTTTTGAGCACAAACAGTAGCCGTTCGGAAGGAACGGCCCCCACCCAAATGCACAGCGCACCGGTTCTCTGAGCGCCGATGACGTCGGGGCCGCCTACATACAGGGCAAAATTCAGCGCGTGGACATAACGGTCTTTTGGACGAATCCCCGCCTGCCAAAACAAACGCGCCTCGGTATCCTGAAACTCATCGAAGTCCTGAGCCGTAAAGGGGGAAAGAGTGGGAACGCCCGTGCTGCCGCTGGAGGTGCTGACGAAAACCACGTCCTCCTCCGGAACGGCGGCCAGCTCGCCCAAAAAGGAACCAACACCTTGGGTATCCCGCTGGGTTTTCTTGTCTATAAACGGAAACTTCGTCAATTCCGCAAGGGTTTTCACATCGCCGGGATGCACGCCCGCCTCGTCCCAGGCACGTTTGTAATAGGGGCTGTTCGCGTAAGCGTGCGCCAGTTCCTCCTGCAAACTTTTGAGTTGCAACGCTTCCAGCTGTTTGCGGGAAAGCGTTTCCAATTCTTCATTCCAAAATTTATTTTTGTGCATGGCTTTGTTCCTCCTGATATTGTTTTTCAATTTTAAAACGCCCTTGTCGTTTAATGTGAAGCTCTACTGTTTCCATCTGAGCAGAAACCGTTGCAGCAGATTAAAGAGAAAGGTAATGACTGTAACAACGATTCCTATGGTGATCACACCGGCCAACGCAGTTGTATAATTGCCGAAATTGGCATAATTGTTGACAAAGTACCCCAAGCCGCTTCGCGCGCCGATCATCTCGGCCGATACCAAAAGAATAAAGGACACGGAAAGCCCCTGGTTGCATCCGATGAAAATCTGCGGCAGCGAGGCGGGAAGGATGATCCGAAACAGCATCGTAAACCTGCCCACGCACAGCGTTTTTGCCGAATCTATAATTCGTTTTTCCACGTTCAGAACGCCGCTCATGGTACTCGCCAATATAGGCCAAAAAGAAGCCATCACAATGACAAAAACAGACGCAGCACGAAAGGTCGGCAGTAAAACAATCGCGTATGGGATATATATAAGCGGGGAAATGGAACTCAAAAATTTTGCTATGTAGCCTGCCGCGGCGCCGATGCGCATATTCCATCCTAAAAATAATCCGAAGGGAATGGCTATCGCGGCAGCAATCAGATACCCTTGGAATATCAATGCCAGAGAGTCCTTAATATTCGTAAGGGTTTGACCAAAATCCAAAGTGAATTTCTCTAAAACCGCGCCTGGTGGCGGGAACACTGCCTGCTTAGCGTTGCCCGGCAGGTCAAGCTTGATGGTGGCCAATACCCAAAAAATCAAGAAAGCAAAAATAATGCCCAGAACGTCCGTGAAAATATGGCGAAGACGATCCTTTTTTATCAGAAACGAAACTGCCAGAAGGACGATCTCCAGAAAAAGCGCCAAAGCGACCGTATAGATCGGGTTATCCGCAATGCGGTAGGCTTTGTTTGGGAGCAGTTGAATCAGGAGAAACGCAATAAACAAAGCGTTTGGGATAATCAAAAGCCGCTTGCATATCCATTTCATATTGCATACTCCTCCTCAGCGGCAGCGCCGGTATTTTCGTCATAGAATAAGGTCATCAATTTATTTCTCAAATTGATGTATTCGCCCGTTTTCCGAATGGTGGAATGAATGCGCGGCCGCGGGAAATGCACGTCAAACTCAGCGGCAATTTGCCCGGGGCTGTTTGTCAGCATGATAATCCGGTCGGACAAAAAGATGGCCTCGTCAATATCGTGTGTAACAAACACAACTGTTTTCTTTCTGGATTGCCCGTCGCCCTCCCACAAGGTCAGCAAAAGCTCTTGCATGTTGGAACGGTTTTTCGCGCCAATGGCGCCAAAAGGCTCATCCATCAAAAGAATATTGGTGTCCATCGCCAAAGCGCGGGCAATAGCGGCACGCTGCTGCATACCGCCGGACAGTTGAAACGGATACTTGTGCTCAAACCCGGTAAGCCCGACCTTTTTCAAAAAGACATGCGCGGCTGCATAACGCTCGCTTCGCGTCAGGTTCTTTTTGACTTGCTTTAAGCCAAAGGCAATGTTTTTGCGCACTGTCATCCAGGGAAACAGGGAATAATGCTGAAAGACCGCGGCGCGGTCTGTTCCGGGGCCTGTAATCGGCCGGCCGTCAATGAAAGCGTTGCCGGAGGATGGAGTAAGGATTCCCTGCAATACGCCCAGAAGGGTGCTTTTCCCGCAGCCGCTGGAACCGATGACGGAAATAAACTCGCCTTCCTTTACGCTAAAGGAGACGTCCTTTAAGGCCAGGAATAACCCGTTTTTGTCCGTGTATTCCGCATGTAAATTTTTAATTTCTATCTTACTCAAAGTGAATCCCCTTCCACGGTTTGGCGATAACCTTCAATCAGTTGGCGGAATCAAAATGTGTTTTCAGTTCTGTATAAATGCTGTCATTCGGGTTTTCCGCGATAAGCTGTTCCAAGGCGGTCTTGTAGAGACTTGTGTTATAGAGCGCATCGAAGTCATAGTCTTTGCCGTCGGTATATCCGAAATCAACGACACCGTGTTTAAGCGCTTCGGTAGCGTGCTTGTCAGGGTCCGGCACAGATTTCGCGTGGCCGCCGTAGACCTCATATTCAATTTGGGATTTTTCAATAGTGATGTACTTTGCGACGTCATCAATGGTCTTGGCTTTGTTCTCCTGCGTGAACTTGTACGCCCTGATCAACGCCCGCTCAAAAGCGATATAGGTGTTCGGATTTTGAGCCAGTGCGCTGGTCAGCGCGACCTGGCGGCAGCAGGGCTGATCGTGGAAGTCCTCTACCTCATTGCAGTAGTACACAACGGTGTGACCCGCCGCTTCGGCAACGGACGCGTAGGGTGAGTAGACCGAAACAGCGTCAATTTCATTACCCGCAAGAGCGTTATAAGCGTCCTTCTGGCTTTCAAAATAGACGATGTTGACTTTGTCGGCGCCATTACCGATTTCAAGATTGTTATTTTTCAGAAGAACAAGCAGTTCATAATCCTGAATGCTGTTCTTAACGGAAGCGACGCTGCGACCTTTCAGAACCGTGATATCGCCTTCCTTAAAGCCCTCGGGAACCAAGTTCGATTTAATCACATAGCCGTGGCCGTTTGTCATGACGCCGCCGAAAATGGTGATGTCATGCCCCGCCGCCTGATTGGTAATGGTAGGAACAGAGCCGATAAACGCGGCGTCAAGCTGTCCGCCTTCAAGGCCAGCGACAAGCTCGCCGGCGCTGGCGAATTGCGTAACAGTAACCGTTAATCCTTCTGCTTCAAAGAAGCCCTCTTCAGCGGCCACGAAGGCGAGAAGATGTGCGGTGGAATTCAAATGTCCCAACGCAAAGGTTGTTTTTTCCGGCGTGCCTTTTTCCACACCGGTGTTGCCGGAAGAATCCGCAGCTCCATCGGATGAATCGCCTGATTTTGAACTACAGCCGGCAAAAAGCGACAGCGTGAGCAGGGCGACGACCAGAATAGAGATGATTTTTTTCATTGTTGTTATTCCTTTCGATTTTAAGAATACACACTAATCATATGTGCATAGTAAGTATTATAACACAGCTTGGCGCCGTTGTCTAATTTAAAATTTTTATTACTTGATATAGAAAAAGCTATAACGCCGATTACTTTTCACGCTTTAATTTTCAAACAGCGCGGTGGAAAGATACCTTTCTCCTGTATCCGGCAAAATCACCACAATGGTTTTTCCGGCGTTTTCCGGCCGTTTGGCGACCTGCGCCGATGCCCAGATGGCTGCTCCGGAGGAGATACCGATCAGCAAACCTTCCGTCTTAGCGATTTCCCGCCCGGTGGCAAAGGCGTCCTCGTTCTTTACCGTGACGATTTCATCATATATCCCGGTGTTCAATACATCCGGAACAAAGCCGGCGCCGATACCCTGAATCTTATGGGGACCCGGCGTTCCTGCCGAAAGCACCGGGGAGTCTGCGGGTTCCACCGCCACGATCTTGATGTCCGCCTTTTTGGATTTCAAAAATTCACCCGCGCCGGTAATGGTGCCTCCGGTTCCGATGCCTGATACCAGGATATCAATCTGACCGTCGGTGTCTTCCCAGATTTCAGGACCTGTCGTCTCACGATGCACCTGCGGGTTGGCGGGGTTGACGAACTGTCCCGGAATAAACGCATTCGGCGTTTCCTCGGCCAGCTCCTGCGCCTTGGCGATAGCGCCTTTCATGCCATTCGCGCCCTCTGTGAGAACCAGCTCAGCTCCGTAGGCTGCCAGCAACTTGCGCCGCTCCACGCTCATAGTTTCCGGCATGGTCAGAATGATCCGGTATCCCCGTGCCGCGGCCACGGAGGCCAGCCCAATACCGGTGTTGCCGCTGGTGGGCTCAATGATGACCGAATCGGGCCTCAGCTTGCCGCTTTCTTCCGCTTTCCGGATCATAGCCCAAGCAATACGGTCCTTGACGCTCCCTGCCGGATTATAACACTCCAGCTTTCCAATCAGGCTGGCCTTGATTCCTTCCTTCGCGGCATAGCCGTTCAATCCCAACAAAGGAGTTTTACCGATCAACTCGGTTAAGTTGTTTGCGACTCTTGACATTTGGATTACCTCCCGATATAATATAGTAAGCAGATACGCTTAATATGTATTATATTCTACTGAATCCGATTTGCCAACCCCAAATCGCCGGTCATTTCCAACGCGCTTTCCGCTCTGATTTTTACGCCTCTCGATAAAGCAATTGAAAGCTGCCTGTCCGGCATAACCTTGCAGGATATGGTGGATTACACGCAAAAACACGGCGACAATCAATCTTACATGCCGTATATGTAAAACTATGATATAGGAGGTGTCTGACATGCAATCAAACAGCTTGTATAAAATATTTCGTGAACTGACTGCCGTATACAGCCCGACCTTTGGAGAACGAGACTTTTGCGGTTTGCTTAAAAACAAGCTGTCAGAGCTCGGCGTTGTCTGCGAAGAAGATCACGCCGGTTCACAAATCGGCGGCAACTGCGGCAACCTGTACGGCTTTTTATCCGGCGAATTAACGGGAGAGCCGCTTTTGTTCAGCGCTCATATGGATACCGTGGAACCTGCTGCGGGCAAAGAGTCTATTTTGCGAGAAGACGGCAGGATTACATCAGGCGGAGCTACGATCTTAGGCGCAGACGATGTTTCGGGTATAGCGATTATTTTGGAAGCGCTGACCCGATTGCGGGAGGCCGGAACGCCTCACCGAGCCATAGAGCTTCTGTTTCCTGTGGCGGAGGAGCGTTACGGAGCCGGTTCCGCTGTGGCGGATTACAGCAAATTTCACGCAAAGGCGGCGTATGTGCTGGATTTGGGCGGCGAAATCGGCATGGCGGCCAATGCAGCGCCCACCATCCTCTCTTTTACAGCCATAGTTAAAGGGAAGGCAGCGCACGCGGGATTTGCGCCTAAAGACGGCGTTCACGCGATTTCCGCCGCGGCCAAAGCGATCGCGAAAATCCCATTGGGAGAACCGGAACCCGGCGTCACCTGCAATATCGGGGTAATTTCAGGCGGAGAAGCAGGAAACATCGTTCCCGAAACATGTACCGTCACCGGAGAAATCAGGAGTCTTTCGCACGATGCTGTTCTTGAACGGTGGGAAAAGGTCAGGAGCATTTTTGAGGAAGAGGCAAAAAAAGCGGGGGCGTCTGTATCTTTTGCCCATCGCTGTGAAATTACCGCTTATGAAACACCTGTAGACAGCGCTGTGGTTCGGCGTTTCAAGCGAGCCTGTGAGACGGCGGGTGTGCCATGTCATATTTGTTCCACATTGGGCGGAAGCGACAACAACAATTTCGCGCTGCACGGGATAGAAGGCATTGTCATCGCCTGCTCTATGCACGACGTCCACAGCACGCGTGAGTATGCGAACCTTCACGAAATGGAACAATGCGTCCGGCTTGTGATGAATTTGATGACGGAGGAAACGCCATGAAGGTCCCATTAAACTATCAACGAACAGAATACGACTGCGGACCGACCAGCTTTATGAATGCCGTCAATTTTCTTTTTCAGCGCGAAGAGATACCTCCGGACGTTCTGCGCTATGTGATGATGTATACCTTGGACTCTTACAACGCCAAGGGAGAAGCATATAAAGAAGGCACTTCCCAGATGGCTATGTCATTTCTGGCGGGCTGGCTGAAGCAATACGCCAAGGCGACCAGGCTTCCGATCGACTGCGAATATCTCGGTGACGAGCAAGTGCGGATATCCGAAAACAGCCGGATTATTACAGCGCTTCAACAGGGTGGCGCTGTTGTGCTCCGAGTGCATTACGGATGCTGGCATTTTGTTACGCTTACCGGCGTCTCTGGCAATTCGGTCAGTTTGTTTGATCCGTATTATCGCAAGCAGCCTTTTAAGCAGGAAGGGATTGAGCTGATAAAAAATAAGCCCTGTTCGGCCAACCGCCGGGTAGCGTTTGAAATCTTAAACCAAACAACAAAGGGAGCATATACAATGGGACCGGACGAGGGTCGTGTGGCGGTGCTGTTGTTTAATGATAATACCCGAAAAACGCCGGAAAAAACGATTGAATATTTTTTGTAGTATATTAAATTGAACAGATTTATTTTTTCGTAATTTCCTTTATTTTGCCATATATATCATCTGACACTTTGTATATATTTATTCCTATCGGCTTACAATTGATAAACACATTATTTTGCCAAGTTTTTATTAACGTAATTTCCGTAATATCTTCATAATTTATCGTCCTGACTAACTTACCTTTTTTATACATTTCAAGCTTTGCTTCGTAAAAAACAAAATCAAACTTAGGCGGAAGAAGAAGATTAACCCCATTTGTCCCTGTGCTTGTAAATCGTAATAATTCATTCATTTTAGTACGTTTCCTCTCTAATATATTCTTTCCACCCGCTAGTGAAAAATTATTATCATCCGTTCTTTTTGTCTGTGAAATCTTTGAAATTATTTTCGAGTTCTGCTAATTCTTTATAAAATTTGTTGAAAGGTATTCTAAATTTTTTATCATTTAGCGGTTGAACGTGTAAAAAAGTGTGCTCGTCCTGAAACATATCTAAATTTCTTCCGTCGCCTAATGTGGAATATATAAGACTAAAAAGTTCGCTAAAATCATAGCTTTTATCTATTTTATTTTGCTTACTTAAAATAATTCCATGCTTAAAAATTGTTATACTATACGGTATATATAATTTTTTTACTAAAATGAAAAGCATAAGCACAAGCAATAATGCCGATAAAACAAAAAACGTAACACCTACGCCCCATTCTTTGTCAATTAGTAACACTATGCTTACAAGAAAAAGAAAAAGCGGAAAAACTAACGAAATAATAATAAAGGCTAAAGGCGCATAAATCCTCGTCTTACTTGGCTCTTTTTCCCATACAAACTCACCATAAATATGATTTTTCTTAACAATTTTGCTCATTAGCCTACACCATCTATGCAATTCCGATTACTAAAAGTATTACTCCAATTCCCAGCGTTATAAATGAGTAGTATTGAACCGGTAATTTCCAAATAGTATGCAAATTCTTAGCGTAAACAGGTTCATTTGTTTCCGGTACGACACCTATTTGCTTTTCTGCGTTTACTTTTTTACCTAAAAACCAATATATTGGACTGGATAAAATAAACCCACCGGATAAAACAAAAAGAGTTTGCAGCCTGCGCTCTGCCATAGCAATCTCGTTCGCTGCATCGATTGCCCCTAAGTTTACACCGAATATTGGCGAAATTATAAACGCGAGTAAAATAGCTATTGGCGCGATAAGTAAAAATAGCATACCTTTTCCTGTATATGATATTATCATAGCTTCTCCTTTGAAATAACAAAATTCGACATTTTTGGCAGGGGCAGAAGGACTTGAACCCTCGACCTACGGTTTTGGAGACCGGTATCCCTATCCCTCTAACCCCTTGATATCACTTGGGTTTCCCGCGACGGGGGCAGGGGCATCTCCCTATAATCTCCTATCGCGTGAAAATGTCGGAATTGTGGTTCTGAAACAGGCTATACGCTAATGTCTTTTTCTTGTAAAGACCGTATCTCCTGTACCTCATTATTATAGCCCTTGTTAGTGAAAAAGTCAACCTTCGAATCGTGCTTTAATAAGAATAGTAAATTCCCAAAGTAAGAGCAACAGTGGCGTAGGGGGTGGCATTTAGTAGGGGAAATAAAATATGGTAGCATTAAGTCCGGGAAATTTTCTATTGAAAGGAAGAATACAATGCCGGGCTTAAGAG
>Ga0099364_10004667_pt1 | contig 20695 bp, 7 predicted proteins | sample TergutTh196P3_FD_73070 | JGI IMG/M metagenome (GOLD analysis project Ga0099364, IMG submission 73070) | Microcerotermes parvus P3 segment gut microbial communities from Pointe-Noire, Republic of the Congo - Th196 P3 | ecosystem: Host-associated > Arthropoda: Insects > Digestive system > Gut ... | reverse complement strand
TCAAGTGGAAACTACAATACCTTGAATATTTCTAACTCGAAGTTTTTTAGTAAAGGTCAGGATATTGTCGTAGAGAGTATCATTCCATATCATCTTTATTTAGAGAGGAATATTTTTAGTTCATCTGAATTATTAGGCTCTACTACTCCAAATACAAGAATTTCACTCATAGATTCACCAAATATTGCAGGTAGCACTGTCAGGCTTATTAACAATACAGAAATAAGAGGTGAACAGGATGTCCACGCTACCAGATTCATAGAGCATAATGTCGACTTGCTAGCAAAAAACAATCTTTTCACAGGTGCGATTTACTCAGATAGACCGAGTGCTACAAACGAGATTTATTATAGCTGGTTTGTCAATCCAAATCAGCAAAATTTCCCACCTAATGCTATCACAGACTATATCTATTATGGTAACCCTGAAATTGATAATGAGACCTTTCAGCCTCTCTGGACTGAGACTGCCAAATCTGGTCTCATAGATGCAGGCGATCCTGACACTAATGGCAATAGTATACCTTGGTGGGAAGACATAGAGGACCAAGACCGTGATGGATCGAGGCTGGATATCGGAGCAGTCCCTACTATACCTCACGGCTATATCCAGCATAGTTTTATGCCTTTGAAATTATCAGTAATTAGTTATCACGAAGGTTATAACTGGGTATCATTTCCCTATATGGATAAAATGTTCCTAGGCGATATCAATGGTAGATCTGCTGATGAGTTGCACTATAATTTGCATGAATATAATGACAATGAATTATTAAATCCCGACCCAGATAGAATTTTAGACTTGATTGAGTGGAGGTATAATGGTAATGATGGACCTGTTTATTATATTCACCCTTATGGATTTTTTAACGCTGACCACATCCTTGACAGTCGACATGGTTACAAAGTCAAGATGCTACCTGGTACAAAGCGTGATGTTATCGTTAGTGGTTTTTTAGCTGGTCAACCTGGTAATCCTGAAACAATGATGACCATTTTACCGAATCTTCATGGAGATCATACAGAAATCTGGGTAGGTTATTTCAAAGAACAAAGTGAGTGCCCTTTTTACGCTCTTCAAGATATTGAGCCATGGCTTATCAGTATCAAAACACAGAGATGGACAATAAGTAGATTAACAAATAGCCAACCATGGTTAACATCCATAGCTAATCATCTTTTAAATTTTGGAGAAGCTGTTTCTTTAAAATTTGTTGATAAAGTGGAGAGATCTTTTACCTGGAAAATCAGTAAATATGCTAAAACTGAAAGATATGTCCATCCGATGTCAACATATTTTGAATATGAGGAACTGATAGACTATATCCCAATATATATTTACTTACCAGATGAAATTGCAGTCGCAGGTATAGGCGAAATAGCAATGTCGGTAAATGGTAAGATAGTAGGTGCAGAGCCTATAATGGGTGAAATAATCCAAATCAATGGATATATCATGGACATGGATCTTGAAAATGCAGAGGTAGAGTTTCTATATCATGAATATGGTTCGAGGTCAGAGCCAAGGACTATCCGAAATAAATATTTAGTTCTCAATCAAGCTGAAAATGTATTTCAAAATGGGACACTTGATTTAAACAATGGTAGTTTTTTTCATGTAGTTTCTTTTAAAGAAGGCGATGTCCATGTCCCAGAAATACCTGAAAGGACTTTTTTAGAGGGTAATTTTCCAAATCCTTTTAACCCTTTTACGACTCTCAGATACCACCTTTCACAACAGGAAAATGTGAATCTACGCATTTACAATATTCGTGGACAGCTAGTTAAGACACTGGTGAATGAAATCCAAGAGGCAGGGGTCTATTCTGTGGTCTGGGAGGGGGATAATGCGCGTGGCAATAGTGTGGCATCAGGGGTTTATTTTTATAGGTTTGAGACGAGTGTGGGGGTGGAGGTGCAGAGGATGATGCTGCTTAAGTAATGGATAATGGAAAATGGAGAATGGAGAATGAGGGATTTAACACAGATTTTTTAGCACAGAGTTTCCAAGAGAATACACAGAGAATATAGCAGTAGGGAACGAATTTATGACCGCAGTTCGAAAAGTCGAATTCCGTGAATATTTGTCATTCTGAACGAAGTTTTGTCATTCTGAACGAAGTGAAGAATCTCTGTCATGTTGAGGAGTCCTGAGGAACGAAGGAACTATCTAAACAAATAACAGATGAAATTCTTCACTCAGTTCAGAATGACAGAATTGATGCTTTGTGATATGGAAAATGGACCTTTCGGAAAGGGATCATAAATCAGTTCTCTACTGAAACGACGAAAATATTGTTCGGAAAGGATAAATGAATGCAGTCAGAAAACCCCAATTTTGTCTTTTTAATTTATTTTTATAAGGTCATTTTTGTAGTGGCGTATTGCTTATGCCTTCTATACCGCTTGTATTCGCACCAAATATAAGGCGTAAGCAATACGCCACTACAAAAATGGGTTCTCGGACTGCGTTCATAAATACGTTCCCTACAAAAAGGAGATTTTTTATATGAAAAACACTATTTTTTTACTACTCATACTTTTCTGCATGACAGCTATTTACCCGCAGCTTATAGAGGTTTGCCTCTCTGGTGATAAGCAATTCACCGACTTACAAGAAGCACTTGATTTTGCTACAAATAACTCCACCATCAGAGTCTATCCAGGGACATATATAGGTCCCTTTACTATGAATAGAAATATAAACCTCACCCTCGAAAGTCTTTATGCTACAGAAGCTGACTCTACCTATGTCCATAATACCAAACTCACAGCTCCGTATCCAGAATGGATATTATCTTTTTATCCTTCAAACCCAAGTCCTCGTACAATCACAGTAAATGGTTTTTCTATCAGCAATGACTTAGGGAATACTTTTCATGGTGTTCCTGATGATTATTGCATTGGGCTACGAATAAGAAATATTCATGCAAACATAAAAAACAATATTTTTGCTAATCATTTTGCCGGCACAGGGTCGGTTGTTAATGTTGCAGGATCTCCTAATGCCCCAAGAACTGTATATTTTGAAAATAATCAAATATACGATAATGTTTCTTGGATAGATGGAGCAGGACTTCGGATTACTGAAGGTATTAATGCTTTCTTTTCAGAAGAAAATAGAAATAGTATTTACAACAATATATGTCCTATTGGAAAAGATATATTTATTCATAGCCTTCATAATGATCTTATTATCTATCTCGATAAAGGAAGTAGAATTATCACTGAACCTGATGGGAACTATGTTTGGCATAATAAAGCAATGTATGATCCTTATGTAACAATCGATATCCTACAAGAAACTTTACCACCTTTTATAAATCATGATATTTTTGTAGCTCCATGGGGAAATGATAATAATAGCGGTTTGAATCCAGCAGAGCCTTTGCGGTCATTGTATCTAGCTTCTACAATCATTGCCTCAGATTCACTTAATCCCAAAGCTATTCGATTGGCACCCGGTATCTATACTCCTCTGGAAGGTGAGATGCCCACATTTTTTTTACCAGACTGGACAAAACTTATTGGAGCAGGAATAGATGATACTATATTTGAAAATTATCATGGTTACCTTGTTATGTACCAAGCGCCAAGAGCAGATATTGTGATCAGAGATTTTTCTATAATTAATAATTACAATCCATATAGTATTATTTATGGAGAAGCTCGAAAAGCAATTATTGAGAACATCAAAATAATTAATTATAATGGAACATCTGCTATATTACAAGTTTGCTCTACAACATTAAATATCCTTCCTGGTAGAAATAATAGTAATTTACATGTAAAAAATGTTATTATTAAAAATTCAGACAGTCGTACTATTTTTACTTCACTTATAAACAGTGTGAATCTTGAAAATGTTTTGATAGATAATATGCAGGGAAATAGTTGGATAGAATTATGGATCTCTTCAAACCCAAATATAATTGTAAATAATGTTTCATTTACTAACAGCTCTAGCACATATAGTTCACATATTTTCCGTTCCCAACATAACTCAAACAGAGTTCCAAATTTTGAAGGTTCAGCTATTTTTAATAATGTTTTGATAGCGAATAACCATGCTTATGATATCACGGGATGGAATAATAGTGGCACAGTAAATATCTACAGATTTTTTGGTGAAACTGTATTGAATAACTGGACAATAGCCAATAATAAGGGACCTGGTAATGTCGCTGCCCTTTTATTAGGTGGGACAGACTCAACAATAAATAACATGATACTTTATAATCCAGAGCTAACCAACGAACTACATATTGCCAGTATAGACCATACAAATCAAGTTTCTATCAATAATTCTTTGATTTATGGCAATAGAATATCAGTCCAGGGTGATCAGCCTGCTCCTATCTTAAACAATGTGGTATTTGATAGTCCAGCTTTTTTAGGTCATGTCGACAGTAATTTGACTCCTGATATGTGGGAATATTATTATCTAAGTAGCTCTTCACCTGCTATTGATGCGGGGATTGATGTGTCTGAAATGATGGACTTGGACATCGACCTGGCTGGCAATCCGAGAGTCTATGGAAGTGCTATTGATATGGGAGTCTTTGAGTTTCAAGGGGTTAAAGCAGATTTTACGGCAGAACCTTTGTCTGGTCATGCACCTCTGACAGTGCAGTTTACTGATCTGTCAACTGGTGGTGCTTATGCATGGGAATGGGAGTTTGTTAAAAATGGAGAATGGAGAATGGAAAATGAAAGAAATCCTCTTATAGTATTTGATGAAGAGGGTGTATATACTGTAACACTGACTATCAACGATGGAGCAGATAGTATCACAAAAGAAGATTTTATCACGGTGTTTCCGAGAGAGATAAATGTGGATTTTATGGCAGAGCCTAGAGAGGGCTATGCACCTTTGGAAGTGAAGTTTACATGTCTGTCGGAGGTAGTAATGGAGAATGGGGAATGGAGAATGGAGAATGGTTTTCCCCCCCCTACCCCCCCCATAAATGTGGGGGGAGTTCCCAATGATATCCGTGTCATCCATACTTGGGAATGGGACTTTGATGGTGATGGTATTATCGACTCTACAGAACAAAATCCTGTTTTTGTCTATGCAGAAGAGGGGACTTATTCTGTGAAGCTGACGATAACAGTGGGGTCGATATTTGATTCCAACCCTTCCCCCCCCATATCCGAGATTGCTTCAGGTAGATTGCTTCGGGGGGAAAATTCAAGCGGGAAACCTCGCAATGACGATGGGGGCAGCCTTACAATGACGACAGGAGGGGCAAACGAGGGTAGTAAATATACTATAACCAAACCTGATTTCATAGTTGTAGGACCCGTATCTGTAAATAATGAAACTATATTGCCTTTTGCGGGACACAATCTTCAAAATTATCCTAATCCCGTGAATATGTCTATAAATCCGAATGTCTTGATATCTTTTGATTTGCCTGTTGTATCATCTTTTAACCACCACAGCTCCGAGATTGTTTCAGATAGATTGCTTCGGGAGGAAAATTCAAGTGGGAAACCTCGCAATGACGATGGGGGTAGCCTCGCAACGACGATGAGGGAGGCAAATGACCCCATCATAGAAATCTATAATATACGGGGTCAAAAAATCAGAACAATGCGGACAGGGATAAGCTTTTATGATCTTGCTGTCATAGCTGGACTTGCACAGGAAAATCTGAATTTGATACCGACGAGGAATTATAGTGTCATCTGGGATTTATGCGATGAAAATAGAAGACAGGTCAGTTCTGGAGTTTATTTTTATAGAGCAGTAGTAGATGGAGAGGTGATAGGGACAAATAGGATGGTGGTGGTGAGGTAATGGAGAATGGAAAATGAAAAATAGCTAATATCGCTCAAAAAAAAACTATTTGACATTTAATCGGACAAAATTTATTTGACTTCATTACATTTTTTAAGGATAAAATTATGAATATTGTTTTATTAAAAGGTGGTTTTTCACCTGAGAGGGATATTTCTCTAAAAAGCGGTGTGTCAATTGAAAAAGCTATAACAGCTTTAAATCATAATCTTTCTGTCATTGATACCGCTGAATTTTTAGTTATTGAAGACTTGATTGTTACCATCAGGATACTAAATCCAGATTTAGTATTCATAGGTTTACATGGCGCAGAAGGTGAGGATGGAACAATCCAGGCGATCATAAAAATGATGAATTTTAAGTATACAGGGTCAAATCATCAGGGTAGCGCTGTAGCCATGGACAAATATTTATCTGCATACATAGCAAAGGTAAATAATGTCCGAGTACCTAAACAAAAAGTTATCAATGAACTACCAAAAGATTTAAACGAATATATTGAATTTTTACAATTTCCAATGATAGTGAAACCGAATAGCTCTGGTTCATCAGTAGGGGTTCATATAGTTCACAATGAAGAAGACCTTGTGACAGCGATACGGGATTCACTCACTTTAGATAACTACATTTTATTACAACAATATATTCATGGAAAAGAGCTTACTGTGAGCATTCTCGGCAATGATGTACTCCCCGTAGTTGAGATAAAACCGATGACAGGTTTTTATACTTATGAAAACAAATATACAGCCGGAAAAACGATGTATATCTGTCCAGCAGAATTGTCAGAAAAACAAACGGAAGAGATAAAAAAATACGCTGTGAGCATTTTTCAAACCGCAGGCTGTGATGTATATGGAAGAGTAGACTTTATTTTTGATGGAGAAAATTTCTATTTTCTTGAAATCAATACCTTGCCGGGTATGCGTGAAGAAAGTCTACTTCCAATAGCAGCAAAGAATTTTGGACTTAGTTATAATCAATTAATAGAGCGTATAATAAGATTATCGATGAGCCGACAAATATGACCGCAGCCGAGAACCCATTTTTGTAGTGGCGTATTGCTTACGCCTTATTACTCAGCAATAGGTAAACAAAAAGGATTATCCGGATTGTAGATATTGTCAAAAAAACCAAAGTATGGAATGTCGTTTTCTATACAAGTTATTCGATAATTCAATTCCTCATTAGTTTCCAGAGAGCCATTATTAGCTTCGAGATGTTGAAAAATATTAATTAAATATTCCATCTCGACAACTTTAATAAACAATTCGAGTTTTGTTAGCCAATAATTACTCAAAGTGTGTTCAGTTGAATATCCACCCATTATTTTTTCGAACCATTCATCCATTTTAGCTTTTCTTCTTTCAATAGTTGTTTCATATTGAGCAAATTTCATGCCTCTAGTCCATGCATTAGCTAATTCATACATAAACCAGCAATAAGCGGAATCATCGAAATCAAAGAGTATAAGATTTCCATTGTCATTATTCACCAAAAAATTTCCATCATGAAAATCAGCATGAATAAGACCAAAGCACTTAGCGTCTCGTGGTAACCTTTTGGTTTCGTTGATTAATTTATTAAATTTATTTTCAATATTATCCTGATTTTTAGGTAAATATTTCGGAAGCAGTTCTGTTTCTACGCTTTTGAGCAATTCATGCCTCATAGTCATTCTATTTTGCGGACTATAATGCCCTGTCAGTTTGTGTATCAAACCTATAGTTTTCCCAAAATTATGATAATATTCATCAATAGGGACACCTTTTCTGTATTGATAATTTTTTTCAGGCATACTAAAACCTTTTGCTTTAGAAAATAGCATACCATAAACAATCAAATCATCCATTTTTAAGGTTTCCACAAAAGTCCCATTCTTGGATTTTATTGGATATGCTACTGGAACCTTATTTACGCGAAGATAGTCGATAAAATGAGCTTCAGCCTGCAATTGCTGGATAGTTCTGTCTTTTCTAAAAGTGAATCGTAAAACATATTCTTTATCTTTTTTTTGGATAAAATAAATAACATTTTTACATTCTTCATATTGTGGATAAAGTGTTATTTCGCATTCGTCTAAATTCCATTTTGTAAGAAAGTCTACTATTATCACTTCGAGCAGATGTTCTACTACTAAACTACCAGTGATAACTTGATTACTTGATGCCTCGATGGTGGCAGTGTTTTCCAGATTTTCACTCATAAAATCCTCCTCTTTTTTTAATTAATTAACAAAACTATGAGTTGTGAATTTCAAATTGAGGCACAGGCAATCCAATGCCATTTTTAATAAACTCTTCTCTGACTTGTTCAGTGATATCAAAAAAAACTGTCCAATAATCAGGGGTATTTGACCATGCTCTGACAGTAAAATCTAAAGAGCTATGGGTAATATTGGAAACACGGATAAAAGGGACTGGTTCTTTCAAAATAAGCTCATGTTTATCGAGTTGAGATTGTATTATATTCTTTATCTGTTGAACATCACTTTTGGGAGCAACACTAAAAAGAAAGTCAACTCTGCGAAGTGGCTCTGAAGTGATATTTGTGATAGTGTTGTTCATGATTTGAGAATTTGGGATAATGATTTTACGATTATCAAAAGTTTTCATTTCGGTGCTGAACATATTTATACAATTAATTATCCCAAGATTTTCGTTTACATCAACCACATCGCCAACTTTAAAAGGTCGGAAGAGAATAATTAAAAAACCAGCAGCAAAATTTGCTAAAGAACCTTGTAAAGCGAGACCAATTGCTAACCCAGCAGCTCCTAAAACGGCAATAAACGATGTAGTCTGCACTCCAAGCTGCGATAAAGCGGCAATAATCAAAGTTATCCACAAGGTAGCATTTAATAATGAAATAACAAATGTTGAAATAGCTACATCAACTTCCTTACGCTCAAAAATTCTTTTTATAAACCATTTTACATACTTGATGATAAACTTGCCAACAAGTAATATAGCAATAGCTACGATGAGTTTCAACCCAAAATCTGAGATAATCTCGTAGAAAGAACTTAAAAAATTTTCCATCTCCACCTCAAAATGTTTTTAAAGTTCAAAAAAAAAAAGGCAGTGAAAAAGTCAAGGATTTTTTTAATAACAGGGTTTGAGACAAGTTTTGAACTAAAAAAAATAAAATCAAGGATGACCAACACAAAAAAAAGTATATTAATTACTCTTTTTAGTTAAGTCATCCTTAACAAACATCAATATCCTTCTCGAGTATATGATGAAAATCAAAAAATTCAAATTCTTATTTCAGTAATAACATCCTTTTTACATCTGAAAAATCATCTGTAATCATGCGATAAAGATACATACCGCTGCCAACAGCATTACCAAAATCATCTGTTCCATTCCAAAGAATTTGATGTGAACCTCTCTCTTTGAAATCATTTACCAACATCTTAATTCTTTGTCCTCTGATATTGAAAATCTCGATAGTTACATTGCCAGAATCTTCCATTGTGAAAGATATCGTCGTCTCGGGGTTGAAAGGATTGGGAATATTTCTTCCTAACTGATTTACATAAATATCTGCTATAGGGTCAAGTTCTAAGACATAGAGATTTAGAATTAAAGGTTCAGATTCCCCAAGATCATAAACTGCTATGACCTGGTATGTTATATCGATAATCTCAAACAATGAAATCAAATTATCTGTATAAAACTCGTCTTCTATAGGTTCGTCATTTAGTTTGAAATCATCTCTATAGACATCATATCCTCTCAATACTGCGTATTGTTCTGGTTCAGGAGCTTGCCATAACAAATTGACTATACCATCTTTATAATCAGCTGATAATTCTTTAATAGGGTTTAATTTAGGAACTATCACATCCAAAGAAACTGGCTCTGACTCACCTTCTTCATATATACTCGTCACACTATAAACATACTTTTCATCTCTATCAAGACCTTCATCTGTGTAAGACAAGGTTGTTATTGTTTCTTGGGTCAAAAGAAAATCGTCACGATAGACTTTATAACCTAAAAAGGTTGGGAGTTGAGTTATCTCGTTGTTAGTTCGATTTAGATTGCTAAAATAATTGTGGATAGATGAAATATCGTTTTGCCTTTCTGGAGCTTCCCAAGTCAGTATCACAGTATCAATACTTACTACAGCATTAAGGTTTTTTGGAGGGAATAAAGGTTCTATCTCCAATAACTCCATATCATCCCAAGACCTTGCAGTGATATAATATCCATCGTTATTAGCAGATATTAAACCTGTTAAATGCAAATAGACATTCGGTATAGTATCACCGATATAATCTGCTGAATGAAATTGGGTTCTGAAATTATATGAGCCGGTAATATCACTCAATTCATAATTTCGACTCGTCAAAAACTCTCCCGAAGTGGAAAATCTTACATTTTTTATGCTTACCAGCTTAGACTGATAATATTCTCCACTCTCTGACAATTCCTCTAAGGTCAGGATAATAGGCTCAATTGCGTTTCCAGTTGAGCTTGGAGGCAAATCATTTATTTCAGGTAGGAATTGTATCATGTTTTGAAATACATTCAATCTACCGAGTAATCCAGTGATACCATCTCCGATTTCATATTCGGTCATCAAAACTTGCGGTAAGTTGTCAATGAGTATCCCAGCAACTTCATCTTGAACATAAATCTGATTTCTAAAAGGTTGAGTATAAGAAACTAAAACCTCGTTAGTAATCCTATATACAGTTGTATTGTCTGCATCCATCGACTTCAAGATAGTCAGATTTTCTACATCAATAGGGAAAGTGTAGTTTTCTGTCTTTATTAAGCTATGATAATTAAATAAATCAATAGCTATTGCTCTTATGGTAGTTGTTTGAGATATTTCAAAAGGTGCTTCGTATAGCAAAGATTCCTCATCTGGTTGAGACCCATCAATAGTATAATAAATCATCACATTTTCTGTTTCACAAGTGATAGAAACGGTTATAGGGTCTATATTAAAACCGCCCGGAGGATTTATCACAGGTGTTTCTACATCGATTTCCATAATTTCTATTTCTGAAGCAAACCTTGCTGCGATATGTGAGCCTGTATTGCGCGTCGAAATTATGCCTGTTATATTTACAGGAACTTCAGGAATAGGATTTCCTACATAGTCAGTTCCATCAAAATTTGTTCTAAAGGTATAATTTGCAGTGTCATCATAAACAGGATAATCTGTAAAATTTGCAAAATTTCCAGTTGTTGAAAATAAAACACCATAAACCTTTACCAGTCTGGCTTGATAATCATTGAGAGCATTATTCAAGTCCTCAAAATTGACTTCAACAGGGATGAGCGCATTGTTTGTTGATGTAACTTGTCCTGAATTCATGAAAGGAACAAATTGTAACATACCATTGAAAAGATTTATTTCCCCTGTCAATCCAGTTACTCCATCACCTATATTATACGTAGGTGAGATGATATTGGCATTGTCATCTATTAATAGACCACCGTTTCCGTCTTGGACATAGATTTGATTTCTGAAATTTGGCTGAGTCATGCTGACGATAACCTCGCTATTTAAATGAAATAAATCACCAGTGCCAGGAGTTTGTAATCGAAGCTGTGATAAGGAGCTTATTTGTAATGGTATATTATATGTTTCTGTGATAGTTCCAGAAGGTAACATACCATCTTTTTCCCCTCTAAATCTCAATATAGTTGTCGTTGTTAACGATATAGGGGAAATATAAAGTATTCCATTTTCTGCAGAAGGGCTTGATCCATCAGTGGTATAATAAATACTCGCACCAACAGTTTCAGTGACTAAAGTGACTGAAATGGGTGTGAGATATGTTCCCCCAGCTGGTGTTGCTATAGGAGGAGACACAAATTCGACATCAGCAGTATCGGTAAAATAAAAGGTAACATTGTCAAAACGAATAGTTCCACCCGGAGCATAATTTGAAGTAGCTCCCGAGCCTCCATATTGAGTTGAACCTGTTGGAAACGCTATGACAAATCTTACTGCGAAATCTGGATTGTTATTTATTGCTTCGATCTCTGAAAAATCAGCCGTTCTATAATACCATGATTCCCCTTCTGCTACAGCGTAAAGACCATTGTCAAATTCTACATCGCCTACATTGTTTACAGGAAAAACTCTTTTATTAGTAGCATTGGTTGCATCGGCATGAAAATTTTGCCAGTTTGTCCCGTCGATAGTATATTGCAATCTCATTCTATTGGCACCAGTATTACTATTCCTATTGTTCCAAGATACATGGATATTTAAGAGACCTTCTGTAGATACTTGAATATTGATGCCAGCTGTTTCGTTTCCTGTTCCTTGAGCTGGGTAAGTAGTTGTATTTAAAGCTCTACCAGTTTGAGCATTTTCTAAAAAGCCCTGAGCAAAAGTGGTAGATATACCACCAATTGATGATATTATGCCCTCACCCAGAGATGGATTCAAAGTATCACCTTCAAAGGTGAATTCTGTAAAGGGGATTCTATCATCTGGCTCGATGATATACTGACTGTTCATTTGAAGCACACCTTCTATAGGCGGTAAGGCATTCAGTCTGCCACCAGTTGATACTTGTCCCGACAAATTTGTCATTGGAGTAACATTATCCAAAATCAGGTTTCTGAATATCAAGGCTAATTCATCCGGATTATCATCATAAGCACTCAGCAGAGCTTCGCTGGCTGTTGAATACATCAACCCTATCATACCCATTAATTGCGGTGCTGCATAACTTGTTCCACCGGTATTTCCACTATTGCCATGATTATTGTTGACAAGGGTAGTAAAAATAGCATCTCCCGGAATTGCTAATTGAACCATTGTAGGTCCAAAAGCACCTGTTCTGTTCCCAGACCTGTTTATTCTCGTGACTTTGGTCGCATAAGGAGAAGTGACTGTCCCCGGCATATCTCCAAAAGTGTCAATATTTCTCCCTGAATTATTATCCACCGCAATTGTAGCTAACATACCTTCGGCGCCTAAAGTATCATATAAGGCTGCCCATACAGGATATTGGCTTGGCCAAGCAGCATCTATACCCCATGAATTATTGTGAGCTACAATATAAGCCCCATATTGACCATTTGTGTCATTGTAAAGCTTTCTGACACGAAGTATATAGTTGAAGGAATTAATGGCTTCGGAATTTAATTGACCAGCCATGCCTATGTGAATGGGCATTAGTTTCACATTTTCAAAGAGACCACCAATACCTGCACCCTGACTATTATTATTTGTGATTTGAGCGGTTGAGCCAGATACAACGGTACCATGAGTTTCGTTATTCGTGTGATTTGCGGATAAAGGTTGGTTAGTATTACCATTCCAGCCATGATAGTCACAAACTGGGGTGTTGGGACAGCTCAATCCGTGCATATTCCCACCTACAACATTGTGACACCAACCTGTGTTGTTCTTCCAAAACCTTAAATCTTGGTGTGCCAATGTTGAGGTGTGTATTCCATCGATTACCGCAAGCACAATCTCTCTTTGGTTTCTGTTTTCCTCTGTTAGTGCAGCACCCCAGCCAAAAGTAGCTCCAGTATCTACTCCTACTGCTCCTCCACTTTGTCCTGTGTTCTTTAGATGCCATTGATTGTTAAAGCCCGGATCATTGGGTAAATGCTCTTCGTTTCTCAGTGTCATATATGGATTAAACTGAGCTAAATAAACACTCGAATCTCTCCGCACCATTTCCAGCATCTCATCCTCATCAAAAGCTCGATGATTGAAGGTGTACAAAACTATGTTCAATTCAGGCGACAACACCTGTTCTTCTGCCATATTTTGAGCTGCGTATCTGCTCATAAATTCAGCTCTCATTTCGCCACGAATATGCTCGTGATGCCATACAATTAAATGCCCTAATGCTCTTTCTTGTGGAAACAAGCAAATGCAAGTAAATAGTATTAAAATGAATAATAAAGTCTTTTTCATTTTTTTTATCCTCCGCTATTATGGTTAGTTATTTTTTTTTTTCAACTGATTTTGTCAATGATTTTTTCTTTTTCCTTATCAAATAGACTGTAAATAACTGGAATTACCACAAGTGTAAAGAATGTGGCACTGAGTAATCCTCCGATTATAGTGATTGCTATAGGGTTCTGCATTTCAGCACCTTCTGCATTGGTAAGTGCCATTGGCAGCATCCCAATCACTGTTGTAAGCGATGTTATCAAAACAGGTCTCATCCTGTCATAACCTGCTTTTACTAAAGCTTCATGAATACTCATCCCTTTTTGACGAAGTTGGTTTGCATAATCAATCAAGACAATGGCATTGTTTACAATAATCCCACTTAAGATAATCAATCCCACGAAAGTCAAGACAGATATGGTAGAACCAGTGAGAAAGACAGCCAGAGCAACACCAATGATACATAAAGGTAATGTAAACATTATGATAAAAGGTTGTTTTAATGACTCAAACTGAGATGCCATGACCATATAGACTAGAATCAAAGACAGCAATAATGCTAAACTTAGTGTAATAAACCCCTCTATCATATCTTGATATGCCCCTCCAAACTCAACAACATACCCTATAGGCATACTCATTATAAATGGATTTAGTTTAGTTCTCAAATCTCTTGTCACGCCTGCTAAATCGCTCCCTACTATATTTGCTGTTAAAGTAGCTTTTCTGACTTGCCCTTCTCTGACAATCACTGCGTGACCTTCTCCAAATTCTTGGGTAACGAGCTGATTGAGAGGAATACTAACTCCTATAGGCGAATAAATCCTGATTTCACTAAAATCTTCAATTGTCATTCTTTGGTCTTCTCTATATTGGAGCCTGATATTTATTTCTTCTCCTCTTGTGCGTAGGATACCTATATTTGAACCACTGATTGCTGTTCTGATTGTGCTGGCAATTTGTGTAGCCGTCAATCCATACTGCATTGCCATATCGCGATTTATTCTAAAATGAATCTCTGGACTTCTTTCGACCATGCTATTTTGAATATCTCGAATATTGGGAACTTCTTGCATTAATTGCGAAATTTGACCAGCAAGAAGGCTCAATTCTTCAAGATCATTACCAAAAATCTTAATCTCTATTGGGTTTGTACTACCACCAGCAGCCATTGCGTCTACAAAGGCTATCTCACCACCTTGAATATGGGGAATCTGAGTCCTTAGGAATTCTAAAACTTCAGGCTGCGATTTATCTCTATTTCTAAAATTTACTAACCTTCCCCATATTACTGCTTCTGTCTGATTAGTCGGATTTCCATCTCCCGCTCTTGCTTGACTATCGTCAGATGCTCCTGTCATGATGAGAAAAGACTCTATTTCTGGAGTTCTGTCAAAAACATTTTCAATTTGCGCAACGAGTGCGTCTGTTTCTTCGAGAGTTGTTCCTACAGGCATTTTGATACTGAGCATAACGAAAGGATTATCAGAGGCAGGCATAAATTCGGCTCCCGTTTGTGTCAAAAGCAGAGCCGAGAAAATCAAAGTAATAAAAATCGCAAAAATAGTTTTTTTTCTATTCTTAAGACACCATTTTAATAATGAGATATATCTATCCCTAATCCATTCAAACCAATTCAATTTTTTATATAGATCTGTTTTATCGCTGTATATAACAGAAGCTATAGTCGGCACTATGGTTAAAGCAACAAATAAAGATACAAGTAGAGAAAAAGCCACTGTCAAAGCAAGTCCTCGCACCAAAATAGCAGTCATTCCTCCACTAAAAACCATCGGTAAAAAAACTGCAATTGTAGTGAATGTTGAAGCAGAAATAGCCATAGCAACTTCTTTGGTTCCGTTGATAGAGGCTGTTATCCTATCTGCTCCTTCTTCTAAATGCCGAAATATATTTTCTATCACTACTACTGCGTTATCTACTAACATGCCGACTCCAAGAGCTAGTCCGCTGATAGTCATCAAGTTTAACGAAAAATCCATTAAATACATGGGGATAAAGGTTGCTATCACTGATACCGGTATTGCTAGCGAAATAGCAAGGGTTGGTCTCCAGTTTCTGATAAAGAAAAACATCATCAAGATAGCAAATATACTGCCCCAGAGGACGCTGGAACCTGCGGAGTTTGTAGCAAGTTCTATCATATCTCCAAAATTCATAATTTCATGAAATTCTATATCAAATTGTCCTGATTTTACTAAATCATTCAATTCTTGGGTGATAGCTCTTGTAACAGAAAGTGTGTTTGCTTCTGATTCTTTAGTGATCATGATAGCTACAGTGGGTTTTTGATTTGTTCTGATATGATATCTAGTTTCTCTTGGAGCTTCAACGACTTCAGCGACATCTCTGATTCTGACCATTGAGCCATCTATGTTTACTTTCACAGGTATGTTTTCAATCTCTTCTAAGGTTTTAAATTCAGCTATTGTGCGGATAAAAAAGCTTTCTTGATTGATATTTATGTTCCCAGCAGAAATATTCATGTTTTGCAGCATAACAGCTAAGCTAATGTCGTCAAAACTAACCCTATATTGATCCATTTTAAACCTATCGGTCTGTATCTGCACTTCAAGCTCATCTCCCCCCCAAACTGCTATCATACCTACACCATCTATTCTTTTCAAACGATTGGAAATATCATCTTCGAGGAGTTTTCTGAGTTCATGTGAGTTTTCCATCCCTGTGACACCATACATAACTACCGGCATTGATGAAGTGCTAAATTTCATAATCATTGGTCGACTTACATCGGCAGGAAACATATCTGTTAGCCTATCTACTGCATCTCGTATATCTTGAGCTGCTACATCAAGATTTAATCCCCACTCAAACTCGAGCGTGATTGACGAGAAATTTTCAGAGCTGGTGGAATGGATGTTTTTTAAACCTCTTATACCAGAAACAGCCATTTCTATATTTGCAGTTACTAAAGATTCCACTTCTTCTGGTGATGCTCCAAAATACGGCGTGACTACTGAAACCATTGGAAATTCCATCTCTGGCAAGACATCAAGTCCCAATCGTATAAAAGATAATACTCCAAAAAGAATTATCATCAAAGTCACCATAAGGACAGTAACTTTATGACGAACAGAAAAATCACTTATAAACATATTTTTACCTCTTCATGCAAAGATTTTAAACTAGACCTTTTTGTCAATGAAAAAGTGTAAAGCGATATGATAGGTGTCCTTACAATTTGCAAAATATAAATTGCTTGACATTTACAGTTGAAAATTTTTTAAGTCACTTTTCATAAAAAAAATAAGGAGATTTTAAAATGTATTTTAAAAAGAAATCAATTTTTTTTAGTCTATTGTTAGTTTTTTTAACTATCAGCGTATTAGTATCAGAAAATCTTGAGGATTTTCATCCCGGCATGATTACAGTCTGTTTTAGTGCAGACTTGGTAGAAAATACAAGGGGAGAATTAGCTATTAGTATCGAAAACGGTATTATTCAAACCCCCTTTGAATGGCTCAACGAGCTGGCTGAGGAGTATCAAATAGTGAACCTTAGACGCTTGTATCAAGTTAAAAACAAAGAATGGCATCTTAATGGACAATACCCCATGAATGTTTTTCGTCTGGAAACAAGTTCTCATAGCAGAACTGGAGAATTGCTAAATATATTGACAGCTCGCAGTAGCGATGTTCTTTTTGCAGAACCATTAGCGGTCAATCGATTTTTTTATGTTCCCAATGATCCACTACTCTCTGATCAGTATCATCATGCATTAATCAATTCCTTTGATGCTTGGGACTTAGAAATAGGTTCTCCGGAAATCGTAGTCGGTATAGTAGACTCTGCAGTTAAGTGGAATCATCCCGATTTAGCAGCAAACATGTGGATAAATGAAGCCGAATTACCCGGTATCACAATCAATTGGACAAGTGGTGCTATTTCAGGTGGCGATGGTATAGACAATGATGGAAATGGTTATATAGATGATGTCATGGGTTGGAATTTTTGGCCCGGACAACAAGAAAACAATCCTATTCAAATCTATAACAACTGGTCTCATGCAACTCATGGCACACATGTAGCTGGAATAGTTGCTGCTGTAGGTGACAATGGAGTAGGCATTGCAGGTGTAGCCTACAATGTAAAAATGCTCGCTACAAAACATCAAGGAAATATTCCAGAACTTTACAATGGTGTGTATTATACCGTTGACACCGGAGTCCATGTCATAAACTGCTCTTGGGGAGCTTCCGGTAATGCTAATGATGCTACTTTAGCTAGCACTTATGCAAAGGATCATGGAGTTTTGATGGTAGCAGCTGCCGGAAATAACAATAATGCCACTATTCAATATCCATCTGGAGCTCAATGGGTTTTAGCAGTAGCTTCTACAAACCAAAATGATATAAGATCTTCATTTTCAAGTTATGGTGCATGGGTAGATGTCTCTGCCCCAGGCACCGATATATATTCAACATATTTCACAGCCTCAGGAGAAGACACCTATTATGATATGTCCGGCACCTCAATGGCATCTCCTGTAGTGGCAGGGTTAGCAGCTCTCCTCTTGTCTCGGAATCCCTCATTGTCAGTAGAAGAATTGATGGAAGCTATCAAAGAAGGCGCTGACCCAATCGACCATTTAAATCCTCAATTTGCAGGTCAACTCGGCACTGGAAGGGTAAATGCTTTTAATTCTCTTATGTTGGTTGCACCTTTAGAGTTTGATATGGAAGCAACTACTATTTCAGGACTAATCGGCGCTCCTTTGAATACTACAGCAATTTACACATTCGGGTTAACCAATCAAGGTTCTGAGCCTGCCAGTGGTTATTATGTAAATCTAATGGCGGAAGGTATAGAAACTCCTCTTGCATCAGCGCCTGGCATTTATCTCGAATATGAGGAATCTGGTAGTGTCAGTATCGAATGGATTCCTACAGAACTTGGTGACTATGTCTTATATGGTCAAATCGAATGGGAACTCGATGAAAGAGACAGAAACGATAAATCAAATAGTTTAGAAATGCGGGTTAATCCTGAGGGTAATGCAGAAGCATACATAGGAAATAAAAACAGTAATGAAGCTCTCAATAATTCTTTTATTAACTACAATTCTCATGATAGTATCGTTCAAATGATTTACCTTGAATATGAACTGACTCCTGGCTTGATTTACCAGATGACTGTTCGCTTTACTGGTGCTCATACTTTGGTCTTTCCGGGTAGTGAGACGAGTATATATATGGCAACCACTGAAAAAAACTCATTTTCGAATAATACCGACTGGGTAGCTTATGACCAATTTACAAGAGTCTTTAAAGGAGATTTAGAAGCATTCTCGATTGGGACTTATGAAATAGAAATTATTTTCGACAATCCATTTTATTATCAAGGCGATAATCTTGTAGTGATGGTAGTCAAAGATGACAGTGTGGTTTATGGCTTAGGAAATGTATTTCAATTTACAACTATGTCCGAGCAAAACAGGACAATGTGGTGGAGGTCAAACATGGTTGGTACTCCTGTATTGAATCCGATGCCTACAGCTAACGGAATATTATCCGGAGTAACTAATGCAAGATTTGGAATTTATACTTTTGACATTCAACCTCCAAAAAATCTTGTTGCCACTCCAGATTTAGAAAACAATCGAGTATCACTGTCTTTTGAAGCACCGGAACCTCAACAAATAGGTTCTTTGAATAATTACAAAGTTTATAAAAACGGCAATGTCATATCAGAAACAACTGCATTAACATTTAATGACAACAATATAGCTTTAAATACAGAGTATGAATATTGGATTACTGCTGTCTACCGTGACCCAAATATAGAATCGAAACCCTCAAATAAAGTAAAAATTGTAGTCGAAAATATCAAACCGCCTATCAGTCTTGAAGCACTTGTTGTTGATGATGATACCGTCATTTTGACATGGGAAATGGACAATCTTCTACAACGATCAGAAGACCATCGATATGGTTTTCCTATAGGTTTTAAAATCTCAAGAAACGGGGAACCTTTTCCGGGAAATCTTATCATAGAACAGACCTTTACCGAACATGATGTTCCTGTTGGAGAGCATGTATATGGAGTCATTGCCGTTTATCAGACTGGTGAAGCTAATGCGATTTTTGTCGATGTTGAAATAGAGCCTGTTACCGACTATGATGGACAGATTTCTACATTAACTACTGAGTTGGTAGGCAATCACCCCAATCCTTTTAATCCAGAAACAACTATTCGTTTCAATTTATCTGTCGAATCCAATGTCCAAATAGACATATTCAACATCAGAGGACAAAAAATCAGAAATTTGATTAATACTCAACTAGAAACTGGTAAGCATTCAGTTGTCTGGAACGGAAGAGATGACAATGGAAATGAATTGGGAAGTGGTATATATTTCTATGTGATGAAAACAGAAGACTATACCCAAGTAAGACGGATGGCATTATTGAAGTAATATTTTCAATTCAGAAAACAGGATAATGAAGAGAAGAGGTGAGGTTATTAACCTTTCCTCTTTTTTTCTTGGGAAAATCCATGGTTTTAAAAGACAAAACAACCTAAATAGCATGATTTACCCTCCCAAGACAAAACCTAAATTTACCTTTCTTGAATCTGTTTCTTTCTCAAGTTTTGTATTTTATGATTCTGTCATGAATACTTATTGATAACAATAATTTTTTTTCATTGAAAAATAGTATGGTGTCCATTTTTATGGACACTTTTTTGAAAATCTGTCCATTTTAATGGACAGTAAATCAAAAAGAATCCTAAAATATATTCACAAAAAAATACTTCAGAAAAAAATATTATATGCCCAAAAGCCTTATTATAAAAGGATGTTAGAAAATCCATTTCACTTCAATAAAGCCATTCTATTAAGTTTGGCACACTTCTTGCTATATATTTTGGTATCAAAAAAATTAAACATGTATAAAGGAGATTACACATGGGAACACAACAAATTTTGATGATAGTTTTATCAGTTATCATCGTCGGCGCT
>Ga0099364_10004666_pt1 | contig 20696 bp, 2 predicted proteins | sample TergutTh196P3_FD_73070 | JGI IMG/M metagenome (GOLD analysis project Ga0099364, IMG submission 73070) | Microcerotermes parvus P3 segment gut microbial communities from Pointe-Noire, Republic of the Congo - Th196 P3 | ecosystem: Host-associated > Arthropoda: Insects > Digestive system > Gut ... | reverse complement strand
AACATTGTCACGATAAACATTATAACCTAAGAAAGCACGACCATTATCTTCTGGTGCATCCCAAGTTAAAATTACATCAGTTCCATCAAGAACAGCTACTAGATTAGAAGGTCTTAACACATCGTCTTCTGGTCTTGCAAAGATAATATTTGAAGGTACGGATTCGTCTTCTTCAATTTCTTCGCCCCAGACAGCTGTTACGTAGTATTCGTAGGTTACAGCGTTGTCAAGGTCAGTGTCCACATATTCTGTACCGAACGCATTTATTCGTTCTAGTTCGCCACCATCTCTATATATCACATATCCAATCACTTCACCATAATTTTGAGCTAAAGGTTCATCCCAAGTAAGTTCAACAACAGCATTTCCAGTCACAGCATTAAGATTTCTTGGTGGATTGTAAATCGGCAATAAAATCTCAGTTTCTATAGCCTCAGATAAACCGTTATCATATTCAGCTTTAACGCTATATGTGTATTTAGAGTCTAAATGTACGTTAATGTCATTATATTCTGTAGTGAACGCATTTATTCGTTCAATTTCTACACCATCACGATACACAACATACCCAACTAAATCACCATAATTTTGTGATAAAGGTTCATCCCAAGTTAATTCTACAATAGAATCACTAGCAACAGCAACAAGATCTGATGGTGGATTGAATACTGACACAATAATTTCAGCATAAACAGCAACAGATTTGCCTTCATCTTCATATACAGCAGTAACATAATATGAATATTTAGTATCTGGTGTAAATTCATGAGAATATATTTCTTCTTCAGTAATATGTTCTAACTCAAACTCGTCATCAACATACATATCAATAAGATAATAGTCAACTTGTCCAAAGTTTTGAGTTTCTGGAACATCCCAAGTAAGATCAATAGTGTCATCATTTATTGTTGGAATAAGGTTAGAGACTGGTGTAAACATAGGCACAATAATGCTTTCTCTAACAGGATCAGATAAACCTTCAAAATCACCACTATAAATAACTCTTACAAGATATTCATATTCAAAATCAGGTTCAACAGTATAATCAACATAGTTTGTACCAGTTACGATTCTTGGAGCTTGGAAATGTTGTGAATTAACAGTATACCCAATAATCTCACCGTAAGTTTGTGGTTCAGGAACATCCCAAGATATTTCTACAGAAAGTCCGTCTGAACCTAATTCAAGTGTTAACCCAGAAACAGGTGTAAATACCGGCACAATAATTTCTGCATAAACAGCTTCAGATTCGCCTTCAACTACGCCTTCATATACAGCTGTAACATAATATGAATATTTAGTATCAGGTGTAAATTCGTGAGAATACTCAGTATCTTCAACAGTGATTTCTTCTTCCAACTCGCCATCAACATACATTTCTATACGATAAGACTCAACTTGTCCAAAGTTTTGAGCTTCTGGAACATCCCAAGTAAGTTCAATAATGTCATCATTTATTGCTGGAACAAGGTTAGAGATTGGTGTAAACATAGGCACAATAATGCTTTCTCTAACAGGAACAGATAAACCTTCAAAGTCACCACTATAAATAACTCTTACAAGATATTCATATTCAACATCAGGTTCAACAGTATAATCAACATAGTCAGTACCAGTTACGATTCTTGGAGCTTGGAAATGTTGTGAATTAACAGTATACCCAATTATCTCACCGTAGGTTTGTGGTTCAGGAGCAACCCAAGATATTTCTACAGATAACTCATCTGAACCTAGTTTTAGAGCTAACCCTGTAACAGGTGTAAATACTGGCACAATAATTTCAGCATAAACAGGAACAGATTCGCCTTCAATTTCACCTTCATATACAGCAGTTACATAATATGAATATTTAGTATCAGGTGTAAATTCGTGAGAATACTCAGTATCTTCAACAGTGATTTCTTCTTCTAACTCGTCATCAATATACATATCAATAAGATAATGTACAACTTGTCCAAAGTTTTGAGCTTCTGGAACATCCCAAGTAAGTTCTATAGTGTCATCATTTATTGCAGGAACAAGGTTTGAGATTGGTGTAAACATAGGCACAATAATGCTTTCTGTAACAGGTTCAGAATGTCCATTAATTTCACCACCCCAAATAACGCTTACACTATATGTATATTCGTTATCTGGTAGAACTGAGAAATCAATATAACTTGTAATTTCAACAATTCTAGGTGCTTGGAAGTGGTCAGAATCTAGTAGATAACCAATAATAGTTCCATAATTTTGATCTTCTGGAACATCCCATGTAATTTGTACATGCTGGTCTACCGGAACTAAAACAACCAATAGATCTTGTGCAGGGTTAAATATAGGAAGAATAATTTCTGTTGATACATCATCTGATTCTCCGCTATCATATACAGCAGTAACGCTATAGACGTATTTTGAGTCTGGTTCGGTGTCTGTATCTATATGTTCTGTACTGAACGCATTTATTCGTTCTAGTTCAACATTGTCACGATAAACATTATAACCTAAGAAAGCACGGCCATAATCAGCTGGTGCATCCCAAGTTAAAATAACATCATATCCATCAAGAACAGCTACTAGATTAGAAGGTCTTATTACACTGTCTTCTGGTCTTGTAAAGATAATATTTGAAGGTTCGGATTCGTCTTCTTCAATTTCTCCGCCCCAGATAGCTGTTACGTAGTATTCGTAGGTTACAGCGTTGTCAAGGTCAGTGTCCACATATTCTGTACTGAACGCATTTATTCGTTCTAGTTCGCCACCATCTCTATATACAACATATCCAATCACTTCACCATAATTTTGAGGTAAAGGTTCATCCCATGAAAGCTCAACAACCGCATCTTTAGCAATAGCATTAAGATTTCTTGGTGGATTGTATTTTGGCAATAAAACCTCAGTTGTTATAGTCACTGACTCTCCATTATCATATACAGCTTGAACGCCATATATGTATTTAGAGTCTACTCTTACGTTGACATCTGTATAAGCGTACTCATCATCTGTACTGAACGCATATAGTTCAACATCATTACGATACAGAACAAACCCGATTAAATCACCATATTTAGGTTCTTCTGGAGCATCCCAAGTTAGTTCAACAACTTCACCTGAAGCTAAAGCAATAAGGTTTGAAGCAGGTTGATAAACGATAATTTCAGCAGTAACAGGAACAGATTCGCCTTCAACTACGCCTTCATAAACAGCTATAACAGAATATGAATATTTGGTATCAGGTGTAATTTCATGAGAATATTCATTATCTTCAACCTTGATTTCTTCTTCTTCTAACTCTTCATCAACATACATATCAATAAGATAGTATGCAACTTCTCCAAAGTTTTGTTTTACTGGAACATCCCAAGTAAGTTCAATAGTGTTGTTGATAGTTATTTTTGGAACAAGCTTTGTTATAGGTGTAAACATAGGCACAATAATGCTTTCAGCAACAGGTTCAGAAATTCCATCAATTTTGCCACCATAAATAACGCTTATTTCGTATTCATATTCTTTATCTTTTTCAACAGTTAAATCGATATATTCAGTTTCTGTAACTTTTATTGGATCTTTGAAATGTTCTGCATCTATAATATACCCAATAATTGTGCCGTAATTTTGTTCTTCAGGAGTTTCCCATGTTATTTCAACAGAAAGACCGTCTAAACCAATCGTAAGTTCAAGCTCTGAAATTGGCGTAAACATAGGAACAATAATTTTAGTTGATATTGCTTCTGATTCGCCACTATCATACATAGCAGTAACGCTATAGACGTATTCTGTGTCCAATTCGGTGTCAATATCGATATATTCGCATTCGAGAACATTCTCTGCTAATTCTTCATCGTCACGATACACATTATAACCTAAGAAAGCACGTCCATTTTCAAAAGGTGAATCCCAAGTTAAAACAACATGAGTTCCATCAAGAACAGCTTCAAGATTAGAAGGTACTAATATATTGTCTTCTGGTCTTGCTTCAACAGTATTTGAAGGTAAAGATTCATCTTCTTCAATTTCGCCGCCCCAGATAGCAGTTACATAGTATTCGTAAGTTACAGCGTTAGGAAGGTTAGTATCGGCGAATGTTAATGCTAAAATTCCCTCTTCATCATCTTCTGTAATGAAAGCATTTATTCTATCAATTTCCTCATCATCTCTATATATCACATATCCAATCACATCACCATAATTCTGTGTTTTTGGCTCATCCCAAGTCAATTTGACAATAGAATCACCAGCATCAGCTTTTAAATTAAGCGGTGGATTATATGAAGGAATAAGAATTTCATTTGAATCAGTAGGAACAGATTTTCCTGAAGGTTCTGTATACACCACAACAACCTGATATGTATAGAGGTTATCTTTATCGATGTCTTTGTCAGTGATGGTGTTTTCTTCTGTAGTATCAAGAAGTACAGATTCTCCATCATTAACTAATCTATAAATCTCAAATCCTTCTATTTTATGAACAGTGATAATATCCCATTCTATAACAATTTCACCATCTTCAAGAACAGCTAAAACTTCTTCAACTGGATCAAATGATGGCAATGTTACCTCAATTTCAGCAAAGTCAGATTCGCCTTCATTGTCTTCATAAATTGCACGAACTTTAAAGAGATAGGTCTCACCATTAGTAAGTTTTTCTACTTTAAATGTATTTTCATCTGTTGAATCAATGATTTCATCATCGTTGTAGATTTCATACTCAACTAAACCGCCATCACTTCCCGGTGCAGGTTCTGCCCAAGTTAAAGTAACAAACTCAAAACCGGGAACAGCCTGAAGATCTAACGGAGGATTGAAAATATATTCAGCAGGTGTAACAGGCTCTGAATCATTTGAAGGTAGTGAGTAACCCATAGCAAAAGCATCTTCTTCAATTTCATCATAGAAGGCAACAACATGATAAACGTAAGTTTCTCCATTTATTGCAGTATTGTCAATGTATGTAATCTCATCTGCACCATCTTCTGTAGTGAACGCATTTATTCGTTCAATTTCCACATTATCACGATAGATAATATATTTTGTAGGTTTACCATAATTTTGTGGTAAAGGTTCTTCCCAAGTTATTATAACAAACATATTTCCAGCGAATGCTTGTAAATTAAGTGGTTTATTGTAAATTGGGTAGAGCACAGGGTTAGAAGTTACGGGATGCGTACGGCCTTCTGGGTCTTTATAAACAACAACAATTTGGTAAACATATTTGGTATCGTCCATAATTTCGTATTCATCTTCATATAAGAATTCTTCTTCATCGCCTTCAACTTCAACTTCACCCAAATAATTTTCCATGTCAGAACGCCAGATTTCGTAAACTACTACTTTACCAAAGTTTTGTTCTAAAGGTTTTTCCCATCTAATTTCAATTTTATCTTCATTAATTGTTGCGATAACTTCGGTAACTGGGGTGAAAATTGGAATGAAGATTGAATTTGAAGCAAGCCAAGCTGAATATCCGTCAGGTTCTGAATAAACTGCTCTTACTTTGTATTCGTATTCTGTATCAAGTTCAAGGTCGTCATCGATATAGCTTGTTTCTTCGGTAATGATCGATTCTTCTAAATCATCACGTAATATTTCATAATGTTCAATATCACCAAATTCTTGATCAACTGGTGCTGTCCAAGTTAATTTAACTTTATTTTCCTCATAAATAGCAGCAACTAAATCAGTAACAGGAGTAAATAAAGGCACAATTATAGTAATTTCAACAGCTTTAGAGATTCCATCTAAATCTTCATAAATTGCTGTAACAGAATATGTATATTCTGCATCTTGAACAACAGTCTCATCTATAAATTCTGTTTCATCAGTTTCTTCATTAAATTTGTCGTCATCTGAACGTGTTATAATGTAATGAGATACTGTTGTATAGTCTTGTTCTTCTGGTGCTGTCCATGAAAGCCTGATATGGTTATCTTCATTAACCTCTGCTTCAAGTTCTGTAACTGCTAGGAAAACAGCAGCGATAATAGAAACTTCTGCAGCTTCAGATTCTCCATCTGGATCTTCATAAACTGCAACAACAAAGTAAGTATACTCATTACCAAGAATTATATCTTCATCGGTGTAGAAGGTGTCTTCTGTTATGATGATTTCTTCATCATCATCTTCACGAATAATCTCATAATGCTTAACAGTTCCGAATTTCTGTTCTGCTGGTTCTTTCCAAGTAAGCTCAACAGCTTTTTCGTCTGAAACAACAGCAGTAAGACCTGTAACTGGTGAGAATAGAGGGACAATTACTGAAACTTCAAGAGCTTCAGAATTGCCCTCTACCACCCCCTCATACACAGCAATTACTGAATATGTGTATTCATTATCAGGTTCCACTTCATCTTTTATGGTTAATGCTAATATTCCCTCTTCATCATCTTCTGTAGTGAACGCATTTATTCGTTCAATTTCTTCACCATCTCTATATATCGCATATTCAGCCACTTCACCATAATTTTGTGGTAAAGGCTCATCCCAAGTTAATTCCACAATAGAATCTTCTAAAACTGTAGCATTAAGATTTCTGATAGGTGAATAAATTGCGTAGATATATGAAACATTAACAGGTTCTGAAGAGCCGTTAAATTCTTCATATAGAGCAAATATGGCATAATTGTATTTTACATCTGGAGTAGCTGTATGTATTGTGTACAATTCAGATACTGTGCTGTCTGCGTAGCCCTCTTCACCCTCAACACTTCTTAAAATTCTGTATCTATTTGGTGTTAAATCTAAGAATTCTAAAGTAATTGGTGCTTCCCATTCAACATATATAGTGTCAGCAGGGTAAGCTGGATATTTATACAATTGAAAACTAACGTTATTCACAGGTGCAAAGGCATCAATAGTGAATATTTCTCTAACAACAGATGTGCCGTCTGGATCTTCATAAACAACTTCAATTGCGTATTCATAACTTTTTCCCGGTACAACATCGATGTCAACATATTCAAATTCGTCTTCATCGGTTAATGTAAGCATAAGTATTTCATCTTTATATACATTGTACTCAACAATCGTGCCAAATTCCTGTGTTGCAGGTGCTTCCCATGTGATAAATAGTCCTTCATCATTTAAATCAAATTCTAAATTAAGAACAGGACTGAAACCAGCGACAAATATAGTATCTTTAATTGGTAAAGATTCACCTTCTACTGGTTTTGTATAAACCACGATTACTTGATATTCATAGAAAGCGTCACCCGGAACAGTGTCATCAACGAATTCGGTTTCATCGCTATCTACTTCAAAAGTTTCATCATGTGGAGTTCTAACAATTTTGTACCCGCTGATAATAACACCTTCAACATTAGCAACATCAGGTGCATCCCATGTGATAAGAACTGACATATCATCTTCATCATAGATGCTTAATTCAAGATTGCTAGCAGGTTTTTTAGAAACTACAAGAACTGTAACTTCAGCACTTTCTGATTCTCCGCTATCGTAAGATGAAACAACAGAATATGTTACTAACTCATCTAAGATTGCTTCTTTATCTGTAAATGTTAATACAGTAATTTCACCTTCTTCATTAAGTAAGTCATCATTTCTGTAAACGTTGTAACCTAAGAAAGCACGCTCGCCTACTTCCCAGCTAAGGATAACATCGTAACCAACTATTTCATAAGTAAGATTAATTGGTGCTATCATTGTGTCTTCTGGACGGCCTGTAGCAGGTTCTGACGGTAAAGATTCTCCATCTATTTCGCCGCCCCATACTGCAATTATGTAATATTCGTAATCAACAGCGTTGTCGAGGTTAATGTCGGTGTACATGAACGCATCTTCTGTAGTGAACGCATTTATTCGTTCAATTTCAAAATCATCTCTATATATCACATATTCAATCACCTCACCATATTTCTGTGCTTCAGGTGCATCCCAAGTAAGTTCAACTTCAGAATCCAGTCCAGAAACAGCTTCTAAATTAAGCGGTGGGTTGAATTGTGGAATAATAATAGCGTTTGAAATAGTTGGATCAGAATCACCATCTGGTTCTTCATATACCGCAACAACTTGGTATTTATAGCTATTGTCAGTTTCAAGTTCTCCGTCTTCAAACGTTGTTTCATCTGTGTTACCAACATATATATAAATGTCGCTATCATTTAAAGCAACATATATATCGTAAGAAACTGGTTCTTGATCTCCAATTATGGCATCCCATTCTAAAAGAATGCTATCACCATCTCTTGTTGCAACAACATCTGTAACAGCTATAAATGGTGGAATTTCAACAGTTGTAGAAACAAATTTAGAGAAACCTAATGGACTAATATAACTTGCTCTAACGCTAACTGTATATTCTTTACCATTTTCTAACTCATCAATTGTATATGTCAATTCTTCTGTAAACTCTATAAATTCGTCATCCATATAAATCTGATAACCCATCAATGTGCTGTTTTCTTTATCTTCTGGCTCTTCCCATGTTAAAATGATTGATTTATATGCAGCTTCACCTACTAATTCTTCTGGAACAGCAAAGAAATCTTCTATAGGTTCAACTTCATCTGAAGATATAGCTTCAGAGTAATCAGCAGGGAAATCATCATCTTCATAATAGGCTTTTATGCTGTATACATACTTAACTCCATTTACAGCTGTATCATCGCCTGTAGTTAACGCATTTATGCGTTCAATTTCCACACCATCTCTATATATCACATATTCAACCACTTTACCATAATTTTGTGGTGCAGGTGCTTTCCATGTTAAATGAACAAAGGAGTCTGTTGACACTGCTTCAAAATCTGAAGGAGGATTGTAAATTGGAATCAAAACAGCAGCTGATGTAACAGCAAGTGATTCGATATCGTCTTCATAAACAGCAGTTACGAGGTATATATATTTAATGTCATGGTCTACTTCTTCATCTGTTAATGTTGTTTCGTCAGTTGTGAAAGTTTCAACCGGGTTTGTATCATTTGTGGTATCTATTCTGTCTATTCTATACCCAACAACTTCTCCAAACTCATCATCAAATGGTGCTTCCCAAGTTAGTATAATATCACCATCTACTATTTCAACTGCTAAATCGTAAATAGGTAGATATTTATCAACTGTTATTGTTGTTGTAACAGCTTCTGATTCGCCATCTGGGTCTTCCCAAACAGCTATAATGCTGTATGTGTACTCTTCAGCAGGGGTTACGGTTGTGTCGGTGAAATTTGTTGCTGTGATTGTATCTAATGGTTCGGTATCTCCATCACGATATATAACATACTCAACCACGCTACCAAAATTCTGTTCAATCGGTGCTGACCAAGTTAAAACAACATGACGTAAATTTGAAGTTGTGGCAACTAAATCTCTAATTGGTGAAAACTGAGGAACTATAATGCTTTCTTCAACAGGTGCTGATTTTCCATCAATATCTTCATAGACTGCATATACACCAAATGTATATTCTATATCAGTTTCAAGGTCTTCAAATTCATATGTGGTTTCTTCTGTTGTGAAAATTGAACGAATAAATCCGTTCACTACAGAAATTTCATAATGAGAAACTTCACCATAAATCTGACCTGCTGGTTCTTCCCATGTTAATTCAACACTGTTTGGACCTGATAATTCAACTGTAAGATCTTGAACAGGATTGAAGATTGGGAATAATATTGAGATATATTCAGCTTCAGATTCTGTTTCAAATTGCTCATATATTGCAATAACAGCGTAATAGTAGAAAGTATCAAGAGTACCCAATGTTTCTATACTTAATTCATCTGTTATGATTTCATTTTCATCTTCTTCTTCATCTACTGTCCATATAATCCTATATTCTGTAGGTTTTAGTTCTAAGAATGCGGGTGTTTCTGGTTCTTCCCAGCTAACTATTATTTTAGTATCATCAACAACTGCTGTTAAGTTAGCAACAGGCTCAAACACATCTATGGTTATCTCATCTGTGATAATTATTGAATTACCGTCTGGGGACTCATATATCGCTTGAACACCGTATTCATATGTTTCAGCTGTTTTTGCGGTGTTATCGATGTAAGTTAATTCTTTTACAGTAGATAAATACTTTTCATCTCTATAAACTTTATACTCAGCCACTTCGCCGTAGTTTTGTTCTTCAGGTTTATCCCAGCTTATTACAACCCCTTCATCACTAATCGTAAATTCAAGATTAGAAATAGGTGTAAAATCAGGAACAATAATTTTTCCTTCAATTGGAAGAGAGCTACCCAAAGGTTCTGAATAAAGAGTTATAATTTGATAAGTATACTCTGTGTCAACCTCAACTTCATAGTCGGTATATGTTTTTGTTTCAACATTAAGAGTGGAAAGAATAAATGCGTCTCCTTCAGGATCAAGTTTCATAACTCTATATCCACTAATTTCGAAATCATCTTCTTCATCAATTATTGGTTCTTCCCAAGTTAGTTTTACTCCAGTGGCTTTTGTTTCTTCATCTGCTACTAAAGCTAGAATTAGATTAGTAGCTTTGGGTAAACTAACAACAGTGACTTTAATTACAAGTAAGTCTGATTCGTCGCTATCGTATAAAGTAGTAACAGCATATTCAACTTCTTCATCAAATATTGGATCTTCATCTATAAAGAACAATTCGAAAATAGGTCCGTCAGTGGTTAACAAAATACCGTTGCGATAGACATTATATCCTAAAAATGCACGTTCTGGTGCTTCCCATGTAATCTTTACAACGTTTCCAATAATCTCGGCTACAAGATTTTCTGGCATTAAAATATTGTCTTCTGGACGTGCTTTAACTTTATTAGATGGTAAAGATTCATATTCTTTATCGTCACTTTCATTATATTTACCCCACACCGCAGTTACATAATATTCGTAATCTTCTGCGTTGTCTAAGCCTGTGTCGGTGTATTCGTGACCGATAATTTCTGCTATAACTTCATCATCCCTATACACTTTAAATGCTATTATTTCACCGTATGTTATGTCTTCTTGGTCTCCTTTCCATCCAAGTTCAACTTCTGCATCTAGACCAGAAACTGCTGTTAGATTTAAAGGTGGATTAAGTAAAGGCATAATTCTTGAATGTAAAGCAGGAATCGACTCGCCAGCAGGTGTAGTATACTCAACAATGATTTTATAATTGTGTTTTGTGTCAACTTTTGGGGCTCTATGAGTATAAGTTGCTGGAGTTGGTGGAGTTGTTGCAGCTACTGGAGTTACAGTTCCAATTAATGCATATTCATCATCAGCTTCCATAGAAGCATAGATTTTGTATTCTTTAACAGTTTGACCAGTAATAGCATCCCATTTTAAAACAATGTCGTTAGCAACGACTTCTGATGTAATATTTGTTACAGCTGCAAATGGTGGAAGTGTTATTTTTTTTTCAACAAGTGAAGAATAGCCATCTAAGTCTTCATATTTAGCTCTGATGTTAAATATGTACTCTTGCCCATTTACTAATTCTTCTACGGTGTAAGTTAACTGTTTTGTTGTTTCAATTAATTTGTCAGCTTGATATAGTTCATACTCTACAAAGGTGTAATAAGTTGAAGGGTCTGGTGCTGTCCATGTTAAAACAACAAACTCATAACCTGCTACTCCATTAAAGGCTTTAGGTACATTAAAGAAACCTTCGCTTGGTGTGACTTTATCATGTTTTACTTCTGCTGAAAAGCCTTCAGGAAAACTATCTTCTTCTACTTCAGGATAAAATGCTTTAATTGAGTAGATATAATCTTCATCAATTTCTACATCATCATCTTCATATGCAAAAACGTCATCTTCAAGTTTTACAAGAAAATCTCCGTCTTTGAAAATATGAAATTCTGTGAAAACGCCGTAATTTTGTTCAACCGGTGCAGACCAGGTAAGATATACCTTCTCAACAGCGGCTACAACTTTAAACTCTCTAGGCATTGAATATCTAGGTGCAAAAACTATGTCAGAAAATACAGCAATCGATTTTCCATCTGCGGCTGTATTTGCTACAGTTGCTGTATATTCTGTGACAATGTTGTATATATATTTAATGTCACTTATCATTGTTGTGTCGTTGTATTGTGTAAGCGTTGAAGCTACATCAAATTTAACTTTTGGATTGGTTTCAGCAGTTAAATTTTCACGTTCAATTTCGTATTTTGTAACTTCGGTGTGTGCTAATGTCGCTGGTGCTGTCCAAGTTAGTTCAGTTTGAGGTAGACCGGTTAATTCAACTGTAGTTATTGCTGTGTTGAAATTGGTAATCGGAATATATGCAGGTACAATAATTTTTGCTGTTACAACTGTAGATCCTTTACCGTCTTCATAAACAGCAGTTACTCCGTATGTATATTCTCTGTCACCAATAACAGTTCTATCTGTGTAATATTCGTATAAAGTTGTAGTAAAAACTACAGTTTCACTATTACGATAGATGTTATAATTTACTACTCTGCCTTGCGTTTGAACTCTTGGCGCATCCCAAGTTAATCTTACCGCATTTTGTGCATCAAGGGTGGCTCTAAGATTGCTTATAGGTGAATATTGTTGAAGAAATACTACTACTTCTTCTCCTTCAGAATCACCGGAAGTACCTGTGCCTGTATAAACAGCGTGAACTGAATATGTGTAAACTACGTCCTCTACAATGTTTCTATCTGTCAAGGTTCTTAGTGAAGCATGATTAGCTTGTGAAATTACATCAGTTTGAAGAAGTTGAACACCATTTTTCATAATTCTATAACGTGATAGCGTGCCGAGCGTTTGTGCAACTGGTGCATCCCAGTCTAATTTTATCCCAACCGGTTGTACTGTTGGTGTTTCTGTTGCTGGTACTATTACATAGACTAGGTTTCTTACCGGGTTAAATGCAGGAATTAGTATATTTGCAGTAACAAATCTTGATTGTGCTGATGGATTAGCATAAACTGTACGGATACCGTATAAATGTTGTCTGTCTTTAATAACAGTATCCCATGCTTCGTTTGTTTCAGCATCAACAGAACCTACTTGAACAGCATTTGCAAAAAGAGTATCCGCGACAGTGGTTCTTAAAATGTTGTAACCAACTATTTCTAATCCTAGAAATTCGTGTGGAATAGGTTCTTTCCATGTTAGATGTACCATCTCATTTTCTGATTCTGGCTCAATTGCTAGAGCTACTTTAAACTCTGTAGCAGGTTTAAATATGTCTATCTTAATTTTTGCTTCTTCTCTTGGAGATGTAGATTCACCATCAGGGTACACATAAATGACTTCAACACCGTATGTAAATTCGATTTCTGTAATAACAGCTGGATTTTTAGGAAGATCATCATCTAAATATTCAAGATCGATTAGCTCGCTTAAGTCGGTTATTTCGCCTATCTTAACATTATTTCTATATATAATGTATTCAGAAACTTCGCCAAAATTCTGTTCGGCTGGTTCATCCCAAGTGAGTAAAATACCTTCATCATCTATTAATTCTAATTTTAGGTTAGTTATTGGGGATAATAAACTAAAAATAATAGAAGTTGATTCTTCGATTGAGATTCCATCTGGGTCTACATAAACTGCTTGAACAAAATATGTGTATTCTGTATCAGGAACAACAGTAGTGTCGAAATATTCAAGCTTATCTGTATCAAATTCACTGTCCAGTATTAAATTACAAGGTTCATCTTCTTCGTCATCACATTCGCAAGAACCTATAAATCGCTTAATAATGTACTCATCAACTTCTAAATCTAAAAAGGTTAATGTCACAGGTGCAGTCCAAGTAAGTTTTATACCTTTTTCTGTTGTTACTACTTGACCAACAGTTTTTGGTTCTGTATGTACATTAGAGACAAGATTTCCTACTGGACTAAACACTTCGTCACCAATAAATACAGGTATTTCTACAGGAAGTGATTTGCTTTCAGGATCTTTATATACAGCTACAATGCCGTATACATATTCTGTTCTAACTTCAATATCTTCATCATCTGTATAGAATAGTGTTGTTGAATCACCTATTGGTTCACCATCTCTTATTATCTCGTATTTTGCTATTGTGCCAAATTGTTGTGCTTCAGGTGCTTCCCAAGCAATTATTACACCTGCGTTTGTTAAGGTATAGCTAGGTTCTTGTACAGGACTGCTAATAATAGTAATAGCATTTATAATTACTGGTACTGATTCTTCACCATCAAGATCATCACGATCTTCAAAATCGCCATAAACAGCAATAACTGTATATATGTATAGTTCGTCTTCTTCAATATCTTCATCTAAATATGAAGTTTCTGTTAAAAAATCTTCTGAAACTATTGTTATCTCTACATTATTGTGTTCTCTTGTCAGAATATATTCTAATACAGAACCAAAGTTTTGTTGTGCTGGAGCTGTCCAACTTACAATAAGCCCATCTTCAACTAATGTATAATTAGGGTTGGTAACAGGGTTGAAAACAGGAATATAAATTTCAGCAGTTGTAGGCTCTGATAAACCGCTTTCATATTCTGCATATACACTATATATTAATAGTGTGTCTGTATCGGGTTCTTCGTCTTTATATGTAGTTACATTTTCAGCTAAATCATCAACCTCTTCATCGTTAATAAATAGTTGGTATCCGACAAAACCAGGTGTGTTTGCTGGCATTTCGGTCCAAGTTATAACGATATCTTTACCATTTACATCTATCACTGCTTCTACACTAGATACAGGTATAAGCTCGAATATTTCTATAGTCTCATCAAATTCCATAGGTGAAGTTTCTCCACCTCTGTGAACAACAGAAAGTGAATATTCGTATTTACCGGCTACTTCAATAACATCTATATAAAAGAGTTCGCTTATTGGATCTTCATTAATTTTTACATCATCGCGATACACATTATATGTAAAGGGCTCATCAGAAAATTCTTCAGTGTCGCGTTCCCATGATAATTCAACTTCATAACCATCTAGTTCTATAAATAGTTCAAAGGCTTCTGAAATTAAAATTAGTTCTATTTCGTCTTCTATTTCTATATCTTCGTCTTCAACTTCAAATTCTTCTTCTATATGTGTAAAATATTCATTTGAAGTTACTACTAATTCGTATGTATGATTGATTAATACGACTTCTATTTCAAATTCACCTTCTGCGTTTGATATTGCGGAAGAATAAGCTATTCCATCAAAAAATAAAGTTACAGTTGCTAAAACACCTTCTTCTTCTGCATTAATTACTGTTCCTGAAACAGAAACACCGGGTATGAAACCTAACTCGATGTCTTGTACTTTCGGAGATAGCTCAAATATGTCTAGATTTGGAATAGTTACTAGAAAATGTGAGTAGATACGTGCTGTTAAAGTATATCTTCCGGGTAAAATATCTTCAAAAAGATATTTTCCAGCATCATCTGTAATCACTGGTGGATATGAAATGCTAGCATTAGTTATTTCAATTGTTACACCTTTCATTGGTTCATCACTATCTTTATCAGTTACTGTACCGCTTAACATGGTTAGTACCGGTAAAGGTGGATTGCTGCGTAAATATGGGTAACCATAATTTAAGAATGGATATACATTCCAAATTTCTTCTGTATCCCACTCTTCATATGTCTCAGGATCTTTCATGTCGGCTGTTGATAAACCTGCGGCGTTGGCATAGAAAGCTCCCGTAACAATTACATTATCTATTCCTGCAAGGTCTTTATCGAACCATGTATTTATTATATCGGAATCATTAGTGTGACCTGCCAAACCACCTATCTTTGCTTTTTCAACAGGGAAGGTTCCAGCAAAATAACTATTTGATATATTTCGGTATGTAAAACCTATTAAACCACCTACAATTTCGGTGCCTTCTACATAACTCATAGAATAACAATCTTCTATGTTGGTAACTAAATAACCTACAAGACCACCTACATAAGTGTTACCAATAACATCGCCTAAAGTGCTGCTGTTAGTTATTCTTATGCTCGTATCATCGTTATCTCCATCGAAATATCCTACTAAACCACCTACATAACTGTGTGATGCTGTTAGGTTTACATTGGTGTGACAATCTGTTATATTGCCATTGTAAAGTCTGCCGACTAAACCACCTGCGTAACTATCACTTGTTCCACCATTACTGGTGATACTACCAGTTACGGTTATTTGCTCTAAACTTACGCCTGATTCTGTTCTACCAACTAAACCACCTACATGAGTAGCAGCTGTGGTTATTGAAACATCAGTAAGCTTTAAATTCTTTACAGTACCGGATTCGATAAAACCAAAAAATCCGATGTGATTGCCTTCTCTGTCAATGGTTAAACCAGTTATAGAAAATCCGCCACCATCATAAGTGCCGTAAAATCTGTTCTGGAATATACCGATAGGGCGAAAGCCTTCGCCCTCGTCCCAGTCGACTGTGTCGCTGGCGTCAATGTTTGCTGTCTGACGATAGAAAACAGGGGCGGTTGAAGTACCCCATGCATCACTTGTTTGCGATAGCCATGCTAAATTAGCTAAGGTCGCAATTTGATAGGGGCTGGTTGCTGTGCCGTTACCTACAGGTGCTTCACTTAAAGCACTTCTGAGTGGTGACGTGTAAATTGGGTCGTACTGAGTACTGGGATCAGCAAATATTACATGTGAATAAAAGCTGATTGCAAGTAAAAGTATCATAGATAGAATACTTTTAGTTCGTTTCATGAATCCTCCGGGATCGTATTTTATTTTTTTTTTTTATCTATTTTAACGCCCCCTATCCTGTAGGGAACGTATTTATTTGTTTCTAGTTCGGTTGGGCTCCCCATTTTCTGTACGGAACGCATTTATTCGTTCCTAATTCGGTTGGGAACAATATCGAACTAGGAACGAATAAATGCGTTCCGTACAGGCCAATGGGCGTTCCTAGTTCGGTTGGGGTTCCAATCTTGCCTGTACGGAACGCATTTATTCGTTCCTAGTTCGGTTGGGATCAATATCGAACCAGGAACGAATAAATGCGTTCCCTACAGGCCAATGGGCGTCCCACAAACGATTTGGGTCGCATGAATCCCCTCCCAAAAATAAAAGTGTCTAATTTTAAGGGACATTATTTTTAGACACATTTTTTTGTCAAGATTATTTTATAAAATCTTCATTTTTATTACACTTGCATTTCTGCAAAAGTGTCTAAAAAAAAGGTCCCTTTTTTTTAGACACTTTTTTTTCGCTGTATCTCTATACATGTCAAAGCATTAACACCATTTTTTTTTGGTGTAAATTTCTCCATTTTGTGCAAAATGCCGCCTATTCTGCATTGTGTACAAAACGCCATCTCGCCCCTCCCCCACGATGCATACACTACACCTATACAACATATATGTGTAAAAAAAAACCAAAAGGTTGAAAAAAAATCAAAAATTTAATGATAAAAAAATAAAAAAAAATATTGACAAAAAAACGCTATTTTTTATTATGGAGTCTATGGAAAAAACAAAAGTCGACACATTCATCGCAAATTTTATGAAAGTGGCATATAATTACGCATATAGCAAGACCATAAACTCTCATGAAACTGAGGAGTTAGCCTCCATGATCATTTATGAAGTTTATATAGCCTTGCTAAAACATGATTTGATACAAAATCTTGATGCATATGCCTACCGCATCGCCCAGAATGTATATTCAAAATATATTGAGGGTAATAAACAAAGCGAACAAATCAAGCAAGAAAATTTAGAGTCAATAGATAATAACGAAATCGTTTATGACTATAGCCAAGAATCTCAATATCTATCGTTAAGACGTCAGATAGCCTTTCTTGGCGAGACTCAACGCAACATAATGGTAATGCACTATTTTGACCGTAAGAAAATCGAAGACATAGCAGAAGAGCTAAACCTACCAATCGGAACCGTAAAATTTCATCTTCATGATGCAAGAAATCAACTAAAGGAAAATATCGACATGAAAAACAATGAAACAATTGATATGAAACCCATCAAATTTACAACAACTTGGTGTTCAGGGTTGTTAGCTCCTTTTCACATGTGCTTAAGCTCATACCCGGAACGACTTCTCTCACAGAACATTCTCTTTTTAACCTATTTTGATGCAAAATCAAAAACAGAAATAGCGCGTGAACTTGGTATTGGTACCGCCTATATTGAAGATGAAATTAAGTATCTTTTGGAATTTGACTATATAAGAAAATTGTCAAAAGATAAATATCGAAGTAACATATTTATAGACTGTTCATCAAAGAAAGACCTTGAGAAAAAACAGGAAATATACGAAAGATATGCTAAAATTATATGCGATAAATATATGCCGCTATTGCTTGACACGTTTAAAGACACTGATTTAACTGTAAGTAAAGATGGCATGATGGGTAATGTTTATTCGCCCGGCAATGACTTTAATTATTTCTTATGGTCAATAATTAACTTTGCTTTATCAACAAAACTTTACTTCTATGACCCTAAATATAATATGTCTAAATATTATGTGAAAAGAATAGACGGTTCAGAAAATATTCTTCACGCAAGTTTAAACCAAAAAAATAGTCCCGTTTATTTTCATGATAGAAACAATCTGTCTATATTTCATTTTACTGGAAGTCTTATAGCGTGGGATTTTGATTGTTATTACGATACATCTAAAGAAAACTATACAATCAAAACTTCAGATTATGAAAATTTATTTGACTATATGACGGGTAAAAACAAAAAAAATATTTACCATATTGCAAAGTTTGTAAGGTTGTACAATCGTGATTTCTTAGTTGTTAAGAATAATGAATATGAATACGTTAATATGGTGGTCATGAAAACTGACACAGCAAATTTAAGATTGCTATTACCAGAGTTGCCTAAAGGATTTAAAAAAATATATAATTGTTTAGGCGATGAACTGTTTGATGTATCTAAAGATATTTACCCGAAACATATTCACGAAATGTATCGTGCCTTCTGTCACCATTCTTTCGGTTTTCAAGACATGAAAAATGCCGTGATAAAATATTTATGTAAAACAGGGATCTTGAAACCGCTAACAGAAGATCAGAAGAAAAACGTAAATAAGATTGTATTTTTTAATGGCTCTGAATCTGATGAATTGAAAACGTTATGGAAGTAGGGAACGCCACCCAATTCTGTAGGGAACGCATTTATTCGTTCCTAGTTCGGTTGGGATCCCCATTTGCCTGTACGGAACGCATTTATTCATTCCCGCTTCCATATGAAACAATACCGAACTAGGAACGAATAAATGCGTTCCGTACAGGCAAATGGGGTACAATAACGATTTTTTTTTTACCCACCCTCCAACAATACATCAACAATCATATTCTGTAAAATTTTAATATCATCCTCAATTATGCTATACCATTGTAGAGAAAATGCGTTTCGAATAGCACCTGCTTCTGTATCCGCATAACCACGTATTGTTTCGGTTCTATCAGAAGGGAAATTTATTGAACTTATTATCACGCCTCTACTATTCTTTACTTGTACATTAATGCTTAAATTTGCTAAATATTGGTTTAATGAAATTCGCTGTATGGTTACCTGATGGTTTAATTCAAGAATTATATCGCTATTAATATCAATATTGTAACCTTTTCTTCTTAAAACAGAACCAAAAGATTCTGATAAAACACTTTCTCTGCTTATAACATTTATAGTTACGTTTTTAGTGAAAAAAGGACTAAAACTATCATTTCTGTAAATCTCTAATAAACGTGCCGGATAAAAATTTGACAAATTATGTCCAGCTATTATCACAATCTCTTTGTCATAATCTGCAATATAATTTATTAAACCTTGAAGATTGGTAACATATCTAATATTGTTTATAGTAACAGGTAAATTTGCTAATAAACTACCTTTTGAATCTGTAAATTTAAAAATAAAATTATTGCTAAATCTGTGGTTGTTATTGATGTTAGTGACGTTAACACCTCTGATAAATGAATCATATTGAGTTACAAAAAAATTATAATTCTTTTCGTATTCGCTAATTATAACATGAGGTAAATATCTCTTTTCTTCATCAAATCTGTTTTTAGAACTTAATAATATTTCTGTGTTTGTTAAAAAAGAATTGCTCGATATATTGGATATTAAATCTGTCCAATAATTATAATATTGTCTATAAAAAGCGTCAATATCAAAATATATTTCAACCCAAACATTATTGTAAATATTAGACTTGTCTACTACCCTTTCTTGATATATTCTGTTTATTCGCGTTTGAATTGAATGCTCACTATCAATATTTATTGTCTGCCTAGTTATATACGTGAAATCATTTCGTAAATTGCTATCAAAATTTAATGAAAAATCAGTGGTAGAAACCTGAATATTAAAACCTAATTCGTTAGATATTAACCTGTATGCGTTATTTAATGCAGAATTAAATGCAGTTTCATAATCTACAGTGCTGCCTGCAAAACCTATGTAATAATTCTTTCTTAATATTTGCTGCTTTTTTAGGGCTATATCACCAGATTGGTCTACTATTTTATAAGATGAACATGAAAATAAAAGAAAAAATAGGATAATTGACAATTGACGGGTGAGAATCTTCTTAATTTTTCTATCCTTAGAATCTGTACGGAACGCCACCGATTCTGTAGGGAACGCCACCAATTCTGTAGGGAACGCCACACATTCTGTAGGGAACGCATTTATTCGTTCCGAGTTCAGTATTGTTCCCCATCGTGCCTGTACGGAATGCATTTATTCGTTCCTAGTTCGGTTGGGAACAATACCGAATTAGGAACGAATAAATGCGTTCCGTACAGGCACGAAGGGGAACCCAACCCAACAAAAAGGGTGACATCCCCT
>Ga0099364_10004665_pt1 | contig 20707 bp, 15 predicted proteins | sample TergutTh196P3_FD_73070 | JGI IMG/M metagenome (GOLD analysis project Ga0099364, IMG submission 73070) | Microcerotermes parvus P3 segment gut microbial communities from Pointe-Noire, Republic of the Congo - Th196 P3 | ecosystem: Host-associated > Arthropoda: Insects > Digestive system > Gut ... | reverse complement strand
ACCCACCAACGAACGGTAACCCCAACGCCCTCATACTCCGACGGCGCCGCATACATATCCTTGACTTTGACAATATTCATAGATAATAACTCCTAACGCGGAAAATTACAGATTACAAGTAACAAGTAACTCCTAATTTTCAACTCTCAACTCTCAACTCCTACTTCGCTCTCTTCGCTCTCGCATCATATGCTTCGATTATCTTCGACACTAGCTCGTGCCTTACTACGTCGGCGGAGCTTAGATGGCATATCGCTATGTCCGGGATGCCTGCTACTACGCGCATCGCGTCGCGCAGTCCGCTTGTTTTGTCTGGCGGCAGGTCGATTTGCGTGATATCGCCGGTTATTACGATCTTTGAGCCAAAGCCAAGGCGCGTTAGAAACATTTTCATCTGCTCGCGCGAAGTGTTCTGCGCTTCGTCGAGTATTATAAACGCATCGTCCAGCGTCCTGCCACGCATGTACGCTAGTGGTGCGACTTCGATATTTCCACGCTCAAGGTACTTGTTATACATCTCCGTGCCAAGAAGCTCGAACAGCGCGTCATAGAGCGGACGCAGATATGGGTCCACCTTGCTCTGCATGTCGCCCGGCAGGAAACCGAGCCGCTCTCCCGCTTCGACGGCAGGCCTAGTGAGAATGATTCTGTTGACCGACTTTCCGCGAAAAGCCGCCACCGCAGCGGCTACCGCAAGATACGTCTTGCCTGTTCCGGCGGGACCGATAGCAAGCGTTACGGTATTATTCATTATCCCGTCTACATATTTCTTCTGTCCGAGAGTTTTTGCCTTGATTGGCTTGCCCTTTGCGGAGATGCAGATAATATCGCGCGATATTTCTCCAATTTTGTCGTCTTTACCGTCTTTGACAAGGCTGATTATATATCGCACGCTCCTCGCGTCAATCTGCTCGCCTTTTGCCGCAAGCGTAAGCAGACCCGCAATCGCCCTCTCGGCATATCCAACGTCCTCTTCGCTGCCCGAAATGTTCAATTCGGAATTCCTATCCGTTATCCTGACGCTGAGTTCATCCTCAATGAGCCTAAGGTTCTCATCAAACGACCCAAACACGCTGATAATATTCTCCAACCTATCCACACTCAAAATCTTCTCGCTCAACCCACACCTCTCCTCTCCAACACAGTATTCGACCGCAATTAATAAAATGAACAAATAACAAGTAACAAGTAACAAGCAACAAGTAGCAAGTAGCAAACAACAAGGGTCAGGCAACTCCTAACTCCTAACTCCTAACTCCTAACTCCTAACTCTCAACTCTCAACCCCGCCACTAGCCCCTCGTCCACAGTTGCAACAATCGTCTTATAGTCCGTATATATCACCATTCCCGGCCGTCCGCCCTGCGGTTTTTTAACATGCTTTACCAGTGCATAATCAACGGGAACCTTGCCTCCTGTGCGTGCGGAAGAGTAATACGCCGCTATGACCGCCGCCTCATACAGCGTGGTCTCGTCGGGCATCGTGCCGGCGCAGGATATGATTACATGGGTGCCATGCACTTTCTGCGTATGCAGCCACACATCCGACTTTGAAGCGACTTTCAGCGTCAACCGATCATTTTGCACATTATTCCTGCCAGCGAATATCTTCATGCCGCTTGACGACTCAAATTGCATTGGCGCCGACTCCGTGCGCTTCAGTTTGCCCTGCTTCGGCATCTTCAGATATCCCGTCTGCATGAGTTCGTCCCGAATATCCTGCAAGTCGCGCTCGCCCTCGGCAAGCTCTATCTCCGCTATGACGCTCTCGAGATATTTCAGCTCGTTCTCGCCAATCGAAATCTGTTCCACAAGAAGCTTTGATGCGGTTTTCGCTTTCGTATACTCTTTATAATACCGCGCCGCATTCTGCTGCGGAGTTTTTTTCGGGTCGAGCCTAATTTTCCGCACTCCGCCGTTTTCAGAGTAGAAATCCTCGGCTATCAGCTCGTCTTCGCCTTTTTTCATCAGATGCATGTTCGCTGTAATAATATCCCCGCATTCGCGCAGGGCGTCGCGCTTTTCAGACTTTATTAGCTCTTCCTGTTGAATCGCAAGCTTGCGGACAATCCTGTCGCGGACGGTCTTGACTGTCTTTGCCGTCGCCGACGCGCGAAGGCGGACGCGCTCCAGTTGCGATTTTCGTGTGTAATAATTATCCAGCAGGGCGGAAAAATTCTTTTCCCTCTCCGTGCTTTGCGTGCCTTCATACTGCATTATCCTTGTGTATGAAAAATCCTTGGGCACGCCGTCAGCGTCGGTTATTAGCCATGGCTCGAACTCTCCCGATTTTGCGGCGTCCATCAGCGCGAAAAACTCTCGCCGAAGCGCCTCTCCCCCATCAATCGCCCTGCTCAGCGAAAAATCCGTTTCACGATAAGCGCGCCAAGAAATCTCGCGGCAAATGAGCGGGGACAGCGCGGTAAATGCCGCAAGCAGCCAACTATCCGCAGTTTTTTCTGCTTGACGATTATATGCCCCCTGCCAATCTTCTGTCGTCGCCATCAATGGATCGAGCTTGCCCCCCTGCGCCGTTGGCAGGCGATATATTAGCCCGGGGAGAACATTGCGCTTGTCCGACAGTTCCCCGCCAATGCGCCGCAGGCAGTCGATTATGATACCGTCCTCTCCGGTTAGAATGATATTAGAAAACCGCCCAATCAGTTCCAGAATCAAGCGCTTCTCCGAAAGATCGCCAAGCGCATCCGGCGCCATTAGCCTAAACTCAAGCACGCGCTCCGACGGCGGTTGTGTTATCGAAATGATTCGCGCACCGACCAGATGCTTGCGCAATAACATGCAAAACATCGGTGGAGACGACGGGTTTTCAAACTGATGCTCCGTCAGATGCACGCGCGCATCGCCCGACCCTCCTGACACCAACAGCTTACACGCCCCGCCAATCCCTCTTAGCGTCAAAATTATAACATCACGTTCAGGCTGCTGCACCTTATCAATTTTCATCCCCGAAACCCTCGCGGACAGCTCTTCCCTTACAGCACCCAAACAAACAGCATCAAGCGGCAAAATAAACTCCTAACGCACAAAACTGCAAATTACAATGTACAGTGTACAATGTACAAATAACGATTAACAAGTGACAAGTAACAAGTAACAAGTAACAAGTAACAAGTAACAGGTAACTCCTAACTCCTAACTCCTAACTCCTAACCCCTAACTCTTTTCTTCGATAACAATCTCAAACAGCTCACCCAGTCGCATTGTCTCCCCTTTTAGGTACAGGTATCCGAATAGGGATTCGATGGCTGTTGCGGCGTGGTATTCTTCGTATGTTGAACTTCGCGGGACGGAGTTGGCATATGCGTTGCGGCCGCGCTTATATACCGCGAGTTCTTCTTCTGTTAGCGACGGAAGTATTTTCACTGCCGCCGCTGCCTGCGCTTTGGCGGATACAAATTCCACTGTGCCGCCATGCAGGTTCTTCGCTGTGGATATGCCCTGCGTACACAGCCATGTGCGCACCATAAGCTCAAAAACAGCATCGCCGACATGCGCAAGCCCAAGCGTCGATATCCCTCGAAGCTCATTATCGAGTTTTGGCCTCAAATAATCGCTCAACAGCTAACTCCTGACGCGGACAAACCGCAGTTCTTAATTCATAATTCATAATTCATAATGCATAATTTTCGTAAATGTTCAGGTGATATCGCAAATCTCACAGTTTCGTCGTTACGAGGAGCGAAGCGACGCGGCAATCCAGAAAGAAATATAGCAATCGGCGCAAAAAGACTGGATTGCTTCGCTGCGGCTCGCAAAGACGGGGGTGCTGATATAGTTACTAATTTTCATAAAATGCGAAACAGCTCAGGACCGGAGCGGAAGACGCTTATCGTCCAACTATCGCAAGGTCCTGAGCAGTAGCGGAAAAGTATTAATGCCCGTTATTTTGAATTGAATATTTTGAATATCGTATCAAATGGGTCTTCTTCCTGCGGAGGTGGCGGAGTTGGCGCGGGAGCGGGGGTTGGGGCGGGCTCCGCTTCCTGTCTCGGAGCGGCGTCTTTTGCCCTGCTCTCCGGCATTCCGTTAAACAAGGTTTGTTTTGGTTTTGCGCTTGGTTCAGGCGTTGCATCCTCAAAACGCGTCGCGATAACGATAACCCTGATTTCGTCTTCCATATCCTCGTCGAATGTCGCGCCGAATATTATGTTAGCTTCGGGATGCGCCGCTTCCTGCACCAAGCTAGCGGCCGCTTCCACATCGTCAAGACCAATGTCGAGCGAACCTGTAATATTCACCAACACGCCGCGAGCTCCGTCGATTGATGTCTCCATCAGAGGGCTTGTCACTGCGGCGCGCGCGGCTTCCTCGGCTTTTCCCTTTCCTGCCGCATGGCCGACGCCCATATGCGCATACCCCGCGTCTTTCATAATCGAGGTCACGTCAGCGAAGTCAAGATTGATAAACCCTGTGTTTTTGATAAGTTCCGAAATACTGACGACGGCTTGGTGCAGCACGCTGTCGGCTATCTCAAATGCGTTTGCGAACGTTAGCTTATGCTCCGACACGCTCTTTAGCCGATCGTTCGGGATGACAAGCAGCGAATCGACCTTGCCAAGCAGGTTTTTGATCCCCTCCTCGGCCTGCAGCATTCTCCGTTTCCCTTCAAAGCTGAACGGTTTCGTAACAACGCCGACAGTTAGTGCCCCTGCCTCGCGCGCGATATCCGCGACGACAGGCGATGCGCCTGTGCCAGTTCCTCCTCCCATTCCGCCCGCAATGAAAACCATGTCGGTGTTTTCAATAGCCTTTGCAATATTGTTGCGGCTCTCCTCCGCAGCTTTTTTACCAATTTCAGGATTTGAACCTGCCCCCTGTCCCATGGTAAGCTTTTCGCCTATCTGGATCTTTATATCCGCATTGGAGACAGACAGCGCGGGCTTATCCGTATTAACGGCAATAAACTCAACGCCCTGCGTCCCGGCGGAAACCATCCTGTTGACAACATTGTTGCCTGCACCTCCGACACCGGCAACCTTAATCACCACAACATTGTCAGGACCGCTTTCAAATGAAAACGACATGTTCCAATCCCCCCATTTTTTTAGTATGGTCTACTTGCAAAATATCACAAACTTATCTAAAAAATCGCCTGAAAGCTGCATATCATTTGAATTTTATACTTTTTTTTCTCTCAGGTCAATAGTTTAGTTGCTTTTTTTATGGTTTTTGTGCCGTTTTTGTGCAAATTCGGCTGTTTTATCTGTCGGGAACCCATCTCCAAGGCTCTCTGTCGGACATATCGATTCTCCCCGTCTCATTGCCGGGCGCTATTCTTATGATATCTTCGACGGTATCCGCCAATCTGCTCAGCTTATATCGAATGTTATCCGTTGTGCCCAGAACAACCGTAAAACGGCTCTGGTATTGGAAGCTTACATATACAATACTCGTGACATCGACATATGACACATCGCTTTGAATATCTTCCCTCTCAATTGCCGAAAGCGTCTCTGTCAGATACCTAAGTCTCGTATCGTCGCCCGGACTTGCCCGCAGCGCGCTCCCGATAACTGTGTCGGTAGGAGTGAACCCCCTGACCTCGATTAAGCTGTACGGAACTTCTTCGACTCGTTCAAGCACCCTGCCCGCCGAATCTATGATAATAACGCCATCGCGAAAATCTATCGCCGCTATCGCTTTTGCCTCGCTCACGTATATCCGCACTTTATCGGGCAAGCTTAACTCGATGCTCGCATCCTTTATATAAGGCATGGCGGAACATATACTTTGCTCCGCGGTCTCAGTGTCCAAGAAAAGCATGTTATCGCCTATCGCAAGGCCGGAAGCCTCAATGATGCTTTCCGATGAATATTTTGACGCCCCAATCACTTCAATCTCGATTATACCGAGAAATACGCTTGTGCCAAGTACCATAAGAAACAAAACGAGGAGGACGGCAATCGGAACATAGATTACGGTGCTCTTGCTTTCACGTCTTTGTTTTTTTTGAGCCATTGCTGCCGAACCCCCTTTGACAAATTACAAATTACAAATTACAAATAATATAACTACTCAGGGTGTATCGTAAATCTCAAGGTTTCGTCGTTGCGAGGAGCGAAGCGACGCGGCAATCCAGAAAGAAACATAACAATCGGTGCAAGAAGGACTGGATTGCTTCGCTGCGGCTCGCAAAGACAGGGATGTTGAGTAGATACTGATAAATGACAAATATTTATTTCGATGCGAGGGCTAATATTAGTTTTGCGATTTTTTCTGTTGCATTTGGGGCGCCTAGCGCTTTTTGGGCGGCGGACATGCTTTTTCGCCTGTGTTCATCGTTGAGTATCTCTTTGACTGTCTTAAAGAGCATTTCGCCGGAGCAGTTTTTTTCTTCGAGTACTATGGCGCCGCCTGCTTTTTGCAACTGCTCCGCGTTTTTTTCTTGCTCATTGTTTGATACGTATGGCGACGGTATCAGTACGGCGGGCTTACCCATTGCTGTCAGCTCCGCGACCGTTGAGCCGCCCGCGCGGCAAATCACGATTTCCGCATCCGCCATGACCTTGTGCATATCGTCGATATACTCGCGTATCTCGATTCCTTGCGGCAACTCATCCGCTGTGCCGAGGCGCTTGAGACGGCTTCGCATATCCTCGGCGCCGCCGCTCCTGCATGTTGCGTGTATGTGATCAAACTCCCCGCCGCGAATGTTGAGCATCATAAACTCAGCCATTGTCACATTCATACGTTCCGCGCCAAGCGATCCCCAAAATGAGAGAATCAGCGGTTTTTTGCCGTCATCGGATCTCATATCTTCCCGAACTTCAAACCCCCCGCGAATCGGCGTCCCTGTGAAAACCACGCGGTCGGGCCTCCTGTAATTACTCGCAATCCCAGGGAACGAAACCAATACTTTGTCCACAATCGTGCTGAGAAGCTTCGTCGTCAAACCTGGTATCGCATTTGATTCATGGACGATGGTCGGAATACCCATCTGCGCGGCTTTTTTAAGTACAGGGTAGCAAATATATCCGCCTGTTCCGATGACGGCATGTGGCATGAACCCTTCAATAATTTTCTTTGCTTCGCCGCCTGCCGCCGCTAAGTTCTTTGCTGTTTTCAAATTGTGAACCATGTCGCTTGGCGAAAGGCCGCGCTTCAGGCCGCTCATTTTTATATTCTCGAGTTCGTAGCCTGCCTTTGGGACGAGACGCTTTTCCATTTCCCGTCCCGCGCCGACGAACAGAATCTTCGCATCAGGAACCGTCCGACACAACTGCTCTGCCACCGCCAACGCAGGATTTATATGCCCCGCCGTTCCCCCGCAAGCAAACAAGAAGTTCATACAGTATCCTCCCGAGTGCTTTCTGTCCGAGGTATTTCACGCGAAATCGCGAGAACAATTCCTATCTGGAATAGCTGTATCCACAGCGCTGTCCCGCCGTAGCTGAAAAATGGAAGCGAAACGCCCGTAGACGGCAGCAGGTTCGTCACAACCGCAACATTCAGGAACACCTGCACCGCAAGCAGGCTCGTTATCCCCGTGACTATCAGCGCGCTGTATAGATCCTTTGCGTGAAGCGCCAGCCAGTACCCGCGTATTATCAGCATAGCAAACAGCATAAGAATAAGCATCGCTCCTATAAACCCAAGTTCCTCGCAGACGATTGCGAAGATGTAGTCGTTATGCTCTTCGGGCAGATAGAGGTATTTTTGCCTGCTCTGTCCGAGACCCTGCCCAAGCAAACCGCCCGATCCGACAGCATAGAGCGACTGGAGGATTTGATACCCGCTGCCTAATGGATATGCTTCAGGGTTGAGCCATGCATCAATGCGTCGGTCGGCATAACCGAGCCTGCCGCCCGCCCCCCATTCTATCTGCGCCAGTTGCTCCGTAATGTTCTGCGGACTGTCCTCCTGCTGCACCTTAGCGGAGTTCGAGGAAACCATTATCCACAGGACTACGACGATAGCAAGCGCGACAAACATAAACCACCTTAACCGAACGCCACCGGCAAACATCATTATGGCGGCAAGCGTTATAATTATCACCGAAGCCGAAATGTGCGGCTCAAGCATCAGCAGCCCTACCATGATGAGCGTGACCGCGGCAAACGGAGCGACGCCATATTTGAATGTTCTGATTTTCTTCCTGCCGCTAACGCATATCCACTGCGCGGATGCCATAATCATAGCGAGTTTGGCAATCTCCGACGGTTGAAACGAAAATGAGCCGCCCGCGCCCTCGAACCCTAGCCAGCGCTTCGCTTCGTTTACCTCAATTCCAACAAAAAGAACAGCTACGAGCAGAAATACGGAGAATGCAAGCAGAATAAATGACCATCGGCTCATAGTTCTGACTTTGAAAAACGATACTACAAGCATTATCGCAATGCCGCTGATAGCAAAGACAAACTGGCGCATAAATACCCTTATCGGCTCGCCCGATGTATAAAACCCTCGGGCAAAGCTCGCCGACAGCACCATTATGACGCCTATCAGCAAAATGACAAGTGTAAGCACCAGAAACGGCACATCAAATCCGGGTCTTTTTTTCTCGACCCCTGTGTATTCGCCGGTCAGCGCACGCGGTTCCCATTTCGGTACTCCCGAAACCAATGCTCCCGAACCCGCATCGCTCCGATCTTCGCCATGCTCTCCAATTCTGCTCATGTTAGAATCTTCCTCTAATCCCTAAGTATGATAATATTGCAAATATTGCCGACACTGTCGTGAAAACCGTGAACAGTTTTTTCTCGCTCCACCCGACCATCTCGAAATGATGGTGCAGGGGTGCCATTTTGAATACCCGCTTACCTTTCGTAAGCTTGAAGTAAGAAATCTGTATTATATCCGAGAGGGTTTCGATAAAGTACACTATCCCAAGCGGAATCAGGACAAGTGGCATATCGCATGCAAACGCCATTGCGCAAACCGCGCCGCCCAGAAAATGTGCTCCCGTATCCCACATGAACACTTTTGCAGGATGAAAGTTGAAAAACAAGAACGCAATGAGCCCACCCGCAAGCGCGGCGGAAAAAACGCCAAGCGCAGTAAGGCTCCAAAGCATCGAAATCGCCGCAAAGCAGACAGCGACGGGGACGGTAACGCCCGTTGCAAGCCCGTCTATCCCATCGGTGATATTCACCGCGTTAACAGTGCCCACTGCCACAAACGCCGCAAAGACATAGTAAATCGGTTCTGGAATCGATATGGTCGCATTGACAAACGGTATATACAGACTCGATGTCAGATTCCCCGTGAGACGCATCAATAACACAAACAGCGCCGCGACGATAAGCTGCAGCACGAACTTATGTTTCGCCGTCAAACCAAGGTTTTGCTTTTTCTTGAGCTTTTTGTAATCGTCAAAGAATCCGATTAGCGCATAGATGAACGCAAACAGGAAAATATAAACATGGCTGAACTCACCGCTTCTCATCTCGAAGAAACCAACTGTCAAACAGGCGACGGCAATTCCGACAATAAACATAATTCCGCCCATTACAGGCGTACCTTGCTTATTATTATGCCAAACCGGCCCATCCTCGCGTATCGTCTGCCCCGCCTTCGCGCGCCGCAGCGCAGGCACCAAAAACACCCCCACAACGGCTGTCACTATCAGCGATATCAAAAATGCTCCGATTAACTGCAATACCATTTAATTCTAAACTCCTAACGCGCTCATACCGCAGACTGGTGAGTAACAAGTAACAAGTAACAAGTAACAAGTAACAAGTAACAAGTAACAGTTAACTCCTAACTCCTAACTCCTAACTCCTAACTCCTAACTCCTAACTCTTCAAAGAACTCCGCCACCACTTCCCGCTCGTCGAAGTGCCTTTTTTCTTTGCCGAAAATCTGATATGTCTCATGTCCCTTTCCTGCGAGGATCAGGACATCATCGGGCTTTGCGTTCTCAAGCGCCCAGTGGATCGCTTCGCGCCTGTTTTCAATGACGCGATATGGTGTTTTCGTGTTCTCCATGCCCTCAAGTATCTCGTTTACAATCGCCCCTGGCTCCTCTGTTCGCGGATTGTCTGACGTGACAATGACAAAATCCGATTTCGCCGCCGCAATTGCCCCCATCATCGGCCGCTTTTTCCTGTCGCGGTCGCCGCCGCATCCGAAAAGCGTGACGACCCGCCCGCGCGCGTAACCTCTCGTCGCCGCTATGATATTTTCGAGCGCATCAGGGGTGTGCGCGTAATCTATCAGCACGGTATAGTCCTGCTCGTCAGGCAACGGCACGACCTCCGCCCTGCCCTTAACCCCCTTGCATGTTTGCAGCACGGCGATTACGCTCTCGAAATCAAACCCCAGAAGCAGCGCTGTGGATATAACCGCAAGCGCATTGTACACCGTGAACATCCCGGGTATTCCAAGCTCCACCCTATTCAGGCTCCCAATGGTGAGCGTGGAAAAATCCACCCTGTCCGAATACAGCTTGATGTTTTTCGCAACCAGATCTGCTTCGTCGCTCTTTATCGCGAACGTGTAGCACGGACATTCCGCGTTATCTATCATCAACGGCGCATATTCATCGTCAATGTTAATTGCGGCATTTCGGCAGTTTTTGAAGAGAAGCGATTTTGATCCCGCATATTCATCCATCGAGGAATGGAAATCAAGATGGTCGCGGGACAGGTTCGTAAACACCCCGACCTCGAACTCGATTCCGTATACCCTACACTGACTGAGCGCATGGGACGAAACCTCCATAACAACATATCCGCAGCCTTCCGAGAGCATGAGCGCGAGCAGTTCGTAAATCTCATATGCTCCGGGGGTAGTGTGTTCAGTACTAAGCTCCTTGTCGCCAATCATGTTCATGTTTGTCCCAATCAGACCTGTTTTTACGCCTGAGCACTTTTCGATGACCCACTTCGCAAGGGTCGTTACCGTCGTCTTGCCATTAGTGCCCGTAACACCGATTATCTTCAGCTTATCAGCAGGATTCCCAAACCAAACAGCGGAAACAGCGGCAAGCGCGGCGCGGGAATCTTTGACGACAATATGCGGTATTTCGATTGCAGGAACGCGCTCGCATATGACGCACACCGCTCCTTTTTGCGCAGCTTCCTCGATGAACTTATGTCCGTCAAATTCATAGCCGCTGACCGCGACGAACAGCTCTCCCGCGCGCAGCGCTCTCGTATCATAGCTAATCCCATGGATCTCGGTATCCAAGTCAGCCAGATTAGCGATTATATCAACATTTTGGGTAAGCTCTCCAAGCGTCATCGCAAAATACCTCTCACAAATTTCGTACCCCTCGTCTCCTGACCCCTGTTCCCTGACCCCTGTTCCCTCGCGCCTTGTCCGCATCAGTTCCTATACACAGCATCCTTGTTTATCAGCGTGACCTCGATAACCGAGCCATATGCAGTCAGGTCCCCTGCCGGAAGTGACTGAACCGAGACTTCCGCCCTGCTATCGGACTTAGGCGCCCCGACAGACCTAATGAACAACCCTCGGCTCTCAAGCGCCTGCTTTGCGGTGGAATATGACATCCCGAAAAGATGCGGCATCTCCACCTGATCCCTCGGTATTTCCGCATCCGCATAGAGAATTGCTTTTGTACCCGAAGACACATACGCATTAGGCGCGGGAAGCTGATTCGTAACGCTTTCGCCGTCTCCGACAACCTCACATTCAAACCCAAGCTCTATCAGAAAATCCCGCGCTTCCGCAACGCTTCTGCCCGTGACGCGCGGCATGTCCATGTTAATTTCCCTTAGGTCTTCTTCCGTATACTGCGGCCTGATGCCAAGGCTCAGCGGCAGGATATCCGCCAGCATGTTGCCGACCACAGGCGCGGCCATCCCGCCGCCGCTAATGTATATCCCGGTGTCGTGGCTCGGCGTGTCCAGCAGCAGCAGGACAATTATCTCAGGGTCATTTGCGGGCGCGAAGCCCATAAACGACACTATATAATCCTTTGGCAAATTCTCGCCGTCTTCCTGTGTACTCAGTTTTTCGACGTCTTCAGAGGTTCCTGTTTTTCCCCCAACCCTATAACCCCTGACCTGCGCGTTTTTTCCGGTTCCCTCGTTCACCACATCCTCAAGAATAGCCCTTACGAGAGCGGACGTGTCCTCGCTGATTACTTGGCGCAGAACCGTCGGCTCCGCAACTTCGATTATCCCGCCCTCGCTGTCCGCGATTTGCTGGACGATATACGGCTGCATGAGGTATCCCCCGTTGACCGCCGCCGCCGCCGCTGTTATCATCTGTATCGGAGTGACCTTAAATGTTTGCCCAATCGACGCGGACGTAAGTTGCGAGTGGTTGAACCTATTTACAAAGACGCTCTCGTCCCACCATATGCTGCTCCCCTCGATGTCCATGTCAAGCCCAGTCCTGTCAAAGAGCCCAAAAGCATCTACATACTTATAAAACGGCTGTGCCTTGATATCCAGCGCCAACTGAGCGCTCACCATATTGCACGAATTCTGCATCGCCTCGACAAGCGTCTGCTCTCCGTGTCCCCATAATTGCCAACAGTTGAGCGGATCGTCTTCCTCGCGCCCCAAAACATTCATAGAACCAACGCAGTTGTAAATCTCACCCGGAGAGGTCACGTTTTCCTCAATCGCCATGGCAAGCGTCATGATTTTGAACACAGAACCGGGTTCGTATGTGTCCGCCAGAGACCTGTTGCGCCACTGGCGCAGTTGCGCGTCGTAGAACGCTTTTGCATATTCCGTCTCGTCGGAAATGGCGTCAAGGCGCTCAATTTCCCTGCTGCCGAGACTGAGAAAATCGTTTGGATCGAAATTTGGATAGTTCGCAAGGGCCAGTATCGCTCCGGTCTTCGCGTTCATGATAATGCACGACGCACCGTTTTGCACATCATAATCTATGATTGCTTGGGCAAGATGCTTCTCGGCATAGTACTGTAAGCTCGAATCGATCGTAAGCGTGATGTTGTTGCCATTTTGCGCATCGAAATGGTCGCCGTAGTCGGAGAACAAAAGATCCGTTCCCCGCGCGTTAATAAGACGGACCGTTCTGCCGTCAACACCGGTCAAATAGGCATCATAACGCTTCTCCATCCCATCAAGCCCATCATTGTCAAACCCCGTGAATCCAAGCACTTGGCTGGCAAGGCTGTTGTTCGGGTAATACCTTTTCGTCGCGGGTTCCAGATGTATTCCCGTCAGCTTATGCTCTGCGATAAACTCGCGCACCCTGCGGGCCTCGTCATTTTCGACGCCATGCTTCACAACCTCATACTGCGAATACGTCCTCAGAGACATTTCAATTATTGGCTCGCGCGATACATTGAGTATGCTCGAGAGCCATGCCGCGATAAACGCCGCGTCATGTCCGTCCCGATCGATTTCATAGGGACTGATGAACACGTTTTCGACTTCCGCGCTCATGGCAAGTATCTTGCCGTTTGTATCGTAAATCGTCCCTCTCGACGCAGTAATCATATTTTGGCTCAACTGATGCTCCAGCGCGCGGCTCTCATATTTACTATTATCAACTATTTGAAGCTGATACAGCCTAGCCGCGAGAACCACAAAAGCGGCAACGCCAAACGCCGCCAGCAGAAACACTGTACGCACCAGAAAAGACCTGCTTTTCGCCTGTTTTTTGTTTATGACACTTCCTGACATAACCATCCCCACAAATTACAAATATGATTCTCTTGTTTTTAATAATTGCCTGGTATGTATCGAAATTCTCGTGGTCTCGTCGTTGCGAGGAGCGAAGCGACGCGGCAATCCAGAAGAAATATGACAATCGGCGCAAAAAGGACTGGATTGCTTCGCTGCGGCTCGCAAAGACGAGGACTTCTGAATAATTACCGCTACTTAAAGTACTCTGTCAGCGACGATATGAACGAGCCGAAACCGCTGAGCGTGTTTGAGGATTCATCGTCGCCGCTGATTATTATTTCAGCGCTGTCAACCGGGATAGTCCTTATAACCGCAACTTGCTCGGCATCGGGTTTCGACATGCCGAGAGAATCCTTTGCATACCTCTCGACTTCTTGCATGTCAATTGCGCTCTCAAATTTTATTTCAAGCCTTCGCTCCTGTTCGGAAAGAGCTTTGAGCTGCGAGTTCAATCTGGCTGTCTCGTTTGCGATTTCGTTATAGCTGACTTGCGCCAATACCACAAAAACCATCAGTGCTCCGACGAAAATCGCTCCAATCACCGCAAGTATCGACACTTGCCTAAAGCTCTGCCCGGCAATTTCTTTAGCCTTTTCTCTCGTGCTGCTCCGCCCACCGGGGACAGCTATATCCTCAGGCTCTCGTTCCGGCTCATAGTATGGCGCTCTAGCCGGCGCTGCTGTGCCATAGTAGTCGCTCCCCGTATAATCCAATACTCTCGCTGCTTCCGCTGCCATAATCTCAATCCTTTCTCTAACAACTCAGTCTCTTGAGCTGCATTCATATCTTCTCTGCAATGCGTAGTTTCGCGCTTCTCGACCTTGGGTTGCGTTTCACTTCGTCGTCCGATGGCGTAATCGGCTTCTTCGTTATCAGTTTCAGAGACGGAGCAATCCCGCAGACGCATACGGGAAAGTCTTTCGGGCAAATGCACCCTCTCGCGCTTGCGGCAAATGAATTTTTCACGAGTCTGTCCTCTAGGGAATGAAAGCTGATGGTGCAAATTCTCTGCGATTTTTTTAGTCTTGAGGGCGCCGAGCCAAGCATATCGCTTATTGAATCAAGTTCTTCGTTGACGGCTATGCGGAGCGCTTGAAAACATCTCTTTGCCGGGTGCTGCGCCTCTCTTCTCGCGGCCGCGGGCATCGCGGAAATGATTATGTCGCTGAGCTGTAACGTCGTCTCAATTGGGTTCGCCGCGCGCTTGCTGACAATCATTCGCGCTATCGGTCCCGAATAACGCTCTTCGCCGTACTCATAGAAAATGCGTCTCAGTTTTTCTTCGGGCCAGAAATTCACCGCATCGAACGCCGTCAGCCCCTCCTGCCTGTCCATCCGCATGTCCAGTGGAGCGTCGCTCATATATGAAAAGCCGCGTTTGCTATCGTCCAGTTGCGGCGAGGATACGCCAAAATCAAACAGCATCCCATCGACCGCCTCGATGCCTTCCCTATCGAGAATATTCGTTATCTCCCTGAAGTTGCCATGAACATAGATGATTCTTTCTCCGTGATCCGAGAGTTTCTCGCGGGCTTTATCTATCGCATAGGCATCACGGTCGATTGCGATGATACGACCGGTATCGAGCCGTTTTGCGATCTCAAGGGTGTGTCCCCCCCACCCGAGGGTCCCATCAACATATATGCCGTCGGGTTTTATGTTCAGCCCATCGATACACTCAGCGAGCAAAACAGGAGAATGCTCCTCCATCAAACGCCTACCTCCAATAACACTTTGGCGATGTTCTCAGGCGTCGTCTCATCCGCATCAACAGGCTTCCAAGTTTCAGTATCCCAAAACTCAACATAGTCGTCCACGCCGAGAACCGTGACATTTTTGGTAAGGCCCGCAAAATCGCGAAGATGCTGCGTAAGTAGTATTCGGCCTTGGCTGTCAAGATCGCATCTTGATGCATGAGTGAACAGCGGACGCATTTTTTTCTTCAAGGGTATTGGCAGCGCTCTCATCTTTTCTTGAAACTTTTCCCACCCTTCAAGCGAATAGGCCGCAAGGCATTTTTCCATTGAAAGCGTGACATAGAAGACGTCCCCGAGCTCTTCGCGAAGGCGCGCGGGTATGAACAAACGCCCTTTGGCATCAATCGTATGATGATAGGTGCCCGTCATCCGCCCTTCCGCCTTTCAGGTAGCCTAGCGCTACTTTTCACTACTTCGCCCCACTCTTCTCCACTTCGGTGTTATTGATTATAAAGGAAAAAAATAAAAATGCAATAGGTAAATTGAAAAAATTTCAAAAATATTAAAAGACATCGTAAATTTCACATTTTTCATCGTATTTTTATACCTTTCACGGTTAGACGGGAACTGTAACGGTTCAGTCCCGCATTTTGTCAATAATGTGCAATGCTCTTGCAAATGCACAAATCCTGTGATACTATAGCTTTCGGGTATCGTTACGAAAGATGGGGGAAACATTATGAGTGAGGGAATATTTCAAAATTCAAGCGAATTCAACATCAGCATAGACCATGTTGGAAGTTTGGCACTGTATAATCCGGCAGACGCCGCAAGCTGGCTGGCCGCTTTGCTGGCAGATATTAAAGACAAGCGAGCAAAAGACCTTATTAACAGCATTATCGACGAAGGTGACGACGGTGATTTATCCCGCAGCAGTCACAAAATAATCGCCGTTCTCACTGAAATCGCCGAAAACGGGCATGTCGCCACACAAAACAACCTCGGCGGCTGCTACTACACAGGAGACGGCGTGGAGCAGGATTTTGAAAAGGCCGTATACTGGTTCAGCAGGGCGGCAAACAAAGGCCTTCCCATAGCGCAGAACAACTTGGGCTGGTGCTATAAAAACGGCAACGGCGTTGAGCAGGATTTTGCCAAAGCCGTGTACTGGTTTAGGAAAGCCGCGAAAAAAGGGCTTGACATGGCCCAGAACAACCTCGCGTGGCGCTACAAAAACGGCGAGGGCGTAAAAAGGGACGAAAAAAAGGCGGAGCAGTGGTTCGAGAAAGCGGCGGAGCAGGGATATGCCCCCGCGCAGAATGACTTGGGGCTTTTTTACTGCATAGGCAACGATCAGGAAAAGGACTACATCCGCGCCGTATATTGGTATAAAAAAGCGGTTGACCAGGGATACTCCACTTCCCAGCACAATCTGGGTGTTCTCTACCATAAGGGCGAGGGCGTTGAAAGGGATCTGCAACTAGCCGCAAAATTATTTTTGAGTTCTGCGGAAAAAGGATATGCGATGGCGCAGCATGCCATTGGCGTATGCTACCACAAGGGCGAGGGCATAGAAAAAGACTTGTCGAAAGCCGTATATTGGTTCAAAGAAGCGGCCGAACAGGGCATCGAGTCCGCTCAAACCTATTTGGGATGGTATTACGAAAACGGAGAAATCGTAGAAAAAGACTGCGAGCAGGCTGTATATTGGTACGAAAAAGCCGCGCTTAACGGATTCCCGCTGGCGCAGAACAATCTGGGCTGGTGCTATAAAAACGGAACCGGCGTTGACAAAGACATAATGAAAGCAGCGCAGTTGTTCCAAGCGGCGGCGGAACAGGGTTTGGCAATGGCGCAGAACAATCTGGCATGGCGGTATAGATTGGGAGACAGTTTTGAAAAAGACTATGAAAAAGCTGAGTACTGGCTGCATGAAGCCGCCGCGCAGGATTATGCGCCGGCGATAAACAATCTGGGGCTGCATTACTATCTGGGCGACGGAGAGGAAAAAAATCTGGAGTCAGCTCTTTTTTGGTATAAGAAAGCCGCCGAAATGGGCGTCGCATCCGCACAGAACAATGTTGGCTGGTGCTATAAAAACGGCGATGGCATTACCAGAAATACTGAAGTCGCCGCTAAATGGTTCAGAAAAGCCGCTGAACAAGGCCTTGCTATGGCGCAGAATAATTTGGCATGGCGATATAAGCTCGGCGACGGTGTGGAAAAGGACTTGAAGCAGGCTTTGTATTGGTTCGAGCAGTCCGCCGAACAGGGCTTTCAGCCCGCAATGAGCAATTTAGGCCTGTACTACTACACCGGCAATGATGTTGAGAAAGACATTGACAAAGCCGTCTACTGGTTCAAAAAGGGCGCCGAGGAGGACTACGAAATTGCGCAGTACGGTTTGGGCTTGTGCTACTACAAAGGCGAAGGCATCGAGCAGGATTACGCAAAAGCTGCCGAATATTTCCGAAAAGCCGCCGAGCAGGGCTACTGCGCGGCACAGCGCAGCTTGGCAAATGCTAATTTAAAAGGAGAAGGCGTAGAAAAGGATATTGCAGAAGCTGTACATTGGTTCACCGAAGCGGCGGAGCAGGATGACATGCACGCGCAGATATATTTGGCATGGTACTACGAACATGGCGGCGACATAAAGGATATGGCGCAAGCTTATGAATGGCACGAGAGGGCGGCGGAGCAAAATCATGTGCAGTCGCAATATATCCTTGGCCTCGCTTACTGCAGCGGTGAGCATTTGGCCAAAGACATGGACGAGGCGTTCTATTGGCTAAAACAAGCCGCCCAAAGCGGACATTCCGGAGCGCAGTATAATCTGGCATGGCGCTATGCAAAAGGCGAGGGCGTGAGAAAAAACTTCGCCCTAGCGGTGCAGTGGTTTGAACAAGCCGCCGAACAAGGCCACGCCCCTTCGCAGTATAACCTTGGATACTACCACTACATAGGCAAAAAGCCCCTAGCAAAGGACATAAAAAAAGCCATAAACTGGCTCACTAAAGCCGCCGAACAAGGCTACGAAAATGCGCATCGCCTTTTGGGATTGTGCAATCGAAAGGGCGTGCCGCAACAATAACGAGAAATAGTTCCGTCACATCGCAAAAACGCGGGCTTGAACCAATCGGCTCAGGCCCGCATTTTGAAAATCAGTTGAAACACTATTTTTTTCGGCTCTGGTAACTCTGTCTTTTTGATACTAATTCTTGCTTGAAATGCTACTGCTGATTGCCACCGCCGTTACCGCCTTGGCCGTTACCGCCTTGGCCGTTACCGCCTTGGCCGTTACCGCTTTTGCCTTGGTCGCCGCCCGGTGCTCCGGTACCGTTACCAGCACATCCGCTGCCGTCGCAAAGGAATCCGAAATTGTTGCCTTCGCAGTCTTCGCAGGCTTTGCTGTTACCCTGATTGTCGTTGTCATCATCGTCGTCGCAGTCGCAGTCGCCGCCGCAGGCACAGTTGCCCTGACAATCTTCACCGCATTCGCAGTCCGCTGGCTCGTCGGGAAGACAGTTACACTCGCACTCGCAAGTTTCGCCGCATTCCAGAACACATTTTTCTTCCTCACAATCTAACTTACATTCGAGGTCGCAATCGCACGGGTATCTCGGCGTATCGCTGTGGTTTGCTTGAATGTTTTTGCCGTTTATCTTGCCGTTGTTGTTGCTGAATGTGACCCAGTCGATTCTGCCGCAGGAACATACGATATCATCCGTATCCAGATTCCATGTCGTCGTATTGCCGACTCTTTCCAAAGTCACTTTTGCGTTTTCAAAACCTGTCGTTACTTTTCCGTTGCCCTTAGCGGCGTTGCAGTGGAAACCGAAACCGTCTGTCCACTCAATTTTATCTGCTGTCGCCATCGCGGGGATTGTAAATGTCGCGAGCATTACCACTGCGAACAATATTGCTAATACTTTCTTTTTCATAACTCTGAAAACCTCCAAAAATTTTTTATCCTCTATTTTGGAGCGAGGAGCTCCGTCTTGCCTCGTTGATAACGTCCAACGTGGTTAAACGGCCTCTTTTATTATGGGGTTGTGGTTCCCCGTTTTCAGCCTCTTTTTTAGGGGTTGTGGTTCCCCGTTTCTGCTTTCTTAATTTTGGAGTTGCGGCTCTCCGATTTTTGGATGCTGTTATGGTTTTTTGGCTTTTGTATGCCGCAATTATCAACGAATCCTCCCTATCACACCCTTCATCATTATTTTCAACATCCGTTGCTTTTATGAACGCATTCTACCAAACGCCGGTGACGATTTGGTGATTATAAGTGGCAATTTTGCAATAATGTAGAAAAAAATGATGAAAAATAAAACTAACTAAGGGTCTGTCGATAATAACTTGACAAGTACAACGCTAACCGTGAAAGGCACATAATCATTTTCAATAATGTGTAAATTACGCCTTGGAACCTGTCAATTATGTGTAAATTATGTCTTGAAAACTTGTCAATTATGTGTTAGAGTGGTTTTAATCAATCTTTCGAGGTGCTGATGTGGACAGGAATGCTCTCAAAAAGCTTATTGAATGGAAAAACGACACTGACAGAAAGCCTTTGATATTAAAAGGCGCGAGACAGGTTGGAAAAACATGGTTGATGAAAGAGTTCGGAAAAACCCAATACAAGAATTATGTCTATTTCAACTTTGACGAAGAAGACGAGTTGAAATCCATCTTTGAAGCCAATAAAAACCCACACAGGATCATTGAACTGCTTGGGCTTTTAGGCGGCCAGATAATTGTTCCGGAAGAGACGCTCATTGTGTTCGATGAAGTTCAGGAATGTTCTGAAGCACTGAACGCTCTCAAATACTTCAGGGAGAGAGCGAATGAATACCATGTCATTGCTGCCGGTAGCCTGCTTGGCACATTGCTGGCGCAGCCAAAATCCTTTCCTGTCGGCCAAGTCAATCTGCTCGACCTCTTCCCGCTGAAATTCGATGAGTTCCTTTCTGCGATAGATAACCCGCTTTATTCCTATTATTCGCATATAAAAAAAGATCAAAATATCGAAGCAATCTTTCACAACAGATTACTCGATGCATACAACTATTACCTGATTATCGGCGGGCTTCCCGAATGTGTGGCGTCATGGGCGCAATATAAAGATCCTCAAAGAATCGAGCGGATTCAAAATGAGCTTGTAACTATTTACGAAAACGACTTTTCCAAGCACAACGGCAAGGTGAACAGCGGCAGGATACTGCTGGTATTCCGAAGCATCGTTTCCCAGCTTGCAAAGAATAATGAAAAGTTTATTTATGGCAGCATAAAAGAGGGCGCTAGGGCAAGGGAGTTTGAGGAGGCGATCGAATGGCTGGTTTCCGCCGGCATAATCAACCGGGTCTACAATGTCTCAAAACCGGAACTCCCACTCAAGGCATTTGACCAATTGAATTACTTC
>Ga0099364_10004664_pt1 | contig 20708 bp, 16 predicted proteins | sample TergutTh196P3_FD_73070 | JGI IMG/M metagenome (GOLD analysis project Ga0099364, IMG submission 73070) | Microcerotermes parvus P3 segment gut microbial communities from Pointe-Noire, Republic of the Congo - Th196 P3 | ecosystem: Host-associated > Arthropoda: Insects > Digestive system > Gut ... | reverse complement strand
ACCGTCACAGCGTTCTTACCTGACGCAATTGGGCGACGAAGTAATTAGAAAAGAATTGAGAATTGAGAATTGAAAATTGAGAATGATGCGTTTAATTGCTGATAGCGGGTCAACCAAAACCAGATGGCATTTGGTGGACTGCCACCAAAACGACAAAGTCTGCACCACAGGCGGCATTAATCCGTTTCAGATAGGATTGGATGAAATAACTTATCTGCTGGAAACAGATTTTACGCTGGCGCGTACCGGAATCACCAATATATGGTTCTACGGCGCAGGCTGCGCCTATCCTGACAAGAATCGTATCGTGGAAGACGCCCTGTCGAAATTTTTCGGCGCGCGCGAAATACATGTCAACAGCGATTTGTTGGCGGCGGCGCGTTCGCTTTGCGGAAACAGTCCGGGTATAGCCTGCATACTTGGAACCGGCTCCAACTCGTGTTATTACAACGGTCGGGAAATCGTTCACAACGTTCCGCCCTTAGGCTATGTACTCGGCGACAATGGCAGCGGAAACGCCATAGGACGTAAACTCCTGTCGGAAGTCCTTACCAACCGCTTACCGGAAGAAATTCGCGCGATTTTTTTCGACGCCTACCCCGTCGCCGCCGGCGAAATATTGGACAACGTCTACCGCAAACCGTTTCCTAACCGCTATCTGGCGCAATTTGCCCGATTTGTTGCCGCAAACATCAATTATCCGGAAATGCAGGAATTGGCAAGCAACTGCTTCCGCGAATTTTTCAACCGCAACCTGATGCAATACGAGGCTGTAAAACAATTACCGGTGCATTTCACAGGAAGTGTCGCCTTCCATTTTGGTGAAATCATCAAAACAATTGCCGACGAGTTTGGACTCGCCGTCGGAAGCATCGTACAAGAGCCTATGCAGGGATTGGTGAAATACCATCTGGAAAATTAAAAATCTAACGCTTAAATGATTATTTTTGCATCCTAAAATACTTTTGCAATGATTATAAAAATCGAATGTGTAAACGATTATTTGATGGATATTCTGTACAAAAATCCCGATACGGATATGGGATTGTATTTCAAGCCATTGAAGAAAGGACAGATAGTAGGCAATATTGTTGATAAACATCATTACGAAATAGTTTTTCAGGACAAGAACAACAGTTACCTGCCCGATGAAAGCAATCAGATTGACTATCAAAGTTATTGCACGCCTTTAATCGTACTGCATATCTGTAACGAACTTTTTACCCATATCCTGAAGAGCCGCGACGAGTATACACAAAAGAGCATCTCTTGGTTGGAACGCACGCAGGGCGAACTAGATACCGTTCCATGCCGTATTGAAATTCCGTCGTTTTACATTGATTCCAACTGGTTTCGCAGCGGACGTTTCCTGCTGATGAAATATTTTGAAAATCTGCTCATTGAGAAGCAATCAAGCAGAATTTTCCGCCTGACGATTTCGGCGCCCACCATCTTTGAAGCCTTTAATCTGTTGTGTATCGTATCGTTGTTTACCCACAACACCAACGAGTACGGGACATTTACCTATATCGACGATAACTTTGCGCAAAAATACGGGCGGGTACTCACCAATATACGGCATGTGCCTTATTTTGTATTTTATCTGTTCATGCTGAGGACAGTAAAATCCGAAAAACAGTTCCTCGACCTCAAACCCTTGTTTGAACAATATTTGCTCAACGAAGGATTGCAAGTCAATCTGCAATGGCAGGGTACGAAACAGCAGCGTATGCAATTTATTTCCACACAATTAGAAATGGATGTTCCGATTTTGGACATCGGTTGCGGGGAATTTGAATATTACAAAAAAATGATGAAACTCGGTTTCAAAGCCCCGTATTACGCAGTAGACACAGACGAACGCTTTGAATCCATGAGCCGTAATGTCGCCAAGCGATACGATGAAAATAATCTGGAGTTTTTCAATTCATTAGACGATTTTCGTTTGCCGGATAAACTGAATGTGCTGCTTACCGAAGTCATCGAACACAACAGCATAGATGAGGCTAAAGCATTGATTAGAAAAGCGCTTGCATACAATATCAACAAAATGATGGTCAGCGTTCCCAATATAGAATTTAACCGCTTTTACAATATGGAAAAAGCGCTGAGGCACGACGACCATTTGTTTGAACCCACCACCGCTGAATTTCGCGCAATGATCGAGGAATGTACCGCCGAACATGCCTGTCGCGTAGAATATTTCTATCTGGGCGACAGCATCAACGGCATACAGCCTACGCAGGGATGTATTATTCATTTTTGACAAAATGGCAGATTTAAAAAAACTAAAAAACAGGATCGACTGGTTTTGCGCCAACAAAATCAATGCTTTTTCGCCAACGATTTCACCGGCGCCGAAATCGCCCCAACGCAACGAAATAGAAAGTATTTATGAAGGCGCGCGGTACTTTTTCGAGCGGGGTGTTACCGAAATCGTTGTGCAACGCAAATATATGGGTTCCTATTGCGACATCTATCTGCAAAAGAACATAGAAGAAAGTTATTTCGTGTCGCGCAACGGCTACCTGATCACGCAAATTGATCTCGATCAGGCAAAGCAAGCCTGCCGAGACCTGCACGGTCGCTTTGACTGGACAAATCTGCAAACCGTAATCATCCAAAGCGAAATGATGCCATGGAGCGCGCTGGGAAAAAGTTTGATTGATAATGAATTTGGCGGATACCTGAACGTACATCAAAATCATTGCCACCATTTGCTTCAATCAGGTCTGTATGAGAAGATTGAAGCAGTGAAACAATCGCAGCCCTATCGCGAATACATGGATTACAAAGCCGCACATTCCGACAAGGAACTCAAAGAACATTTTCCCGCGCATATCATCAGGCAATACGAATCGTTAACTGAATTTAAAACGCTCAACCTGAACGAATACAGCAAATATGTAGCCGTTTACGCCGAACAGTTAGGGCATTTCGGACAAACAGGCGATATTTATTTCAAGCCTTTCAATGTACTCAAAAAGATATTCGACGACGGGTCGGAATTGATCGTGAACGACAACTTGAGTTACCGCGAGCTAAACGACGACGACTGCCTGAACCTGCCAATGAACAATGAGGAAGAGATGAATCGCGCAGTGGAAACAGCAAGCGAATGGTTTGCGCAACTCGCAGCAGAAAACGAGGAAGGCATTGTCATCAAACCCAGACAGGCATTCATCAAAAACATTCCGCCCGCGTTGAAAGTGCGGAACAATAATTATCTAGTAATGATATACGGCATTGATTTCCAGACCAACTTTAACCTTTACTTTGAAAGGCGAAAAATTAGCCGCAAATTGGAGTGTTCCGTCAACGACTGGATGTTGAACTGGAAAATACTGAATGTCAAATATGCAGATATTGATAAGGAAAATTATTACCTGAAAAATTTGGTACTCGACCGTATCTTGGAAGAGCAGGTGGAGGCAACGTTAGATATTAGGTTGTGAGGGCGCCGTCATCTCCCGATAAGCCAACTAAGCATTAGCGCAACTTGGGGCAGCGACGGCAACGCACCTCTCAAATCCGTAGTGGGTTGAACTAGTGATGTGTCAACGGCAAAATATCGGTATTTCATTTTTTTTACGCGGCGCGCCGCGTCTCTACAAATATGACGTCATTTCATCAACGACACGACACTGGAATTTTTGACTTTGCTCGGCTCTAACTGTATCTCCCATTTGGGGTTGATCAAATTATGAATCATGCCGGTTAAAAACGATAGTTTACGCCAAGCGAAAAATTGGCAATGGTATAACGTAGCCTTTCGCGTTCGATGCCGTGAGGCAAATAGATTCCTGCAAAAGAATCAGAAACAGGCAAGGTAATGCTGACACCATATTTTACGAAACCAAACAGGGCGCTGTTATTGAATTTTATTAATCTGCCCCGAAAAAAACCAAGCGGTTCGAAATGGATGTTGTTAAAATTCAAAACCTTTCCTAAATAGGGATATGGAGGATAGCGCGAATCTATTACCGAAGGGGTTGAAAAATAAAAACCCGAATATGCCGCGCGCATGGTAAAGCCATATTCTAATCCCCTCCACTTTTTACCCGTATTGAGCTGCACGAACCCCAGCCAGTATTTATTTTTGTACGCTCCGCTGCCGTCAAAAATGTTTTCTACCGCATATCCATAACCTACGCCTCCGAAAAGTTCCAGATTCCCTGCCGTCGACGGTCGCAATTTGTACCTGCCCAAGCCCGCTTCGATATACCGATGCGTAAAAGCGCTTGATTCAAAAAAATAAACAAAATCGAAGGGAGGTGCAAAAGGTTCATATGGACCATTGGGAGCAGGCATAGGTTCCCCTTTCCTATTTAAGACATCATACATGTTAGAAAAATTGCGAAACGACATATTGCCATGAATCATAAGCGCATATTTATCCGAAAAAGCATAAGCCCCCGACATGAAAACGCTGTTGGAACTAACTCCCGCTTCCACTAAGCCATCATTCTTTTTTTCCAATAAAGGAACCATTGGCGAGGGTGGGATGTACATGGTGGAACATCCCACCGCCAATACTATGGTAAGAAGTATAGGTGACCATTTGATAAATCGGGTAAGGCGAACCTCCCCGCGAACGCCTGATGAAAATTGCGCACGAATATAACGTGCCGATAAAACGGCTACTATTAAATTTACAAAACTTTTGGTCTTCATGAAAACTTAATTTTAAATTGTTAATTGTTAATTCTTAATTCTTAATTCTTAATTGTTTACCTATACGCCTCAAAACAATACGCATACAAATTACTCAGCGCAATCACCTTTGCCGGTTGGTTGTCTTTTGCTGGCAACACATACACCGCATTGGTTCTGAATCCTGCACCGAAACCCTCGCCGAGCAAAGCGGCGTTAATTTTCCAAACAATTTTACCTGTATTTGCTTCAATGGCAAAAAGATGAGGAGTAGAACCGCCAACAAAATACACAATACCATTCAGATAACTCATACTGCCACAAGTGCCTGCAGTTCTTACCTGCCAAAGTATATTCCCAAATTCGAGATCCAAACAGACGGCAAAAAGATCTTCATTGTTACCAATCAACATGCCGTCCTCAATGATAAAACCGGAAAACATGAAATCGTTGGTGAAATCACGTTTCCACAATTGTTTGCCGGTAGCCAGGTCGTGGCAGACTATGCTATTGCTTATCTCGGCATAGATTTTGCCATTTACAATTTGTGGCGGGTAATACGGATTATTTGTATGCTTTGGTGGAGCGATCTGCATTTTATCCCAAACCCATTCATTTAAAATAGTATCATATAGGCCAAAATATGATTGAGTAATCCAATCAGGCAAATTTTCAGCGTAGGTTACAAGTAACAAATTATCTTGACCAGGAACCTGATTAACAAAAGTGACTGCACGCACGCAATCAGGATTATCGTATGTAAAATTTGCAGTCAAAAATTCTGAAATATTCCCTGTTTGTATATCGCATTTGAATGCGATTTGCTCTTCATAACCTATACTATTCGTGATAAATGCATAAATGAAGTAATACTGTCCATAGGGATCAATTCTTACATCAAAACTTCTGTCACGTCTGATTCGCCATTCACTTTTTCCATTATCCATGTTAATACAGTAACTTCTACTCCCATATTGGTATGCGAGCAGCTCTTTGTATTGATAATGAAAAGCTATATCCATATATTCAGTGCCAATTTCAAACAAATCATTCCAATTCCATAAAATCTTCCCATCCTTCGAATCCATTAATGAAAGAGTGCGAATTGCATCTCCATCGGTAGTTGGCACAACAATATTGTCATTGTACACTATGGGATGTTTGATGTAACTGTTTGAAGCAGGCTCTTTTTCATGCAGGCTCGTTTTCCAGATATAGGGAGTGGCTATTACCACCCCCTCATCATTGACTTGACGACGTACTGTATCATCCTCTTTATCCGTTCTGCATGAATATATGAGGGGTACAATAAATAAAAGGGCTAATAATCTGTTCATGATACATTTATTTTAGGTTTCCAAATTGATACAGTCAGGAAAAGATTCGTTTTTGCCCGATGCATCGATGTTTCAGCGGAATGTTTTATGGGAAGCTGCAAATCATTTGCGATTTTTCCGAGCGCCACTTCAATGGTTTCTGTATTGTATTCGCTGTGCATCAGCTTGTATTTCGCGTACAGACGTTTGTAAACATCATTTTCGGGGCGGTTACTCCCCGAGCCGACATGGACGATGAAATCATACCGGTTGGCGGCTTGCGTGGCGCATACATATTCCATATTTTCAATCATTTTGATCCGCGTATGTTGTTTGTTGATTTTATGGCGTTTTTCAAAATATGATTTCAACCATACCCACTCGCTGAAAACAGCGCCGTCTGAAATGAACTGTTCATAATGCGCTTCTACGGTTGCCCGTTCAAAATATGCAGCCGATGCTATCAAAAACATATCCTTCCACTTTAATATTGAAGAATCGCCCGCATTACAAAGCCTGCGCCATTCATACATCGTTCCGGTTCTGATGTACGGTATTTCGGTCATTGCCGACAGCGCTTGCGCCAAAAATGTTTTTTTGCTCCCCGGCAATCCGGTTATCGCGATTTTCGTCTTCATTGTTTTCAATTTTTCTGCAAAGATACGGGGTTGTTTCCGAACCTGAATATCGGTTTCCGATGGTGTATTTTTCTTTTTTTGCTAAAATTCGTAATTTTTATGAAAAATTTTTTTTTGTTCACTTTTTTATCTATTTTTGCATAAAAAATTTTTCACCCTTTCATCTTTATTTGTTTTCGCTTAAAATTTATTGTGACCAAATGAAAAATCAAGAAATAAAAAATGAACATCAGCTAGCCCTTTTCAATAAAATCCAGCAAACGCTACCTGACAAAAATTCTTTGGTGTATGTGCTTTCCGACTTGCTGGAGGTTGGCGCCGACGCTACCTATCGGCGGATACGCGGGGAAAAGCCAATTAGCTTTGCTGAAGCCGTCAAATTATGCAAGCATTTTCAGATTTCGATGGATGCGCTGGCTGATGTTGCCACCGACAGTAATTTCATTCGATGTCGATATTCTCCTCTGGATTTTAATGACATAAAGGATTTTATGACTTTCGTACAGGTCTCGTCGGATATTTTTGAAAAGACAAGATTAACTCCCGACGGCGAGATCATCATGTCTGCGGTAGACGTCCCGATATTTCACATTCTCCCCTACAGGGAATTGACATATTTTAAGTTATTCTCTTGGAGTAAAAGCACTTATGATTTTACGACAGATTATGAAACATTTGTCAAAGAAGGAGGTACCAACGAGACGTTGGAAAAAAATTATGATAAAATAATGAAAAATTATCAACTTATCCCTTCAACAGAGATTTGGACTACCAATACCACGGATACAATTTTGAGGTTACTAAACTATCATTCTGAAATGAAGCATTTTAGCAATAAAACAACACCTTTATTGCTTTGCGAGCAATTGTTGAATCTGTTGAACACAATGCAAATTTGGGCTGAAAAAGGGGCAAAAGGACCAAAAGATGCCCTATTCAACTTATACATAAGCGCTACCGATATTGCAAATACATTCATTTTATTCAAGCAAGCAGGAAGAAGTAATTGTTCAGTAAAACTCTACACAATCAACGGATTGGGAATATCTGATGAACGTTTCTGTCAGGAAACAGAGAATTGGCTACGTAAATCAGCGCGCCGTTCCACGCTCATCAGCGGAGCGTCCGAAATGGAAAGGTTCAAGTTTTTTGAAGGCGAAAACCGCAAAATCAGGCATCTGATGGATAAAGTTCAATCGGGATTTTAGTTTAGAGCGTAACGCGGGGCAGTTCTTTTCCCGGTCAGCCGCATCAAAATTCAGAACTCATGAATTGGCGCAAACGAAATGGTCGCAATTTTTTATAAAAACCTTACAATGACGTACCCCAAACATGGGCTGTAAAAAATGTGCAATCTATGTCAAAAAATATTCGTTCGTATATTTTCAAACCCTTATTTTTTGAACGTATTTTTGAAGAATGAAATCCTACATTTTTGACACCCCAGCCAACCGGTTTTTCCAAACAAGCAAAATATTCATATTTTTTTTTGGATATTCAATCTTTTGCATTATCTTTGCGGCGCAAAAAATGCAAAACATATATTGCGGGGTGGAGCAGTGGTAGCTCGTTGGGCTCATAACCCAAAGGTCGTAGGTTCGAGTCCTGCCCCCGCTACTCGGAAAAATCCCAGCCTCAAAGGTCGTCAGGTTGGGTTTTTTTGTAGGGAAAATGATCGTTTTTAAAGCAAAAATGTCATGACAGTTGCAGTAATAGGCAGTGGAAGTTGGGCTACGGCGCTGGTGAAGGCGCTTTGTAACCATGTGCGACAACTTAACTGGTATATCCGTGAGCCGGAAATTCGGGAATCGGTTGCGTTGTACGGAAATAATTGTTTGTATATGAGTTCAATACAACTTGATACGGACAATGTACAGATTTTCGATTCCGCCGACGAGGCAGCGCAACAATCGGACATACTGCTGTTCGTCGTTCCCGCAGCCTTCCTGAAAGCCACTACCGAAGGCATGTCCGTAGATTTTTCGGACAAGATGGTTTTTTCAGCCATCAAGGGAATTGTACCCGACGACAATATAACCATCAGCGACTATTTTAACCGGCGATTCAACCTTCCGTTCAACCGTTTCGGCGTAGTATCGGGACCAACGCACGCCGAAGAAGTCGCTCAGGAACGTCTTTCATATCTGACCATCGCCTGTAAGGAGCGTGAAATGGCAGAGATGATGGCAAAACAACTCAACTGTCGCTACATCAGAACTATTATCTCGACTGATGTTTACGGGATTGAGTATGCAGGGATCATCAAAAACATCGTTGCGCTCTGCGCCGGAGTAGCACACGGTCTGGGCTATGGCGATAATTTCACAGCCGCGTTGGTATCCAACGGTTTTGCCGAAATGAAACGTTTCATCGAAGAAAGTTATCCTGCCGAACGAAGCGCCGAACTCTCGGCATATCTGGGCGATCTGCTGGTCACCTGTTATTCGCAATTCAGCCGCAACCGCACTTTCGGCGCGATGATTGGTAAAGGGTATTCCGTCAAATCGGCGCAATTGGAAATGAATATGGTGGCTGAAGGGTATTACGCCGCCGCCTGTATGAACGAAATCAACAAACGCTACAAGATAGACCTGCCCATTGTAACGGCGGCGTACAACATGCTTTACGGAAATGCTTCGCCCGCTGTGGAAATAAAACTGCTCAGCGAAAAATTCAAATAAATTTTTCCGCGTTATTTCCCTTCTTCCAGTTCAAAATCATCCATCAAGCCGTAGGCTAACTGCTGATAATCATTGCCGGACGGATAAGTTCTGACGTTGCGGAAAAGCCAGGGCGAAACCAATCCGGGCGCAGGATTGTTGTGGAACGGACCAAGCAGGTTTTTGTTACTGCCCACTACTTTTACTTCCACCGTGTTGGCGCCTTGCCTGATGAATTTCGACACGTCCAGCACATATGGCTCAAAACCGATGACGCCCGCCTGCTGATCGTTTACGGTTACTGCAACGACGGTTCCTTCCCAATTGCCCAATTTTACGCGATAACTTCCTGAACTGTTGGCTATATCAAATGTTTTGGCATAAGATACGGCACCCGGATAGAAGCGCCATCCCTGTTCTTTCCAGCTGCCTGCAACAAATGTATTTGCCGGCGGATGGATGGTAAAACCTTTGGCGGCAGGCTGCACAGTGAAATTGCCCAAGATGTACGCCGGTTCTATTTCGGCATGTATTTTCATAGGCGAAAGTTCGACGGCAAGTTCGTTGGCGCCTTTCTTTACGGCGTCGCCAATGGCAAATACGCCTATCTCACGGTCGAGAAACCATTTGCCCTGTTCGAGTTTGATTTCTTTTCCGTTCAACGTAACTTTATAGAGGTGCGGACGTTCCACTGCTGCCTGCATTGCGCTCATATCAAAGTCGTCGGAAACAGTAAAGCGATAAATGGCTTTGAAACCGCCGGTTTTGAATGTATCGCGGCGTACAATATTGTCCTTGTATTGCACGGAAGTGTTCCAAGGATTGCCGTCTCTGAACCCGTGATGCTTGAAGATTTTGTCGGCGGCGTCGAAGACGTGCAGGTCTCGGAAGGATTCGGCGCCTACGTGCAGGTCGCAAAAGTCGATGGTAAGCGCGTTGGCGCCGTCGGGTTTTGCAGAGAGCGCCGACGAGGCATTGATCGCAGCGTACTGTTTTGCCGGCGCAGGTTGCTCAAAATTGTTCTGTTTTTTGTCGAATACGTACAATAGCAGACTTCCGGCAGGCGGAAGATCAAAATCAATGACAATATTTTTACCGTCAACGGTTTCCGGATAGTCAACTATTTCGCCGCTGAGCGTATTCAATTCAACGGCGTCTTTCCCTGCAAGAGAAACAGTCCCCTTGACCGCTTCGTCAAGGCACGAATTAACCAGAAACAGAACCTGCCCATCCGCCATCATGCGGCGGTGATGGAACAGATTGCCGCCCTGCACATTCGCGAAAGCAATATCGGCAGCGGCAAAATCTTCGCGGATAACATTGGCAGTCAATTCGGCAATTTTTTTGACGTTGGGTTTTTCAGCAAAATATTTTGCTATTTCTGCGTTGGCTTTGCCGTCAACGTGAGCCGGTTCGGAAAACGCCAATACCGTTCCGCCGTTGTCGATGAATTGCTTTAATAAGTTCCATGTCGGAGCATCCAAATTTTCCATCATCGGTGGAATCACTAATCTGGAATATGCCCGTTTGTTCACTACAAATTTTTTGTTGGTTATTTTTCCCTGATCTTTGATGATGTTTTCAGAGCCAAGATCATATTCCACCTGCGCCTTTTCCAATGTTGTAACGAAAGTTTGGAAGGCTTGACCGATGTCTCTGTATTGATTGTTGCTGTTGCGATAGGCGTAGTACAGCCAGATGGATGTGGTGGGTTCAAGGATAAGGATGTCGTTGATTTGCTCGCCGGCGGATAATGCCATCGACAAGCGCGCGTAGTGCATGTTGAGCGGTTTGTAGTAATGCCACCAGGGCGAATGGTCGGTAAATACGGGCGGATAGTCGTATTTGCGCGCGCCGGAAATCGTCATGTGCGCGAGGTGCTGGTTCATGAAGTTGACGCCCAATACATATTCCCAGTCGCCTAAACGTTTTAAGTCCCGAAAGGTTACTTCCCAACCGCCGCCGCCATAGGTTTCGCTCAAGGTGCGGCGGTAGCCCATCTGGTTGGCTACACTGCTCAATTCTTTAACAGAACGGACATTTCCAAACTGCGCTTGTGGAGAAGTTTCATCAAATTGATTAAACAGCATGTCGATAGCGGGCATTTGATGCCAGGCATACATTGCCATGTTGTCGCCGCCATGAGCTACATCAGGCCATCCATGCTCCCAGTAATGTCCGGTAAAAAGCAGATTCTTGGCTTCGCAGTATTCAAAACAGGGTATAGCCCAACGGTCGATGAACAGTTGCAGGAGCGTTTGCGTATAGTTGTGTCGTACCTGTTTCCATTCGCCAGTTTCTTCAAACAGAGACGGTAAGGCGGCTTTCAGATCGTAGCCCCATTTTTTTTGGAAAACATCGAATAGGTCGGGCGTCCATCGTATACCATTGGGGGGCTGTATGTTGGGTTCGTCGGTGAACCAGCCGGGCATTGACTTGCCGAACTCGTCGCCTGCCACGCGCTCGTAACCGGGCAGGGTAAGTTCGATAAACTTTTCAGTGACGCCGGGAACCAATAGGTCGACATACGAAAAACCGCCATACCATGGTGATTTGCGTTCGTAAACTTTTGAAAAGAGGTAATAGTTTCCCTGCTTACCTGCTTCGGCTTGCAGACTGGCAGTGATGTCGGTAAATTTACCGTCTTCTTCCTTCATGCAGATAAAATATCCGGACGCTGTGTCGGGCAAAATATTGAACTTGCTCAGGCGCAAACCTTGCCCCTGATTGTAACTTTCGGGCATCAGGGCAGGCACATGACCGCCGGCAAATCCGCTGGGATACGAGTTTTCATCGTATATCCATGTGTTCATACCGAGTTGCTTGCCTTTTTCGAGCGTATAGCGAAACAAGTCGAACCACTCGTCGGAAAGGTATTCGGTAACTAATCCCGGACGCGGATGTACGAACACGCCGCCAAAACCTTTGTCTTTCAAATCGGTCATCGTGCGGTCAATCTGTTCGCGGGTTACGCTGTTGTTCCACACGTAGAGCGGAGCAGAACCAAATTCTTTGGCAGGTTCTACAAATTCTCTGCGCAAGGATGCGAAATCGTTAATGCCTCCGGCGCCGGGTTGTTGCCCGGACTTGCAGGAAGCCAAGCCCAATAATATGGGCAAAATTAAAATCAGATAATGTTTGGTTTTCATGTAATAAGATATTTTAAAGATAATTAATTATAAGATGGTTACAAAAGTAGATATTTTATTTCAAATTCACCCGTCATTCGATGTTTTTCTTTGCTTTGCCAGCAGAAATATGCCGCAAAGGACAAACGGAATACTCAGTAATTGCCCCATATTCAGCATCATTCGATTTTCAAAATCTACCTGATTGACTTTGAAAAACTCAATCACAAAACGCGCTGTGAACATGGAAACCAGAAAAATTCCGCAAAGGACGCCGGGATTGGGAATCTTGTCCTTTTTGAAATACATCCGGCAAAGCCACGCAAATGTAGCAAGATACGCCAACGCCTCGTAAATTTGCGTGGGGTGGCAAGCTTGCGCATGAATCGGCGAACGATGCCATTCCGGCGAACGGACAAATTCAAAACCCCAGGGCAAAACAGTCGTATGTCCGAAAATTTCGGAATTCATCAGGTTGCCTATTCGGATGAGGAAGCACGCAAGCGCTACAACTATCGCGATACGGTCGAGTATCCATATGTATGGGCGTCGTTCCACCCGCGAGAAGATGTACAGAGCGATCAAAATGCCTATTGCAGCGCCATGACTGGCTAATCCGCCATGCCACGTCTGCACTATCTCGACTGGATTTCTAAAATAATACCCCGGTTCATAAAACAGGCAATGTCCCAGACGCGCGCCAACAAGCGTCCCAAAAATCATGTACCAGGTCAGACGGTCAAGCAGTTGTATCTGTACGTTCTCTCGTTTGAATATCCGTCTAATAATAAAATATCCCAAAACGAACGCCCCTGCAAAAAGCGTCCCGTACCAGCGCAACGAAAAGCGCCAAAAGTGAAATATTTCAGGACTTACATCCCACGTAATGAAATTTATGCTCATTCTCAATTCTCAATTCTCAATTCTCAATTCCCCCTGTGTTCCTCTTAAAAAATCCTGAATATTCATTCGCTTTTTTCCTTCCAATTGAAGGTTGCGAATTTCGAGCCAACCTCCGTTGGCGGCTATACGCATGAATGTGCGCTTATCCGTATCAATGGTTCCCGGCGTTGGCGCAGCGTTGTCCGGAATCATCATGGTTTCGTATATTTTGAGCGTCAAGCGATCGCCTTTTGGATTTACGAGCGTACACCATGCCGACGGATAAGGGGATAGCCCGCGAACGAGGTTGTGAACTTGCTCTGCATCGCTATTCCAGTCTATTCTGCATGTTTCTCTGAATATTTTTGGCGCTGCTTTCAAGGGTTGGTTTTGAATGGCGCTATCCTGCGGTATGGTTTTTACGTTGCCGGAAGCGATCAATTGTACCGCTTCGGCTAAATGGCTCGCCCCGCTGTGCATCAGGCGGTCGTGAAGCGTACCGGCGTTGTCGTCGGGCTTGATTGCCTCTTCGCGAAATGATATGATATTCCCCTTGTCTATTTCATGGTTGATGAAAAATACGGTGGTTCCCGTTTGTGTTTCTCCATGGATGATTGCCCAGTTGATAGGCGCAGCGCCGCGATATTGCGGCAACAGCGAAGCATGAAGGTTGATGGTTCCTGATGGCGGGATGGTCCATACTTCTTCGGGAAGCATCCGGAAAGCGACTACGACGAACAAGTCGGCGCGATAATGGCGCAAGGTTTCCAGAAAAACAGCATCTTTCATTTTTTCCGGCTGTAATATTGGCAATCCGCATTGCGCGGCATATTGCTTAACAGCCGATTCCTTCATCTTTTGACCTCTGCCCGCCGGCTTATCCGGCGAAGTAACTACTGCCGCCAATTCATTCCCCGATTTTATCAACGCTGCTAAGGAAGCAACTGCAAATTCGGGCGTTCCCATAAATACGATGCGCATGGTGATATACTTTTTCGATGAAACAAAGTAACGCATTTTTGGGGAAAAAGAAAAATGAAAATTCAATTAAATTTGGAAAAATCAGTATTTTCGTGTACGTTTGTGTTTTTTTTTAACAGCAGTGTCTTTTAAAATAAACAATGTTACGGCGCTTCAAACCTTTCAGTTTCTGCGCTTTTTGTGTTTTCTGATCATCAGTATTTATTTCACCAAAGCGCCTTTGTCACGCGAAGACATTGGTAGCTGGGAGATGTTGCTGTTCATCAGTGGGGCGCTCAGTTATTTTTGGGTGACGGGTATCCTGCAATCATTTTTGCCGCTTTCGCAGCGCAGCAAGGCTTTTGTGCAGCACCAGCGAACGGAAGGCAAATCGCCCGAACTCTTCAATGCTTTTGTTCTTTTGCTGGTATTCAGCATTGCGTTTGCGTTGCTTATCCTGTTGATGTACGGGTACAGTTTCAAATATACTGCATCTCCTAAAATTCCCTACCCCGGTCTACTGATCATGTACTTCGTCCTCAGTAATGTTTCACCGCTAATTGAGCATATTTTTCTGATACAGGACAAGCCGTTGCATATCTTTTGGTATGGGATCATTTCTACTATCATACAGATACTTGCGGTCTGTATTCCGATAGCGTTGGGCATGGGGCTCGAGTCGGCTATCTGGGGTTTGATCATTGCAAATGCAGTCCGTTTTCTGTTTCTGCTGCTCCTATTGTCGCGCTACGCTGAGTTTAAACTATCCATGCCATTCATTTTCAATAATTTGTATGTGGGTTATCCGATCATGTTCAGCGCCTTGCTCAGCGGTTCCACGCAATATGTGGACAGCCTCATCGCGACCATCGCCTTCGACGCCAAGGATTTTGCGATTTTCCGCTATGGTTGTAAGGAATTGCCTTTTGTGGTGATGATGACTTCGGGCTTGAATAATGCGCTGATTTTGGCTTTCTCCGTAAAGAAAAACATTCCCGACGTTTTGGGCGAAATCAAAAGAAGATCGCTACGTCAGATGCACGTCTTGTTTCCGCTATCCATTGTAGTGATGATATTCAGTCAGTGGCTGTTCCGGTTTATGTTCAATCCTGAATTTGACAGAAGCGCCGGCGTTTTCATGATATACCAGCTGATGATTGTCAGCAGGGTAGTATTTCCTCAAACGATACTCATAGGACTGAAGAAGACGCATATCCTGATGTGGGCGTCCATTATTGTAATCGCTTTAAATATACCACTTTCTCTTTTCTTATCGCAAAGTAGATTCTACGGCGTGAACGGCATTGCATTGAGCTCGGGATTGATCCACATTCTCGAAAAATTTATCCTCATGTGGTACAATCACAAGAAGTTAGATATATCTCCGAAGGCGTACACGCCAATAAATTGGTACATCTTCTATACCGTATTGATCGGTATCGTTTTTGTCATGATTGACCGCAAGTGGATTCCGCCCTTAATGTAAGCCGGAATGAAAAAACTCAAGAATCATCAGAGTTTTTTCAATTTCAGGTTCTTCCACGAAACTTTGATCCCGCCACCACTATGTATTTGCAACGCGATGCGTCCTTGCGCGGCGCCAATTTTTTCGTCATCCAATTCGATCATTTGCGTTCCATTGAGCCAGGTGGTCACCTTGCCGCCTTGCATGAGGATACGCATGGTGTTCCACTCGCCCATTTTCAGGATGCTTTCCTTTTCAGGATCGGGTTTGATCAACCATTGGCGTCCTCTTGGTACAGATTCGTAGATACCGGCGGTATGCAAATTTGGAGGCGCAACTTCACATTGCCAACCCGTAATGGAGACATCTCTCATAATGAATGACCTGAAAAAGACGCCACTGTTGCCGTCGGCGCTTTGCAGGAAGTCAACTGACAAATCAAATTCGTTGTAGTACTCGCGGGTGAGCAGGTAACCGTATCTTCCTTCAGGTCCGCTTTCGCAGACCAACAAGCCATCTTCGACATACCATAGTTCAGTTCCGGCAACTTCCCAGCCGTGCAGGTCTTTTCCGTTGAACAAATCTACTTCCTGACCTGTTTTACGGGGCAGTTCGCGGATCTTCATGTTGCGATACCACGCGCGGTCGCCATGATCCTGCAAAGAGAATACGCCCTTGCGCGCCAATCCGTATTCGGGATAATCATCCCATTTACCGCTGTTTTTGCGTTCGAACCATTCTTCGCTCCATGCTTCAAATTCCACAATTTTTTCGCCGTTGAGCCAGTGTTCTACGTGTCCGTTGTCGAATACAATTTTTGAATTGTTCCACTGCCCTACCGCTTTGAGTTTGGTCTTAGCCGGATCGGCTACGTACATGGCATAGTCTGCGCCGGCTAACTGCCAGTCTTCGAGCTTTTCGGGAAAACCGACATTGTCGAGAATCTGATACTCGGGACCAGTAGCATAAGGCGTTTTGAACTGCGCATGTTCAACCACATGGTACAACACGCCACTGTTGCCGCCTTCTGAAATTTTCCAGTCGAACGTCAGTTCAAAATTTTCGTATTGCTTGTCGGTGACGATGTATCCGTTTTCGTCGTCGCCCTGACCCAAAGCAGCCAATGTACCGTCTTCCACCACCCATGGCGCGGTCAACTCGGTTCCGTTGTAGTCTCGCCAGCCATTGAGCGTTTGACCGTCGAACAATAATTCCCACCCCGCAGCCTTTTCGGCTTCGCTGAGTACATTGTGATTTTGGCAAGCTGACATTACAATAGCTGCCAACAAAAAAGACAAACTTAGTTTTTTCATTGTTATTATTTAATTATTAAGATGTTATTGATTCTTTCAATCCTTCGGACGGGTAAAGGTCATCTGCATGGTTCCAATGGCTGGACTTTTGGCAGTACCCTGTACCACTCCTTTTTCTTCCCAGATGGTTAAATCCACCCTTTCGTTATCCACATATACGTTTCCGGTTAATTTTCCGTCTGTTAACGTAAGTTTCTGGTTTGAAATTTTACTGTTGGTATCCACAAAAATGATGTCGGCTTTGTATTCGCCTTTGTCATCTTTGATGTCAATAACGTAATCCTGGTAACCGCTTGGAGCGCTGACTACCTTTACGTTCCACTTGCCTTCCAGCTTTTCCTTAGAAATTTTGTTTTTCATGGCTCCTGCCAGAAAACTGTAGACAACTATCAGTACTAAAAATAAATAGAGCTTCTTCATGTGACTTTTTTTGGTTTGATTATGGTGCTGCAAAGATAAAAAAATATTTTGGTTATTTCCAAAAAAAAATCATTTTTTTTTGATTTTTTTTGATAAACGACTAAAAATGATGGATAAAATGCTTCGTTTGATCCACGTTATACCAAATATGCGAACAAGTTATCATCTTCGGCGAGGACTGTGTAATGAAATTGATGTTCTTTTAGACGCTGTACGAACAATTCGTAGTCGCGCGCCGAGTTCAGTTCCACGCCCACTAATGCGGGACCGTCTTCCTTGTTGGTCTTTTTCATGTACTCGAAGCGCACAATATCGTCGTTCGGTCCAAGTACTTTGTTCACAAAATCTTTCAACGCTCCGGGACGTTGCGCAAAGCGAATCAGGAAATAATGCTTCAACCGTTCGTACAATAGCGAACGCTCTTTGATTTCCTGCATCCGGTCAATATCGTTGTTGCTTCCGCTGACGATGCAAACCACATTTTTTTTCCTGACGACGTCGGCATAATTGTCGAGCGCCGCTATTGAAAGCGCTCCTGCAGGTTCGGCTACGATTGCGTCTTCATTGTAGAGTTTCAAAATGGTGGAACAAATCTTTCCTTCGGGAACCAGACAAATATCGTCTATCACCTTGCGGCAAATCGGATAAGTGATTTCGCCCACGCGCTTTACGGCAGCTCCATCTACGAACCTGTCGATCTGTTGTAACGTCACGGGTTGCCCCGCTTCAAAAGCCGCTTTCATCGCCGGAGCGCCTTGCGGTTCTACTCCAATGATGGTTGTGCGAGGAGAATGTTCTTTAGTATACGTCCCAACGCCGGCACACAATCCGCCGCCGCCAATCGGTAGAAAGACAAAATCAATGTCCGGCAGTTCTTCGAGCAACTCCACGCCAATGGTGCCTTGCCCTTCGATGATGCGCCAATCGTCGAACGGCGGGATATAAGTCATACGATGCTCTGCTGCATACGATTTGGCAGCTTCGGCACAATCGTCATATGTGTCGCCGATCAAGCGAATGATCACGTTTTCCTTGCCAAAACGCTTGGTTTGTTGTATTTTTTGTTTGGGCGTCACTTGCGGCATAAATACCACGCCGCGAATTCCAAGTCGTTCACAACTGTAAGCAAATCCTTGCGCATGATTACCGGCGCTGGCGCATACCACGCCCTGTTGCTGTTCCTCGCGCGACAGTTGGCTGATCATGTTGTAAGCCCCGCGCAGCTTGTACGAACGAACCACCAGCAAATCTTCGCGTTTCAAGTAAATATTGGCTCCGTACAACGCAGAAAGATTGTGGTTCAACTGCAAAGGGGTGCGCTTGATTACCCCTTTCAGAAATTGATGAGCCTTTTCGATATGAAGCATTTTATGAATTGAGAATTGAGAATTGAGAATTGAGAATTGAAACCTGAAACCTGAAACCTGAAACTTCAAACTTCAAACTATTATGTATTTTTGCAAATTGATTCCTTTGGGTACAAATTTTGAAACATCGCCGTCGTAGCGCATAATTTCGCGCACCACTGAGGAATTGATGGACGCATGTTCGGGTAGGGTCAGCATGAAGAGCGACTCTACTTCGGGCAGCATAGCCTGATTTACCTGCGCGATGACTTTTTCGTACTCAAAATCGGACGAGGTACGCAACCCGCGAAGCATGTACTTCGCGCCCACTCGTTTGCAAAAATCGGTGGTAAGATCATCATAGTACATGACTTCTATTTTGGGATTTCCTGCAAACAGTTCCCTGATCATTTCCAATCGTTGTTCGGCGCTAAAAAAGGTCGTCTTGCTGGTGTTGGAACCAATGCCGATGATGATTTTGTCGAACAAATCTACTGCGCGCAATACAATAGATTCGTGTCCTACGGTAAACGGGTCAAAAGAACCCGGAAAAACTGCTATTTTATCTGTCATTTGAATAACTCGCTATATATTAATTTATTTCTTTAAAAATCCATATTCATACACTTTCGGCTCAATTTTTTCTGCTAAAATTTTCAGTTCAGCCCGCAAATTGCCGATAAGTTCATTATAGGTCTCGTTTTCGCTTTTGGCGTTCATTTTGCCCTTGTCGTTGCGTCCCTGAAAATATTCGCGGATGTCATACAGGCTTGCATTAACAGCCCCCTCCCGACCTCCCCCCGAAGGGGAGGAGATGGCAGCGTGGTAGTATCGCCACAATTCGCGTCCGGCATCGAAAACTTGTTTTGCCTGCGGTGAAAATTCGCGCTTGATGCAAAATTTGTCTTCTTGGCGTTCAAATAAATTTGAATACCCGTTTTGAATGATTTTACCTGTAATAAAACCGAACATAAAATGACTTTGAAATCTATCGCGCGCATTTACCTCGTTTTCCGAAAACGGTATCCAATGGTTAACGCCATATTTGGATTGAATATTGTTGTTAAACAATGTGTATGCAAGGCAGTCGTTATGAAATTCAATGTCTTTTTTCCATTTATTATTGGGATACAGGAATTGGTCGCGATTATTTAACCATGTAGGCTCAATACATTGTCGAACTGATAAATAAATAGACATTTCAATCAGATTATTTACTGTAATTCCCGCTGTTTTATGTTGTAATATATCACTTTCTGTCGGTCTTGTTGTAATATACACTCCATTTTGCTGTTGCATATCAACCCCTGGTAGTATTAAAAAACCAATTGTTTCGTTATTTTTATCATAAAATTTTCGCAACCAACTACTTATGAATTCATTTGTTGCAAATGAATAAAATAATTTTGTAATGTTCTTATTTTCATCAAAATCCATCACTCTCGTTTTAATTTTTTTAATATCTGATTTGTTTTCTAAATCCCAAATTAAAAAACCAATTGGAAAATGACCCTGTACATTATCAAATGTATTTGCTCTGCAAATAAAACCTTTCTTAAATTCTGCTTTAAAATATTGTCTGAATTTTGCGAAATTTTGCGAACTAACGAGTTTCAAGGTGCTAAACGAGGCTAATTTAGCATCGGGAATTTCTTTGTAAACTCTTAAAAAAAATTGTGCGTAAAGTTCTCTTGTTGCTGTTCCAACGATATTTTGAAAATCATTATATACTTTGGTCGTTGTTGATACCTTTGTCTTGTGTTCGCCTTTTCCTGCAAAAGTTGTTCTATTTCCGTGTTCAGCATACGGCGGATTGATATATACAATCAATTTTTCCCGAAGTTTCGGATCGTTGATAATATCCTGCAAACCTTGCGGAAGTTTCTTGAAATCGTCGTTCAAAAAATCGTATTGAAACACATGACTT